>Ga0335081_10002253_pt1 | contig 30352 bp, 20 predicted proteins | sample Lox_Sample_35_FD_206713 | JGI IMG/M metagenome (GOLD analysis project Ga0335081, IMG submission 206713) | Soil microbial communities from Loxahatchee National Wildlife Refuge, Florida, United States - Lox_Sample_3.5 | ecosystem: Environmental > Terrestrial > Soil > Wetlands | place: USA...
GGGGTCGGTGCTCTTGCGCCCGAGGGCGAGCGCGGCCACCAGATGGTCGCTGCCGTCGAAGAAGCCTGCGCCCGAAGCCCCCGGTCCGATGTTGCCGGTCTGATTGACGGTCTCGAGCAGATTGGATACGTAGCGGGTGCCGAGCGCGTCCGGCTCCTGCAGGGCGAACGCAGTCCCGGCCCAGCCGACGAACTGTTTGTAGCGGCCCGCGGCGTGATGGATCGTGTAGCCACCCGCGACGGCGGCTCCCGAGGCGTCGAAACCGGCGAACTGTGCGTCGGAGGCGACCGGATCGGTGTCGAGCTCGATGAGCCACGCGTCCTGCTGCTCGACCACCGTGTGCGCGCCGGTCTGGCTCGGCAGGGTACCGTCGTAGATCGACCCGAGCGGCGTGCCGCACGCGCTGACGGCATCCCAGTACACGGTGACGGCGGAGGCGGCCGCTGGATTGCCGCCGCCCAGCTGGCCGGTCTCACAGTGCCGCGCGGTGAGGACATAGGGCGTGTTGTCGCCCGGCACGTCGTTGATCAGCGTTCCGGTGCACTGATAGAGATTCTCGACCACGAGCGCGACGGTGGCGGCAGCGGAGGTCGCATTGCCGGCGGTGACCTCGCAGGCGTAGTTGGTCACGCAGGATGCATGGTCCGGTCCGCCCGGAAAGCGGTGCTTGAATACCGGGTGATCCGCCACGCCCGCACCGATGGCGCGATAGCCCGCCTGCAGGCTCACGATCTTGAAGTCGACCGCGGCGCGCTCGGCCGCCGCAACCGTCAGCGTGATGGCGAGCGTGTCGCCCGGATGGATGCGGCTCCAGAGCTCGCCGTGGCGCAGGTCGCTCGCGCGATAGCTCGTGGTGGTCTGCCCGCCGCTCACGAGCAGCGTCGCGCTCTCGGGCAGGGACGGCGCGAGCGCGTGAAACGACAGCGACACGGCCGTCGGAACCTGGACCGCATAGCTCCAGGTGGCTTCGCCCCCCGTCACCGACCAGCTGCCGGAGCCGGCGGTCGAGGCCGAGTGCGGCACCGGCACGGCGAATTGCACCGGTGAATCGGCCGCGGCACGGATCAGCGGCGCGAGATCGGTGCGCACGACGAAGGCGGCGAGCGCAGCTGCGCCGCTCACCGGGGCGGTGCAAACGGATAGAGACAAGGCGAGCACAGCCAGCGCTGCGCGCGACGGTCCTGGTCCGGAGACGATGACCCCACTCCCTTCTGTTTTTTTGTCTGCCCACGCTGTGCCGCGCGTGCAAACCCCTGGCAGCGCCATTGTGCGCGAACGGCGACGGCGCGGTGGCCGGACTTACCGTAAGACGAAATGCTGCATCTCAGGCTGCGGGCCAGGCCCGACTTACCCGGATTAAGACAAGCGCCCGGAGGCCTGCGCTATGCTTCGCCGATGCCCCGCGCACGCGTGCTCCCGCTTGCCTCGTTCCTGCTGCTGACCTGCGCGGCAGCGACGGCTCCGCGTGCGGATGCACCCGCAGGCACGCAACGGGTGATCACTCCGGTGTTTCACCGCCTCGTGGCCTTCTCGCTCCCGACGCCCTTCAAGGTGGCATTCGAGCGCACCACCGGCAACATCTATGTCCGCGAGCACGTTCCGGACGGTGAGACCGTGGATGAGTGGTCGCGGATGATTACGCTCCAGGGCGTGCAGGGCATGGCGTACAACCCGGCGGCGACGCCGCAGGAATACCTCAAGGCACTGGCGCGCGGCTTCCAGCGCCACTGTCCGGATACTTTCGTCGCGCTCGACCTGGGCCCGCAGCCGCTCGCGCGCGAGCCGTCGTTTGCCACCGTGGTGAGCTGCGGACACGTCAGCGCCGGCGGTAAGGCGCACAGCGAGACCTCGGTCATGCTGGCGATCAACGGATCGGATGACTTCTATGCGCTCGAGTGGACCGAGCGCGGGCCCGACGCGGGTCACCCCCTGAGCCTGGACAGCAGGTACTGGACCGCCCGGCTCGCCCAGCTCGGCCCGGTGCAGCTCTGTGCGATCGTGCCCGGAGAAAGCCCGCCCTACGCGAGTTGCAGCGCCAAGTGAGCCGGGCGATGCGAGCTTGAACTAGTACAGCAGCACCGCCCGGCGCTCCGCGAGCCATGCGGACTCGTCGGCGCCGGCGAGCGCCTCCAAGTCGGCCGGGGACGCGGCGGCATCGTCCACCCAGCGCCGCAGCAGCTCGCTGCCGTTGATCACGTCGATCGGAAGTCTCGTCTCGTACTCGTAGGGGAAATCCGCCCACAGCGGGTAGTCGGGCCGCAGGCGCCGCAGCGCCTTCAGCGCCAGCGCGAACAGCCGCCACGGCCGGAATGCCTCGTGGCTGTAGGACGCCGCATCCTCGACGTGCACCTGCAGACCCGCGCACAGCTGGCCGGAGTGCTTGTTGAAGGTCGGCTCGAACCAGCAGGACCGCAGCCGGCAGCCGCGCAGCCACTCGGGAGCGAGCGAGCGCATCTTCTCGAGGAGTGCCGGCACCTCCAGGTCCGGCGCACCGAGGACCTCGAGCGGCCGCGTGGTGCCGCGGCCCTCGGAGAGATTCGTGCCCTCGAGCAGCACCGAGCCGGCATAGCAGCGCGCCATCCACAGGTTCGGCGCGTTGGGGCTCGGGTTGACCCAGGTGCGCTCGCCGAGCGGCCAGCCGTAACCCGGCGCGGCCTGCGGCTTCCATCCCTCCATCTGCACGACCCGGCAGTCGACGTCGAGGCGCAGCTTCGCCACCAACCAGCGCGCCACCTCCCCCATCGTGAGCCCGTGACGCATCGGCAGCGTGCCGGCACCGACGAAGCTCTCCCATCCCGGGCGCAGTGTCAGTCCCTCTACCGGCCGTCCCACCGGATTCGGGCGGTCGAGAATCCACACCGCCTTGCCCGCGGCAGCCGCCTCCTCCAGCACATAGCGCAGCGTCGTGATGAAGGTGTAGATGCGGCAGCCGAGATCCTGGAGATCGACGAGCAGCACGTCGAAGGTGTCCATCATCGCAGCGGTGGGCCGCCGCACGGTGCCGTAGAGACTGAACACCGGAATGTGATGCACAGGGTCGGTGTAGTCCGCCGACTCGATCATGTTGTACTGCTTGTCGCCGCGCAGCCCGTGCTGCGGACCGAATGCGGCGGTGAGCCTGAGATCCCCGAAGGCCGCGAGGGCATCGAGCGAGTGCGTGAGATCGCGCGTCACCGAGGCCGGATGCGCCAGCAGCGCCAGGCGCCGGCCGGCGAGCGGCGCTCGCAGCGCCGCATCCTCGATCAACCGGTCGATGCCAAATTTCATGAGGCCTCGAGCTCGAGCGCGAAGCAGTCGGGGTCGTGGAAGTCCGGGTTGCCGGGTGGGTGGCCCAGCGCCCAGTAGGAGAGCCTACCACTCTCGTCCTCCACCACCGCAGTGAGCCCGAGGCGCAGCGCCGCGCCGCTCGCGAGCTCAGGGAGACCCTCGAGGTGAAGATGCGCGGTCAGCTCGAGCAGGTCGGCGCTGCGGCGCGCCGTGAGCCCCGGCGCACGCGCGAGGCCCGCCGGGGTCATGCCCTCGCGGTACCCGCTGAAGCGGTACGCAGCCCATTCGAGCGACGGCGAGAAGTTGAACTCGTAGTAGCCGCCGCCCGCGAGCGGCGCGGCGAACACCTCGAAGCAGGTGTGCTGCCACAGCTCCTCGGCACGGCGGCCGGTGCGCGCCGCCGGGACGCGCAGCCGGCCGACCTCACCGCGCAGCGCGTAATGGCAGACCAGCGTCGCCGCCGGCTCGCGCTGCACCTGCACGCTGATGCTCCACACCCACTCTCCCGGCGTGTCGGGGTGGGCGAGCAGCACGGCCCGGTGCACCGCGGCGGCCATCGCAGCACTCAGCCCCGCAGCCACTCGATGAGCGCGCGCGTGACCTCGCGCGGCTGCTCGAGGGTCGAGAGGTGCGCGCACTCCGTCACGGTGACGAGCCGCGCCGCGCGGATGCCGTGCGCCATTTCGACGGCGCGGTCGAGCGGGGTGAGCTCGTCCTGCTCACCGACCAGCACCAGCGTCGGACAGTCGATGGTGGCCAGCAGGGGACGCGCGTCCGGCCGCCCCATGATCGCGGTCTGCTGGCGCAGGAACGCTTCCGGCCCGACGTCCTCCGCCATCAGCCTGCTGAGCTCGCGCAGCCGCGGATCGCTGCGATGGAGCGGGTGAACGGTGCGCTCGAACTGCGTCTCGACCACCTCGCCGAGGCGGCCGGTCGAGGCGAGGCCCATCTGCGCCTTGCGTATGGCAGCCGCCGCGGGCGTATCGGCGCGCGCCGAGGTGTCGAGCAGCGCGAGCTTCGCCACCCTCGAGGCGGCCTGGCGCAGGATCTCGAAGGCGACGTAGCCGCCCATCGAAAGTCCCGCGAGGGCGAAGCGCGGCGGTGCGCCCGCGAGGATGCGACGCGCCATCGCGCCCAGGCTGTCGTCGCGCGTGTGATCCGCCACCATCACCGGACCGTGCCGCCAGAGCTCCGGGATCTGCGGCGCAAAGAGGCGCGCCGAGGCGAGCAATCCCGGTATCAGGACGACGGGCAGAGATTCGCTCACCCGGTCGAGGGTAACATGCGGGCATGCCGTACCGAATCGCCCGCCCTCGCCCGTCGATCGCCGTCCTGCTCGCGTTGCTCGTCACGGCCGGCGCAGCCGCGCACGCCGCGCCTGCGCCCGAGTCGAGCCTGGCGCCGGAGGCCGCCGCGCGCTTCGCGGCGCTGGCGCTGAAGTGCCTGCATCAGGAGTACCCGAACCACATCAGCCATACGCTGAACGGCGCGGCCGACGCGCGCCCCCCGCACGAGCTGACGCCGGCCTTCTATGGCTGCCTCGACTGGCACTCGGACGTTCACGGCCACTGGCTGCTGGCGCGGCTGCTGCGGCTCTACCCGGACGCGCCGTTTGCGGCCGCGGCGCGCGCGGCACTCGATGAGAGCTTCACGACCGCGAAGATCGACGCCGAAGCCAGCTATCTGCGCGCTGCGGGCCGCGCCTCCTTCGAGCGCCCCTATGGGCTCGCGTGGCTGCTCGCGCTGGCGGCGGAGCTGCGCCGCTCGGACGACGCGGATGCACGGCGCTGGTCCGGCGTGCTCGCGCCGCTCGAGACCGAGGCGGTGGCGCGGCTCGAGAGCTGGCTGCCGAAGCTCGCATATCCGATCCGCGTCGGCGAGCACGATCAGACGGCTTTCGCCTTCGGGCTCGTCTGGGACTGGGCTGGCGTCGTGAAGGATGCCGAGATGCGCCGCCTGCTCACCGATGCGGCGCGGCGTTTCTACCGCCACGACCGCAACTGTCCGCTCGCCTATGAGCCCTCGGGCGAGGACTTCCTGTCGCCGTGTCTCGCCGAAGCCGACTTCATGCGCCGCGTACTGCCTGCGGCTGAGTTCGCCGCCTGGCTCTCAGGGTTCCTGCCGCAGATTCCGCACACCGCGGCGGGCGCCGGCGCGCGCCACGCGCGCGTCTGGCTCGAGCCGGGCGTCGTGACCGACCGCTCCGATCCCAAGCTCGCGCACATCGACGGGCTGAACCTGAGCCGCGCCTGGATGCTCGCGGGCATCGCCCACGGATTGCCGCCCGGCGATGCGCGCATTCCGGCGCTGCAGGCGGCGGCCGCGCGGCACGCCGGGGCGGCGCTGCCCGCCGTGACCGGACAGTACTATGAGGGCGGGCACTGGCTCGGGACCTTTGCGGTGTACCTCACCAGCCGCGCGGGTCTCGAGCCCTAGCTGCAAATTACGGCGTGCGCGGCGGCTGATCGATCCAGGTCCTGTCCTTGCTCGACGGCCGGCAGCCGCCGCCCGCGGCTCCGGTCCAGGCGCGGCCGCGCAGGATCCGCCCGCTGTGCGCTCCGGTCGGCTCGCCGTCCTTCAGGGCGAGCTGGCCGTTGATGAAGACGTCGGTGACCCCGGTCGCGTACTGCATCGGCTTGGCGTAAGTCGCGTGATCCTGGATCTTCGAGGGATCGAAGATGACGACGTCGGCGAAATTGCCGGCCCGGAGGCGTCCGCGGCCTTGAAGAGACAGCACGTCCGCGGGCAGCGAGGTGAGCTTGCGGACCGCTTCCTGCACGCTGAGCAGGTGCTCCTCGCGCACGTACTTCGCGAACAGCCGCGCGAAGTTCCCATAGGCGCGCGGATGGGTGGATGAGAGCAGGAACACGCCTTCGGGCGCGCTCGACTCGGCGTCCGCGCCTAAGCTCACCCACGGCAGCACGATCTGCTTCTCGATGTTCTCTTCGCTGATGATGGTGTAGGCAGCGCCCACCCCGGCGTCGTCCTCGATCACCAGGTCGACAATCGCATCTTCCGGTGCGACGCCGCGCTCCTGGGCGATCTCGGCAATGGTCTTGCCGATGAGCCGCTTCACCTCGGGCGTTCTCGCCGCCAGCACCAGCATGCCGTTCGGGCCCGCCTGCTGGTAGAGACTCTCCCAGTCCTTGGGATGAGGCTCCTTCATCGCGGCGATGATCTTGGCACGCTCGGCGGGGTCCTTGAGGCGCTTCACCAGCGCCTCGGGGCCGCCGGCGTGCGCCCACGGCGGCAGCGATGCGGCGAGCGATGTCCCGCCCGCGGTGTAGGTATACATGTCGGCCGTGATGCGGATACCGGCGGCGCGCGCCGCGGTGATCATCGCCACCACCTGGTCGCGCTTGCCCCAGTTGTCATGGCCGATGAACTTGAAGTGATGGATCTCGGCGGGCGCGCCGCTGTCGCGCGCGATGTCGATGGTCTCCCTGACCGCCGCCTCGATGTGATCGCCCTCGCTCCTCATGTGCGCGCTGTACATGCCGCCGCAGCGCGCCGACTCGCGCGCCAGCGCCATGAGCTCGGGTGTCTTCGCGTAGTGGTTCGGCGCGTAGATGAGCATGGTGGTGAGTCCGAGCGCGCCCTCCTCCATCGCCTGATGCACGAGCGCGCGCATCTCTCCGAGCTGCGCCGGGGTGGGCTGCACGTCGCCCTCGCCGAGCACGTTGACGCGTACTTCGCCCTCGCCGACGAAGCTCGCGACGTTGGGCGAGATGCCACGCTTCTCGAGCTGGTCCAGGTATTGCCCGAGAGTCGACCAGCTCACGTCGAATTTGACGTCGCCCTGGCGGGCCTTCATGAGCTTCGCCATCTCGGGCGAGAGTGGCCCCATCGACAGCTCCGTGAAGATATCGAGCGTGACGCCCTGCTTCAGGGCACTCACGCCGCGACCGTCGACCAGCAGCGACTCTTCCGAATGTCCCATCATGTCGATGAATCCGGGCGACACGGCCTCGCCCCTGGCGTCGACCTCGAGACGCCCGTGACCTGCGGATTTCCGCCCGACGTAGGCGATGCGATCGCCGTCGATCGCGAGCTCACCCGCATAGGGCGCGCCGCCTTCGCCGTCGTAGATCAGCGCGTGCCGGATGACGACGTCGTGCAGCTGCGTATCCGCGGCCAGCGCCGCTCCGCCCGTGCACAGCAGCGCTGCCGCGGTCCCGAGCGCCGCAAGGCGCGCTCTCGTGCGCCTCATGGCCGAGGCTCCTTCACCGGCGTGAACAGGAGATCGTGGTAGTCGTAGCTGAAGTCAGCGATCGGCGACACGGCCTTCATGGTCACGCGATCGACCTTGCCCTCGGCATCGAGACTGAAGGTCACGTAGGCCGGCTCGATGGTCTTGTCTTCAAGGTTGGTGGTGAAGGTGTCGTACTGGTAGTGCTCGAGCGTGCCGCTCATGCGCGGCGTGGTCTTGAAGTCGATCGTGAGCCTGCCGTCCTTCGCGGCCACCTCGATGTTGCCGTACCAGGGATCGTGGTAGGTTCCGGCATAGGCCGCGAGCGGGAGCGACGGCCCCGCCTGGGCGGGCTTGGCCGCCGCGGTCTTGAGCGCCGCGAGCGCCTCGTTGATGCGCCGCTGCTTCTCCGCGGCGAAGCGCGCCACCCAGTCGACGTGCGGGCGCCCGAGATAGTGATCCAGGAGCTCAAACATGAGGCCGCGGATGAGCTCGCCGTCCTCGCTGTTGATCTCGATCGAGTAGCCGACGCGCTTCTCCGGGATCAGCACCACCGCGGTGAGGAACCCGAGCACCGCGCCGCCGTGCCAGACGATCTTGGTGCCGGCGTAGTCGGTGACGTCCCAGCCGAGCGCGTAGGTGTTGAAATTCGGCTGCGTGGCCTTGAGCGGCTCGGGAGCCTGCGGCACCGGCTGCAGCACCATCGGCTTCCACATCTGCTTCTGCGCGCCTTCCGAGAACAGCCGTCCCGAGTGCCCCGGCAGCTCGCCATGGTCGAGCTGGATCATGAGCCAGCGCGCCATGTCGTTGGCACTCACGGTGAGCCCGCCGGCGGGAGCTGCGGCGCGGCCGAGCTCCTCGCGCTCGTTGAGCCGTTCCTGGGTCCCGGCGCCGCGCAGTCCGCCGTCCATGCGCGCGTGCGGATAGGCGCGGTTCGCGTTGGCGAAGCGCTCCGGCTCATCCGCGGTCGAGTTGCGCATGCCGGCGGCCTTCAAGACGTGCTCGGTGGTGAATCTCTCCCAGGTCTCGCCGGATACGGCCTCGATGAGCTGCCCGGCCACCATGTAGAGCACGTTGTCGTAGGCGAAGCCGTAGCGGAAGCTGGTCGCGGGCTTCAGGTACCGCAGCCGGTGCACCGCCTCGGCGCGCGTGAGATTCGAGCGCGGCACGAACATCAGGTCGCCCTCGCCGAGCCCGAGACCGCTGCGATGAACCAGCAGATCGCGGATCGTGATCTCGCGCGTAACCCACGGGTCGTACATCTCGAAGCCCGGCAGGCGATCGGTCACGCGGTCGTCCCAGCCGATCTTGCCTGCATCGACCAGGATCGCCAGATCCGCCACCGTGAAGGCCTTGCCGGTCGAGCCGGTGGGGAAGATCGTATCGGCGTCGACGCGCTCTCCTGCGCCGAGGGCACGCACGCCGAACCCCTTAGCAAAGGTCACCTGATCGTTCTCGACGATCGCGATCGCCACGCCCGGTACGCCGATGCCCGAGCGTGCAGCTTCGACGCGGCGCGCGAAGTCCGCAGGCGGCGCGGCCGGCGCGACCCCCGCGACGATGGAAGCAGCCGCGATAGCGGCGACGATTCTTGCGATGTTCATGCAACCCCCTGCGGCACGACCCTGCCCGTCGTGAGACGGTAGGTGCCGACGGTGAACAGTGGCAGTACGAAGACCAGCAGCACGATGAAGGCGAAAGCGCGGTAGCCGTGCGCGATGAGCGTCACCAGGCCGAAGTGCTCGGCGAGCAGCATGCAGAAGACGAGCGTGCCGAGCGCGATCGCGAGCCGCGCCGCGCGCGAGAGCTCACGGCCGCTGCGGCGCCGCCAGGCGTGGCCGACCCTTTCATTTATGGCGTGCACGAAGCCCGTGCCGCTCTCGAGCAGCGCCGCGAAGATCATGAGCTGAAAGAGATAGCGGAACACCGGCAGATCGAGCCGCTGCAGCAGATAGTCGGACGGCAGGGTCGCACTGGCGATCTCCGGGTAGTAGGCCATCATGCAGGTGAAGAACATGAGCGCGGGCAGCATCGCGAGCGGCCCGGCGATCAGGCCCGCGATCACGGCGTCGCGCTTGCTCGAGAGATGCCGCAGCACCGGCAGGATCACCACGGCGCCGATGACATTGTAGCTGGCGTACGCCACGCCGCCCGCGACCCAGCCGCTCCCGGCGGCCGGGCGGGCGAATCCCGCCACGATGCGAGCCCCGAAGTGCGTGAGCGAGAACAGTACGAAGAGTACGTACACGCCGTAGAGAAGGAACGATACCCAGGTGAACAGCCGCTCCACGGAGGCATTGCCGTAGGCCGTGACGAGGCCGATCGCCGCCATGAGGATGAGCGTGCCGACGATCGTCGGCAGATCGAGCGCCGCTGCCCCGATGGCGCCCGCCGCGGCGCCGAACACCGCCAGCACCAGCACGACGAACAGCACGTAGGCCGCCTCGAAGGCGATCCATGCGGGTCCGAGCAGCGAGCGCACGAAACTCTGATAATCGCGCGTGTTGCTGGCCCGCGCGTACAGGAACGTCACCACGCAGATCGCGCTCCAGATCAGCATCGCGAGCGCCATGGCCCTGATTCCGCCCCAGGGACCGCTCGGCAGAAAGAACTCGGCGAGCTCGCGACCCGTGGCATAGCCGCCGCCGATGACCACGGCCTTGAACGCGAGGCCGGGAAGCAGCCGGCGCTGGAACCAGGTGGACACGTGCTCCGCCCTCGGCGTGCGGCCTCAGCCCGCGCGCGATGCCGCGCCGCGGCCCCACACGGCCTCGTCGCACCAGATGCGGCCACCCGAGTAGCGTACGGCGGGCGTGCGATCGCGGGCGAGGAAGGTCGGGCCGTCGAGATCGACGACGTCGCACAGCTGCCCGAGCACGAACGCCGGCGCCATTGCGAGACTCGACCCCATCATGTTGCCCACCATCACGTCGAGCCCGGCGTGGCGCGCCTCGCGAGCCATGGCGAGACCCTCGGTGAGCCCGCCGCACTTGTCGAGCTTGATGTTCACGGTGTCGAAGCGCCCGACCAGGCCCGCGATATCGTTCAGGCTGAGGGCGCTTTCATCCGCCGCGATCGGGATCGGCGACTCGAAGCCCTCGAGATCCGCCTCGCGTCCGCGCGCGAGCGGCTGCTCGAGCAGCTCGACGCGCGCGGCGACCAGAATCTCCACCAGCGGCGCGAGCTGGTCGATGGCGTAGGCCTGGTTGGCGTCGACCCCGAGCCACACGTCCGGGCGCGCGGCACGCACCGCCGCGACGCGCGCCGCGTCGAGCTCGAGATCGCCGGTGAGCTTCACCTTGAGCGCGCGCGCCTCGGCATAGCGTCGTGCGCCGGCGGCCATCGCCTGCGGCTGGTCCGCGCCGAGCGTGAACGTGGTGACGAGCTCCCGCGGGGCCTTGAGCCCCGCGAGCTTCCACACCGGCCGTCCGGTGCGCTGCGCGTCGAGCTCCCACAGCGCGCAGTCGAGCGCATTGCGGGCCCCGCCCGGCGGCAGCAGACGCTGCAGTGCCTCGCGATCGATGCCGCGCTCGATGGCTGCACGCTGCGCCTCGATCGCCGCCTGCATCTCGCGCACGCCGTCGTTGAGATAAAAGACGCCGCAGGCCTCGCCGCGGCCTCGCTGTGCGCCGTCATCGAGCGTCACGACGACCGCGTCCTGGTGCTCGAACACCCGGCCGGCGATGCGGAACGGCGCCGCGAACGGCAGCCTCTCGACCGCGACCGTCAGCGCGAGCGTCGGCATCAGTAGTCGGTCCCGACGACCATCAGCCTGGCGACCAGCCCCACCCACAGCACCGTGAAGGCTGCGAGCGTCAGCACCACGCTCCACAGCTTCGCGGGCCAGCGGCGCTGCCCGCGCCACACGACCACGAGATTCCACAGCATCGCGACGCTGCCGCCGACGAACGCCACGATGGAGAACAGCTGCGCGAACACCAGCAGCGGATCGAGCTTGCCGCCGAGGGTGCCCGTGTCCTTGGCGATCAGCGACACGAACAGTCCCCAGACGCACAGCGCCGCGACGATGGCGAGCGCGGCTATGCGGCTCCAGCGCCAGGCGCGCAACGACTTGGGATCGAGCGCGAGCGGCGCGCGGTAGCGGCGCCGCACCAGCGCTGCGACCGGCCACACGATCGCCGTCAGCGCCAGCGCAACGAGGCTCGCAAGCAGCAGCGGCATCAGCCAGGCGCTGCTCTCATACCAGGGCACCCGGTCGTACACCATGAAGGGCGAGAGGAAGTCGAAGCTGAAGCGCACCGGCTTGCCGTCGACCACCCTGGCGGCGGCGCGGTCGTGGCCGTTGACGTCCTGCCAGACGAACGGTGCGATCTCGACCCAGTGACGCGGCTTGCCGTTCGGTCCCGGGAAGGGAAGCATGAGCTCGCCCTTCTTGTTCGCGGCCACCTTGGTCTCGCCGATGAACTCGAGCACCTTGAGGAAATTGGTGTCGGCGCGCCGCGAGACCTCCCAGACGCCGCTCATGAGTGCGCTGTGCGCCGCCTGGGTCTTCTCGTCCACCTGCGCCTTCACCGGATGCGGCACGGCCGCGGGGAAGTAGCGGTCGGCGAAATCCTGGAACAGCTGGGTGCGCAGCGTCTGCACCGCCCCTTCCTTGCCGGGACTGTTGAAGGAGGCGTACAGGCCGGCGTTCTCCTTCATGAACAGGTGCAGCGAGGTGTGGAACCAGTCGGTGTCGCCGAGGTGCCCGATCACCTCGCGGCCGTTGATGTTGGTCTCGAAGAATCCGAGCTCCATGCGGTTCAGCGGCCCGATGCCGTCGGCATAGGGGCTGTTGTGCAGCTGCTCGGCGGCCGCCGCGCTCAGGATCCGGTTGCCGTGGTATTCCCCGCCCTGCAGGTGCGCAATCATGAAGTGCGCCATGTCCTCGGCGGTGGAAGACATCGAGCCCGCGGGCCGCGGGCCCACGTACTCGAATTGCTCGGCCTCGCCCGAGCCCAGACGGTAGCCCGTGGACATCAGCGGCTGGAGCTCCGCAGGCAGCGGCTGGCGGAAGCTCGAGTGCTTCATGTCCAACGGCGCGAAGATGTGCTTCTCGAGATAGTCGTCGAAGGGCTCACCCGACACCCGCTCGACGATGTAGCCGGCGAGTGAGGCGCCGTAGTTGGAATAGGCGGGCGTCGAGCCAGGCGCGAAGATCGGCGTGGGCACGCCCTGCTTGAGGATCTGCTCGAAGGTCGGCAGCGGCTGCGTGGAGATGATCCCGCGGGCGTGCTCCTCGAAGCCGGCGGTGTGCTGCATGAGGTTGCGCATGGTGATGGGCTTGCCGCCGAGTCCCGTCACCTTGTAATCGAGGTACTGGTTGATGTCGGCGTCGAGATCGATCTTGCCCTGCTCGACCAGCTGCATGACCGCGGTCCAGACGACGAGCTTCGACACCGAGCCCGGGCGGAACAGGGTCAGCTTCGGATCGACCGGCGTGCGCTTCTCGACGTTCGAGAAGCCGTAGCCGCGCTGCGTGACGATCGCGCCGTCCTTGACGATGGAGATCTCGGCGCCGGCGATGTCGCCGGTCTTGAGCGCGTACGGCAGGTAGCCATCGAGCCAGGTGTCGACATCCTCGGCCGTGAGCGGCGCCGCCGCCGCGCTGGCGGGCGTCCCGGCCGCCGTGTCGGCCGGCGCGGGCATGGGCGCGACCACCGGCGGTGCGGACGGCGCCGGTGTGCGGGGGGTCGGCGCACCCCGGGCGACGCCGATGGCGAGGAGCGCCAGAGCCGCGCTGAGCAGCACGGCGGCAGCGGCGTGGAGCGGGGCTATCTTGATGCGCGCCAAGGCGCGCGTGAGCTGGGTGTTCACGACTGGATCCTTCGGGTCGGGGCTTAAGCGAGGCATGAGTCGACGAGACGTTCGAATTCCGGTCCCGGGCGCAGCGGATCGGCCACCGGCAGGCCGAGCCGATGGCTCTCCCGCCCGAGCAGCTCGCGCGCCTCACGGGTTTCGAGTCTGGAGGTGTTGAGGCAGACGCCGCCGCAGCGGATCGCGGCGTTGGTGCGGCGGCCGAGCTGCAGGGTGAGCTCGATCGTCTCGGGGATGCCCGGCGTCGCGTAGTCCGGGTAGCCGAGCACGCGGTCGCGCCCGGGCAGGTGGCAGACGACGAACACGTCGGGCTGACTGCCGTGCAGCAGCCCGAGCGACACCGCCGCGTAGGCCGGATGAAACAGCGATCCCTGTCCCTCGATCACGTCCCAGTGGTCCGGCGCGGCATCGGGACTCAGCATCTCCGCGGCTCCCGCCTCGAAGTCGGACACGACCGCATCCATCGGCATGCCGCCGCCCGCGATCAGGATGCCGGTCTGACCGGTGGCGCGGAAGTCGACCGCGCGGCCGCGCGCTGCGAAGGCGCGCGCCAGCGCGAGCGCCGCGTATTTCTTGCCGAGCGCGCAGTCGGTACCGGTGGTGAGCAGGCGCTTGCCGGTGCGCTTGCGTCCGGTGGCGATCGGAATCCTGGGCGGCGGGACCCGCACGTCGATCAACCTGCGGCCGCAGCGCGCCGCGGCCGCCGCGAGCGCCGGCACGTCGGCGAGTTTCGCGTGCAGGCCGCTCACGATATCGAGTCCGGCCTCCAGCGCCTCGACGAGCAGCGGTATCCAGCGCTCACCGATCATGCCGCCGACGTTGGCGACGCCGACCACGAGACCGCGCGCGCCCCTGGCGCGGGCCGCCGCGGGCGCGAGCCGCGGCAGCCCGGTTGAGACCGTCGCCTCCGCGCACGCCCACTCGCCGATGCAACGCTCCGGGATCCAGTCGCGCAGTCCGAACGCGGTCTTGGCGAAGGCCGGCTCGGTGGCGTCGCCGAGGAACAGCAGGTACGGGTAAGGCAGCCGCGCGCTATCCGCCGCGACCGCCTCCCGCTCCGAGCCCGAGGCGCGCTCGACCATCGGCCCAGTCCTCCGTCAGCGCCGCGCGGCGCCTCAGAACCGTGCCGTGAAAGTCGCGCCGATCGTGCGCGGCGTAATCAGCCCGATGGAGCCGCCGTTGTTCGGCGTACCCGTGCTCCCGTAGCTGGTGATGCCGCGGGTATCGCCGACGTTCTTGCAGTAGACGAGGAACGCCCAGCGGGCGTTCTCGAAACCGGCGCGCAGGTTGACGGTGTTGTAGCCGGGCAGCTCGAGGCGCGGATTGGGCACCGGCACGATCACACCGCCCTGCACCTGATCGGTCGCCGAGAAGTCGTCCCAGCGCGAGCCGATGTAGCTCCAGGTCGCACCGACGAAGCCGTCATAGCCGGCGCCGACTTTCCACGTGTAGGAGCCGTCGAGCGAGGTGCTGAACTTCGGCACGTACGGCAGCGGATCGCCGTCGTTGCCGCCGGCCGCGGGCGCCGCTTCAGTCAGGTAGGCGTCGATCCAGGCGCCGGTGAGCGTGAAGTTCAGGCCCTGGAGCGGCGTCAGCCCGAGGGTCCACTCGATGCCCTTGCTTTCGGCCGTGCCGCCGTTGGCGTTGACGCCGAAGTTATCGACGATCTCGAGCAGCTGGATCTTCTTCCAGTCGACCAGGAAGGCCGCGAGGTCGATGGACAGGCGGTTATCCCAGAGAGCCGTACGGGTCCCGAGCTCGTAGTTGATGGTCGAGTCGGACTCGTAGGAGGTAGGCACCCCCGCGGGCGTTCCCGGCGCCAGGGCGTTCGGACCGCCGGGGCGGTAGCCGGTCGCGACGCGCGCGTAGGCCATGGTGTCCTGACTGATGTGCCAGCGCGGCGCGATCGAGTAGGTGAAGTCGGTGCCGGTCGAGCTGCCGCCACTCAGCTGCGGCGGATTGACCAGCAACCCGCCTATGGTCTCGCTCACGTCCTGCTTGTTCTCCGACCAGCGGCCGCCGAGGGCGAGGTCGAACGCCGGATTGAAGTGATACGTCACCTCGCCGAACGCCGAAAACTCCTTGTAGGTGGCATCGAGCGTCACGACCTCGAGTCCCGGGAGCCCGGTGTTGACCTGGCTCGGGATCAGGAAGGTCGGCAGGGACTGATCGAGGGTCGACAGCTCGCGCGTAAAGAAGGCGCCCACCTGCCACTCGAGCGGCTGCGCGCCCGAGGACGCGAGGCGCAGCTCCTCGGTGAACTTGCCGACGGACAGATCGTTGGTCTCGGCGACGCCGGTCGGCGCCCCGACCACGCTGCTGGCGAGATCGCCGAAGGTAAAGGTCCCCGCCAGCGGCACCGAGGTCGCATCGACGTACAGATTCTGCACGCTCGTCCCGTAGCTCGTGATCGAGGCGAGATGGCCCCAGCCGAGATTCCAGTCGAGCGTGGCACTGTAGATGCGGTACTCGAAGGTGCTCGGCTCGCCGGTGAAGCGCGTCTGGTTGTAGTAGCCGTTCTGCGGCTGCAGCTGATTCGCCGGTGGCGCCGCCGGGTTGCCCGCCGCACCGATCACGTCCGTGTAGGGCGTGCCGTCGGTGTGCAGGTTCTGGCCGAAGGCGTTCAGCCGGATCGAGAAGTTATCGGTCGCATTGAACAGGAAGTCGGCCCGCAATCCCTCTTTGTAGCCCTCATTGAGGTAATTCTTGCCGAGGCTCGGATCGTTGACCCAGCCTGGCTCCCCCGAGTAGATGCCGCTCAGGCGAATGGCGGCGCTCGAGCCGATCGGCATGTTGAGCATGCCCTTGGTCGATAGCCCGGTATCGCCGTGCGCGAGGTCCTGGTAGCCCACCTCGACGGCCCCGGCCTCCTGCGCAGGGTCGGGCCGATTGGTCACGTACTTGAGGAGTCCGCCTTCGCTGCCCGCGCCGTAGAGCGTCCCCTGCGGGCCGCGCAGCACCTCGACTCGCTGCAGGTCCCAGGTGTCGAAGTCGCCGGTCACGACCGAGCCGTTGGCGAGCGCGTTGCTCGAGCCGAACGGCACGTCGTCGATATAGGTCGTCACCGTCGAGCCCACCCCCCCGACGTTCTGGCCGCGGATCGACAGCCGGTTCTGGCCGGGCTGGATCTGCTGGACCGACAGGCCCGGAACCTTGGACTCCAGGTCCGCGAAGTCGACCAGCTGCTGCTTCTGCAGGTCGTCGGAGGTGACCGCCGTGACGCCCATCGGCACGTCGTGCAGCTTCTCGGAGCGCTTCTGCGCCGTGACGACGACCTCCTGGAGAGCCGCGGCGGCGGGCTGCGTGGCCGCGTTCTCATCAGCCTGCACGGCCGGCACCGCCAGGGCAAACGTCATGGCGAGCGGAATGAGCGCGGAGGCGCGAGGCGAGCGATACATGGTGAGTGTCCCCCAAGGGCAATATTTGTCAGATATGATAACAATATTTCCAATTTGTGAAATTATTTTCCAGAACGGAGTACGCGGGTAAGATGGCGGCGATGGCTTCGAGGTCCACGCCCGATCGCGCCGTCGAGGCGGCGCTCAAGGATCAGCCGGTGCCCGGCAGTCGCCTCGCCAAACCGGGTGCGGCGCTCAAGGCGCTGCGGCGCAAGCACGGCTGGACGCTGGCCGAGGTCAGCCGGCGCACCGGTCTGCCGGTCTCCACCCTGTCGAAGATCGAGAACGACCGGATGTCACCGACCTTCGACAAGCTGGCGCGCATCAGCACCGGCCTGCAGATCGACATCGCGGCGCTCTTCGACGGCCACGTCGGCGCCGAAGCGCAGCCGTCCGCCGGCGGGCGCCGTTGCATCGTGCGCGCCGGCGAAGGCAAGGCGATCGAGACGCGCAACTACTCGCACCTCTACCCGGCCTGGGATCTGCTCAACAAGCGCATCATTCCGATCGTGGCCGAGCTGCATGCGCGCAGCCTCGAGGAGTTCGGCGAGCTGATCCGCCATCCCGGCGAGGAATATGCCTACGTGCTCGAGGGAGAGGTCGATCTCTACACGAGCATCTACGCACCCGTGCGTCTCAAGGCCGGCGACTCGATCTACTTCGACAGCGGCATGGGCCATGCCTACATCGCCGCCGGCGACGGCCCGTGCCGGGTGCTGTCGCTGTGCTCGGCGCCCGAGACGCAGCTGATCGCCGCGAGCGCCGGGCGGCCGCGGGCCGAGGAAGCCCGCAGAGCCGCGGGGCCGGCCCGCCGGCGCCGGCGCCGCTGAGCCGCCGCGCCCGCAGGCGGCTGGCGGTCTCGCTCCGGTCAGTGCCGTGCGGCGGGCGGCGGCCCGTCGAGCTGCACGAGCGTAGCCGCCGAGGCGCCCCGCTGCGAGCGCAGCCGTGCGCTCACCTCCTCCGCCTTGGCGAGCACCCGCAGGATGTTGCCGCCCGCGACCTTGGCGAGATCGGCATCGCTCCAGCCGCGGTGTGCCAGCTCGAGGAGCAGCGCCGGGTACTTGTCGACGCCGTCGAGCCCCGCGGGCGCCTCCGGTATGCCGTCGAAATCCGAGCCGAGGCCGACGCAATCGCTGCCGGCGATCCTGCGCACGTACTCGATGTGATCCGCCACGTCGCGGATGCCGACCGCGGGCTTGGGGTGCGCGCGGTCCCACGCGGCGAGCGCCGCCTTGGCGCGCTCCGGCTGCCCGATGTAGAGACCGCCGAACGGCGGGCTGTTGTACCGTGCCTGCTCCGCCGCGCGGTCGGCCTCCCAGCGGCGGCGCGCCTCCGAGACGTAGCCCGGATAGAAGTTGACCATGACGACGCCGCCGTTGGCCGCGACCAGGCGCAGCACGTCGTCGGGCACGTCGCGCGGATGATCGACGATGCCGCGCGCCGAGGAATGCGAGAACATCACCGGCGCCTCGCTCACGGCGAGCGCGGCGCGCATGGTATCGGGCGCAACGTGTGACAGGTCGACGAGCATCCCGAGGCGGTTCATCTCCCGCACGACCTCCTTGCCGAAGGGCGTCAGCCCGTGGTGCGCCGGGTTGTCGGTTGCCGAGTCGGCCCAGGCGACGTTGGCGGAGTGCGTGAGCGTCAGGTAGCGCGCACCGAGCTCGTAGTAGGCCCGCAGCGCGGGCAGCGAGTTGTTGATCTGATGGCCGCCCTCGACGCCGATCAGGCAGGCGATGCGCCCCGCCTTGTGCAGCCGCACGATGTCCGCGGCCGTGTACGCCATGGCGAGATCCTGCGGGTAGCGCGCGCACATCCGCTTCACCAGGTCGATCTGCTCGATCGTCATCTGCACGGCGGCGGGCCCGGCTGTCTCTGCGGGAATCCACACCGACCAGAACTGCGCGCCGACGTGACCGGCTCTCAGGCGCGGGATGTCCGACATGAGCGGTGGGCTGCCCTCCGGCGCCGGCAGCGCGAGCGTCGAGCGGCTGAGGTCGGCCTTGTCGAGGTCGCTGCCGAGGCGGCTGCGGATCTCCCATGGCAGGTCGTTGTGCCCGTCGATGAGCGGCGTCTGCGCCAGAATCCGCTCGATGCGCTGGCTGTCGGTCTCGGCGGCGTGCAGCGGCAGCGCCAGCACCAGGGCGGACAACGCGCACGCTGCGGATGCGCACCGTGACGGCTGCGGCATGGATCGATCCTCAACGGTTGCCTGTGCGGGCCGGCATCATACCGTGATGTCCGCCGCGAGCGGCTGGTTCATTGGCCGAAATCGCAGCAAGCGATTCGGCGGACATCACTTCGATTGCCGCCGGCAAAAAGCGTCGCTCCTGCCGGCTACGCATCGGGGAGCGAAAACTAGCTCAGGCCCTGCAGGTAGCGGTACGCCTGCCGCGCGGCCTCGAGGTCGCTCATGCGCGAGAAGGGACCTTCCTGCTCGGCAAAGTAGTGCTTGAGTCCCGACTTCTCCGCGGCGGCGAGGATCGGCCGGTAGTCGATCATGCCGTGCCCGAGCTCGGCTCCGGGGTGAGCGGCAGCAGCGTCGGCGGGCGGTTGTGCGCCGGGCGGCTGAAAGTCCTTGACGTGAATCATCGGAAAACGGTGCGGATAGCGCGCGAAGTAGTCGCGCGGATCGCGTCCGCCGAGGACCATCCAGCCGCAGTCGATCTCGAATTTGACCAGCCCGGGATCGGTCTCGCGCAGCAGCAGGTCGTAACCGATCGTGCCGTCTCCGAGATCGGCGAACTCGAAGTCATGGTTGTGGTAGGCGTACTGCAAGCCGACGCGGCGCGCCTGCTCGCCGATGCGGTTGGCGAGCTCAGCGGTACGCTTCGCTTCCTCGAGCGTCATGCCGGGCGAGGCGGCCGCGGCCGCCGGCAGATCCCCTCTCACCTGCGCGCGCAGGCTGCCGCTCGCCGCGTAACGGGCCCCGAGCGCGTGGGCGTCGTCGAACGCGGCAGCGAGCTTGTCCGGCTCGAAGTTGAGGTGAGCGCTCGGGCAGGCGAGCCCGGCATCATCGAGCAGCGCGCGGAACTGCCGCGCGCTGCGCTCGCCGAAGCCGGCAGTCTCCACCTCGCCGTAGCCGATGGCGCGCACCGCCTTGAGCGTCGCCGCCGGACTCGCCAGCAGCGAGTCCTTCACCGCATACAGCTGGATGCCGACCGGACCGCCGAGTGGCGCCGCGCGCAGCAGCCGTGGCACGGCGGGAGCGAGCAGCGCCGCGAGGCTGCAGTGCCCGGCACGCCCGAGAAAGGCGCGGCGCGTCGTGGCAGTCATGGCCGCAGCGCCTGCGCGAGCTCCCCGAGGAGATCGTCGACGTCCTCGACGCCGACCGACAGGCGGATCAGCCCGTCGTCGATGCCGAGCGCGCGGCGCACGCCTTCCGGGAGCGAGGCGTGGGTCATGACGCCGGGATGCTCGATGAGGCTCTCGACGCCCCCTAAGCTCTCGGCGAGCGCAAACAGGCGGCAGCGCTCGAGCGTGCGGCGCGCCGCGTCGAGTCCGCCACGCAGCACCGCGGTCACGATGCCGCCGTAGCCGCCCTGCATCTGCCGGCGGGCGAGCGCGTGCTGCGGATGGCTCTCGAGCCCGGGGTAATGGACCCGCTCGACCGCGGGGTGCTGCTCGAGGAAACGCGCGACGGCGAGCGCATTGGCGCAGTGCCGCTCCATGCGCAGCGCCAGCGTCTTGATGCCGCGCAGCGTCAGGAAGCTGTCGAAGGGGCTCGACACTGCGCCGATCGCGTTCTGCAGGTAGGCGAGGCGCTCGCCGAGCTCGCTCCCGGCGCGCACCACGGCCGCGCCGCCGACCGAGTCGGAGTGGCCGTTCAGGTACTTGGTGGTCGAGTGCACCACGAGATCGAAGCCGTGCTCGAGCGGTCGCTGAATGAAGGGCGTCGCGAAAGTGTTGTCGCACACGCTGATGAGACGATGGCGGCGGGCAAGGGCTGCGACGGCCGTCAGATCGACGACCTTGAGCAGCGGGTTGGTGGGTGTCTCGACCCACACCAGGCGCGTCTCGGGGCGCAGCGCCGCCTCGAGTGCCGACGCATCCGTGAGATCGACGAACGACACGCTGTGGCCGGCGGAGCGCTTGCGCACGTTCTCGAGCAGCCGGTAGCTGCCGCCGTAGAGATCGTGCATGGCGACGATGTGCGAGCCGGCATCGAGCAGCTCGAGCAGCGTCGCACTCGCAGCCATCCCCGAGGCGAAGGCGAAGCCGGCGGCTCCGCCCTCGAGGTTGGCGACCGCCGCCTGCAGCGCGTCACGGGTGGGATTGCGGCTGCGCGAGTAATCGTAGCCCTGATGCACCCCCGGACTCGACTGCACGTAGGTGGAGGTCGCGTAGATCGGCGGCATCACCGCCCCGGTCAGCGGATCGGGGCGCTGGCCGCCGTGGATCACACGGGTGGCGAAGCGCTGCGCGGAGGTCTCTTGGCTCATGGGTCTCTCGTCGGTGGAGTCTGATCGGTAGGCAGCGCGAGCTCACGGCGGCAGCCGGCGACGCAGCCAGTTGAGGAGGTCGATGCGCGTGACCAGTCCCTGGAACTCGCCGCCGTGCATGACGATCGCCACCATGCCGCGCCTGAAGATCTCCATGAGCTGCTCGACCGGAGCGTCGACCGGCACCGTGACCAGGTGGCTCGCCATGGCTTCCGTCACCGGCTCGTTGAAATGCTGCGGGTTGTCGACGACCTCGAGGAGGATATCCTCCTCGTCGACGATGCCGACGATGCGCCCGTCCTGCATCACCGGCACCTGCGAGACGTCGTAGAGCTTCATGCGGCGGTAGGCGGCCAGCACCGTCTCGGTGGAGTTCACCGTGACCGCGGCGCGGTCCTTGTGGCGGCGCAGGATGAGATCGCGCAGGTCGCCGTAGCTGTCGCGCTCGAGGAAGCCCTGATCGAGCATCCAGTAGTCGTTGTAGACCTTGGAGAGGTACTTGTTGCCGCTGTCGCACACGAAGGTCACCACGCGCTTACGTGCGCGCTGCGCGCGGCAGTAGCGCAGCGTCGCCGCGAGCAGTGTGCCGGTGGAGGTGCCGGCGATGATGCCCTCGCGCTTGAGGAGCTCGCGGCAGGTAGCGAAGGCCTCGGGGTCGGGAATGCTGTAGGTCGAGGTCACGCGTGAGAAGTCGGCGACCGGGGGCACCGAGTCTCCGCCGATGCCCTCGACCAGCCACGGCGACATCTTCTCCGGGAGCCTGCCGGTGCTCGCGAAGGCAGCCAGCCCCGAGCCCGCGGGATCCGCCAGCACCATCTCGACGTGGGGCGCGGTGCGCGCGAAGAAATGCGACAGCCCGGCCAGCGTGCCGCCGGTGCCGACGCCGCACACCACCGCGTCGAGCTTACCGGCCATCTGCTCCCAGATCTCCGGGGCCGTGGTCTCCTCGTGCGCCTGGGCGTTGACGGGATTGCCGAACTGGTTGACGAAATACGCGCCCGGCGTCTCGCGGGCCATGCGCTCGGCGACGTCCCGATAATATTCCGGATGGCCCTTGCTCACGTCCGAGCGGGTCATCACCACCTCGGCGCCCATCGCCCTCAGGTGAAAGATCTTCTCCTGGCTCATCTTGTCGGGAATCGCCAGCACCAGGCGGTAGCCTTTCTGCGCGGCCACCAGCGCGAGCCCGAGCCCGGTGTTGCCGGCCGTGGCCTCGATGAGGACGCTGCCGGCGCGGATCTCCCCGGCGCGCTCGGCCGCCTGGATGAGATAGAGGCCGATGCGGTCCTTGATCGAGCCGCCGGGATTCTGGTTCTCGAGCTTGAGGTAGAGCTCGCAGGGTCCGGTGTCGATGCGGCGCACCGCCATGAGCGGCGTGTGGCCGATCATCTCCAGCACATTGCCGTAGCTAAGCGGTGACATGTCCGGTCCTTCAGCGCCGGCGTGGCACTCGACCCCGGGGCCATGAGCCGCCGCGGGTCGGGTGGATGGTGGCGTGGGATTGTACGGTCAGGCGGGGTCGGCGGCGACCACGAGTCCGGCATCGAGCCACGCTGCCAGGAGCGCCGCGGCCTCGGCCGGCGCGCGCTCGACACCGTGCGTCGCGGCCAGGAGCTCGCACAGCCCGCCGAAGCTCTCGCCCGAGCGAGCCGCATCGAGCGCCGCGGCCTCGCCGGCGGCGAGCGAGCGGAAGTAGCTTGCGAGGTCCTGCCGCCACGCCAGCCACTCGACCGGCTCCGCCGACACGGCGAGCTCCGGCCGCTCGCCGCCCTCGGTCAGCGCCTTCCACAGCTGCGGCACGTTCCACCTGAGCGCCAGGCGCCGCAAGCTCGGATGAAAGGCGAGGCGCAGCCCCGGCCAGTCGGCGGGCGGGACGCGCGCGAGCGCCGCGGCGCTCAGGGGCTGCGCATCCGCGGCGTCGAACACGGCGCACAGCGTCCACTCGAAGCGTGCCAGCTCCGCGAGCACCGGCACCTCGGCGTAGTCCGCGTGCTCGCCGAGGAATTCCGCGAGCGCATCGCCATAGTTCCTGATGGAGAAGTACGGCGAGTCGTGCGCACGCACGTACTCGGCGCCGAGGATGCGGAAGCCCTCCTCGCCGAGAAGCGCGGCGAGCGCCGGGTAGCTGCTCGCGAGCGCATCGATCAGGCGGCTGCCGTAGGCGCCGGCGTAGATCCCGAGCCGCGTCTCGACGGGCACGCGCGCAGTGCCGAGCACGCGCGCCTCGATGCCAGGCGTCGCGCGCAGCAGGTACTCCTGGAACTCGCCCTGGAGGCGCGCGAGCTCTGTCATGGGGCACCGATCCGTATGCCCGCAGCGGCGCGCCCGCCCGGCGGGGCTGATTCGCGCTCGCTGAGCGCACGGCGCGCCGTGGCACGCGCCTGCTCGAGCTCGGCGCACAGCTCCTCGAGCGGTGGTATGCGGTCGTCGCGCTCGATCATGGTCGAGACGGGCCCGAGGCGCCGTATGGCGCTCGCATACAGCTCCCACACCTCATCGCGCACCGGATGATCGTGGGTGTCCACCAGGTAATCGCCGTGGTCTTCGTGCCCGGCGAGGTGGATCTGCTGTACCCGCTGCGGCGGGACTGCGTTGAGATACTCGAGCGGGTCGAACTCGTGGTTCACCGAGCTCACGTAGATGTTGTTGACGTCGAGCAGGATGAGACAATCGGCGCGCTCGGCGATCTCGCCGAGAAACTCCCACTCGCTGAGCGGCGAGTCGCGGAAGGTGACGTAGCTCGAGACGTTCTCGAGCAGGATGCGCCGCTCGAGCACGTCCTGCACCGTGCGCACCCGCGCCACCACGTGATCCACGGCCTCGCGGGTGTAGGGCAGCGGCAGCAGGTCATGGGTGTTGCGCCCGGCGACGCCCGTCCAGCAGAGGTGATCCGAGACCCACTCGGGCTCGAGCCGGGCGGCGAGCGCCTTTACCTGGCGCAGGTACTGGCGGTCGAGCGGCGCGGAGCTGCCGATCGAGAGCGACACCCCGTGCATGACCACCGGATAGCGCTCGCGGATACGCATCAGGTAGTTCAAGGGCTTCCCGCCCGGGACCAGGTAGTTCTCGGTCAATACCTCGAACCAGTCGACCGGCGGGCGGTCGGCCAGTATGGCCTCGTAGTGATCGACGCGGAGGCCCAGGCCAAAGCCGAGGGGGGATCGGGTCAGCACTTCGTGCGCCTCTCTTGGGTGGGCGATTGTAGCGCGCAGCTCATCCAGTAGACCGGGCCCTGCACTACTGCATTGCTTGCCGGCGCCGCCGGGGCTTGAAATGTGGCGCCCGTGGATCGATTAGAATCGACTGACCTGCGTCTGCCCGACGCATTCCCCGACTCCCCGAGCGACGGTGAAGGAATGACCGACACTTCCGGTTCCGGCGACGCCATCCTCGTGCGTGGCGCGCGCCAGAACAATCTCAAGAATCTCGACCTCGATATCGCGCTGAACGAGCTCGTGGTCGTGACGGGCGTGTCCGGCTCGGGCAAATCCTCGCTGGTGTTCGACACTCTCTACGCCGAGGGGCAGCGCCGCTACGTCGAGACCTTCTCTCCTTACGCGCGGCAGTTCCTCGATCGCATGGACAAGCCGCAGGTCGATTCGATCGCCGGGATCCCGCCCGCGATCGCGATCGATCAGACCAACCCGGTGCGCACCTCGCGCTCGACCGTCGGCACGATGACCGAGCTCAACGATCACCTGAAGCTCCTGTTCGCCCGCGCCGCGCAGCTCTACTGCCGCCGCTGCGGCGAGCCGGTGCGGCGCGACACCGCCGAGAGCATCTACCTGGACCTCGCCGAGCGCGCCCGCGACAGCGGCGATCCGCGCCTGCTGCTGTCTTTTCCGGTGCCGGTCCCGGGCAACTTCACCGAGGCCGAGGTGCGCGAGCTCCTCGCACGGCAGGGCTACACGCGCTTCCTCGAGCGCCCGCTGCCGCCGTCCGCCGCCGCGGCGGCCGAGGCTGCGGCCGACACCGGCAAAGGACGCGGCAAGCGCGCGCGCGGCAGGAAGGCGGCGGCGCCTGCGAAAATGCTCGAGGTGGTGCAGGACCGGCTGCGGCTCGGGTCCGCGGAGCGCGGCCGGGTGCTGGAATCCCTCGAGGCGGCGCTGCGGGTCGGCCGTGGCCGCGTCAACGCGCATACGGTCGACGAATCCGCTGCTCCGCAGGTGGAGCGCACCTGGCGCTACTCGAGCGAGCTGCACTGCGCGCACTGCGACCTCGCCTATCACGAGCCGACCCCGAGCGAGTTCTCTTTCAACTCCCCGCTCGGCGCCTGCGATGCCTGCCGCGGCTTCGGCCGCACCATCGGCATCGACTACGGGCTCGTCATTCCGGACGAAAGCAAGTCGCTGCGCGCCGGAGCGATCAAGCCCTGGCAGAGCAAGTCCTACGCCGAGTGCCAGGAGGACCTGGAGAAGTTCGCCAAGCTCCGCGGCATCCCGCTCGATACACCCTGGCGCGAGCTGTCTGCCGAGGCACGCAAGTGGGTCATCGAGGGTGAAGGCCCGTGGAGCCGCAAGGTCTGGTACGGCGCCAGGCGCTTTTTCGCCTGGCTCGAGACGCGTGCCTACCGCATGCACGTGCGCGTACTGCTGTCGCGCTACCGGGCCTACACCCCCTGCGGCGCCTGCGGCGGTGCGCGCCTCAGACCCTCGGGGCTGTTGTGGCGCATCGGCAGCCGCGAGCTCGCCGCCGCCGCGCTCGGCGGGCAGCCGCCGTTTCGTCCGCAGGGCGCCGAGTGGAGCGCGCAGAAGCTCGCCGCGCTCCCGGGGCTTTCGATTCACGACGTGATGCTGCTGCCGATCGAGCGCTCCTGCGAGTTCTTCCGCGCGCTCAGGCTCCCGCAGCCGCTCGATGAGGCGACCGATCTGCTGCTCGGCGAGATCCGCGGCCGCTTCCGCTATCTGGTCGACGTCGGCCTCGGCTACCTCACGCTCGACCGCCAGTCGCGCACGCTCTCGGGCGGCGAGGTGCAGCGGATCAATCTCACTACCGCGCTCGGTACCTCGCTCGTCAACACGCTGTTCGTGCTGGACGAGCCCTCGATCGGCCTGCACCCGCGCGACATGCAGCGGATCATCGGCGTCATGAAGCGGCTGCGCGATGCCGGCAACTCGCTCGTCGTGGTCGAGCACGACCCGCAGATCATGCTCGAGGCCGACCGCATTCTCGATCTTGGCCCGGGCGCCGGCGAGCGCGGCGGGCAGATCGTCTTCTACGGCAGCCCCGCGGAGCTGCGTGCGAGCCGCGGCTCGCTCACCGGTGAGTACCTGAGCGGCCGCAAGGCGGTAGCGCCGCTGCCGGGCCCGGCGGCGGCGCGCGCCGCGGCGCCGCGCCCCTCTGCAATCGCCGGCGACGGCGGCGTCGTGGCCGAGGCGCGCTCGAACCGCTGGCTCGAGCTCAAGGGCGCCACCGAGCACAACCTGAAGAACCTCGACGTGCGCATTCCGCTCAAACGGCTGGTATGCGTCACCGGCGTCTCGGGCTCCGGCAAGTCGACGCTGATCGAGGACGTGCTCTACCCGGCGCTCCTCAAGTACCGCGGCCGGCCCACCGAGGCCCCGGGGCAGTTCGCCGGTCTCTCCGGCGCCGAGCTCATCGACGATGTGGTGATGGTCGATCAGAGCGCTATCGGCCGCACCACGCGCTCGAATCCGGCGAGCTACGTCGGCGCCTTCGATGCGATCCGCGCGCTGTTTGCCGCCGAGCCCGCCGCGCAGGAGCGCAAGTACACCCCCGGCACCTTCAGCTTCAACTCCGGCAACGGCCGCTGCCCCACCTGCAGCGGCAACGGCTTCGAGCACGTCGAGATGCAGTTCCTCTCGGATGTCTATCTGCGTTGCCCGGACTGCAACGGCCGGCGCTACCGCAACGAGGTGCTCGACATCCGCCGCGAGGGCGCCGGCGGCCGCCGCGCCAACATCGCCGAAGTGCTCGAGATGACCGTGTCCGAGGCGGGCGCCTTCTTCGCCGATGCCGCCGAGGTGGCCGCCCGCCTGGCGCCGCTCGCGGATGTCGGGCTCGAGTATCTGAAGCTCGGCCAGCCGGTGCCGACGCTCTCGGGCGGAGAAGCGCAGCGCCTGAAGCTCGCCGGCCATCTCGCCGAGGCCGGCTCGGTGCTCTCGAGCACCACCCACAAGGGCAAGCTGTTCCTGTTCGACGAGCCGACCACGGGACTGCACTTCGAGGACGTGGCGAAGCTCCTCAGGGCGTTCAGGAAGCTGCTCGCCGCCGGGCATTCGCTGCTCGTGATCGAGCACAACCTCGACGTCATCGGCGCGGCCGACTGGATCATCGACCTGGGTCCCGAGGGCGGGGAGCGCGGCGGCGAGATCGTCTGCACGGGAACGCCCGCCGAGCTGTGCGCCTCGGGCACCTCGCACACCGGGCGGGCACTCGCCGCCTACCGGGCGGCGCTCGCCGCGCACCAGCCGGCCGTGCCCGGAGTCCCGGAGCGCGCGCCGGCCGTCGCCGAGCCGCGCGCGATCTATGGCGGCAACGGGCACGCGCGCCAGTCGATCGTCATCCACAAGGCGCGCGAGCACAACCTGAAGAATATCGACGTCGAGATTCCGCGCGACCGCTTCACCGTCATCACCGGTGTCTCGGGTTCCGGCAAGTCGACTCTCGCCTTCGACATCCTCTTCAACGAGGGGCAGCGCCGCTACCTCGAGTCGCTCAACGCCTACGCACGGCAGTTCGTGCAGCCGGCCGCGCGGCCCGACGTCGATGCGATCTTCGGCATTCCGCCGACCGTGGCCATCGAGCAGCGCACCAGCCGCGGCGGCCGCAAGAGCACCGTGGCGACGCTCACCGAGATCTACCACTTCATGCGGCTGCTGTACGTGAAGCTCGGCACGCAGTACTGCCCGGACTGCGACGTCGCCATCGAGCCGCAGAGCGCGGGCTCGATCGCCGCGCGGCTGCTGCGCGACTACCGCGGCAAGTCGGTCGCACTGCTCGCGCCGCTCATCGTGGCACGCAAGGGCTACTACACCGACCTGGCCAAATGGGCCGCGAAGAAGGGCTTCAGGGCGCTGCGCGTCGACGGCGAGCTCACTCCGACCGCGCCCTGGCCGCGTCTGTCGCGCTTCCGCGAGCATACGATCGAGCTGCCGGTGGCGGAGCTCACCGTGGGCGCGAAGACCGACGCGGCACTGCACGAGGCGCTGGCGCGCACGCTCGACTTCGGCAAGGGTCTGGCGCACGTCGCGAGCGGGAAGTCCAGGACGGTCACCGTCTTCTCCACCAAGCGCGCCTGTCCCTCCTGCGGCACGAGCTTCGCCGAGCTCGACCCGCGGCTGTTCTCCTTCAACTCCCGCCACGGCTGGTGCGAGAGCTGTTACGGCACCGGAGTCGAGCTGCCGGGCTTCGATGCGGAGCAGTCGGGCGAGGAGGTGTGGTGGAACGAATGGTATGACCGCGAGGCACCGGCCTGCGGTTCCTGTCAAGGGCAGCGTCTGAACAGAATCGCCCTGAACGTGCGTTTCCGCGGGCGCTCGGTCGCCGCGCTGTCGTCCCGGTCGGTGGCGGAGTGCGCGGAGTTCTTCGCGCAGCTGCGCCTCAAGCCCCGCGAGCGCGAGATCGCCCGCGACCTGCTGGCGGAGATCCGCGCGCGGCTCAGGTTCCTCAGCCGCGTCGGGCTCGCCTATCTCGAGCTCGACCGCTCCGCGCCGACGCTGTCGGGCGGCGAAGCGCAGCGCATCCGGCTCGCCGCGCAGCTCGGCTCGAATCTGCAGGGTGTGTGCTACGTGCTCGACGAGCCGACCATCGGGCTGCACCCGCGCGACAACGGCATTCTCCTCGATGCGCTCGCCGGACTCGCCGGTAACCGCAATACGCTGGTCGTGGTCGAGCACGACGAGGAGACGATCCGCCGCGCCGACCACGTGCTCGATCTCGGTCCCCAGGCGGGCGTGCGCGGCGGAGAGCTGGTCGGCGCCGGTACCGTGCGCGACCTCATCGCCAATCCGCGCTCGACCACCGGGCGCTTCCTGCGCGAGCCGCTGCTCCATCCGCGGCAGCCGCACCGCGCCGTCACCGCCGACAGCGCGCGCCTCACGCTCGAGCGCGTGACGCTGCACAACCTGCGCGGCAGCGACGTGCACATCCCGCTCGGGCGGCTGGTGGTGATCACCGGGGTGTCGGGCTCGGGCAAGTCGACCGTGGCACGCGACGTGCTGTACGCGAGCTTGAAGCGGCTGCTGGCCGCCGCGGGCAACGGGCGCGCCAGGCGTGCCGGCGGCGCGCAGCCGGTCGGCTGCGCCGCGGTGCACGGCGTCGAGCAGCTGGGACGCGTGCTCGAGGTGGACCAGACGCCGATCGGCAAGACCCCGCGCTCCTGCCCGGCCACCTACATCGGCCTGTGGGACGAGGTGCGGCGCATCTACGCCGGCACTACCGAGGCGCGCATCCGCGGCTACACCGCGAGCCGCTTCTCCTTCAACACCGCCGGCGGGCGCTGCGAGGCGTGCGCGGGCCAGGGAGTGAAGACGGTCGAGATGAGCTTCCTCCCGGACGTCAAGGTGCTGTGCGACGTGTGCGGCGGCCGCCGCTTCAATTCCGAGACCCTGAGCGTGCTGTGGCGCGGGAAGAGCATCGGCGACGTGCTGGCGATGGATGTCGACGATGCAGTCGGCTTCTTCGCCGCCCACGCGCGCGTGCACCGTGCGCTCAAGCTGCTGCAGGACGTGGGCCTCGGCTACCTCACGCTCGGACAGCCGAGCCCGACGCTCTCGGGCGGCGAGGCGCAACGCATCAAGCTGGTCGCGGAGCTCTCCAAGGTGCGTGACGACGAGCTGCCGGGCATGCAGGGGCCGTCCCGCCAGACTCTCTACGTGCTCGATGAGCCTACCGTCGGATTGCACATGGCGGACGTCGAGAGACTCCTGCACGTTCTGCACCGGCTGGTCGCGGCCGGAAACACCGCGGTGGTGGTCGAGCACAACCTCGACGTGATGGCCGAGGCCGACTGGATCATCGACCTGGGTCCCGAGGCCGGCGCCGGGGGCGGACGCATCGTCGCGCAGGGTCCGCCGGCGCAGATCGCACGCCGCCGGCGCTTCTCGCATACCGGGCGCGTGCTCGAGCCGTTTCTGCGTCAGCGCACCCGTGCGCCAGCGCAGTAGTACCCTAGCAGCGCATGGCCCACGACCTGGTCTGCTGGAAGTGCGGCGCGCCGCTCGCCGAGCTCAGCCTGCCGCTGCGGCGGCTGGACGAGTGCCCGAAGTGCCGCGCGG
>Ga0335081_10002254_pt1 | contig 30349 bp, 19 predicted proteins | sample Lox_Sample_35_FD_206713 | JGI IMG/M metagenome (GOLD analysis project Ga0335081, IMG submission 206713) | Soil microbial communities from Loxahatchee National Wildlife Refuge, Florida, United States - Lox_Sample_3.5 | ecosystem: Environmental > Terrestrial > Soil > Wetlands | place: USA...
TCCCGAAACCACTGCAAAATCTACTTTCGCATCCAAGGATCCGGTTGTTATGCTGCCCGTTGTACTGGTATTGCGAAAAACTGAAATCGAGTAGCTGCTCACATTAGTCACGGCAATATCGAGCTTTCCATCTCCGTCGACATCGCCAATCGCGACTCCGTAGGGCCACGTTCCGGTGGCGAAATCAACTTTGGCGCTCATTGATCCGGAGTTGATACTGCCTTTCGTGCAAGTGTTGCGAAGGACCGAAACTGTGTTAGCACCATAATTGGCGACCACGAGGTCCGGCTTGCCATCGCCATCGATATCTCCAATCGCCACTCCAATGGGATTCGTACCTGTGTTGAAATCCACTTTTGCTGCAAAGGATCCGCTTGTTATGCTGCCGGGCGTGCTTGTGTTTCGAAACACAGAAACCGTGCTGCTACCATAATTTGTGACAACAAGGTCAAGCTTGCCATCGCCATCGATGTCACCCAATTGTACACCGCGCGGATATGTTCCGGTCGAAAAATCCACCTCTGACGCAAATGACGCTGAAGCAATGCTCCCCGTTGTGCTGATGTTTCGATACACCGATGCAGTGTAGGTATTGCCATTGATTACGATGAGATCAGATTTGCCGTTGCCATCGATGTCACCAATCGCCACTGCCTGAGGACTTGTTCCTGCAGTCAGATCTACTTTCGGACCAAATGAATTATTCCCAATGACACAATTGCTGGGAAAAACGACATTAAAAGGATTCATCGACCATGCAGTCAATCCGCTCGTTGTATCGGTTATTGTGATCGGTAGGTAGGTTGCTCCCACCGGCACGTTCACGAGAAGGGTGCTATTCGTTCCAGACATCACTTGTGATTGGACAGCACCGAAATAGACAACATTTCTATCCGAAAGAGGATTGAAGTTGGAGCCCGATATTGTAACCGTAGTTCCAATCGGCCCTGACGTTGGCGTGAAAGATGAAATCGTAGGTACCTGGCCAAAAGCAGTCGCAAGAGTGGAAACGGAAACCAAGAATGCGTAACTGAAGGTCTTCATCGCGGCGCTCCTCATTCGATTGTACGAACCTCCATCGGGCGTTTGTCCCTGTAGGTTTCACTGCGGCAACGTTGGCGGCACCGGTAGCGGCGTTTTTTCCGCAGTCTTATTTTCCGGTTTCAGGAAAAAATAGGCAGCTGCCCCGCCTCCGAGTACAAGCGCTCCGCCTGCATACCAATACCACGAAATTCCACCGGATGGCTTCACGAGATTTACGTGGCGACCGAGAATCTGGGATACAATGTCTTCTGCCATCTCAGGAATGATCGTTTGAGCCATCTCCTCGATGGTCCCTTCATGAGGCCTGCTCCGGTTGATCTCAATTTGGGCTGTCGCCACATCGATCATTTGAATATTGATGTTGTAAATTTTCCCCACCTTTCCAATCGTCCCTGCGAACATCTTCTCCACTTTCAGAATTTTCCCTGCCTCGACCACGCACTCGACATCAGAACAGGCGCCCGATTCCTGGAATCCGACTTCCTGCATAAGCGTCTTGATGCGTGACCGATCGACTACAACAAAGACACCCGCATCAACCAAGTACGATTGGAAAATATCGGAAAGTGACGCGGCCTCGTCCTTGGACATCGCACCTCGAGAATCGAAATCAAGGACTGCAATATTGAGTTTCTTTTGAGACTTCTGCTGTGGGAGGCTCTCTTCAGAAATCAGGATGGAAAGAGAAATGGCAAGAAAAGGGCGTACCAATGCCCGTAAAAAGAACCTCGAAAGTATCATCGCAAACCTCCCCGCAATTGATGTTAACGTGTCAGCGGGATGAGCGGAGGTGATTGCTCAGCGTCGAAGGGGCTTTGGTTACCTGGGGTATTACAAGTGACTATAGACGGGGGGTGGAAATCGTTCTCTCTGAATTAGCCAAAGTACCAATGTGCAATACGGGCCTCCGGCATCTAGAACCTCAGACGATCAGTCAAATCTCACGACTGAACTCAAGACAATATTAGTCAGAAAGGCGAGGAGAGTCAAGCCAATGCAGCACACCATCGGTAACAACTCTCTCTTTTCGGTGATCTGTTCTCAGAAATGAAAACGTTGTGAATCGTTGGCAGTAAGAGCAAGCAGCAGATCTCATTCGATCTGCCTACGTAACGGGCTTTCCCAGATTTACCAATCACAAAGTGGTGGCTGGGTTTGGTGTTACAAGACCACTGGTGCAGCCTCCTCACTGTCTCACACTCGACCCGTAACAGCACCTAGGATGTCTACGCCCTTTTGTCGGTACCCCCGAGCTCAAACGGAATGCCCGCCATTGTCGATCGGCATCGCTGCGCTTGATGTTTACTTCACCAGAAGCAACTTCTTCACAAAGCCCTTGTCTCCCGCTTGGAGACTGTAGAAATAGACTCCGCTCGGCAGATTTCCTGCGTTAAAGACGACATTGTAATGACCCGCGTTCTGACTTTCGCTCACGAGGGAGGCCACCTCTCTTCCCAAGATGTCATACACGGCAAGCTTCACGTACGCGAGTTGCGGAATGTCATAACGAATAGTGGTCGAGGGGTTGAATGGGTTCGGATAATTCTGTGACAGGTTCAATTCCGTCGGGATTGAAGAGAGCGCATCATCGACGGAAGTGGTGTGACCAGTGGTAAAATGCGCAATACTGGAATACGGACCTTCACCCGCAATATCAATGGCGCTGACACGCCAGAAATAACTCGCGGAATCATCCAAAGGGACGGATAACGTGAGTGTCGTATCGGTAACTTGCGAAGTATCGCGGACCACGGTTGTGAACGCCAAATCTGATGCCACTTGAAGATGATATTGGGTTGCATGGGTTGAAGAATGCCACGTGAATGTGGTTTTTCGCGCCACATTGATCAAATTAACGGGTGAAACGAGCACAGGTGCGGCAGGTACTGCCACGATCGTCGTGAATGAATCCGCAGTCGCGAAACCGCTCTCTCCACCCGCATTGTACGCACTCACACGCCAGTAGTATTTTCTGAGGTTCGATAGCGACACAACCTTCCTTGTCGTGTCACTCGTCGAATCATTGACGATGAAATGCGAGAAACTTGAGTTGGTGTCCAGTTGACAATGATAGCCATCCGCATTCACACTTCGACTCCATTTGAGCACAAGAGTATCCGTCCTTTGATTTTGAGCTCCATTGGGAGGCGACAAGAGCAGTGGCGTCGTAGGAGCAGCAAGAACGGTTGTGAAGCTCCATGCCGACGACCACGAACTGGTTCCTCCAGCATTCGATGCATCGACTCTCCAGTAGTAGAGCGTAAGATGATTCAACCCATTCAGGCTGCACAAGGTGTCAGATATTCCGCTCGAATCGAGAACGGTCGATGAAAATCTCGCATCGCTCGATACCTGTAGATTGTACGTGGTCGCCCCGGGAGACGAATACCATTTTAGAGCTGGAGATACTGATATGCCAGTAATGCCATTTGCCGGGCTTGCTTGAACCGGAACCGGCGGTACAGCCGCGACAGTCGTGATGTTCCAGACAGTCGACCAATCGCTTGTTCCTATGGCATTACTCGCGTCCACCCGCCAGAAGTACTTTGTGTTCGGCGACAACCCGCTGGTCGCAAGACTTGTTATCACCACTCCGCTCGTGTCGATCACAGCCATACCAAACGTGGAATCCGCAGACACCTGGACACGGTAACTCGTAGCTCCGGTCGATGCGTTCCACGTCAATGAAACACCATTCAGGATTCCGGTTGCACCGTTTGCCGGGCTAAGAAGCACAGGAGCAGGTAACGTCGATCCGCTAAGATTCACTTTCAGAACCGCTCCGTTTGACGTCCAGAGTGGTCGGCTCGGACCTTTCGGTGATGCGTGGTGTCCGTTTATCGTGAATCTTATTGAATCTCCCGTGGATGCACCTTCATCAACTGTTGTTGTCGTCGGGTCGTCCATATAAACGGACATGAATCCGTACGAGCCGCTTTCGCTCACCGTGAATGTCCCGCAGTGCACGCCTTGTGGATCATATGCATCAACAACGTCTCCCGCCACGACCGGGTGTCCGTCAAGGGTCACGGTGTCACCCCAAAAACTGACCCACTGATTGGTGGGCATGACATCCGACTTTGTCGTCGCTGTCACTGGAATCGTGAAGAGCGGCGCGTTCGACGCATTCGAAAAGATCTCTAGGTTCGTGCTCACACTTCCCGAACCCAACATCGGCGAAAACCCCACATTGAGCAGAACACTCGCGCCCGAATCCAACGTCGCCGAGTGCAGTGAAAGCGTAAAATAATCGGGAAAGTGATAAGCAATCCTCATCGAATCGATCACTAGTGGCTTTAGTCCGACATTCATGACCACAAGGGACTTGGATGCAGAAGTCTTCAGAAAAACGGTACCAAATGAAACTGAGTCAGGGTTTGTCTGGATTATGGGTCCTTCCACAGCGAGGTTCACTTTTTCGACGTCTCCGTTTGCAGTCCACACGGGCACTCTCGGGCCCCGCGGTGCCGCCGGCTGGCCATTGATTGTAAAATGGATGGTGTCTCCCGGCGCTGCTCCTTCATCGATCGTCGGCGTTGTCGGGTCATCCTTGTAGACAGACATTAGACCGTACGATCCCGGCGATGTCACCGTGAAGGTGCCGCAGTGCACTCCCTGCGGGCTGTATGCATCTATAACATCTCCGGGCGAAACTTTTTGAGTATGAAAGGTTGTCGTGTCACTCCAGAAACTCACCCATTCATTTGTCGGTGCGACATCTGGCTTTATCGTCGCCGTCAACGGAACAGAAAGGATCGATGCATTCCACGCGTTCGAATAGATTTCCACGTGCGTGTCGATATTTCCCGAACCCAACGCAGGCGAGAACCCTACGTTCACTAAAACACTTGCTCCCGGCGCCAATGTCGTCGAGTGTACTGATAGAGAAAAAAAGTCAGGGAAGTGATACACGACCCGTATCGAATCGATCGTCATTGGCTTCAGGCCCGTATTCTTTATTGTCAAGGACTGAGAAACCGACGACTTCAGTGGAACGGTTCCAAAAGACACTGAAACAGGGTTAGTTTGAATTTCGGGTTCCTCAACAACGAGGTTTACCTTCTCGACATCACCGTTTGCACTCCAGATCGGGACTTTGGGACCATGAGGCGTTGCCGGCAACCCATTGATGGTAAAATGAATGGTGTCCCCCGGGACCGCTCCCTCGTCGACTAATGGCGTCGTCGGGTCATCCATGTACACCGACATGAGTCCATACGAACCCGGTGTGGTGACGTTGAACTCCCCGCATAGCACTCCCTGGGGGTCATACGCCCTGATCACCGAACCAACAGGTATAGCATTGTTGTTGATCCGTGAACTGTCACTCCAGAAACTAACCCATTCATTCGTCGGAACAACCTGGCCAGCTGCAGTGCCCAATCCTAGCAGAATGGACACTATAAACAGCGTGAACTTCTTCATTTCAAGCCTCTTTTGTTTTGGTTCATTGCCTGAACGTCCGCACACAGGAGGCCGCAAGCCGGATTGACGGACGGCTTACAGCCCCCACTTTCAAATCACTTCACCAACAACATTTTGATAGTTCTGTTGTAAGTGCCCGCTTTGATTGTGCAGAAGTAGACGCCGCTCGATGCATAACCTGACCTAGAGGACCCATTCCATTGAATTGAGTAGTACCCAGCCGTTTGATTCTCGTCCACCAATGTTGCGACTTCCTGTCCGAGTACGTTGTAAATCTTTACGGACACGTCGGCTTGCTTCGGGAGATCGTACTTAATTGTCGTTGAAGGGTTGAACGGATTCGGATAGTTCTGGTGAAGCGCGAATTCCGTCGGGATATTCCACAGGTCGCCATCGACACCAGTAGCCACGGCATTGAAATTGATGACGTCACCGAACTGCGTCCACGGAATCGGCTTCGGAACCTTGAAGTCTCCGATCGAGAGGTAGACGTACTCGCCCGGCTTTGGTCCTTCTTCAACTTTGGTCTGCGGGTCATCCCCGTAAACAGGCATCAAACCAAACTTGCCCGCTTTGACGACTGTAAATTGTCCACAGACTATTCCATTCCCGTCGATTGCCTTAATTATGGTCCCAACAGGAATCAGCTGGCCATTCAACTTCACATTGTCTCCCCAAACGCTGATCCACTCCTTTGTCGGAGCTACGCTTGACTGGGTTTTTGCAATCGCTCTATGCGCAGCGAGCAACTGCCGCATTGAGGAACTGACCAGGCTCGACATCGGGTAAATCAACGTATCGACAGATTTCGTTTTTACCCAATAGCCGAGACCGGGCTTCATCACTTGAAGCGTATTGAAGTCCGGCGGGATGGTTGGATCATATGTCAGTGCCCCTCCTTCAAAACCTTGTACAACGATTGTGCTGTCAAGAACAGTCCCCAGTGCGTGCACAGTAGAATCAGCCTGAGTCGGAAGATAACTCACAAGATTCCATCCGCCGAACAGATCGATCGGCGTTTGAGGACTCACCGGGACGCCGAGAACAGCCAGGGTATCCGCGTTGTTTGTCTTCAGCCAATAGCCGTGCAGGAAATCCATTACCCTCAGCGTATTGAAATTAGCAGGAACTGTCGGATCGAATGTGAGTCCACCTTGGTCAAAACCAAGAGCAACGACGAGATTCGGCATTACGTGAGAGAGGATGGTTGTCGTCGAATCATTTCCCGGACTGAGGTTCCAGCTCACCAAATTCCAACTCGAGGCAAGAGGATTGACCAGAGTCTTCTGCTTCGTGAGAACCAAATTGCCGTAGTTTTGCGGGGCCACCCAGACCGCACCGTAAGGCCAAATCCCATCAAAAGAGCTGTAGTAATTGTATGCGCCCGTGCCGTCATCCGAGTTAAAGACCCAGATGCCAAGGGTGTCCTTCGTCGAGGAGAAATACTGAGATGACAAATCAATTGCCACTTCGAATTGAATGTGCCCACTGGCAAAAGATGCTTTCGCGACAATACCAGAAGGATTCTGTACATACGTCGGGAATCCCGGATAAGGATAAGTACCGGTTATACCACGGAAAGTCACGTACGTCGAGTCGCTGTGGAAGTCAATCCAGAAATTCCCTTCGAGTGAGTCCGCATTCCAGCGACGATCGTGGTCTGCGTCGAAGTAGAGACCAATTTCATTGAAGTCATCCGGGGTTGTATTGTTTACGTCTTCAAATGCCAGAAACAACGTGTCGAGATTGTTCTTCATCAGCATGCGGACAGGTTGAGCAACCCCCGGCATCGTGACGTCTGTGACATTTGCATCACCCCACTCTCCGGGAGAAAACACGCCGTCGATGACCGGGCTATGGACAGAGTATGGAGAGAATACAGTTTGCCCTCCCGCGGCGGGTGTCGCGCTGATTTCCTGCGAGTACTGACCTTCGCCTTGATCGTAAACCGCAGTGACGACATAATAGTACGTTTGACCATCGACGACCGCCGTATCGATATAATCCTCGTCGTCGGAATAGGTGCGATCATTGGTCGTTATTGAGGCGACAAACGTGTAGGGACCGCCGGAAACGGTACTTCGATAAACGTTATAATAGTCCAATGCTAACGATTGGGTAACGGGGGTGCTGCGTGGCGCGGCACCTTTCAATTCCGGCTTCTGCAGCAAACTGCCAATCTTCAATCCGGCGGATAAATCATCCTTGCCAAATCGTGTTGACCCCTTTGCAACCAAACCGGAGCCTGTCATGAAATGAGCAATGCCTTTCAATCCGTTGGTGGATCGAGTAAAGGAAGAAGTAGTCAGTTCTGACGGTGGATCCCAAGTCAACGGAACAATACCATCGAACCCCACACCAGCAACAAAATTGGTCGGCGGCGGTAACACCACCTGGAATGGGACAAACCGGCTGTCCTGCTGAATGTTCGTTGTCGCGTCATACACGATCACCATGACCTGATATGTTCCGCTCGCGGCCTCCGGGTCGAGTCCAAGTGATTCCGTGAACGGCTCATCCCCGGCAGTGACTGTCCACGTCCGCGACGTGCCTGCGACAATATCACCTATGGGATCGACGAGGTCCGTCTCGACGAGAACATTTTCGGAAAGCGAGTCAGTGTCGATTTCCTCGGTTATGTTCACCATGCTTCCAGGAGAATACTGCGTAGTATCAGTCACGACGTAACGAATGTGCGCGGATCCGGTCGCCCCATTGAGGATGATTTGCCCCCAATCCACGGTAACGGCCCACGTAGGATAGCCGACATTGAGCACGTCGATGAAAACCTGCACCAAATTCTTGCCCTGTGGACCACGTACAACCCACGAAGAATCCAGCGAGAAAACGGATGTACTCCATTCGTTGTCTGCTCCGGTCAGGTAGCCGACGAAATGATGGTTAAAGACGACAGAATCCCGCTCGCCACTTGCCCAGTCTACGTCCCAAGCAAGCAAATTGAGTTGTGCCCTGTGCACAACACCACTGTCGTTGTCGAAGATGTTAAACTCAATCGGGGCAATTGGATCATCATTGAAAAGATACGTGTCCAGGTCATAGTCGGGTATGCCCTGGAAGAGGTTGTTTTCATTATCTTCTGTGGTGAAGTTCGCCAGGTTCTTCGAAAGCAAAGCAATGACCGGTACGATTGGCTTGAACGGATCGTTTGAGGAAACTCTTATCGTCGCACTGTACGTGCCTGGTGGAAGGCCGGCCGCCCTGAACGTCACGTCGAACCGAACGCTGTCACCCGGTGCAACAGTTGCGCTATCCGGACTTTCGGAAAGCCAACTGGTGCTCGAAGTCTGGTTCGGCGGATGGTTCAAATAGTTTACCATTGCTTGTAGCCTTGAATCGAGAGCATTCCCACGCAAGTATGAAGAGGTCCGAACGTTCTTCCCGCTCGAACTTATCGTCACTTTCTGGATTTTCGGATACAGCACGCCTCCTTTCGCCGCTGGTTTGGATTTGACAATGCCATCAGAGCTCAAAGAATGTGTCATCATAAGCGCGAGCGAGGTGTCTGATAAGGAACAGGTGAGCGGCTGCGTCCCAATATTCTTGACGTAAAAGCTAAGGGTCTGATTTCCTTCTCCTGTAATCGTCGCGTGCAGCGAATCGGGCGCCACAACGATTGCCGGACGGTTGCCAATGTTGACGGTGAGGTGGACCGGAACATTCTTTGGGTTGTTGCTGGGATCATTGTTATGTATCGCAACATTGGCATTGTAGCGGCCGAACATAAGAGCTCTCGCGTTATACTTGAGAGTAACGTCTTTCGTATTCGACGGCGCGACGGTACCGGAATCAGGCGTAACGGATAGCCAGGATGATAGTTGACCACCTATACTAATTTCATCCCACCAAGCCTGAATGTTAGGTGAGTAATCATACAGATGGACCCGGGAAAAGTTTGATGTTGATTGGGCGCGGAATTGCAAATTGGAAGCAACAAGGGATTCGTTGACATAGTAATCAAAAGTCTTCGTGGTCCAATTGATGTTGAGAAATTGAATGTGATACCAGGTATTCGTGGTATAGCTAAATGAGGCGTCTCCGGGATAGAGCACAAAATGACCATCCCCCTGCGCAAAGAAGAAAAAGGCGCCGAGGTTCGATTCAACCGCACTGTCTCCCAGTACAAAGTATGCCGCCCCTTGAGTGCCATCCACCATCCCGCTGCCAACACGAATCCAAAATGAAACGTGGTCCGGCTGGATTGCAGGAAAATCAGCGTACACTCCGTCGAAGTGCCCAGACGTGCCGTTGATGCGCGTCTGAGTCAGGGAATACACTGTGCCATTCGCAGCAGTCGCCGAAGTAACCTGCTGTGAATGATCCGGGTTTGTTACCCATGTTGGAGAAAGAGAACCGGTTTCGAAGTTTTCAACGAACGGCTGAACGGTCGCCGCCATCGTCCGCGGCATGCTCAGAGTAGGCGGACGGACAGTTTCCCGAAGAGATCCTGCCGCAGGCGTGTTGGAAGGGCTTTGGGTCGGGATGATTCGTTGACTCTGCGACATCTTCCGTGCAAACGAAGAAGCTAGTTCGTTGATGACTGTAGACCAATGAAGGTCGCTTGTTCCCGTGTTTCCTATCGTCATCGTTCCTGTCGTGCTATCTCCTTCCGTGAGTGTAACGGAAAATGAATCCGGTGTCACGGTTATGCTTGGAGCAGGTAACAGCGATACGGAGTCCATGGCCAGGTACGCGTTTGCCCGTCCGTAGCCGTAGGCATTTGTGAAATTCTGTCCCAACATACCTGTGACCTTCGTCGCCGTGCTCACCAATGAATGCTCAACTTGGTCCCAACTCAACGACGAATTCTTGGAAAGCAGCAGTGCCGCGATGCCGGCGAGATGCGGAGCTGCGGCCGAAGTTCCATAGAAGTAAGGATTTCCCGGAGCCCAAATGCCGGTCGAGCCAACATAGGTTTGAACTCCATCGATCCCGCAAAGTGTTGGAGTGGAGCGATCGACCGTGGAATCCACTATTCCGCTGCCATCAAAGTAATAAATTCTCGAAGGACCGTGTGAACTGAACGATTCTACCGTCTGTGGAGTAAACGCGGAGATTGCGGCTGCGCTTATGCAGGATTTGGCGGCAGCGTGACCGAAGATACCATAGTCTGTCACGTGACTGAGCGAATTTATGTATCCGAAAGTCACCAATTTCATTTCTCTCGGCGTTGGCGTGCTCCACATGTATATTCTAAAATAAACGGTCACAGGACTGCCGCTGTCGTTAGACCAGTACAGCGCCTCATACGGAACCGACCCTTCGCCATCTTGAGAGTCTGTGCTGGAAGCCAGCACATTTGCTGAGACAGAAGGACCGTCAAACAAATAGAGATCGTAATCGTTGCCGGATAACCCCCACTTGTCCGCCCATTGGAGGTCGCCAATCACATAACCACCGGCACCAACTGTAACAGAATCCACTTCGTCGGTCCCTGAAAATGTTACCCATTCATCTTCGTTGGCCGATGTGCCTTGACCATCCCACGTGCCCTCTGCTTCATTGCCAGCCGAGGATACATATGTTGCTCCACTTGCAGTTACTGCATCGACGGTTTGTGCTATGATTCCATCTTCGAACATCGGCTCGTCAAAATAGATAATGTCGTCGACAATCACGTCACAGCCTGCGCTCTTCAAAGCATCGATGCTGGCGCTGAAGCTTTCATCGGAGGTGCCATCATCGGCGAACGCGAGTGATGTTCCCGGAGCCAAATCATAAACTATTTCGGACATCGCAGTCCCCTCATCCCCCCCATTCCTGTTGTAAATCACCTGAAAATCTGAAGGCAGATCCCCGGAACTGATCGAATTCTCATAATGATCGACTCCGTCGGAAATCACTCCCACCTTTGTATTGTGGCCGTCGACACCGAACCCTGCCCTTGCAGCGCTGGCTTCCAGAAGTGTATCTCCTGCCGTCGTGTAGGCACCTACAAGCGTCATCGGTTTTGGAATGCTTTGGACCCCCGTGACGTTACTCAAAGCCGCAAGTTTATCAACGACATCAAACGGCACGATACACGCGACCCTTTTTGATTTGTTATTGACATATTCGACCGTTATCCCGAGCGCTTTCAGTTGATCAAGGTAATAGGAGTCCATCGAATGCAAGTAGACTTCCGCACGGATGTTTCCACGATCATCCATCTGAAGAATTCGATTGGAATACCGTTTGCCGACATTTTGTTGAGCCGCGCTTACTCGAGTCACACCCTGCATCTTCAGATCTGTGACGACACTAAGAATCTTCATGTCGACTTTGGTGAGAGGGCCCGACATTTTTCGTTTTGCATCTATTATAGCTTTCGCCGAGGTACTATGATTCACCGCCTGCACGAGCGAATAGATGTTCTGAGAATATCCTGTAAACGAAAGGAAAATCGTAAGGAATATGATAGACAACGATGGGAAAGTATAATCCGCCTCTCCGGTGTGTCCATTCGTTTGGTTCATTTGATCCTCCTCCAACAAAATGATAGTTATGATTCTACTCTCGGGTAGAAAAGGACAGCCTGAAATCGCCTAGAGGCCGTTTCAAAAAACAGGCTCTTCGTCATTGCGAGGCGATTCTCGCCGAAGCAATCCTGTGTTTGGCTACCATACACGGGTACTGACTCGCACAATACGGCAATTTCGGCACATCCCAACAAACTCTACATCAGGGAAGCTACAAGGGTACTTTTCTGATCCTTCAAGGGGAGGTCCGTACTTCCTTCAACTGCTGCGAACGGCCAACTGCAAATTAGAACTCTCCCCGTGACGTAAGCAAGTGGAGCAGCCCGGGGTTGGAAAAAGCCGTTCCACGAAACAACGTTAGTTTTCTTCGGAGTGTTACAAAAAACCTGGGGGGTAAAACAATTTCTTCAAGATGAACCAGATCGACCGCCAGCATCACAATGCTCTGGCATCACCTCTTGGGAACTCTGTCGTCATGCCCGACAGACTTCACGGCAATATTAATCAGATTGGGGATGAAAGTCAAGAATTGAGATCACAAAAACCCTGCAGCAGCCCGACTCGATTGTCGTCAAGCTGCCAGTATTGATGGGAAGGCCCGGAGCTCCTGAAAGACTATGGTCGACAAAGATTTCTCCTCAATTCCAGCTTGAAGCGGACCAGTTTCTTGGAATCTCTAACTCTTTCGGAAATCTAGTCGTGCCCCTCGTGGACGAGGAATCTTTCGGCGTCGATTGCCGACATACATCCTGTTCCAGCGGCCGATACTGCCTGACGGTAGGTGGGATCAGCAACGTCTCCTGCAGCAAAGACTCCCGGCACATTCGTCGCCGTACTGTGGGGCCTGGTCACTAAATAACCGACCTGATCCATCTCCACCTTTCCTTGAAAAAGCTTGGTGTTTGGCTGATGGCCGATCGCCAGAAAAAGACCATCACATTTGAAATCTCTTACTTCACCGGTCTTGACGTTTTTGATTTTCACACCGTTTACTTTCTTGTGGCCGAGCTGGTCCTTTTCGCCGAGGACCTCCGTGACGACAGAATCCCAGATGAAATCGATCTTCGGGTTCTTCGTTGCTCGTTCCTGCATAACCTTCGATGCCCGAAGTTCGTTTCTGCGATGGACCACCGTCACCCGTGCGGCATGTTTCGTCAGGTAAGTAGCTTCTTCCATTGCAGTGTCTCCGCCGCCGACGACGACAACGTGTTGGTTCTTGAAGAAGAATCCGTCGCAGGTCGCGCACGCTGAGACTCCATAGCCCATATACTCACCCTCGGATGGGAGATTGAGCAATTTCGCCGAGGCACCAGTGGCAACGATGATTGTTTGAGCAAAATAGTCCTTCCCTTCAACGACGACTTTGAAAGGACGTTTCGAAAAATCGACTCCATCCACCATCTTGAACTGGCAATCGGCTCCAAATTTCTGGGCCTGTTTGCGAAAGAGATCCATCATCTCCGGGCCCATGACGCCATTGGGAAAGCCTGGATAGTTTTCAACTTCCGTTGTAATCGTGAGTTGCCCGCCCGGCTGAGGTCCTTCAAATACGATGGGCTTCAGGTTAGCGCGGGCTGCATACAATGCGGCAGTGAGACCTGCCGGACCTGAACCAATGATAATGACGTTATGGACATTTTCAGTAGACATCTTCCAGAATCCCTTCTTTTACTATGAGATGCTGAATTTGTTATGAAGGATTCATTGAATTTTCTGAAACGGCCTTGACATTTCTGATCAGACCTTCGCGCTTTGTCCTTTTTATCGGGCTTCTCCTGAACCGCTGGTCGAACTCTTCCTTTGTCAAACTCTCGACTTCTTTCAGATTTGGCGCCTCATTCCAGGGACGCGGTCGAAACGCTTGTTCAGGCGTTGGCTGCTGAAACCTGTTCCACGGGCACACATCCTGGCAAATATCGCATCCGTAGATCCAACCATGAAAGCTCTTGGCGAGATCTGCCATGATCGGGCCTCTGTGTTCGATTGTCAGGTAGGATATGCACCTGGTCGAATCCAGCACGTAGGGTTCAACGATCGCGTGGGTAGGACAGGCATCGATGCAGGCCGTGCACGTGCCGCAGGCATCCGAGATGGGCTCATCGAATTCAAGTTCGACATCAAGAATAATTTCTCCAAGGAATACCCACGAACCGAACTCCTTCGTGATCAGATTCGTGTGTTTCCCTTGCCAGCCTAGTCCCGCCCGCGCCGCCCAGACTTTGTCCATCATAGGTCCCGTATCCACATAGACCTTTCCACCGAGACCCGGCTGCATGGACCTTATCTCGCTTAAAAACTTCTCCAGCCGATCTGCCAGGACCACATGATAATCATCACCCCAGGCATATCGGGAGATCTTTCCGGTTTCTTGCGTCTCAGAATGCTGGTACTCTGTGTAATAATTGAGGGCCACGGAAACGACGGACCTTGCATTGGGCAAGACCTTGCGGACGTCGACGCGCTTCTCCGCATTGTTCTGCATCCATTCCATTGAAGCCTGGTAACCACGATGGAGCCATTCCAGAAGGTGGTTCCCCTCTTCGTTCAGGCTCGAAACTCTCGCGATCCCGACTTTTGAAAACCCCAGCTCGATCGCCTTCGCCCGAATGCGTCGGGTCAACTCTTCGTTCACGGACGCGCCTCGTCTTCAATTTCCATCAAACAGAGAATATGTTTTCTCATTGTTCTTGCTTCCAAGCCAGACCCAGCCGTCCGAGATTCTCACCTCAACTCTCTCCAAATGCCCATCGCCATTCGTCGACTTGCCTGAAGTCAAATCAAAAGTCCATCCATGCATTGGGCAGGTGATCGAACAGCCTTCCATCAACCCTTGGTGAAGCATCGAAAAGTGCTGGTGCGGACAGTTGTTTTCGAACGCGAAGATTCCGCCTCCAACCTTCACGACAACAAAGTCAATTCCTTCAAAGGAAACGTTTTTCGGTTTTCGATCGCGAAAATCCTCGGTCCGTCCAATTCTTGTGAAACCCTCCACCGTTACCCCAACGCGAGTTTCTTATCAACCGCGAGACCCTTGTCCGTCTTTTTCAGGGTAATGACCTCGGTCGCAGGGTCGTGCTCCAGAAAAAGGATCCACCTCTCTTCAAACGCGCGTGTCAGAATCCTCTTTTTCTCCTCCAACGTTACTAGTGGCCTCACATCATATGCCATGATGTACGGCAATGGGATATGGGACGTCGTCGGAACAAGATCACAACAGAAGAGCATCGTAGTTTTGCCGTCGGAAATCTTCGGCAACTGCTGGGCTGAGGTATGGCCGTTGCACACAAGAACCTCGATGCCGGGAAATGGTTCGAATTCTCCGTCGACAAGATCCAGCACCTTCCAATCCATGAGCGGCATAAAATCGTCATTCATAAAACTTGCGCGATCTTTCTCGGTCGGATGTTGCGATAGCTCCCAGTGTGCCTTCTGAACATAGTACTTCGCTCTTGGAAACGTTGGAACGAGCCTGCCGTCATCAACGAACGTCGAGCCGCCTGCGTGATCGAAATGGAGATGGGTCAGCAACACATCTGTTACGTCTTCCCTTCTGACGCCGAGTTTCTTCAATGATGAAAGCAGATCTGCATTCGAATTGTCGAGACGGTAGATGTCTTTGAGTTTCTCCGTCCATTTCGTTCCGTTTCCGTCATCGACGAGAATCGTCCGGCCGTTCCCTTGAATAAGCCAGCACCGCGCGGCAAGCTGAATACGCTGGCGCTCATCCGGAGGATTTGTCTTGCTCCAAAAGACCCAGGGAACAATACCGAACATGGCGCCGCCGTCGAGGGAAAACAGACCCGTTTCGACGGAATGAATCGTATAGGGACCAATCTTCATGGTTGCCTAAGAACGAAAAAGGCCGGCTGCCTTCCGCATCGTCTTCGATGGGATCAACACCGGCCTTCCGTACAAAAAACGTCGACTGAATTATTTGCGAAAATGTGACGTGGCGGCACTGAGCTCGCCGAACGTCTTTTCCGGATGCATTTGCTTTGCCCGTTCAGCAAGGACCTCTTCGGTCTCCACGTGATTCGGATCAGGAACGCAGCAATCAACGGGACATACGGCGGCGCACTGTTCCTGGTCGAAATGTCCGACGCATTCCGTGCATTTCTCCGGGACGATATAGTAGAAGTCATTCGAGACTGGATCATGCATTCCATTCAGCTCCCACTGGACCCCGCCGGCATAGATCGCCGTATTCGGGCATTCCGGCTCGCACGCTCCACAATTGATGCATTCTTCCGTGATCATTGTTGCCATGTTTCAATTCTCCTTGATTATGAACCTGGATGTAAAGTGTTCCCTACCCGCATAAACTGGATTTTGGGATACGTGATCGAGTCAAAACTCAACGCCGTCGGTCGTTGTATCCGCTGCAGATTCTCCCGAACATCGTCCAACAACTTCGCGACCGAAACGTCTTTATGTGCCGGTAGAAAGTGCGTGAGCTTTTCGCTACCCTTGGTGATCTGGCTGACGGCGCCTTTGAGATTGCGGGACTGCAAATGGTAGAAGGCCGCAGCTATCTGGATGAGCCCCTGGATAAATGTCCGATCCACGTCGCGATACTCGTGCCACAGATCCTCGAGGATTTCGTGCGCCTCGAAAAATTTCTCTCCGTTGAATTCCTCCAACCCACGGTAAAATCGCTCATCCATCACTCAGCCATAATAGCAAATAGAGCCTATAAATTCAAGGCAAAATCTTTGCAGAAATTGAGAAACACAACAGAGATTCTCTGCCCGTCGAGGCTTTGGAACCCTTACAGATAGCGATGTTCTACGATCGTTCCTTTTGTGTCGTACACATAGAGAAGCGGAACGCCTGTCGGAATGTTCAGTTCGACGACTTTTTCTTTGCTGAGATTATCCAACTTCATCACGATCGAACGGAGACTGTTTCCGTGCGCGGAGACAATGACATTCTTTCCGTGCGTGAGTTCCGGAACGATCTTTGATTCGAAATACGGCAGCGTTCGAGCTGCAGTGTCTTTCAGACTTTCACTGATAGCGTCCGGGTTCAGCTCCGTCTTGTCCTTCGGTGGTGCAACGTCATAACTCCGTCTCCAGAGTTTTACTTGTTCATCGCCGTACTTCTTTGCAGTTTCCGCTTTGTTCAGTCCCTGCAACGCACCGTAGTGACGCTCATTGAGAGCCTTGTCGTAGTAAATGGGGATTTTTCCCTGGCCTATGATCTTCAGCACGATATTGAGTGTATCCATCGCGCGCTTCAGAACAGATGTGTATGCAACGTCGAATTTGTAGCTCCTCAGTTTTTGGCCGGCCTCGTGGGCTTCCTGCTCTCCTTTCGGAGAGAGAGGAACGTCGGTCCACCCGGTAAACCGATTCTCAAGATTCCATTGTGATTCGCCGTGACGGAGAAGTATAAGATTGGGCATGGCAGATTTCCTTCGAGGTAAAGGATTCAAATTGAAAACTACGGGTTGAAAAAAATGAGTTCGGATTCCATCGACATCTCTGCGCTCTGGCGCACATCAACCTTTGATGTTAAAATACCGTGCGTCGGGATGATGGACGATGATCGCGCTCGTCGATTGTTCCGGTTCCAGCTGGAACTCCTCGGTGAGCTTCACCCCGATACGTTCCGGCTTCACAAGTTTAAACAATTTTGCCTGATCTTCCAGGTTGGGACAAGCCGGATACCCAAAGCTGTACCTCGATCCCTGGTATCCCTGGCCAAACAGACGTTTCATCTCTTTGGCATCCTTGCCGGCAATGCCGAGCTCCTCGCGTATCCTCTTATGCCACAACTCCGCCAAGGCTTCCGCAGACTCGACACTGAGGCCGTGGAAGTACAGATAGTCCTTGTAATTGTGGGCATTATAGAGCTTTCGCGAGTATTCTGACGCGACTTTTCCGACCGTCACCAGATGAAATGCCGCGACATCTATTCTTCGGGATTCCACAGAAGAGAAAAAATCGGCTATGCAAAGATGGCGATCATCTGTCTGGCGCGGGAATGAAAAACGCATCCATTCCCTTAGCTGGGATAATTTGAAATCAAATTTTGAAACGGCGCTCGGCGGCTGATAAATGATCAGATCGTTTCCCTTCGACTGGCAGGGGAAATATCCGTATGCAACTTTCGGTTCGAGAAGCTTGTCCCTCTTGACTCTTGCCTTTAACTCCCTGTAATCAGGATAGATTTTTTCATCGAGAATTTTCTTGTACTCTTCAGGCGAAAGTTGACCCTTGACAATCCGCCATTGACCCCGTATCAGCGCAATATCATTGACGAACGAGAAAACGTCGTCAAGAGGTACGTCCTCGACAATTCTTGACCCCCAAAATGGCGGTCTCGGAACCGGAGCCATGCGGTTCACTTTAGACTCCTGGACTCCACTTCCTTTGTCTTCCTCTGCAAGCACCAGTGCAATTTTCGCTTCGGATCCCGTCAACGATTCTTCAGCAGGTTCGGCGGTCCCGTTCCCAGGATTGGCCACGACTGTTACGCCACCCTTGATTGACTGCATCAGTTTCAAGCCGTCGAATGCGTCATTTGCATAGAATACTTTTCCCTTGTATACAGAGCGAAGATCCTGCTCGACGTACCGTCGCGTGAGCGCGGCTCCGCCCAGGATCACCGGGATCGAGAGCTCGCGCTGATTCATTTCTTCGAGATTCTCTTTCATGATCAGCGTCGATTTCACAAGAAGGCCGCTCATCCCAATTGCGTCGGCTTTATGCTCTTCGGCTGCATTCAACATCGATTCAAGAGGACACTTGATGCCAAGGTTGATGACTTTGTAGCCGTTGTTCGTAAGAATGATATCGACAAGGTTCTTCCCGATATCGTGGACGTCCCCTTTGACCGTCGCGATGACCATCGTTCCTTTTTGACTTCCCTCGTCCTTTTCCATGAACTTTTCAAGATACGCCACGGATGATTTCATCACTTCGGCGGACTGCAACACAAAGGGGAGCTGCATTTGCCCCGAACCAAAGAGGTCACCGACAACTTTCATGCCGTCCAGGAGTATCGTGTTGATGATTTCGATTGCCGCGTGACGCTGGAGTGCTTCATCGAGATCCTTTTGGAGGCCCACCTTATCCCCTTCGATGATGCGATTCTTGAGGCGCTCCTCGGCAGTATCTCCTTTGATCCCGTGATCCTTGAGGGCCTCCTGTTTCTGACCGGCGTAGTAGGACATCAATTCAGTGAGCGGATCAAAGATGCACTTTCGACTGTCCCCCTCACCTTCAAACTTCCGTTCATCGAAAATCAACTGGCGGCACAATTCTCGACCCTTTTCGTCGACCTTGTAGAGCGGTATGATTCTTGAGGCGTGGACAATAGCCATATCAAGGCCTGCTTCGACCGCATAATGCAGGAAAACGCTGTTGAGCACATGCCGAATGTGAGGAGTGAGCCCGAAGGACACATTGCTGACTCCCAACGACGTATGGACAGCGGGAATCTCTTTTTTAATAAGACGAATTGCCTCGATTGTCGCCAATCCCGACTTGCGAAATTCCTCGTCGCCGGATCCGAGAGTGAACGTGAGCGTGTCAAAGATGAGGTCGTGCGGCCTCATGCCGAACTTGTTTACTACCAGGTCAAAAATCCGTTTTGCGATGGCGAGTTTTGCTTCTGCGGTCTTCGCCATCCCTTTCTCGTCGATCGTGAGGGCGATGACCGCCGCCCCATATTTTCTGCAAAGGGGAACGACTTTGTTGATTCGCTCCTCGCCATCCTCGAAGTTGATGGAATTCACCACAGCCTTCCCACCGATGCGTTGGAGCGCCTCTTCGATAACGTTCGCTTCCGTCGAGTCGATGACAAGCGGAACCTGCACCTGGGTGTTGTAGCGTGTGATGATTTCCTTCATATCCGCGGCTTCATTCCTGCCAACGTATGCTGCGCAGACGTCGATCATATGCGCTTGCTCTTTCACCTGGTCGCGCCCCATGGCAACGATCCCTTCCCAGTCTTCCTTGGAGAGAAGTTCGCGGAACAACTTGCTGCCGTTTGCATTCGTTCGTTCGCCGATAAGAATCGGGGGACGATCGATGTGGAAGGGAGCGGTCTGGTAGAGACTTGAAGCGGCCGGAATAAATTCAGGAATCCGTGCCTTCGGCGATAGGTTGCCGACGGCATCGGCGAGTTGCCGAATATGTTCCTTGGTTGTGCCGCAACATCCACCAACTACGTTGACACCAAGATCTTTGACAAAGTGAGAGAGATGGTGCACCAGTTCTTCCGGCGAAAGGTGATAGTGCGCCCTTCCGCCGATGTTTTCCGGCAGGCCTGCATTCGGCATAACAAAGATGGGCATGGGAGAACTGTCGGCCAGAAGCCGGACGTGTTCCGACATTTCTTTGGGTCCCGTGGCGCAATTCATCCCAAAAATATCGACATCGTACGGCTCAATCGCCGTGAGAGCGGCGGAAATTTCCGTCCCAAGCAACATGGCTCCTGTCATTTCAACCGTCACGGAAACAATCACAGGAACACGCTTTTTCTGGTCACCGAAGAGCTGAAATATCCCAAAGAGTGCAGCTTTTGCCTGCAGAATGTCCTGGCACGTTTCAACGGAGAGGAGATCCACACCGCCATCAACGAGCCCTTTGGCCTGCTCATAGTATGATTTCGCCATCGACTGAAAATCTATGTGCCCGAGCGAAGGAAGCTTGGTGGTGGGCCCTATGGAGCCGGCCACAAAACGTTTAAGGCCGGACTGAGAAAAATCATCAGCCATTTGCCGGGCAATTTGAGCAGCGTTGAGATTCAATTCGTACGCTTGGTCCTGCAGGCTGTATTCCGCAAGGACAATGCCGGTGCCGCCGAACGAATTTGTTTCGATGACATCGGCACCTGCCTGGAGATAGTCTTCGTGCATCTTTCGAACCGCCGAAGGCTTCGAGACAACAAGATATTCGTTGCAACCCGCCAGGTTCTCTCCGCCAAAGTCATCAGGAGTCAGATTTTGACCCTGGAGATGTGTCCCGGTCGCACCGTCAAAGACGATGATTTTTTCGCGGAGTATGTCGAGGAAAGTTCTGCTCATGGAATCCCTCGTACCCTTCCGAAGGTTGGGCCTGATGTGGTCTGAAAGCCTCGGAAGGTTAAAGGCAAAACAAAAACGCCCAGCACTGAAGCGGCGCCGGGCACGATATAGAATCCGAGCAACGCTTTAGCTCATTGTTTAAGGTGGCGAGCAAGCTGTTCGTCAAATCACCACACACATAAGATACAAAAGAGGTCGTCTAACTGCAAGCAAACGCCAGGTTGAAGAAACAAATAGAACAAGTTGACAGTTACTCAGCAAATCAGATCAGCCCTCGTGCATTTTTTCCCTTGTGCTCTCGACCGCTGCTTCGCATTCGTGAAGTATTGTTCTGACCACGTCAGCAGCCGTCAGAATGGAATGCACTAAGCCGGAACTTTGGCCCGCTTCGAATTCTCCTTCGTCCCAGTTCCCTTCGAATATCCCCAGCCTTTCGCGTTTCGAACCAAGGAGCGCAACCAACTCCTCTTTCGTTGCCCCTCTTGCTTCGGCCTGCCGGGCTTGCTCCGCAAAGGGGCTCTTGATCATTCTCACCGGTGTTACTTTTCTCAATGTCAGCATCGTTGAGTTGTCCTGCGCTTCGACGACCGCTTGTTTATATCGTTCGTGGGATGAACTCTCAACGGTTGCAGCAAAACGTGTTCCAATCTGGACCGCTTCTGCGCCGAGAGCCAATGCAGCACACATTTGGCGTCCATCGGCAATGCCTCCCGCCGCAATCACGGGGATAGGAATAGCATCAACAACTTGAGGCACAAGGCACAGCGTTGTGATCTCATCGACCCCATTATGTCCACCCGCCTCGAACCCTTCGGCAACGACCGCGTCATATCCGTGTTCGTAAGCTTTTTTTGCGTGCTTCACCGAAGCAATAACGTGAACGGTGGTGCACTCGGCTTTCTTCAGCTGATCAATGACTTTTCCCGGGTGGCCAGACGATGTGAAGACAATCTTGACTCCCTCTTCGACGGTCACTTGAACAAGATCAGCGACATCACTACGTATAAGTGGGATATTGACACCGAATGGTTTGGTCGTCCGAGATTTGGCTTTCCTGATATGCTCTCGCAACAAATCGGGCTTCATCGAACCAGACCCGATGAGTCCCAGAGCCCCGGCTTCGGACACGGCAACTGCGAGCTTCTGTCCGGAAGTCCACACCATACCCGCCTGGACGATCGGGACCTCGATACGAAACAGTTCCGTAACGCGTGTTTTCATCAATTAGATTGGATGAATTCCGAAAAGACGGACGCGGAGAACGAGAAGGTGTAGATTTCGAGCCCGGGAGTTGATGTTGTAACAGTCAATTTGTGGCTCCCGAATTCTTTGTTTCTGACGAGATTGTAGATTCTTGGACTATCGACAAGCACAAGGCTTGCACCATCATTCCCTTTTGCAATATCTTCTCCACGATGCTCTCTGGGTAGCGGCATCCCATCCTGCTCCACAACCACTTCGCTGACACCGGATGCACCGCAATTCATCACCGCATTCACCTCCAATGCATCGTATTGAATGATGACGGATCCAATATCACCGGGAACACCGTTGAAGCTGAAGCATTCTTTGGCGCTCATCCATTTGCCTTTGGCGTAGAATCGTTCGTGCAAATAGATTCCCGGGTCAACGTAATCAATCGTCGATTCCGGATTGTAACCGTCATTGTTCCCCAGAGCCGACTTGAGATATCCCAGAAACAATTCTCCTGTCGCCCTCTGATGGAAACCAGGCATGCTTTCTTCCCGCTCCGGCTCACTGAGATCGGGCAATCTCCCCCGGTAACCGCATTGGGCAATAAGCTGCTGAAGGGCGCGTTCGAACTGCTCGTAACCACCCTCTCCTTGATGGGAATACCGAATGAAACCGTCCTTGTCAATAAGAAACATCGTCGGCCATTCGCGGGCATCAAACGCGGACCATAGCAACGCTTCGTTGTCGAGCACCACAGGGTACGGGATTCCTGCCCGCCGGACTGCACGTTGCATGACTTCGATCTTTTTCCCAAAGGAAAACTGTGGGGTATGGACACCAACCACAATCAATCCAAAATCTTTGTATTTCTCGTGCCACTGTTTCATGGTCGTCATAGCGTGGATGGACTGTAGGTTTGTATAATCCCAGAAATCTACAAGGATTACCTGGCCACGAAGATCGCGAAGTGAAACCGGCTCTCCATTGAACCAGTGATCGCCGTATAATTCCGGCGCATGAAAGTTCGATTGCTCGAGTTCCATTATTTCTTCAACTCCTCCAACACAGACCGCAACGCTGCGACGAGTTCGTCACACTGCGCCTGTGTGACAATGAGCGGGGGAACGAGTCTCAGGACATTGACGTTCGTGCAATTCACCAGAATGCGCTTCCGTTGCAAGCTATCCGCGACAGGCTGACCATCCGAGGTAAGCTCGACGCCTATCATGCATCCGAATCCCCGCACTTCACGAATCTCTAAAGGAAAGTCCTTCTTGAGTTGCTGCAAGCGTGCAGTCAAATAAATTCCGATTTCCTCTGCGTGCCGCATGAGCCCTTTGTCCAGAATTTCTTCAAGAACGACCAGTCCGGCGGCACACGCCACGGGGTTCCCCCCGAAGGTCGTTCCGTGCACACCGTATGTAAACGTCTCCGCAACCCGGTCATTGCCCACAATAGCACCAAGAGGTAATCCACCGCCAATGGGTTTCGCGAGCATCGCGATGTCGGGAACGACTCCGGTATGTTCAAACCCGAAGAGTTTTCCTGTTCGCCCTATGCCGGACTGAATTTCATCGGCGATGATCAAGAAACCGAACTTCTCGCGAAGCGCTTGCAATTCGCGCGCGTACTCCTGACTCACAATGAAAATGCCGCCTTCGCCCTGAATGAATTCCACGAAGACACCAAGGGTCTTGTCGTTGACGGCGCGGCGCAAGTCTTCCACATCGTTGAAGGTCAGATGACCAAAATTCTCCACAAATGGTTCGTACCCATCGCGATATTTCTGTTTGTCCATCAACGACAGCGCTCCCATTGTTCTTCCGTGGAACGCATTCGAAAGACCGAAGAGCTGGCTCTTCCCAAGAGGCTTCCCCCATTTCCGTGCGAGTTTGATAGCGCCTTCGGTCGCTTCGGTGCCACTGTTGGTGAAGAAGACTCTCTTGAACTTGCTTGCCTTCAGAATCTTTTCGGCAAGTTTTACTTGGGGCTGTTGAACAAAGTAGTTGGATACGTGGATATATTTGTGAATCTGCTCTTCAATTGCCGCACAAAGTCTCGGGTGATTGTAGCCGAGAGCATTCACCGCTATGCCGCCGAAGAAATCCAAGTAGCGCGTTCCGTCCGAGGTAAAGAGGTAACACCCCTCACCCCGTTCCACCTCAAGCTGCAAGCGCTTATACGTGTGAAAGAAGAGTTCTTGCTCTTTCTGAAAAAATGTCGTGCTCACGATACCGAATCCACAAGGTTCTGAAATATGGTGTACAGGAATCTTACTTTCTGATCAAGCTCTTCCAATGTTCCTTCATTATATATAACGTAGTCGGCCTTCTTAAGTTTTGTCGAAGAATCCATTTGCGCTTTCATGCGATCAAGGACAGAGGTTCGCGATATATTGTCACGTTTGACAACACGGTCAACCTTGGTCTCCTCATTGGCATCGACGACGACAACTGCGTCGAGTAGCCGGTCGAGGCCAGCTTCATAAATCAAAGCTGCCTCGACAATGGTGATTCGTGCACCTCCCTTTTCCAGGTCGGAGAATCTCCTCTTGACTTCCTCTTCAACGCGAGGGTGAACAATCGCATTGATTTTCTTTTGCACAGTCTTGCTGGAGAAGATTCTCGAAGCCACATACGCCCGGTCGAGCACGCCATCCGAAGTGTACGCCTGCAGCCCGAGCAACTTCACGAGAAGCTGTTTCACGCGAGGATCGTAGTTACTGATCTCCTTCGCAAGAGCATCTGCTGAGAGAACAGGGACATCAAGCTTCTCAAAGAACCTGCATACTTCGGATTTCCCGCTTCCAATACCTCCTGTAACACCGATCGATATGAGTTTACGGTTGCGGGGCATCTCCCGGTCCGGTGTGACGGTGGGAATGGTTCGTCATCATTACTTTGCAAGTGCTACCGAACGGAACTCCCGGATCACCACGACTTTGATTTGCCCGGGGTATTCCATTTCCTGTTGAATCTTGTTTGCAATGTCGTGAGAGAGCTGGTCCGCGGCCGCATCGTCGAGTTTCTCGTGGCTTACGATTACCCGGACTTCCCTGCCCGCTTGAATTGCATACGTGCTCAGGACGCCGTTGAATCCTTTCGCAACGTTTTCGAGCTTCTCGAGCCGTTTGATATAGTCCTCAACCGACTCACGTCGTGCGCCTGGACGTGCACCACTGATAGCATCCGCCGCCTGGACAAGAGCCGCAATGGGATGCTCCATGGGGATGTCTTCGTGGTGAGATCCAACAGCATTACAGACGATGGGGTTTTCATTGAACTTCTTGCATAATTCCATCCCAAGCAACGCGTGAGGACCTTCGACACTCTTTTCCACTGTTTTCCCGACATCGTGCAGCAGTCCTGCGCGCTTCGCGAGCATGGCATCAAGCCTCAACTCGGCTGCAAGAATTCCGCAGAGATACGCCACTTCGATACTGTGCTGCAGCAGGTTTTGGCCATAACTCGAACGATACTTCATCCTGCCGATGTGTTTCACAATTTCCGGATGAGCGCTGTGAAGACCAATCTCAAGAAGCGTGTTCTCACCGAGATGGACGATTTCTTCCTCCAGCTCCTTCCGGACTTTGTCAACGACCTCTTCAATCCTCGCGGGATGAATTCTGCCATCGGCGATGAGTCGTTCCAGCGACATCCTCGCCACCTGGCGTCGGAACGGATCGAAACCTGAGAGAATGACGGCCTCCGGCGTGTCATCAACGATGACGTCGACGCCTGTGGCAGCCTCGAACGCCCGGATGTTTCTTCCTTCGCGACCAATAATTCTCCCTTTCATCTCATCACTTTCAAGGTTGAGAACACTGACGCTTGTTTCCACGGTGTGGTCGGCTGCGGAACGCTGAATGGCCTGGACGATCACTTTTTGAGCCTCTTTTCGAGCATCCTGCTTCGCCCGATCGCGGATCTCCTTCAGCATCTGAGTAGCCTCGTCCTTGGCCGTTTCCACAAGGTTCTCCACAAGCTGTTTTTTTGCTTCCTCACGGGAATAGCCGGAAATCCGCTCCAAGCGCGAGTTCTCCTCCTCCACAAGCTTATTGTACTCTTTTTCTTTTTCCTCGATGCGCCGAGTCTTGTCCTGAAGGTCCCGCTCAGAAGCCTGGAGGGTCACTTCTTTTTTGTTGAGGAGGTCAAGCTTTCGCTCGACGTTCTCTTCGCGGTTTGCAAGCTGTTTTTCAGCAGCCTGGAGCTTGCTTCTTTTGGATTGCACATCCGAGTCAAAGTCCTTTTTTCTTTTATACCATTCGTCTTTCGCTTCAAGGATCTTTTCCTTCTTCAGGTTTGCCGCCTCTTTCGCAGCATCCTCCAATACTCTTTTTGCACGGTCTTCAGCATTGAGGATCCTGTTTTTTCCCATCCTGGCATTGAGCAGCCAGCCGGAAAAGAAGGCAACAAAACCAATACCGGCGCCTAGCAGTATGTACATGTAGATTTGCATATGCTCTCCTCAGGTCAAATCTTCATCACGGACAACAAAAAACCGCACTCGCTCGCCAACGATCATGTGTATTGAAGAACCTCTTCTTTACACGGTGGGTGTTCGCCTAAACATTTTACACTTCCACTCACTCGCTCGTCCCCGCCGAGGCGGGGCATCATCGCGAAGCTTCTCCGCGGTGTGCGGAGAGGTGGCCTGCGCTCCACGTTTATGAGTCAAACTCCCATATTAAATGAATTGTCAGGTTCTTTAATATGTTATGATCACGGCTAACGGTGCGGTTTGACTGTACAACAAATCCGCTCGTTACATTATGCAAAGAACAATTGAACGACCGATTCCTATCGGACTTCGATTCCGCTACCCTCCGGCACCAGACAATTGTCCAGATAGTTGGAGAGTTTTGTAATTTCCGCTTCCAGAGCGTCAACGGCTTCCTGTTGCTGGTCCCGTTCTTTCAGCATTTCTTCAGTGATGTTCAGTGCGGTCAGCACAGCAACCGTCAACGGTGGCTGTTCCGGTATCTTCTCATGAATCCGGTTGAGCATCGTATCCACGTGTGAGGCAACTTTTTTTGTGAAATCTTCATTCTCACCACGCAGTGGATAGTCCGTTCCAAAGATTTTGACTTTGATGCTTTTCCCGGTCATACCGAGTGTCGATTCATTATTCGGAAACTTTTTCCGTAGGTGCGTTACTGTATTTGTATTAGCCGTGTCACGTTTGGAGCTTGAACCTCTAGAGTCGCGAATTGATTTTCGAAATCAGCTCTTTGATCTTTGTCTTCAATTCTTCCTTCTCCTCTTTTGAGTAGATGCTGTTTCCGTTTGATTGCAGCTGCGTATAGTCGATGCGTAACTTGTGCAGCTCTTGCTCGCGTTGCTCCAGTCGTGTTTGAACCTCCCGCTCAGACCTTTCGAGCTCCGCATATTTCGTTTTCAACTGGGCATTCTCCACTCGCGTGCGGACAAGCGCGTCGGAAACACGGCGGGCCTTTGTCCACAGCTCCTGGATCGATTCCGCCAGACGCCTCAGGTCTCTCTTGCTGGCGAGCTCAGTATCCTCGTGCACATCCGGTAGAGGGGAAGTCCCAGTTGGATCCATTCGGATACACTCACTGTTAACCGCGTAGAACAGCGCCGCATTCACGCCGTGCCGCATCCACGATGCGGGCAACCACCTGATCGGTTTCCCGATCACTCAGCGTGTGATCCTGCGACTGGAATTCCAACGCGTACGCTAGACTCTTTTTGCCGACGCCGATCTTCTCGTCACGGTACTCATCAAAAAGAACAAACGACGCCAACAATGGTTTGCCTGATTCGCGGATCGCCACCTCCAGGGATTGCTGCGTCACAGATCCATCGACGACGAATGCCAAATCCCTCGTCACCGCCGGGAATTTCGGAAGCGGTACGTACTTGCTCTCCGACTTCATCCCTTCCGCAAGTACCTCAAGTGCTAGCTCACAAACGAACACCGAGTCATCAATATCAAACTTCCTTGTGAGTTCCGCCTTGACTCTTCCGAGAAATCCGGCCTCTACTCCATTGATTTCTATTGAAATCGTCGAATCAGTTAAAGTTCCGCGGGTATCATAATAAATAAAGCGGTATTTGTCAAGGCAGACCTTCGACAGGAATGCTTCCACCTCTCCCTTCATATCCAAAACATCGGTTTCCCGTGGCTGAATTCCGATGCCTGCATTGACGGGCTTGCCGCACATCACAATGAGAAGTCTCTCCTCTTCACGGAATCTACTTAAGGCATTTCCGCCGGTCGTATCTGCAACGGTATACGTCTTTCCCAGCTCGAAGAGGCGAAGGTATTTATTCCCGTGATTCCTGTTGTGACGGACAACCTGAAGGGCGCCAGGAACGAGACTCGTCCTCAGAGTTGACAATTCGATGCTCACGGGATTGAGCATGGTCACGACCGGCAGCCCCGGAAGCGCGGCTGTCGCGGCATCCTGCAAACTGTTAGCCACCATCTCGTTGAAACCGGCATTGGAAAAGTAATTCCGGAGATCGGTCTCCACACGATCAACAAAGACTGCCTCCGAAAAATCAATCATCGACACCGTTTTTGTTTCAATATTGTTGTAACCGTACACGCGCGCGACTTCTTCGATCAAATCGATTTCCTGACCGATGTCGACACGAAAGGTCGGGACGGCGGTCTGCAAAATGTCTGCCGATAGAGGTTTCGCGGTGAAACCGACCTTCGCAAGGTATTCCCGCACCTGAAGTTTTGTGAGCTTGGTTCCGAGAACCTGGTTAGCCCTTGAGACTCTCAGCTTGATCTTGCGATCATCGCGCTTTCGCCGGTAGACATCGAGCGCCCCTTTGAGTATTTCTGCTCCCGACAGTTCCCGGATCATCTGCGCTGCACGGTCCGCCGCGTATTTCGTTATCCCAATGTCAGTCCCCCGCTCGAATCGATAGGAAGCCTCGGTCGAAAGACCCAGGAACTTCGAAGTCCTCCGAATACTCGGAGGATCGAAGAATGCACTCTCGATCAGAATATTCGTCGTGCTGTCGGTGATTTCCGAGTTCCCCCCTCCCATAACGCCTGCAATCGCGACGGGACGGTCGGCATCCCAGATCATGAGGGTTTGTGCATTCAGCGTTCGCTCTTTGCTATCGAGCGTTGTAAATCGCGCTCCCTCATTTGCGCGCTTGACCACAATGGTATGTTGAGCAAGTTTGTCATAGTCGAAAGCGTGGAGGGGCTGGCCGGTTTCCATCAACACATAGTTCGTGACGTCGACGACATTGTTGATCGGCCGCACACCGACCGAACTCAATTGATCCTGCAACCATTGTGGAGATGGTTTGATCGTGACGTTTCGCAACAGGCGCGCAGAATACCGGGGACACCCCTGCGAGTCTTCGACAACGATCCTTGCAAGTTTGGAGCTGAGTGTGCTGCTCTCCTCTATCTGAACGCGCGGAATGTGCAGAGGTTTATTCGACAGGACTGCGACTTCGCGCGCCACACCGATATGACTGAGACAGTCGGCCCGATTGGGCGTGATGCCCACCTCGTAAATGACGTCCGTGTGACCGAGGTGTTTTGCCAAAGGAGTACCAGGTTTCGCGTTCACATCGAGAACGACGATTCCCGAAGCATCCTCTCCCACGCCAAGCTCGAACGCAGAACACATCATTCCGTTCGACTCAACGCCCCGAATTTTTGCACGTTCCAGCACAAACGAATTCCCTTCGGGATCGTGCTGGTTATGCGGTATTGTCGCTCCAACAAGAGCTACCGCAACTTTCTGCCCCGCCGCAACATTTGGTGCACCGCAGACGATATCCTGGACTTCCTTGCCCGTATTTACCTTGCACAGCGTCAGCCGATCCGCGTTCGGATGCTTCAATCGTTCGATAACTTCTCCCACCACGAAGCGATTGAATTTCTTCGCCTGATCCTCAACGCTTTCAATTTCCAATCCGAGCATCGTCAGACCTTCGACGATCTCTTGTGGAGAAAGCTTGAAGTCTACATACTTCCGCAACCAGGTGTGCGAGATTTTCACGGGAACTCTAAAATTGCCTCAGGAACCGTATATCATTTTCATACAGTAATCGGATGTCGTCGATGCCGTGACGCAGAATGGTCGGACGCTCAACTCCAAACCCAAATGCAAACCCGGTGTACTTTTCCGGATCGTACCCAACGTTTCTGAGGACGTTGGGATGTACCATTCCCGAAC
>Ga0335081_10002255_pt1 | contig 30343 bp, 29 predicted proteins | sample Lox_Sample_35_FD_206713 | JGI IMG/M metagenome (GOLD analysis project Ga0335081, IMG submission 206713) | Soil microbial communities from Loxahatchee National Wildlife Refuge, Florida, United States - Lox_Sample_3.5 | ecosystem: Environmental > Terrestrial > Soil > Wetlands | place: USA...
TTTATCGTCGACGGCAGATGGAAGGACGATCCGACTTGTGAGATACGACACTTGAATGTTTACGGCGGTTATAACTGCGTATTATATGTATTTTAATGAAGAAGAATTTTCACTTGCTTATACCAGAATTCGCCAGTAGATCTATACAAGAAATAAAAAGGGAGAATGCTAGCAATGAAAAACATAGAAATGACAGTTGCGGACAATATTCTCACAATCAAGGTTGATCTGACAAAGGAGTTTGGCCCATCATCATCGGGGAAAACCATCATTATCGCGTCTACAGAAGGAAATGTTCCTGTTCCCGGAAATGAGGAAGCCAAGATAGGATTGAATATATATAAATATCCACAGAAGTATGCATAATGAAGATCTACGGGAACGGACGGAGGAAAATCTTGAATGCCTATGCCCTCATAGTAATCCTGTCTATCCTCTGTATCCCATCCTGCAGCGACAATAAAATAAGCAGACCTTGGGGAATTTCAGATGAAACGATCCGTGACATTGTGAGGACAAAATTAGGATGCGATGGATTAAATGTCAGAGTTGACAACGTGGGTGCTTCTCAAACCACATGTGATCAACTAGGAGGCTGTACTGATTATGCTGATGTCAAGCTGAAGATAGAAGGAGTCTGTGGAGGTAGGGATATTAATCTTTTAGGCATTTTTAGATTATACAAGAGTAAGCTGGGTCATTACAGGGGAGAGATGATAGAGGACTCGCTTGACGAGATATGAAGCCATTTACTGTTATTGCAATTGCAATTTTTTGTTTAATGTCCATTATGCATATTCTCCGTCTGATCTACGGATGGGAGATCAGCCTTAGTGGAATTCAGATTCCCATATGGATAAGTTCAATTGCGGCTATTGCGACAGGTGTCATTGCCTATATGTTGTGGAGCGAATCGTTTAGGCAGTAATTGGAGTTTATGATTATGACGAGGGTGAATACAGAACTTTCTACACGGATAAGGATACGGGTGATCAGCAGAAATATGGAGAGGTCGCATAACCAGGAGGTGGTAATCAATGTCTCTATATCTTGTCCAGCATGGCAAGAGCCTGCCTAAAGAGATTGACCCTGACAGGCCTTTATCTGAAGAAGGGAAAACAACTGTCCGTCGTACTGCCAAAACGGCTGGTGAATACCATATTCGTGTTTCTCAGATTATTCATAGTGGCAAAACCAGAGCACGACAAACTGCAGAAATTATCTCAACGTATATAAAGCCCGAATCAGGCATAAGAGAATCAACATGCTTAAATCCCAATGATGATGTCCGTCCTATTGCATCAATGATCAAGGGACCAGAAAACATTATGCTTGTTGGTCATCTTCCCTTCATGGAACGTCTTGCCTCATATCTGATAACTGGAAACACTGAAAACACTGCTGTCAAGTTTCAGAATGGTGGCATTGTCTGTCTCGACCAGGACACAGAAAAGGCAACATGGTACGTCAAATGGATGGTGATGCCGGAGATGATATGATTTCAATAACGATTGATGCAGGAAGGGTAGTTACGTTCGGGAGTGCTGAGAAGCTGAGAGATCCGCGTCATCCAGGCCACGACCGCCGATACAAGGAACTCACGAAGGGACAACTTCCCTTAACGGAATGTCTGAAAGATACCGTAGAGCGCTTCCTGCCCTGCTGGGATGATCTTATCGTGCCAGCGGTCCGGTCAGGGAAGAAAGTTCTTGTAAGCGCCCATGGGACAGCCTTCGCGCCCTGGTAAAACACCTGGGCGACATCCCCGATAACGTCATTCCCGAAGTGAATATTCCGACAGGTGTGCCTCTTGTCTATGAGTTCGATGATGCCCTGAAACCAATACGACATTACTATCTCGGCAATCCTGAAAAGATAAAAGAGGCGATTGAAGCAGCGGTAGCATGTGTGAAGGTGAAAAAATAAGCCGGGTAAATTATGGATTGCAGGTAAATATGGCCAAGAGCGTCAGTGATAGAATTCCCTCCAGAGAGCAATGCAATAAATTGATGATGCAACATTCCATGCGACCAAACATCGTTGAGCATTCCATTCAGGTAATGCACGTTTCTCTGGCGATAACAGACAATTTAAAAAACGGTGTGGCAGTGAACAGGGACTTGGTCATTGCAGCTGCACTCCTGCACGACATTACCAAGACACGATCTCTTAAGACAACTGAACGACATGATTTATCCGGCGGAGAGCTTTTACGAGAAATGGGATTTACAAGCATAGCTGAGATTGTGGAGCAGCATATTGTCTTGCAGAGCTTAAATCCGCAGGGAAGGCTTGAGGAGCGGGAGATAATATACTATGCCGACAAGAGGGTGATGCACGACAAGATAGTGACCATCGATGAGAGGGTGCATGATCTGTTACAACGATATGGAAATGGCAAAGAGATAAGAAGTCTAATATGCCAAAACAAAAATTTGATACTCGCCGTTGAAAGTAAGATCGCCAGCTTTATGAAAATTGACATAAATCGTGCCATTGAGGAAATGAAAGCCAATTGATTAATAAGTTGTGGAAGTATTTCGAATGTCAAAGATGCGGGAAATGTTGTCTTGAACTCGGTTTACCTTATGACACAGAGTCACTCTTAAATATATCTACATATCTAAATATTTCGGAAAGACAAGTTATCGAAAAATATTATGGGGAATTATCAGCAGACCGTTCTAAATGGGAATCGAATGACAGCAAGAGAACTCCATGTCCTTTTTTAAAAAGCACTTGTGCTGGATATTATTGTGAAATCTATCCCGCGAGACCGGAGGGCTGCAGAGTATATCCAATGGAATCGGTAGGCGCTAGATTTTGCCCAAGATGGGAGATTGCAATCTCGAAATTGGAAAAGGAAGAAGAAATATAGGCAGGAGCTCATCATCTTGACTTGGAGAATCCCGCAACTGCCCAGTTTTCGGAACTGGTAGCAATTGTTCATTATCAGATATATATGTGCTGCTTCTTTCTATCAATTTATAACCCTTTTTACTTTAATTATAGTAGCTTAACCTCTGGGGAACCCAATATAGTGGTCACATTACTAACTCATGCCACAAGCTGACAGCCTTTTTAATATCGGCAATTGATAGCAGCGATTTATTGTCAAGTCTCGCATAGGCTATTCCACGATTAACATAGGCCATAGCATAGTCAGGTTTCAGCTCTATCGCTTTAGTGAAATCAACAATCGCCTGCTGGTAATTTCCAGCATATCCATAAAGGTCTCCGCGGTTGTTATAAGCTTCTGCATAGTCGGATCTTAGATCGATTGCTTTGGTGAAATCCTTTATTGCTTGCTGGATATCATCAACATCTTTTCTATAGGTGCAGGCCCGGTTATAATAGGCTGTTGCATACTCAGGTCTCAGTTCTATATCGCTGTCGAAATCCCTTATTGCCTCTCCATAATTATCATAATATTTGTAGATAGTGTCCCGAATATTATTTGCTTCGAAGCATTTTAAATCACGTAAGATAAAACTCTGAAACGCTTCTATTGCAATATCGTAATTTCCATTGGCTACTGCCGATGAGCCAGTCTCTAACAAGTCCTCTTTAGTTATCATCTCATTTGTCATTTTATACATCTTTCGTAAGACTCAAACTGTCCATAAACAAAAACCCTGTCTCGTTGTAAAAGACAGGGCTTCAATGTTTTATTCATTCCCTCTATATGAGGGAATTAGCAGAGGCGAAAGCTTTTCCTATGGTGTCGATTACTTCTTCTTACTTTAAACAGTACGCCTAAAGTATGCAATGTCAAGGCAATTATTTAATTATTTTCAAAGTATAGATGTGTTCGTTAATATTCACTATTGATTGAATCTGAGAAGTATGTGGTTACGTACATCTTCCTGTTGAGGCTAAACGGGGACTTTTATGGAAGGGAACCAGGGAATGAACTTGTGATTCCTACACTTCACCTACCTTATCAATGAATATTGTCTGACCAAGATTTAGTCCATTATTTATTGGAGTCCCGGTTCCTGTTATTCCGGCGGTAATGCTAATGAACTTCTCAATTTATTGAAGTCAAAGACAAACTGCCGATCCTTCATCCTGGATTGCATGTTTTCCCATTCATTTATCAGGCGAATAACCATCTCTTTACCTTCGGGTTCCTTGACTGCCTCCCGCGGTGTCCGATTGCCAAGAGCGGGCACAGGCGTATCCGCCCATTTCATGTGCATCTTTTCCATACGTTCTTTAATGCTGGCCTGAACTCCCTCCGGTAACTCCTCCAGGTTGAGCACGTCCGGCGCCTTCCGCCTGCCTGACGCGGCTGTTTTTCCGGGACCCGCTATTTCCGATGGATACTTGCAGGATGTCTTTTTATGACTTATCAAGCCTGAAAGGCCACTTTCCAGCTTGTGGCGCAACAGGTTATCCCGGTCCGTGCTGTTGCACTCTGTTTCTATATATTTTTTCCTGACCTTGATGATTCCTTTTGAAACATTCTCTAGTAAAGATTGGTGAGTCGATTGTTCGATCCAGGTAAAATGAGACGTGCCTTTTCTCTTTCCCGGTTCACACTCGAATTTCGTTATTCTTAACATGCCTTCTATGATAGCAGAGCGATCAGAGGGATTAAACTCGTAAATTGAGTTCGTAAATACCATCACTTCCCCGTCGGTATTGCGTAATTCTGGCATCAATGGGTTGGATAGCTCGTCCAGCATATCCTGGTACAACCAGATAAGGTCATAGTCGTAGTCGAACAGCCTATGAATTGCCTCGCTTTCCTCGAATTTGTCGAAGTCTGTATAAGGTTCATTTAGAACATGGCCAGCAACTCTGGCGGGAAGAGAAAACGGTGCCACAATATTAAATACGCAAACTCCGTCAACCGTCATTGTACTCGCGAAAAGAATATCCCACTTATGCAAGGTGTGGGAGGAGGATACATCTTCAACAAATCGCTCCCTTCCCAGAAGAAGGTCCCTGGCCATAATCCCTCTCCCCGGCTCAACGGCTTCTACCTGCCAGAAGCTCAACGGATCCGCAAGGGCTGCCTCCAGATATTTTGCAGACAGAGAATCCAGCCTACTTCTTTTTTTATTAAGAAATTGTGCGCCTATGGTGTATGGGGAGGGGTAGACAACATCTTCCTCATCAGTCAGATATTCATCGGGGATCCAGAGAAACAAAAGCCAGCGTATAAACATTTCTCTATACGGGCTGTCTTCAAAACAGAACTCCTGTTCATTGCCGCCAAACTCATCCCACGCTTCATCGAAGATTTCTTCTCCATATTTGTCCACAGCATATTGCAGTATTTCAGGAATCAACTCTTCAGATGTTTTCACAAGCAGCAGACGTGTGCCTGTCTGTATACTTTCCTTCATAAGACAGCACTTCTTGTATTTCTTACCGCTCCCACAGGGACACGGATCATTCCTTCCCACCGTTTTCATAGTGTGTTTACCCTCTTCATAAAATGTGCAGCGCCTCTAACCTATAAAAATATAGAAATAATTTCAACACAATAAAAGCTGACGCTTCTGTCCGCCATGTCATCAGCAGCGTGTGGTCGAATTTAAAGATTCCTCATCGTCATTTTACTTTAACCATCCCGAAGATCCTGTGCCGGTATTTTCTATATGATCGCTTTCTGCTTTCCGATCCGAGCCGCTGCGCCTGGGAATCTCCGAAGGTCTTCCTTCAGGAGGCTGTACCTGACAGGAATCCCATTCCCGGCGTCATAATCGCCGTACAGACCTTTGGCGAGTTTCTTGGATTTTCACCTCATACTCACGTTATCGTCACCGACGGCTGCTTTTACTGCGGCAAAGGCATGTTCCGGGTCGCCCCTCCTCTGGAGCTGGAAAAGCTGGCACGCTATATCATCCGGGCTTCATTCTCCTAGGAGCGCATGCAGTACCTGGATCAGGAGGGAAGGTCGTCTATACGTCTAAGGACGGCAAGTCGACCAAGGTCTTCGATGCCTTCGAATGCTTGGCCGCCATATGTGTCTGAGAGTGCTTAAAAGTGAAGAATAGATGGTCCACTATTACGACATTTACAGCAACTTAAGACACTACAGTTCAAATGGTAATACTCAGTTTATTACTTAACCGAAATCTGAGACTTTGTTGGTGACTATTGCATATATCACCCTTCGGGAACCAAAATCAGATAATGAGGCGGATATGGCAGAAATGCCAGAAAAACCGTATCAAGAAAGCTAGTAAAGCACACCAAACAGGAAGCTCTTTTCGTGGAGGATCACATATTCCTGTCTTGTGCTATTCAACAGCAAGATCCCTTATCAGAGGACTGGGAGTCGAACTGAATGTCCATATTTCACCCCATTACCTCTGGAGATATTCGGCGACTTATGCCAGCAGAAAAAGTGTCCCCCTGGAAGCAGTAACAAAAGTAATCTTGCGTCACCAGAACTTGAAGACCGCCCAAGTCTATCTCGGTAAGATAACAGACTCAGAAGCGATCCGGCGGATGGACATCCTGTATGGGAAATAGGATCATCCAACATTACCCTTTGAAACAAAGAGGTCTTTGGGTTTATAAAATACATGGATGTCGAGACAGCAAAGATTTTTCAAGGGCATAGATTGCCGCGTTGCTTCCCGTAATGTTGGATCTTTAATTTTTCCCAACCATACGACATTTAAATCGGTAATCACGGATCCCATAAAGCTGCAGATATGAATCTATGAAGCATACAGCCGATTGCAATAATGGGTGAGGAATGGTAAGAAAAGTGAAGATGAAGAAATAATGAAAACAAGTGACAGCGACATATTGGTCTTTATCACATCCAGAGAATCAACATGTTCTGAGTGTGGTAAAGAACTTGGCTCAAAAGCATGGATTACCCTTGCAAAAGATAAAGGGGTTTTATGCCTGGACTGTGCAGACCTGGACCATCTGCTATTCTTGCCGACAGGCGATATGGCGTTAACCAAGAGATCTAAGAAGCACTCTAAATTACATGCGGTTGTTTTAAAATGGTCAAAGGCACGGAAACGATATGAGAGAAAGGGGTTGTTAATTGAGGAAAGTGCATTGGTACAGGCGGAGGTGGAGTGCCTGGCTGATGCGGAGATGAGAGAGCGAAGGAGAATCCGCGAGACAGAAAGACGCGCCCTCATGGATAAAGAATATGTGAGAGAATATGGCGAACAGATAAAGCGATATTATCCTTACATTCCGTCCGGTCTGGAGGTTAAAATTGCAGAGCATGCCTGTCTGAAGCACAGCGGGAGAATCGGGCGTTCGAGAGAAGCGAAAAGATTCGATGAGGAAGCTATAACCATTGCTGTGGCAGCACATATCAGACATGCGGAAACAGAATATGATGAGCTTCTTATGCGTGGAATTGAACGATATGATGCCAGAAGAATCATTTCGGCTAAGGTAAATCAAGTGTTGGAAAATTGGCGGTGTAGTTCTTAAAATAGTAGCTGTTTTTGTAAATTACTCCATTCATTTATTACAGCAGAACAAGAATCATTAGCTCGGACAGTTATATATCCGTGGTTTGCTTTCTCCTCCCTGTAACATTAACTTAATGAATTCAATTGCTTATGCCACATTACAAACGGTTATCAGTGATCCTGTGTTGATTAATGAAGGCCGATGGAACTGTTTACAGACTGCCGGATGGAAAAATAAATCAGTCTCCTCTTTTCACGCTTTTAGTATCTAATGTTACAGGTGAGCAATTATGGGAAAGCAAGAAATAATGGAATCATCAGAAACAGCAAGCCCGATATGGAATCCCTTTACGGAGTCCAGCGGCTCGGCTTGTTTGGCTCATACGTTAGGGAGAAACAGCGAAAGAAGAGTGATATCGACATACTCGTCACCTTCAGCCGTGATATCGACCTCTTTGACGGGTACCGGCATTCTTTTTCGATTTGGGTTCTGGTTTCTTGATGGCGATCACCTTTTTCCGTAGAGACCTAAGAGGTAAGCAGCAATCTTGATATCAACGAGTATGTGCCCATTCTGATATCAGGTGAGATGCAGAAAGCATTTAGCAGAAAGGGTTATAATTTGCAATATGTCGCTTACCAAGGGGCTTCAAATATGGTCGCTGGTTGGTTGGTGCTGTTCTTCCGTCAGACTCAGATTCATATCATTTTCCCTCTACAAAACTAAAAACGGGCCGGGCCGCCGGACCTGCAGAATACTGATCTCCAGGAAATATTTTATGCCCCAATTTCACTTTTTTCCCGATCAATTTCATATTAACTCCACCAGGACTAATATCGATCAGATTTCCAGCAATCCACGGACCCTCGTCCAGTTCAACAAGAACAACAGTGTACGGGGCTTCACATTCCCGCCCCTGAGGCGCGACAAAGGTCTGCGTAAAGGTTCTAATTTCGCCCTTTCCGCTCAATTGAATAATTTCGAGATCGGAGCTCCCACATTCCTGGCATGTCATCTTGGGGGGACACGTATATTGAGAACACTCATTACACCGCAGCCCAAGCAACCTGTTTTTCGAAAGGGCATCGCTGTATTTCCTAAAATCTAGTTTATATTCCATAGAATGATCTCCTTCAGTCAATCTTGAAGATAATGTTGATGATCGTTCCGTCCCCGCCGAGTGTATCCACGAGACCCACCTTCGCACCTTCCACCTGTCTTTCCTGATCTCTTAATTCTTCTCTTAGTTGGTGCGTGATTTCACAGGCCTGTGAGGCGCCTGTGGCGCCAATCGGATGCCCCTTAGATTTCAGGCCTCCGGAGATATTAATAGGAATTTTTCCTCCGATCTTGGCCTCACCTTCTTCCCAGAGCTCTCCGCCCTTTCCAAATTCTGCGAAGCCTAGGCTTTCGACCGCAATAATACTGGCGATGCTGAAACAGTCGTGGAGCTCACAAACGTCAATGTCCTCTGGACCAAGCCCAGCCATATCATATGCCTGCTTTACAGCTATCTCCCTTGCTCGTAATCGAGGCAGATACTTGTACTGGGAACTTATCTTTCCCGAAGAAGACTGCCCCACCCCAACTATGTAAACCGGTTTGGCAACGTGTTTCTTCGCCACATCCTCTGAAGCAAGAACAAGTGCAGCAGCCCCGTCGGAGAAGGGACAACAGTCCAGCAATTGCAGTGGCGAGGTCACCATGAAGCCTTTCAATACCTGGTCCACAGTGATGTCTTTCTGAAACTGCGCATGGGGATTGTTCTTACCGTAATAGTGAGACTGGACAGACACCAGGGCCATTTGTTCTTTGAGTTTCTTCAATGGCACTTTGTATTTGTCCGAATACAGGTGAGCCAGCATACCGAAGACCCCGGGGAATGTGAAACCGGCGGGATATTCATAGCGACTGTCCCCGAACATGGCGAATGTCCTGGTTGCCAGTGCCGTTCCCATGGCAGTCGCCTTTTCTGTTCCGCCCACGAGGACTATGTCATAGAAGCCCGATGCAACCCACATGAAGGCATCCCTGATTGCCATTGTTGCCGAAGCACATGCGCCTTCAAACCTGCTGGCCGGAACGTGAAAACATCCGATATCATCCGCCAGGTATGATTGCACCATCCCCTGCCCCTCAGAGAAATCCCCAAGGACATTGCCACAGAAGATCGCCTGTATATCCCTGGACTTCAGGTTTGACTCGGCGATGGCATCCATCGAAGCTTCCGCCAGCATCTCCACTTCTGATTTCGGTGAATTAAACATAAACTTTGTATGGCCGGTACCAAGTACCGCAACTCGTCGCATTTCTCATCTCCTTTTATTTTTTGCTTAAGCCTTAACCCGGATGGGCGCTTTGCGTAAGATCGGACATGCACGCCTGAAACTTTTTATATATTCCGCGTTAGTAGTCTCTCTTAAAGTATAAATACATTTACAACATGAGAAGACGATGGCTATGAAATTTTTTCACTCATCCTACAGATGATTTGCCCGGGAAAATTCAGGTATTCACCCCTTCTGCAATGAGTTTTCCTTCCTGATTCTTCACCGTCCACTTATACGCTGCAGGGCCTCCGCCTCTTTTTCCCTCTTTCTTGCTCAAAACGTGTACCTCTGCCGAAAGTCTATCTCCTGGGAAAACCGGGAACTTGAAAGCAATGTCTGTTGCACCTACGAATACAGCATCCGACAAAAACCCTTGTTTGGCCATGAGCCCGAACATGCACGCCATAATGTAGACTCCGGGAGTGATTCTGTCTTTGAACCCCTTGCTCCTGGCGAACTCGGCATCCAAAAAGCCGGGAAGATCCATCCCCGACATTTGGGCGACGAGATCGATTTCAGTACCGGTGATCGGCTTCGTCACCTCTGCCTTGTAAGTCTCGCCTACTTCAATCTCTTCAAAAAACATAAATCGCACCTCCTTCTGATCGCTTCAGGACCAATCCCTATGAATTACCGACAAATCGCATCGTTGCCAAACGACCCATACCAGACCGGCGTACATCTTACTTTCCCCTTCCACAATACACGAAAAATCAAGAAAGGTCTCTTTAAACTGGATTTTGTGAAAATACTCTCCCCATCTTAAAGTCGGATGAGCTTTTGCTACGTATTGTTATGCAGGTCGACTAGTGTTCATATTGCCTCAAGAAGCTTGAAAATCAATTTTTCGGAATTTCTCCGTATTCAAATTCGCCGACGTCGATGACTGTCTCCCCGGTTTTTGTATTTTTCGTTCTCCAGACGGCCTTCCCCTCCTCTGTCTTCCAGATGTGGGTTTCAATCGGGTTGCCGGGATAAAGAGGTCGTGTAAAACGGCAGTTTAACCGCCGGACCATTTCAGGCATTCCGGGAACTAAACTCGCCATGAGGGCACGGCAGGCATAACCGAGCGTGCACAAGCCGTGCATAATGGGCCCTTTAAAGCCCGCTATTCTGGCAAATTCTGAATCAACGTGAAGCGCAAAGATATCGCCGGAAAGACGGTAAAGCAGTGGTTGGTCAGGAGAAGGCAGGGCCACCACGACCATATCCGCTTTTCTTTCCGGAATCGATGCTGTTCGCAAAGGGGCATCCTCGCCACCAAAACCTCCGTCGAGTCGGCTGAAGATATTAAAAATAGCGGTGAAGAGCTTCTCCCCATTTGAATGATAGGTGTCACTTTCACCGATGATGATGGCGCCCTTTTCCTTCTTGTCGTAAAAGTGGGTAATACTGCCCTCGGTAGTCATGGTTCCCGATGTGGGGATGGGATGGTGAAATATCAGTTCCTGGCCACCATGAAGGACGCCGGATAGGTTCACGTTTGCCAAGCTGGAGGCCTCGAAGAAAAATTGCACAATCGATGCTATCGAAAAAGTGGGGATCACTTTCAAGTCTTTTTCATAAACGTAGCTGAGCTCGCCAAACCCCGATCCAATGCCGAGCGCATAAATTATAACGTCTCGCCAGGTATAGGTCCTGGTTATGGGCCCAATTTTTTTGCCAATTGCATCCAAGTTCAAGACCATTTTATCTATCCTCCCCGCTGAAGATCGAACAGGACCGGAATGCATTTGCCTCCGCGGTCGTTAGATTTTAAGATTAACTATTATCGCCGATTCCCGAATCTGTAGTATTCGCTTCTCCTGGTTCCTTGCTCGTCTTAATATTCTTGTAATCCTCAAAGGCCAGATAGATCATCAACGAGTCGACGGCCACCGCCCCGACCCGGTTTGCTCCTTGCGTGTACATGAGCGTAGTTGCAATATCTGTAACGCCGACGACGGCGCAAAGAATATCACCCCATGGCTTCCTTTTGTATATGCCGACAATCGCTGCCAGATAAATACAGAACATGATGAGCGCGCCGGGATTGAAGGAAGTCATGAGCGATTCGATCTGGCTGAAGAAGCGCAGACCCAGGAGCAGGAACATCGCTATAGCTGCTGTACCAAACTTCTTCTTCACTGATTCGTCCTTATTCTGACATGCATAAAGTGCAGGCTCGCCCAGTGCAGTTCTCTAACGCACTTCAGGCCGATCTATATTGCCTGCACCTCGTAGCCCATGTCTTCCACGGCGCAGGTGAGGACATCCTGGCAGAGATTGGGATTGTCATGCTGTATTTTGATTATCTTATTCCGAAGGTCGATGTCAATGGCCTTGACTCCCGTCAGAGATTTCAATTTCTTCTCAATCGCATTCGCACAGGATTTACACTCCATATTCTTGACTTTGAATTTGACCTCTTCCATAATCGGCTTCCTCCAATGAAAAGACTCCTGATAACAAAAAGTGCTTTTGTTTTAATACTTGCAAATAGTAATCCCGGGATGGCATCGATGAGGATGCAACACCCCAGGATCAACAAGGCGCAACAATACCTATTCTAGGATCTTAGTAAATGCCCGTGATAAGATAAAGAGCGATAACTACAAAGACCATGCACGTCTTGATTAAGGTAATCGCCCCGATATCTATATAGGACTGCCTGTGTGTCAATCCACAGACCGCCAGCAGTGTAATGACAGCACCGTTATGGGGCAAACTGTCCATCCCGCCCGAGGCCATCGAGGCAACACGGTGCAGTATTTCCGGTGATAGTCCTATAGAGTTGGCCCAGGCAAGCCAGTCTTTGGCCATAAGTGAGAGTGCAATCGCCATGCCGCCAGATGCAGAACCCGTAATCCCGGCAAGTGTTGTTACACCGATTGCTTCCGATACAAGCGGTGTTCCACCTATGTGTATGCTCATCACACCACTGGCTATCGTTTTAAAGCCGGGCAGTGCGGCGATAACATTGCCGTAGCCCACTTCTGAGGCCGTATTCATGATTGCTAAAAGTGATCCGATTGCGCCGACATTGATAGCTTTCTGCAGGCCGTCTTTCTTAGGCAAATTTTTATATCCCAGAGCCAATGCCAGGACGATACCGCCGGTGACACCAATGATTAACGCCCATATTCCCATAACATTTTTCACAGACGGGGCAAACAAGGGAAGTTTCATGTCGGTGAATCGCTCAAGCAGAGCGGGATCCCATGTGATCACACGTGACATAATGTAGTTTAGGATGAGAACAAACAGCAGCGGCAGTATAGCTACATACCATTTGGGCAATACTCTCTCATCAATACTGGCGATTGGTTCATTCAAAGTATGATCACCATAACCTTCTCCTCTTTCAGCCGCCTTCTTTCTCCGCCATTCGAGGTAAAGCATACCGCAAATAAATATCATTGTGCCGCCAAACAAACCGGCAATGGGTGCGGCGAAGGTCGTCGTTCCATAAAAGGTCGTAGGAATAATGTTCTGGATCTGTGGTGTTCCTGGAAACGCATCCATGGAAAACGTAAAAAAGCCGAGCGTACATGTGCCGGGCAGCAATCTTTTGGGAATATTGGCTTCCTTAAAAACTACTGCCGCAAGGCCATAGACAGCGAAAATAACTATAAAGACATTTACGCCGCCATACGTTAAAATGCCGCCCGTCAAGACTACGGACAACATGGCATGTCGCGGGCCTAATTTGGTAATGATGGCATGAGCTATCCCTTTTGCCAGTAAAGTATCCTCCATTATCTTTCCAAAAACCGCTCCGAGCATAAACACAGGGAAAAAAGATTTTATGAAACCCACAGCCTTGCCCATGAAGAGCTCCGTGTACGAGGGCATTATCGGCAACCCCTGTAAGACTGCGGCTAACAGAGCAAATACAGGTGCAAAAAAGATTACGGAAAATCCACGATACGCCATGAACATCAGCAGAAATAAGCTTGCAACGATACCTAATACTTCCATAATTTTCTCCTCCTTTTAGAATACCCCTTTTTCTTTCAAAGCCTGAATTTCCTTATCGTCGTATCCTATCATGTTAAGAATCTCCTTCTGGTGTTCCCCCACCTGGGGAGGGCTTCCGAGAACACCCGGATTTTCAGCAAACTTGATCTGGATTCCTTTGGTTTTCATTTTGCCGGATGAGAGATAGGGCACATCCATGTCTGGAACCATGTCGCGGCTTAGAATATGAGGATCAGTCAAGAGGTCTTTGAGAGTGTAGACCTTGGTGCATGGGATGCCCTTTTCCTTCAGAATACTGAACGGCTCATCGATATCGGAGAAACTTTTCAGCCAGGGTTCTATCGCTCCAATAATTTCCGGAAGGACCTGCCTGCGCTTGCCCGGGTCATCGTACTTCGGATTGTCGATCATCTCTGGATGGTTAATAATGCCGCACATGGTGTTCCAGAGTTTCTGATTCAGAATCCCTATGATGATGTTCCCGCCGTTTCCATTGTACACTCCGTACGGAGCGAAGAGGCCATGGTGATTTCCAGTGCGTTTCACCTCGAACCCATTGAATGCGTAATCTGCATAGTCATTCGCTGCAATCAGACAATCCACAAGGCAGGTGTCTATATACTGGCCCTTGCCTGATTTGGAACGATAGTACAGAGCCCCTGCAATTGCTCCGAAGGCGTTAAAACCTGTGACATAATCGCCGATGGAAGGACCCACCTTCGTGGGAGGCCCGTCTTCAGCACCTGTTACGGACATGATACCGCTGACTCCTTGTGATATGATGTCGTAACCGGGCCATTGACTGTATGGACCTGTCTGACCGAATGCTGAAACAGAGCACATGATAATGCTGGGATTAATTTTTTTTAGCTCCTCGTATCCAAAGCCCATTTTGGCGATGACACCGGGCCGGAAACTTTCCACGACGACATCTACCTTGGTTACCAGTTTGCGTAGGATAGCTATCGCCTCAGGTTTCTTTGTATCCAAGGCGAGGGATTTTTTCCCCCGGTTGTGAGCCATGTAAAAAACGCTTACCCCGTCGATTCTCAATCCGAAGCCACGGCTATCATCTCCCGTTCCGGGCCGTTCAATCTTGATGACCTCTGCCCCGAAAGTGGCCAGCATCAATGTCGCAACCGGCCCCGCCAGATTATTCGTAAAATCCAGAACCTTAACATCTTCAAAAATTCCGCCCATCCGATAACCCTCCTTTATATGAGAAATGAAAAAAGAGTTACATAGTGTAAATTTTTTACATTTATTGCTTCTTATTAGTCCTTCGCCAGAGCCCCATTTTCTCGGCTTCCTTTATGAGTCCATCACGGAAATCCGGATGGGCTATCGAAATGATAGCCTCCGCACGCTGCCAGGTAGATTTCCCCTTCATATGAATGACGCCGTATTCAGTGACAAGATAGGACACAATGGTGCGTGGTGTGCTAACGATCGTACCGGGTTTTAGCATCGGTACGACGCGCGATGCCGGTGCACCCTTCTTGTCGTATGTCGAACCAAAACAGATAAAGGACTTCCCTCCTTTTGAGTGGTAAGCCCCAAGGGCGAAATCGACCTGGCCGCCTGTTCCGGCAATCTGCTTCGGCCCGGATGACTCTGAACTCACCTGCCCGAAGAGATCCACCTCTATGCAATTATTGATGGAGATGACCCTGTCATTCTGGCGTACGATACACGGATCATTGGTGTAACTTACCGGATAAATGGCGCACATCGGATTGTCGTGGAGAAAATCATAGGTCCTCTTTACACCGAGGGAAAACGTGTAGACGATCTTATGCTGATCTATGCTTTTCTTGGCGCCCGTCACCTTGCCGGCTTCAATCATTCCCAGCATGCAGTCGCAGAACATTTCGCTGTGGATGCCGAGATCCTTCAAGCCTGATTCGGCAAGCATCCACCCCACTGCGATAGGCATACCGCCCTGTCCTATCTGGAGGCAGGCGCCATCCTCCATTTCGTCGACAATCAAGGCGGCAATCTTCTTGTCCAGTTCTGTAGGATCGGGAAAAGGAAATTCAGGGAATGGCCAGTCCACTTCGACTATATAGTCTACCTCAGAGATATGGACAGACTCTTCGCGGCCGCCGAGGCAGCGTGGGATATTCGGGTTAACTTCGAGAATGATTTTTTTCGCCTTATCGCAAATCGCCCTGGAAAAAGAGCAGGAAGGCCCGAAATTGAAATACCCGTGTTCATCCATGGTGGTTGTCGCGATCATGGCTACGTCAAGATCCATATAATTCCGATACCAGCTCGGCACCTCGTGATAAAGAATGGGAATATACCAACAATTGCCAAGTTCTTGGGAACGACGGTCGACCCCCATGTAGTGGAGGCTGTTGTATCTGAAGTGTTCCGCTGTGGGATCGACTCTGACAACTTCGGGCATGGCTCCTACCCGGGTAGTCGAACGGATTTTGACATCCCTAAGTTCGTTCTTTCGGGCGGCCAGAGCCTTATCGAGGACTACGTTCTGTGTCGCGAACTGGCCGTATTCCACCCAGTCGCCCGACTTCACAACCCTGACTGCTTCTTCAGGGGTTGCCAACCTCTTTCTGTATTCTTCTGCAAGACCCATAAAATTAACCTCCTATGGTTTTTGCTTATTCCGATTATGCGCTCACCTCTACATGAGCATAGCCTGCCCTAGTTAAACAATTGCTTCCCTGAGAATTTCTCAGACCTCATCTGCTCCTTTATCGGCAATTAGCATGCCACAAAGAGTCACCCATTATTTTGTCTGAGAAAGAGGTGATGTGAAGAAAGAAATGCGTTAAGTAAACGATGTTGCATAGTTTATCACGGAACATGTTTAGGCAAAGATTCTCCGTTAAATATTCTTGGATAAATGAATCTTCAAGCCTTCAGATGGGAAAAGTCGATAAAGAGGGGGCTTAAGGATCAGCTGTGTCTTCTTCCGTAGACACTTTGGGGTACGCATCCTTAACAAGACTTGAGCTCTATGTCCGCAGGCATAATATGTGCGGATAAGACAAATTTGCTCAGCGAGGGATTTTTCTATGCGATATGACAGGTAAAAAATATCCTGTAGTCAAGCTTGATCATTAGAAGAAAAAGAGGCAGGTATTCTTGCTTGATGGATTATGTGTCTCCATTTTGAGACATGTCTTAATTTAGAGACACGAAATCTCAATTTCTTCCGCTTTTAAATATTGATGACCGGGCTGGAATTTCTCTTGATGTTCAGTTTGTCGATCTTTTTGTAGAAAGTACTCCTGTGAATGCCAAGCTCTTTGGCCGTTAACTTATAGTTGTGGTTGGTCTTGGCAAGCGCATTCATGATAATTTCCCGCTCAATCTCTGCGAGGATTTTATCGAGAGTTCTCTTTCTTGCGGCAGCAGCAGGGATCTTTGTGTCACTCATAATATGAGACGGCAGATGAGAGGGCAGGATGATGTTACCCTCGACGAGGCTATAGGCCCTTTCGATTACATTTCGCAATTCCCGCACATTCCCCGGCCACGAATAGCTCAAAAAAGCGGCATAAACTTCGGGTGAGATGATAACACTGTTTCCCTGCTCCTCATTAAGCCTGTCAAGAAAACTGTCAGCGATAAGACTAATATCATCCGCCCTTTCTCTTAATGTGGGTATTTTTAGTTGTATCACATTTAGACGATAATAGAGGTCATCACGGAGCTTCTTTCTTCCGAAGCTTTCCAGGTTCTGGTTGGTTGCCGCAATCACCCGAACGTCGACGGAGATGGCTTTATTCCCGCCTACCTTCTCAAATTCCTTCTCCTGCAAAACGCGCAGGAGCTTGGCCTGCATGTTGAGGGGCATATCTCCGATCTCATCCAGAAAGATCGTGCCTCCGTGAGCCAGTTCGAATTTCCCTTTTTTCCCGCCCTTCTTCGCTCCGGTGAAAGCTCCCTCCTCGTAACCGAAAAGTTCCGACTCCAGCAACTCGGAAGGGATCGCCCCACTATTGACGCGGATCAAAGGTCTACTCTTCCTTGCACTCTCATAGTGGATGGCATTTGCAAATACCTCTTTTCCTGTACCCGTGTCGCCGAAAATGAGGACGGCAAAATCATTCTTCGCCGCCTTTTCAGCAATTCTTTTCACTTCCAGGAATTGCTTGTTTTGACCGATGACATTCTCAAAACTGTATCTGCTCCCGGCTACCCTTTCGAGTTCGCTCTTATAATAATTGAGTTCCGAATCCATGTTCCGGAGTTTTCCGGCGAGTTCCATGGTCTCTTTGCGAAAATAGATCTGCCCCACCGCGCCGATAACCTCGTCCCCGTCCTTCACCGCCGCTCTGGACACTGCGACGTATTTTTCATTGCCAGGTGTCTGCCCTTCAGCAAGCCGGTGAAGCACATTCACCTCCTGCTCTCCCGTAATCATAATCTCCGGCAATTTTGAATTTTTGATCACATCCATGACATACTTTCCCACGATGTCTTTCTTCTTGTGGCCGAGGAAAGCACAATATGCCTTATTAATATCGACGATATTTCCCTTGGAGTTGACGATAAGAAAACCGTCTGCAGAGATGTCCAGTATCTTCTCGTAAAGTAATCTCTTTCTTTTTGACTCCTTGAGCAACAATTCCATCCGATCATTTCTACTTTTCTCTTCCATATCAGACCTCAATGGCTTTTTTAGCTCTTTCTCATAAACGTTACTTCAGGTCAAGTTTACATATTTTTTTCTCAGAGATCCTCCCTTCAGGTTTATTTTATGGGGCATTGCATTGCCCCCTGCTTCTGCTTCTATTTTGTTCACCTGTTCATTTATTAAAAGGAATCCTTGTCTTGATTTTTTATGATTTCATCAACTGCCGTGGTGCGCCTATGGGAATAATACCTGAGGGGGATAACAAGACCAAAAAATGGGATGATATACATGGCAGCCACTATGGGTTCGATAGGGCCGAAAAACTCAGAGGCAAAAACAATCACCAAAACATTATTCATATTGCCTAGCATGACTGCACCGGCCAGTTGATTCTCCACAGAACTTTTCCAGAAGAAAAGAATCCCGACGGTGCAGCAGATCATCGACAGCACAATGGCCACTGCACATGCCATGATAATGATGATGGGATCTTTTTTAAAAAGAGGTGAATACCGGCAGAAAATCCCCAAATTTATTATTGCAAAAAGCAGGAGAGAAAGTGGAAACTGCCTTTTCATCAAACGCTTCAACAGACCAGGGGTAAGGCGTCTCAGACCTTCTATGACGAAAATGGGGACGAAGATCACCAGCATAAGCATGCGGACCATGGCGATTAGCGAAAGCTCCGCATACTTCGCCGTAATAACGACATGGATGAGAGCCGGTAAAGTGATGGGCACGAAGGCAGATGTGATCACGACGACTACTAGGACAAGAGGGCTATTCCCTTTTATCAGATTAGATGTAAGAAAGTCGACCGTTGTTTACAGTTTTTCGGGATAAAAATATTCGATCAATTTTTCTTCTGGTGTTAAGCCATCAATTCCCTTGTGGGGGCGTACGCCGTTATAGTAATTGAGGAACCGTCTGAGTTCCGTTTTTCGATGCGCCGAGGAAGCGAATCGGGTCTTGTCGTGCCAGAGATCCATCACGGTCTTGATGGCCCGTTCGGCTTTCCCGTTGGTTTTGGGATTACGCAGCCGGGTGAAGCGCTGTTCGATTTTACGCTCCGAACAGAGTTTCATGAACGCATGGTGGTGCGGATCCCCTTTGTACTCTTTGCCGTTGTCCGTATAGTATTGCTCGATCGTATAAGGGCATTCCTCCAGGACCTGCTCCAGAAAGGCCTTGGCCGATATCTGGGTCTTGTCCGGCAGGATGGCCGCATAGAGCTCCCGGGAGAAGTCGTCGATGGCGATAAAGAGATACTCGCGCCGCTCCAGGGCCGAGTCTCCTTGGAGCAGGGGAAGCCGCTTGGTATCGCCATGGAACATCTGGCCGGGATAGTCCTTGTTGTAACGCTTGGCCTGGCGCTTTAGCCTGGCCTCGATTTCGGCCTCCACCTTGGCGAGCCTCTTGATGCCATAGGGGAGGCAGCGAAACCGCTTATTGGTGCTCCTATGAATCGTGAAGTCCCTGTGCCGCCCTCGTCGAAGAATCTTGTAAATCGTCGGACGCGATACATGGTACTCTTCGGCCAGGTCGGTGACTTTCTTCTTACCCTCGTAATAGGACGAGTAAATGGCCTGCCTCTGAAGGGGAGTCAGGCGCGTCTTCTTGTGTATAACCATCGGGGTCTCCTCCTGAGAGCTATGCCCTCGGTCTGATTACCCCGAAAATGTAAACAACGCTATCTTAATTCACAGTTTAGACCATATTCAACCGGCAATAAACATAATGAGGATTAAGGTTTCGATCGATCTTTAATGGGAAATTGGCTATACGTTCTCTGGATGAGTACTATGACAACAAAATCAGAAGTGATGGAGAGAGACTATCCCAGAATAATCGGTATACTGTTGGTTGTTGCATCCGTATGTCGGGCTTATCATAATCATTATTTCAAAGGCCACGATGATAAACACGGTGATGCTCGCGAATGCTGTTAACTTTGTCATCTTTTCCTTGAGTGTTTTCCAAAACATCTCATTTCTCCTGAACGACTAATCTATTACATACGCATTGTTAAACCATTTTGTCCTGATTTTGAAGAAAAGGACACACAAAGGGACGCACACATTCCTTCTGCCGGTCTGCTCTGTTTGAAGATAATATACGTTCGTATCGTCCCCTGATGAGCTTGCAAAGATTCAGGAATTACATTCTTCGCGAGAGGAGGTTACCTCTGTGCTGTCGGAAGCGGCTATACGACGTCTCGACGGTCGCTACTGGGTGTATCACTGGGCAATACATAGTGGAAGGTGGTTTACGGTTCCGCTCTTGCCGCCAGTCAATGGAGGGCTCGGCGGCCCAATGGGGCCGATTGTTTCGAAACAGTTCATTCTGTTTCTCGAATTTGACGAAAAGAACATTCTCCTAAGCAAGCAGTTCGGAGAGGAAATGGCCACCAAGTACTGCACAGCAAGGGGCTTGTGTCTCGAGCACAAAGTCAAGGTGGCTTACTCGGCGGGAGACGGCAGCGGCACAGACGCTTTTCATAACATGGAGAACGCGTTTACGATCAGCGGTTCGAGCAAGGCTTCTGTGCCTTGGCCGACGGCGGGGGGCGACCGATGTGTTGCAGTGCTATGGCCCGATGCTGGGGATTGGGAAGCTTTGCAAGGACTCCGGGTCGCCATTGGAGAGCCGCCGGAAGTTCCCCCAAGCTGGTTACCCGTTGGTTCTTATGTGGCGTTAAGTTTGCCGGTCGGACAACAAACCGTACGTGCAACGAACCCCATAACGGACCCACTTTTAGATGCGCATAACAAATATGCGGTAGATAGTATCGGGAATTTCCAGTGTAACGTCGGCCAAACAGTGTATATTGAGATAGGAACAATTTTGCCAACAAAGAACCGTTGGCTTTCTTCAAATTACAAAGTCTCAATCGTTTTGAGGGCTATTGATCCAGAGACGGGCCGCCGGCTCATCGCCGACATGCCAAGACTGTTGCCTCCTCAGAGGTGAGAAGAGAGTTTCAGAAGTAGCAGAACACCGAAGGGGCTGAGTCGCAGAAAGGCAGGGTTAGTAGTTTCCTGTCTTTATTGCTGGCTGTGCATTTCAAGTCGTAATCCTCGTCTTAGCGCTAGACTGATAATTGTGGACTTGTAGTCGAAGTCCTTTTCTCACCCCTAACTCCCCCTGAAGTCTGTAAAAAGGATTGTTCATTAGATTTACGAGATTTCGATTGGTGGTAATAATTGAGATAGCTACTCTAAACCTGACTATATGAGATAATATCAAAATATGGCTTCATTAAACGACATAAAATAGGAGAATCCTAACTCTGAATGTGTTACAAGTTCCGGAACAAGTCACTTTTCTGAAAGGTCTTTTCTTCAGAGGTATGCGTACCAATAAACATCAGGAACTCCCATTAATCACATTGAAAGAAGTGACGATTCGTATCGGGGACCAGTTTATTTTGCCCGAGACATCTTGGGAAATTAACACCGGCGAACAGTGGGCGGTACTGGGAGCTAATGGTGCCGGCAAATCCTCCCTCGTCAAGGTACTTATCGGCGATCTGCCCTATGTCCACGGCGAGATCACCTATAATTTTAAAAAAATGGTCCACGAGGCGATTGGTTACGTATCTTTTGACCTTCATGAATATCTTATTGCCAGGGAAGATGTCCTGGATATGGGTCGTTACTTCTCGGGTAAACAAAACGAAGATCAAAAGGCGAAGGAAGCCATTCTTGAAGGGTTTTCTGGTCGTCCTGTCGACATGGTAACGTTTAATCGAATCGTGGATCTTCTGGGGATTCGCTACCTTTTGAATAGGGGAATTCGTTATCTTTCATCCGGTGAAATAAGGAAGGTGATTATATCTAGGGCGCTAATGAAGTCGCCGGAGATGCTTATCCTCGATGAACCTTTTGCGGGCTTGGACGTTAGCTCCCGGAAGACCATTCAGGCAACGATCGAAGAGCTTATTGCAAAAGGGATACAGATCATTCTCGTGACTCATCGCCAGGCAGAAATATTTCCATCGATTTCAAAAATTATCTGCATCAAGGACGGTAAAGTATTTCTTCAGGGCTCAAGGAATGAGGTTCTGACCCAGGAAAATCTCAAAAAATTATATTCCAGGAGAAAAAACAATAATTGGCTATGTTTGACCCGAGGCCATGTCCGAAACGCTATTACAGATCGGTCCACAGAAATCATAGTCAAGATGAAGCAAGTAACGGTAAAATACGGTGAGACAACCATCCTGGATCGCCTTGACTGGACGGTTAAACGTGGTGAGAATTGGGTGGTTGTAGGGCCTAATGGCTCTGGGAAATCAACCCTACTGAGCCTAATCACGGCTGATAATCCCCAAGCCTATACCAATGAAATTTATCTCTTCGGACAGCGCCGGGGAACTGGTGAGAGTATCTGGGAGATCAAGCATCATATCGGCATGGTTTCATCGGAACTTCAGATTAGATATAAACGGGCAATTAAGGCTTATGATGTGGTGGCATCGGGTCTTTTCGATTCAATAGGGGTTTATCAGCGTTTAACTTCAAAGCAGAAGAACCAAATTGCAAAATGGTTAAACTTTTTTGGCATTGCGGACATTGCTGAAAGAATCTTTACCCGGCTATCTTACGGTGAACGGCGGATGATCTTGTTGGCCAGAGCGATGGTCAAATCGCCGGAGATGCTCATCCTCGACGAACCTTGCCAGGGTCTGGATCGAGAAAACCGACATCTGTTTCTTGAGATGGTCGAGATGATTGGTAGTCAGACAGCTACAACGGTTATTTACGTTACCCATTTCGAAAACGAAATCCCCAAATGCACCAATCACATTCTGCACCTGAAGAGAGAAAATCTATCTTGATTCTTTGTATCGGTTGGATTAAGGCTGTTGGAAAGAACGGACACACACGCGGTAGAAGAGAGAGTTGGAAATTCGTAAGTATTGGATATATTTTTGCGTCCCCACCGGGATTCGAACCCGGGTTACCGGCGTGAAAGGCAAGCCGGAAACGCTAACTTATTGATTTTATTGGGGACGAAAAATGAGATTTGCGGATATTTTGCCGTGATCCGCAACCCAGATGCAAGTAATATCAGGGCGTTTCATTTTGCGATTTACATTCTGCCGCACTTTGCAAACGATACTAATTTTAGAAAAACCTTGGCCAATATAGCAGGAAGTGCATGTGAACAAATGGCACCGTTCTGCTTACTGTTTTTCTTCTGTAACTTTCCACCAGTATTCAGTGTCCAGCTTCAGTTTAGGTCCTGCTCAACTAGATAATCTCAGATTCAAGCTCCATCCATCATTCTCTTCAATTCCTTACCCACCTTGAAGAATGGTAACTTCTTCGGGTTTTGCATTAGTGCTCTCACCAGTGTTAGGATTTCTGCCAACGTAAGCTTTATGAGAAAAAGGCCACACGTTTATCAAAATAGCCTTTTTCAGTGAGAGGAAGAGCGCAGAATGGTGAATCGTTGTTCATAATATGTTCCTGCTATCGGGCTCCGTTCATGCATGAGCAAGTTCATGAATTTGTGCAAGCCTTCTATGACCGATGACCTTTTCCGCTGTCTTGAGGTCGTATGCCGCTTGCAGATTGATCCAATATTGTGGCGTTTGTCCAAATGCCTTACCAAAAAGCAAGGCCATTTCCGCAGTGACTGGTCTTTTTCCTTTTACGACATGGGAAATTCTCATAGCCGAAAGACCGACAGTGCGGGCAAATACCGCTTGAGATATCCCCAACTCGTCAAGAATCTCCTTGAGAAATTCCCCCGGATGGACCGGAGGCAGGGCGTTTCTCGTATTCATGGTTTTATCTCCTTAGTGATAATCAACAATTTCAACATCGTAAGTCTCGCAGTTTCCAAATCGGAAACAGACGCGCCACTGATCGTTTATGCGGATACTCCATTGCCCGGTGCGTTTTCCACTCAATGCTTCCAGGTGATTGGATGGCGGCATGCGGAGATCGTCAATAACCATTGCTGCGTCGAGTTGTGTCAACCGCTTTATAGCTCGTTTCAGAATGTCAGGTGGAAACCGTTTGGATTTCCCAGTCGTGCAAAGCCGTTCTGTTGCAACATCCGCAAACGATTTGATCATGATATAGACCGTAAACATAATGTTTACATATGTCAAGGGAAATAAAAGGAAAATGAAAGTTTAAATTTCCAGTTGATGAATGCCGTTAGAACTCTTCAGAATCTTTATAAATAACTGCCCAATGTTATCAGAAAGAAGGCTGTAAAATGTAACCATTCTGGAAAATGAGAAAGGATAGTAATTATGTGCGCATCCTCTTGATTAATAATACTATCAATATATAATTATGTACTCAGAAGCATTTGCTGGAGATTGGAAATAGGGTTGGAAATGGTCTTCTTTTGATGTGAAAAAAGAATCATTTTTTCATCTAACTAATTGATTATATTAATGGCGTCCCCACCGGGATTCGAACCCGGGTTACCGGCGTGAAAGGCCGGTGTCCTAGGCCTCTAGACGATGGGGACATGGTTGAAAGAAGATGGTCTTGACTACAATGACTGCGGCATAGTTACGCAGGCGGTGACTTTTAACCTATTGTTAATATATATGTCAAGGAACAAATAAGGCGTAGACAAATAAGATTGCAGCTTCGCAACTTAGCGGATCTAAAGGTCTGCACATGTTTTATAATTTGTATTATGGCGCACCTGAAGGCACGCACTAGGTTTGATTCCTCCCTTATTCGAAGATGACTGGTTCACGAAGGATGGCTGCTCTTGCCTTGGCTGCGAGGGCTGCGACTTGGGGGTGAGTGTCTTTCAAATTCCTGATCTGCCACAGGTTGTCAGCCGTCCTAAGGACAAGCATCGCCATATCTCCGTCAGATATTCCCGCCATCTCGATGATCTCGTCCCAGTCGACGCCTCTCGCCCAATCATAGATAACCGCAGATGTCCACAGATAGAGTGGGGATACGCGAAACCCTGCATCCTTCATGCGCTCGGAGAGGGGCTGCAGGGTTGTAACGATCCGGCTGTAAGACCGTGACAGTTTCCGCGGCAATGTCTTCTTTGTCATCCTTATATTCTGATCCCCGTCATAGACGAAAGGGGCAATCGCCGCAGCGAGGAGATTTGCGTCGTCTGTGGGGAGCGCATTCCGATTGAGACATTCAGCGATGAGAATTGGCTGGTCGAGGCGCAGCTTCGATGCCCAGACGCCGTTCTCCGTGAGCTTGTCATTTTCATCGACAAAACTCTCCGCCTTGAGAAAGGTTAGATGCCTCTGGAAGTCGTCCCACAGTCCCAGATCCTGTGTCCGCTCTTCCTTCTTCCCGTGCGTGTGCTGGTACATGGCGAGAGAGTTCTCGAAGATGTTCCTTATGTCCTCAGGCGTCTGGGAGAGAAGAAGATTCAGGACCATGGAAAAATCATTCTTGATCTGGCTCTCTATGTCTTCGGGTCTCTTGAAGAGGAGGCGGCGGATGTGCTCCAGGTCCATGAATCTTCCCGGGACTACCAGCATGAAGCCGATCTTGTCGAGCCCGCGTCTTCCGGCCCTTCCCGTCATCTGGTGAAATTCGGTGCCCTTCAGAGGATTGAATTCCCGCCCATTGAAGAGATCCGAGTTAAACAGCACGATGGTCCTCGCAGGGAAATTGACTCCTGCCGCAACGGTCGAGGTGGCGAATATGGCCTTGAGGTTTCCGCTTTTCATCATTGTCTCGACAAGGAATTTCCATGAGGGAAGCTGTCCCGCATGATGGGAAGCAACGCGCGACTCCGTAAGATAATGAAGCTGCTTATGGCTGTTCAGGTAAGGGAAACGGGAAATGGCCTCCTCCAGCTTGTAATAGAAGGAATCATCCCTGTCATCGTGGGCGACTCTCCCGCAGGTCTTCAACGCCGCGTCACATTCCGATCTCGATTTGAGGAAGAAGATGGCCGGGAGGAGGTGGTATTTTCCGAGGACCCTAATGATTTCGCCGAAGGGAGGCGTCTTTCCCCCATAGGGCATCCTCTTTTGCTGCTCCTTGAGAAATTGGCCGACCTTGCTGAAGAGTCTTTTCTTCTCCAGGTAGGGCATGATTCTCCCGGAAGGGTGAAAAAAAAGTGGATAGAGGGGAACGGGTCTCCGATCTTCTTTGATGACGACGCACTCTTTTCCCCTTATCGTGGAGAGCCACTGGGCGATCTCATCGCCGTTCCCTATGGTGGCGGACAGAAGCAGCAGGTTTATCCTGGCAGGGAGGTAGATCATGATCTCCTCCCAGACGACGCCCCGGTCCGCGTCTCCAAGGAAATGGGCCTCGTCGAGGATGACTAGGTCGCAGTTCAGGTCTTCCCCGCTGTGCATCACATCATAGAGCTGGTTTCTTAGTATCTCCGTTGTGCCGACGATTATCGGCGCGGCGGTGTTCTCCTTGGTGTCGCCTGTCAGGATGCCAACGTTTGTGCTGTCGAACTGGAGTCCGAATTCCACCCACTTGGCATTGGTGAGTGCCTTCAGGGGAGAGCCGTACCAGCACCTTCCGCCGCTGCTAAAAACGGAGAGGATCGCCTGTTCGGCGATCCAGGTTTTTCCTGAGCCCGTAGGCGCGGTCACGAGACAGTCGGTCCTCCTGATCGCCTCCAGGGCGCGGAGCTGAAAAAGGTCCGGCGCGAAAGGCGTCGAGACTGGCTTACCGATCTTTGCAAATATTCCCTTCAAGACAGGCTCGGCATCCGCCTGCAGGTTCACGTATTTATGGGATTTCCGCTTCCCGCGAAACCTGTTTTTTTTATCAAACCGCTTGGTATGTCGATACCGCATGGATACGAGTCACTGTCCCCCGTTGATACTCGTCATTTTTGTATCATGAATCATACATGTGGTAAAGAACTGCTTGGTCCACCACGAGGGTCTTGTGCAAGCCCGTCTTTCGGGCGTTTCACTCATGATTCGAAAGTGATTGTTCAATATGGGAAATCATGGTAGCTTTTAAAGGCACTGCGAATAGTAACGGGTCTTGCGACCCGTGCGGGGATGTTTTGAAGCATGGCAGAACGCGAATTTGAACAAAAAGATATATCAATCATGGAACACGTGGGCAGGATAATCAGCGGCTCGAGCAGCCCGGCGGATACGCTCCATGAGATTGTCCGGCTCATTGCCGATAAGTTCGGTGTCGATGTCTGTTCCATCTACATATATGAAGAGGATAAAGATCGCCTGTCTCTTGCGGCAACGGTCGGATTGAGCGAGGACATGGTAGGCAGGCTATACATGGCCCGCGATGAAGGCCTTACAGGCCTTGTTCTCAAGCGGATGAGACCCCTTTTCGTGAAAGATCCTGACCGCCATCCCAGATATAAGTATTTCGAAGGAAGCGGCGAAGAAAGGTATCACACTTTCCTCGGTGTTCCCCTCGTGTACCACGGTGAGACCATGGGGGTCCTCGTCGTTCAAACTGCCGATGAGGCGGGCGTAGATGAATCCGATGTCGTCATATTTTCCGCGGTCGCGTCTCAGATAGCCGGCGTGGCTGCTTACGCCAATCTCTTAAGAGACAGGAAAGAAAAGACCGACCGTGGGGGCGAGATGGCAGATACGGTTTCACATAGGCAGCGGGGAAAGATAGACAGCATGGCGAAAAGGGAATTGTTGAGGGGCGTGCCTGTATCCGCGGGATTCGGAGAAGGACACGCACATTTTCTCCGCGAGTCCATCGGATTTTCTGATGTATATTTCCATGAGGCCGATGACGTTGATCATGAAATAAGCAGGTTCGAAAACGCCCTCAAGCGATCTGAGGAGCAGATCGAAGGCCAGTGCAACGAGATAAAATCTGAACTCTCTTCGGACAACGAAGACATTCTGCGTACATATCTCAAGTATCTTCATGATGGCGGCATGAGAAACAAAATCGTTGCCTATATAAGGCAGAAGTATGCAGCCGAGTATGCACTCAAGGAAGTTATTCTGGACTACGTGAGGCTATTTTCCAGGATGGAGGATCCCTACCTTCGGGAAAGGGGGTTTGATATCGAAAACGTGGGGAAGAGGATATTGGGAAACCTGCTTGGCCACGAAGATGAAGAACCCAAGATATTTGCAGGAAAGACAATCGTCATTGCATCCAGCATATCTCCCGGCGAATTGATGAACCTCAGGCAGGAGAACCTCAAAGGCATCATAGTGTCCAAAGGCGGTGAGGCATCCCACGGGGCAATTCTTGCAAGATCCTTTGAGATACCCATGGTTATTGTTTCCAGGGTGCTCCTCAAGGAGATACAGGAGAACGATTTATTGATTATCGACGGCAGGGCAGGCGTCGTCTATCACGAGCCTTCGGAAATCATAATACGGGAATATCGGCGACTCGAAGATGAAAAGACAAAGCAGTATGGAAGGCTTGAAGCAATAAAAGCCTTGAAAGCCGAGACGCTGGACGGTTTCGAGGTCAGGCTCGGCGCAAATATCAGCCTCCTTTCCGATCTTGAGCTTGTGGAAAAATATGGTGCCGATCATATCGGTCTTTATAGAACTGAATTTCCCTTTCTTGTGCGGGAACGCTTTCCTTCGGAAAATGAACAGATACAACTTTACAGGCGCGTGCTTGAGGCGGCGAGGGGGAAAGAAGTCACGTTGCGCACTCTCGATGTAGGGGGAGATAAATTCCTTTCCTACCTGGACTATCCGAGAGAGGATAATCCCTTTCTCGGCTGGAGGTCTATCCGGGTGTCCCTTGAGCTCAAAGATGTTTTCAGGGAACAGATACGTGCCGTCCTGCGGGCCTCGGCATCGGGCAATTTAAAAATCCTGCTTCCCATGATTTCTTCAGTGAGAGAAATAAAGGATACTCTTTTAATCATGGACGAGGAGAAGTCACGCCTGCGAGAAAAAGGCATCCCCTTTGATGATGGAATCAAGGTTGGTCTTCTTCTGGAAGTGCCCGCAGCCGCCGTTATCCTGGAGAAAATGCTCAAGTACGTGGATTTCGTCAGCGTAGGAACGAATGATCTCACCCAGTTTATTCTTGCTGTGGATAGGAATAATCAGAAAGTTGCGCCCATGTATAATCCTCTTCATCCCGCAGTGGTTTCCACAATTTCGGGCATTGCTTCGATCTGCAAGAATAATGACAAGCCTATGGTAATCTGCGGTGAAGCGGCGGCAAATCCTAAATGCGCTTACCTTTACCTGGCCATGGGTATCGATCAGCTCAGCATGAACGCACCTTCGGTGCCGATCATCAAGCATCTCATCAGGCATGTGAGGCAGGCGGATGCGAAAGAGGCGCTGGCGGCGGCACTGTCGATGGAAGATACTTGTGAGATAGAGGATCTGGCGGATGATCGTGTTTCTCAAGTATTAAATGCATTGAATACAGATGCCCCTGCAAGGAGTGCAATCGGTGGCTGAGAGTGTAGCGCTCCGGAAATCACATTTATCCGGGTTCGTCCCTTGAGCCAGCATGGCTTCCCGCCATGTTTCTACGGCTTTGAAGCTTCTTTTTCGCAAGCCAGGAAGTTTGACAGACAAGTGGATATGTTGGAGACCAGTTCTTCAAGCAGTTCCGTATCCATGCCCGGCTGGTAGCGTAAACTGGAATGGTCTCCGAGATTCAAGCTGCCGATGATTTCGCCGTTGACGGCTATGGGGGCGATGGCGAGAGACTTGACGAAAAATTTCCTCCTTCGCGGGAGGAGCTTGTAAAAGGGCTTCAAGTCATTGTTTATGAGTATGGGCTTTGTGTTTTCTGCGATGAGACTTAAGAATATGGTGCGGTCCATAATGTTCAGACGTTCCTTGACAATGGGCGACGCCCTCAGTGCCTGAATCAGTCTTGCAAAGTCGGTTCCAGTGGTGACGGATATCCACACGAAAGGGATGTTGAATTCTTCTTGAATCTGTAAGAGAAGCTTGTGGAAGAGGTCTTTTGCGTTGAGGAAGGAAGGAAGGTGTTTCTCGATCTTGTTTATCTTTTTTGCGATTTCTTCGTTTTTCTTCAAGATGTCGGCTTGTTCGTCCATATATTCCTCTCCTTCGTCATAGTTTGAATTCGGCGACAAGAACGGTATG
>Ga0335081_10002256_pt1 | contig 30340 bp, 28 predicted proteins | sample Lox_Sample_35_FD_206713 | JGI IMG/M metagenome (GOLD analysis project Ga0335081, IMG submission 206713) | Soil microbial communities from Loxahatchee National Wildlife Refuge, Florida, United States - Lox_Sample_3.5 | ecosystem: Environmental > Terrestrial > Soil > Wetlands | place: USA...
TGCCCGTCTGGCACACCTCCAGGTAGTCGATTCCGTTCAGCGTCGGATGCTGCAGCACCAACGCGCGCCGGTTCTGTTGGGAACAGAAGTAGATCATGACGTTGTGCCGTAAACAAACTGCTCGGTATGCTGCTGCTGCGTTTGAATGATGGTGTAGCGCACCGTGATCAGCAGCGTCGCATCCTGCGCCGAAACGTCCACCCCCTGCACGCGGATCAGGTCGGAAAGCCACTGCTGCAGCGAAGACTGGATCACCTGCTGCTGCGCCGCCGCCAGCACGTCGCTGTTGGGCGCAAACACCAGTTGCGCGGTGCCGCATCCGAAAGTCGGCCGGTTGACGCGCTCGCCCGGCGAGGTCAGCAGGATCTGCTCGATCATGTCGCGGATGTGCCCGTTCAGATCCGTCTGGGCCGTCGCGCCGCTGCTATCGAAACCGTAGGGATATGCCAGGTACATGCTTCCTCACATGGCGCTGACGCGCGTCTGCATCACCACCGGGATCAGCGGCGTGCCGGTGGGAATGCAAATAGCCTGGCCGCTCTGCACCACCAGCGGCTGGCCGTTGGAAGTGACGCGCAGCGTCCCCAGCACCCATTGGGCCGTCACGCACGGCGGCAAGGGAGGCGGCACCAGCGGGCACCCCGCCACGACGTATGGCACTGTCGTCAGCGCGGTCGGCTGGCCGCTCACCAGCACTCGCGGATTCGGCGCGGTCGGCATGGCCTGCCCTCCGTGACTGCACATTACCGTCGCGCCTTGATGGAGCAGGAATCCCGGCATCAGATCACCTCCAACGCGCCTTCGTTCACCGTCACGGAAGGTCCGGCCATCAGGATTGTCGCGCCCTGCCCGTTGCTGATCGTGATTCCGGTCTCGTTGATCGCGATCATCGCGCCCGTCGTGGATTTGAGCAGAATGCCGCCGGTCGGGCCCGGAACGTCGCTGATCATGAGTGTGTTCTGCGTCACGGACTGAATGACGATCTGCTGCAGCCCCGGAGGCGCGGCGAGCGCCAGCGCCGGCACCTCGGCCGCCGATCCCCAGAAGCAGCCCGTCCAGATGGGATAGTCGGAGTTGCCCTGCTCGAACTCCACCCACACGCCCGACCCGATCGCCGGAACCGCGAAGAAGCCGTTCTGAATGCCGGCAAACGGCACGCACGGCATGGCCCAGGACGAAGGCAGCACGTTCGATACGTCCGGCACCTGCACCATCAGCCGCCCCATCTGCAGCGGGTCGACGTTGTTAAGCACCGTGCCGCGATATTTGCCGAAGTATTGTTTCACCCGTTCACCTTGTAGGGCAGGTTGTCAACCTGCGGACCGATTGCCAATCGGTCCAGGCGAGCGCAGCTCGCCCGGAGCCGCGACCGTAAGGGAGCGGAGGCTCACCCACGTCACCAGTCCCGCCAAAAGTCGTCCTACCCCGCCTCGCTCTCATATCTAAAACACCCCCGTCGGCACCACCGGCACATTCGAAACAATCCCGTTGCGCTTCAGCGTAAAACTCTGCTTGTACTCCCCCAGCTTCAGCTCATGAGTAGTCTTCTGCACGTAATGCAGCCCATCGAATCCCAGCCCAGCCCCGCGCACGCCCACCAGTTGGCGCGGGCTCAGAATCTGCCCGTACCGCAGCACGTCCAACTTGCCCTGCCCGGTTACCACGTCGCCGGTTTCCGCGGCCCGCGCGATGCCCCGCATGATGGCCTCCCCCGGATTGAGCTTCGCGGTATCGTCCATTTCCTCGATGGTCTGCGGCGTCGGAATCACCGCGCCCAGCGGAGGGTTCAGCGGATTGACCGCCGGAATCGGAATCGGCAGCACCATCTTGCTGGTTTCGTCCTGGATGAACACGACCGGCATCACGGCGTTCTGCGGCTCGTAAGTGAAGGTCAGGCTCTCCACATTGGTCCAGGCATCCATGTTCACGTTCAACGCCGGCTGCGGCACCCCGATCTTCACCTGCGGCCCCCAGTACGCCCGGCTGATCCCCGGCAGAGGACCCGGTTCGATGTAGAACACGTACCCGGCTTCCTTCGCGAGCTGGTTGATGTACGCCAGGTCCGTGCCTTTCTGCGTGGGAATCCGGTCGACCGGTACCGGTATATCCGGCACAAATGCCGGAATCACTTCCGGGACGATGCCGAACGCGGCGTACTTCGCCAGGATCGTCAGCACGCGCACATCCGGGCTCATGCCGGGATACGGAACGCCGGTCAGGTCGATCTGGTCCATGACCTTGGTGAGGTCTTCTCCCGTGATGGTCAGCGTCGACGATCCCTTCATCGCATCCGGAGTGACTTCGTGATGCGTCACCACGCCATCCATCAGCACCTGCGGAATCGCGCCAGGAGTCGCGACCAGGATGACGCGCAGCATGGGAATCGGCGCGCCCGCCGAAAGCAGGAATAGAGTCTGCAAGGGAGAGCGGTTGGAGAGCGTAAAGCGCAACTGGAATCCGCTCTTGCCCACGTCCACCTGCGTGATCTCCGCCGAAGTCAGCGCGTCCATCAGCGGCTTCGGCGCGGGCGCCGCGACCACCGGCCCGATCAGCACCGTGAGGTACAAACTGCTAGGCACTGCGCACCCCCGGCGGAACGGCGGAAGCGATCGGAATCTTGATGGTCCGGCCCACCTGGGCCGTCAGCTCGTCCGGGTCGACCGCGCCGTTGGCGTCGCAGATCATCCAATAGAGCAGAGGGTCGCCCAGGTACTTGGCGGCCAGGTTGTCGAGGCGGTCGCCGTCCACCACCACGTAGTCCTGAGTCGCGGTGTAAATGTCCGGCTGGGGAATCAGGCGGCGTTGCAAGTAGGCCACCTGCACGCCGTCCGTGCCCGTAAAGGTCTCGACCGGATCGCCGTAGTAGCGGCTGCTCGGCTTGGTCGGCGCTCCGGTTCCGGCCGCCGATTTGACCATCCGTTGCAGGGCGCTATCCATATTTCCCCTTAGCCGAACAGCAGCGCGAGGGCCTCCTTCTGCACCTGGTACACCATGTAGAGCGCGCCGGCCGGATTCAGGAAGCCCACGTCGTTCACGTTGAGCACACGCATCCCCAGCGTCACTTTGGCGCGGATCGGGTTCAGCTGCGGGTCAAACGCTTCCTCGGTGATTTCCAGCTCCGTGATGCGCACCGGGGTGATCCGCGTCTTGCTCCACACGAACAGCGTGAGAGCGGATTGTACCGGCAGAATCTCAATCGTGCCCAGAAGCGTCAGCGCTTCGTTCACGATCAGCTCGACGCTCTTTGGATAGACCAGCAGCTCCAGGGCCGCCAGTTGCGGCTGAATCCCGAAACTCATGGCGTTCGAGTCGCCGTTCGCAAGCTGATCGGTTGCGTCGATCTCGGCCGTGCACCGGATGGTTTCGACCGGCGGTCCGGTGAGCCGCAGCACTTCGCTGCGGTCCGGCTGTTCACCCACGGTCTGCGGTTTGAGCGACCGCGTGATCGATTCGGGATTGTACTGCAGCGCGATTGTGCCCAGCGGAATTCCGGTGGTTGCGTCGAGCGACATGATCGCGCCCTTTTGCAGGCGCGGCGAAATGTCAGGCATGCCCGCCTCCCAGGGTCCCGAGAATCCTTGCCGCGACGTGATTCCCTACGCGGTCCGGCGTCGCGGGGCCGGCAAGCGTCCCGCCATCGAGATGCGCAATCGTTTGGTTCTCCGCCGCCGGCGGCGCGGCGTTCGCCAGCGCGGCCAGCTTTCTCTCGATCGCGCGGCCGATCGTGCGCCCGTCGGCGAGCGTCATCCCTTCCACCGTCAGACGGTCGATATGCAGCCGGACCACCGTGTTTCCGCGATTCACGCCCAGCCTCCTGTTTCGGCCGGCGTCAGAGGCCGGTCGAGCTTGGCGTACTCCACCCGCGCGGCCCGCAGGATGTGCTCCATGCCAACCGCGGCGCCCTGGTCCGCGGCCAGAAAAGCCGCATTGGTGGCGATGTTCCGGATCATGCCGCCTGCCACGTTGAGCTGCGAGATACGCGCAAAATCCAAACCGGCGACCGGCGTCCGCGACGGAAACACGCGTTGCCAGATTTGTTTCCGCTCGGCCGCGCCGGGAAACGGGAACTGGATGATAAACCGGATCCGGCGGACGAACGCCGAATCCAGCGCGTGCTTCATGTTGGTGGTGAGAATCGCCAGCCCGTGATACGACTCCATGCGCTGCAGCAGGTAACTGACCTCCAGGTTGGCGTAGCGGTCGTGGCTGTCGCGAACCTCGCTGCGCTTTCCGAACAGGGCATCCGCCTCGTCGAAGAGCAGCACCGCGCCGCTGTCTTCGGCGGCGTCGAAGATGCGGCGGAGGTTCTTCTCCGTCTCGCCGATGTACTTGTTCACCACGCCCGAGAGATCGATCTGGTAGAGATCGAGATCCAGTTCCGCCGCTACGACCTCGGCGGCCATCGTCTTACCGGTGCCGCTCGCGCCGCTGAACAGCGCCGTCACGCCGAGGCCTCGCGAGTAACGTTCCGCGAATCCCCACTTGCCGTGTACCTGCGGGCGCTGTCGCACCTGCGCCGCAATCTGGCGAAGCGTGTCGGTCTGCAGCTCCGGCAGCACCAGGTCGTCCCAGCCGGCGGTCGGCTGAATCCGCCGCGCCAGCCCCTCGAACGACCGGCGGGCATGCACGCGGCAGGCCTGCCACGCCAGCCGGCCGACGTCGGCCTCCGGCTCGCGGGCCGCAGCCTCGCGGGCGACTTCGCCGGAGAGCCGGATCGCCGCCGCATCCAGGTCAAAGTAGTCGGCGATGCGGTCCAGGCTGCCGTTCATTGCGCCGTGTGTATCGCCCAGGCTTTCCACCCAGATCGCTTTGCGTTCACGAGCAGCCAGCGGGGGCACCGCAATGCGGAACCCATCCAGACGTTCGGCGTCCGATCCGTCCTTCACCTCCACCGCAACCGGCCCGGCGATCCACTCGAGGAAGGAAGCCAGCCGCGCGGCTTCGTGCGCCTCCGCACCAGCCGTGCGCACAAACAGTAACGCGCCCGTCAGCAGAGTTTCGCGGTTCCACAGCCGGGCGATCAGCGCCCGCTCCTCGGGGTTCGCTGGCAGCTCCGACGCCAGCAGAACCGCGCAGGGCAGATCCAGCAGGCGGCATACTTCCGCCACCACCGTGCGTTGGTCGGAGCTGCGCCTGCCGACCAGCAGAACGGGCCGAAGCGGCGATCCATGCTTTACTCCCGCCGCCCAGTAGTGAGCCGCGGAAGCGGCGCAGGCGGTGTACGATTCCGGGACCGCGGACTCGCTGTGCTCCAGCGGACGGATTAGCCCTTCCAGCCGGTGCGCGACACACGGCACACCGGCAAGGTAATGCAGGATGCGTTCGCTGATGCGCAGCGGACTGCGCACCAGGCCGGCCCCGTCGCCGGCGGTGACGAGCCGCCACAAACGCAGCGGACGGTCCGGGCTGACCGCGCTCCAGTGCGCGCCCGGAAGGACATTCAGCGCCAGGCTGAATGTGGGCCAGGTCATCCGCGAATCGTTCTGCGCGGAAGCGCAACCCTCCCCGAAGCGTGCCTCCAGCTCGACCCCCGCGCACAGCAGCAGCACGTCGCGCTCGAAAGGCGTCAGGCCGAAGACCTGGCAAACCCGGTTGAGCGCCAGTGCCTCGGCGCCATCCTGCGCGTCAACCGGCGCTGCGGGCTGCCGCGCACCACCAGTGAGCGCCGCGTAAACGCGGTCCAGTTCGCGGCACAGGCCCGCCTGGTTCCGGTCAAAAGATGTTGCGGTCGGCGCGGTCATGGCCCACTTACCTGCGCTTGCGGTAGAAACTGGCCGAACGTCGGGCTTGCCGGATTCTGGTCCAGCGTCAGTTTGCTATCGACGCTGTCCACCTGGAGCCGCAACGGCAGCGCCGCCGGCGGCTTCGTATGAGGGAAGTTCGCCGGAATGTTGAATTGCAGGCTCCCCGAGCTGTCCGGCGCTGCGGGCGGCCGCGCGTCGAGCTGAATGGCGAAATCGCCGATGAACAACCTCGCCTGCTGCGTTCGCCCCACGTTCGGCGTGACATTGATAGTCAGCGGCGTTCCGACCGCCGCGGACACCGGAGTCGCGTTCGTGATGGTGGGCATCAGGCCGAACAACGCCGGGCTCGAAGAAAAGCCGGTATGCGGATCGGAGGGCGTTCCGAAGCGGACGTTGCGTACCACGCGCACGCTTCGCACGCCGGGCAACAGCGAATTGGGGATCGTGATCCGGATGGTGTTGCCTTGTAGCGTGTCCGGAAGGACGGGTGGATTTTGATCGAATCCCACCAAAGTGTCGGCGGGCGAGTCGCCGATGAAATCCTGCCCGCTGATGGTGAGCACATCGCCCACTGCCACGATCGCGGGCGACACGCTGTCGATGGTAGGGCCCTGCATCGGCTGCGCCAGCACGTTCCGCGATTGAACCGGGAGATTAGACTTGAACGGCAACGTCTCCTCGATCAGCACGACCGATACCTGGTAAGAGGTTGTCGGCCGATAGTGTGTGTTGAAAGCCATCCACAGCTTGGAAATTTCCTCGTTGGAGAGCGCTTCGGGTGCGATCTTGATTAACTCGAACTGGCTGCCGAGCGTTGTCTTCGCCACTGCCTGCATTTCCGGCGTGGCGCCGGGGCTCGATGCCATGGCCGTCAGCAGGTTCTGCACCGTGCTGCGCGAAAGCACCGGGTTCTCGTAAAAAATCTGCATGGCCCAGGCCAGCAGGATTTCGGGATCGAGCTCCGTCTTCCCGTAGGCGCTCATCAGGTAATGCAGGTCGAGCGCCAGCGGCGGGTTCGAGACGCGGTTGCCCTTGCTGTCGCGCGAAGGCAGGCTCGCGTTGCGGTAGCTCGCGTTCAAGCTGGCGTAGTACATGTAGAGGTTCAACTGGGGCTGTTCGTCCGCCCCGGTGGCTACCAGGTCGGGCGAAAGAGCGCTCACGGATGCCGGGCTGGAGAACGTGGTATTCAGTCCGGAAGACGTGAGCGCGTTGCTCAGCATCCACTTCAAGACCGCGGTCACTCCGGCCACCGCCAGAAAGTCGCTCATCGCGCCGCTCCGTTGCGGCGCCGCAAATAGTCGTCCAAAGAGACCTGTGGCTTCGCCGCCGGACGTGGACCAGGTTGCGCCGGCGCGGGCTGCCGCACCTCGATGTGGCCGATCGAAACGTGCACCTCCACAGGCTGCGCAAGCGCCTGGCTGCGAATTTCCGATTCGCGTCTGCGAGTGGATGGGTTCTCCGGCCGCGTTGCCTCGACCGGGACCTTGGACCGGCGCGCCGCGGGCTCAAGCGGCGCCGCAGTTGGCTCCGCGATCTCCGTCCGAAAATCGATTGCTGTGCCGGTGCTCTGCTTGGCAGCAATCTGGATTGGTGCCGGCGCAGGTGCGTCAACCCGAGGCGAGTTGGGAAGCCCAGGCGGACTCTGGATCTCGCTGGCCGCTACCGTACGCGCCGGAGGCTCGACCGGCCCCTTCGTCTCCGGGCGCATGGTTCGTTCGTCGCGCCACTCATCGCGCTGTTCAGTCACGAGCATTGCGCCTCTTTCCACTGCTTCCGCCCGTGCTTGCTCTCGATTGGCCTTCACGGCCGCGAGGCCGGTGGGCTGTTCCGCTTCCTCGGGTCCGCGATCCCCGGCCGGAATCGATGTCTCCTCCGTCCTAAACTCCGCTAAGGCCGGCGCGTCCCTGGCAGTCTCGTACCGCGCGCGCAGAACCGGCTCTACGGCCGGGAGCGACCCGTTGGCCCGGGCGATCATTCGCTCCAGCAAATCGCTCATGCCCGTGCCATCTCGAGGTACGCGCTGCGCCGCACGCCGCTCATCCGCAAAATCGCTTCTTCCGCCCACCCGTACGCCCTGGCGAGCTCATGCACGTCGCGCAGCAGCGCCGCCGCTGCGTGCCTGACTTCGCACCAAAGAAAACGCCCGATGTCGAAGCCGGCCTTCTCGATGGCGCCGCACGCGGGACACAGCAGCGTCAAGACAATCTCGGAGCCGCGGTGCATTTGTTCGAAATGTTCGGTCACCACCTCCTCGAAATCCCAGGCGCCCAGCGCAGGGGCTTCGACATCATCATCCATTGGACGGACCGAGGCGCAGCGTTCCAGCAGCGTTCGGCGCGCTGTCATCGGTTGTGCTGCGGCCGCCGCACGCAGATCGTGGCTGTTCACCGTCCGCAGCGAGAAGACGAACTTGCCGGTCTGCCATGCCTCATTCCCGGCCGGCTTCGCTTCCTCCAGCCTTTGCAGCGCCGGCGCCACCGGGATTTCGAATTCCAGGCTCTCCGCGCAGGATGGGCACGGAAGATATCCGCGGAGCGATTCACCGAAGCTCATCCGCCGCAGGCGGAGCAGCGCGATATCGCGTTCGTAGATGTCCCACCCGGAGATTTGCTCCGCCGTTACGTCCGGACAGCCGCACGCCAGCATGAGCAGCGCGCGGCCAAGCGCGTCCTGGCCTGAGCCGCGTTCCCATGCTTCGATGAGCAAATCACCCGTGAGGGGGCGCATATCTCCCGCTAGCAACGCCTGCATTCCAATGTTTTTCCCGCCTACGAAACTGTCAGGCTCGGTTCGGTCGGCTCCACGACGGACGTATCGCGCTCCCATCCTTCGTTTTCGAGCTTGATGTGCTGGATCGCCACGGCGTTGGCGTTGGCATCCAGGTCCGGCAGAGCCTGGTATTCGGAAACCCAGCAGCGAAAGACCCTGTAACTGATCGCCAACTGGCCAGCCTCGTTGTAGAAGTCGATGATGATGTCTTTCCGGAAATCCTTCAGCGACACCTCGGCGCCCAGCCCCGCGCCCACCTGCCAGACCTTGGCGGCCCAGGCTTCGAAATCGGTATCATGCGTGACCCCCCGCTCCAGGGTGATCGCATCGAACTCGGTGCGGCCGGGCGATTTGCGGCTGGTGCTCGGGTCGCCGCCCTCGCGGTGTTTCACCACCTCGGTGGTGCGCTTCAGGGCGGAGACCTTGCTGATGCCGGCCACATAACGCCCATCCCATTTCACGCGGAACTTGAAATTCTTGTATGGATCGAAACGCTGCGGATTGACGGTGAATTCTGCCATGGCTTACTCCTCTGTTCTCGCGATCAGGCTTGACTCTGCCCGGCCAGTTGCTGGATCTGAATGATGACGAATTCGGCCGGCTTGAGGGGCGCGAATCCCACCAGGATGTTCACGATGCCGCGGTCGATATCGTCCTGCGTCGTGGTTTCGCTGTCGCACTTGACGAGGTAGGCTTCGGCCGGCGTCTTTCCCTGGAACGCGCCTTTGCGGAAGAGGTCCTGCATGAAGGCTCCGACGTTCAGCCGGATGGCCGCCCACAGCGGCTCGTCGTTGGGCTCGAACACCACCCACTGCGTCCCGCGATAGAGGCTCTCCTCGAGGTAGAGCGCGACGCGACGCACCGGAACATACTTCCACTGGCTGGCGTCGGCATCCGCGCCCACCAGCGTGCGTGCGCCCCAGAGCACGTTGCCGTAAACCGGGAAGGTGCGGAAGCAATTCATGCCGAGCGGATTGAGGACTCCATTCTCCGCGTCGCTGAGCTTGTAGACCAGCCCCTGCACTCCCGTGAGCGTGGCCTCCGTGCCTGCCGGCGCCTTCCAGACGCCGCGAGTCCCATCGATCCGCGCGTACAGGCCCGCTACCACGCCAGACGGTGCAAAGCTGCGAAGCTGGTAGTTGTTCAATGGGTCGGCCAGCCGCAGCCGCGGGAAAAACACCGCGCCGTTAGGGTTGTGCACAATCAGTTGGCTGGACTTGTAGTCCAGAGCGCCGGAGACCGTATTGACGTTCGGCGGCGGATCAATCAGCAGAAAGGCCCGGCGCTGATCGCATAGCGTGATGGCGGCGCTGTAGATCGTGTTCGGATCGATGCTGCTGTCGAGCACGTTTGGATTGCCGGCGCTGGCGCGCGCGGCTTCCGGAATGCACAAGATGTTGAACAGGTCCACCTTCAGCAGGGCGTAGATCCCAGTGAACTGGCTGGGATCCCCGACCAGGCCGGTGGTTCCCGGAAGGCCGGTGCCATCACCGCCTGGAGCGGAGCTGTTCTGCTTGCCGCCCCACGAATTGGCCGTCCCGTTCCCGGTGCCCATGGCGTAGTGGGCCACGTTGACGATCGCGGGCGTCTTGAGTCCGAGGGTGGAAGAAGCATCCGCCAACCCGCCGCCCGGCGGGGCGACCGTCAACACAGCATCCGGGAAGCGCGGAATCAGCGCGTTGATGCGGATCGCCTGGTTGGAGCCGACGGCCGCGACGCTGCACGTAACGGATGCTCCCGCCATTTGCACGGCCAGGGTGTTGTTGATTGCCAGTTGCAATTGCGCGGCAAGGCCCGCAACCGTCTGAGGCAGGGGCGAATTCTGCGCGAACACCTTCACGTTGATGGGCAACGGCGCTGGCGCTGACGGAGGCGAGGAGACGCCGATCTGCACTCCGAAGTCCTTGGTGGCGGTAGTGCCAGCGAGCGACGCCGTAGTCGAGGCCGCCGTGGGCCCATTGTACGGAGTCACCAGCGTGAGGCCGGTGTCGCTTCCGACATTCTGTACGGCGTACGGAGTCAAGGCAGGGTCCGAAGCGAAAACCAGCGACTGGCCCGCCTTGACGGCGGAGGTAAACGCCGTTCCCGTTCCGGTCACGTTTGCCGTGCCCTTGGTAACGGCAACGGTGCCCACCAGGGGCGTACCGCCCAGCGCGTTGTTCACCGCGGCGACCAGGAGAGGCGTGCCTACCGTCCCTGTAATCACCGGCGGGTTCGTCAATGCGCCCGTGACCTGCACGTTGACCAGTTGCGAGCCGTTGTCCGGATCGTTCACCACGGAGGCCACGTAGTTCTGGCGATTGGTGTTGAGCGAGACGTTCGGGAACGTCTCGATGGTCCCGTCCGCCTGATCGGTCACCGTGAGGTTAAATGCCAGGGGATCGGAGGAGACCGTCGCCGTGGTCGTGCCCGTTGCACCGCCATAGGCGGAGGTCAGCGTCAGACTCGTGTCGCTGGTGATAGACTTGATCTGGTAGGGCGTCTGTGTGGCGTCGGCGGCGAACACCAGGTACTGCCCGGCGCTTAGCGCGCTGAGGAACGAGGTTCCGGTTCCAGTCACATTCGCTGAAGCTGAGAGCGTCACCGTGCCGGCCACGTTCTGATAGAGGCCGTTGTAGTCCACGTCGATCAGCAATACGCCGTTGGCCCAGGCGCCGCTGCTCAGCGCGGTGAACGTCAATCCGTTGGGCGACGTGCCGCCGAATGCCACCTGCGCGGCCACCGCGCCGGCCTGCGGCACCCGGACGACGTAAGCTTGCGTGCCACCGTTCGCAAAGAACTGTTGCACGGCGTAGCTGACCTCGCTGTTGGATGCGAGGCCTCCAAACAGCCGTTCGAAGTCGCCAAAGCTGAAGATCTGTTCGGCTCGATTGTCGATGCCTTTCGCGGTGTAGCCCACGAACGCCGCGATCGACGTGGCGACCCCCGCGATGGTATGCACAGGGCTCGGAAGCTCTTGAATGTAGACGCCGGGATAGGTAGGAGTCACGCTAGTCCTTTCCTCCAGAACTTTCAGAACGGATGGGCCGAATGGAATCCGGCCCCGTCATTTCGACCAAGGTCAAACTGCTGGTTGATACCACCACAGTCGCTTTGCGAACCACTTCCACCACCGCGAACGCGCGCGGAGTTCCTCCGGAATCGGAGAAATCCACGATGGTTCCTTCCACTTCGGAGGTCAGCGATAACGATCCGACAGCATTCTCCGGGTCCGGCAAAAATACAGCGGATAAGGGAAACCGGACTCGATCCCCCGAGCGCGTCGCAATACCTCCGGTTGGCCGCGAACGTCAACGGTTCAGGCCAGAATGGATTTGCATTCGGAGGGCCAGCGTGTGCCTCCGTTGCAGTGGCGGAAGTTATCGTATGCCGCCAGCCGGAGCCGTGTGCAGCCACTGCAGGATGTTGCAGCCACGGTGTTGCGCGCACTCGGACCGCTTAGCACGCTTTGGGGCAGGATGGCATCCTGCGCGGCGGTTGCCAAACCGCCGCTTGTGCCGCTTGGCAATTCGCTCGTGCATCACATCCCACCGTACGTCTCGTGCGGCTCTGCTATCTTCGACAGCGCTGCTATGCAGGACTTGGCAGACTTGCACGGCTCGCGCCGGCACGAGTCAGGTTGTGCGCCCGCAGCTTGATTTACTGCATGTGCCGGCTGCGTAGGCGCTTGGCCATGTCCCGACCGGTCCAAGCAATCCATCGGATACTGCGCTGAGGCGGGCGGATGTATAATCCCATTGCCGGGACGTACGACCCGAAACGCTGCTGCGTAATAACCCTCACGGTTTGTAATATGGAGGCCATTTGATTTGCCGATTCCATTCCCGACTCAGCCGCCGCACCGGCTGGTCAATTCCAATTCTGGTTCTCGCACTTGCGAGCGCTGCGCCACAACAGGACGAGGAAAAGGAGGCGATAGCTACCGGGGCGCGCAATTTCAAATTTCAGACCTTCTTCTATCCAGAGACCAATGAGACTCATAACCAATTCACTACCCCGGTGTCCATCAATGACGCCGCCGTGATCGTCGGCAACATTCACCGACTCGGAAAGGGCTGTCCGGACCAGGACTGCGGTCTGGAAGGCTTTGTTTACGAGAACGGAAAGTTCACGCTCCTCAACGGACCTCAATCCAAGGGGCGCTTCACGAACCCGATCGCGATTAACAACCGCGGCCAGATCCTGATCGTGCAAGACCAGCACATCGGTGGAGTGCAACCCCAGTTCTTTGTCTATGACATGGCACAGCGAACCTATCGGCCGGTCGGGCCCTTCATACAAGTTCCCGGTGTGCCTAACAAGATCCGCCTGGCACAAATCACGGGTTTCAACGACAAGGGGCAGTTCGTAGGAATCTACCACTTTCGAAACAGACAATATGGAGGCTATGGAACTCTGCCCCTAGGCGAGGCAGGCTCGACGACCATTCCCGCGGAGACTGGCAATTTCACTCCGATCGAGTGCCCCCAGGGCCGAAGCACCAGCGCCACCGGTATCAATAACCGCGGCCAAGTTACTGGCGCGTGTGACGGCAGCCCGAGACCTCCGGTTCGCAGCGGATTTCTGTACAGCAACGGAATTATGACACTGTTCGATTTCCCGGACGCGATCCTCACGCGCGGCAACGCCATCAACGATGCGGGCGCCATTGCAGGCGAGTACACGCTCAAGCCCCGGCACCCGGGACATTGGCCGCCAACGGGATTCGCCTACGATGGCTCCCAATTCACGCCGGTAGCGATACACGGCGCGGGGCCAAACGGTCTGCTCTCGGTGGCCAACGGCATCAACAACAAGGGGCAAATCGCGGGGATGGAAGGCAACGCCGACCTGAACAACGGATTCGTTGCCACCGCCACGGCCGCCAATCCCCTCCATTTGTCGGGCGGCGGACGATAGGACAGTCAGCGCCGATGCAGCGGCTCGATTCCCAAAAGCTGCGGCTTCTCACATACCGGGATTGCGTCTGTGGTCAGGTTGGTGGCGGTGTCCACGGTGAACACCATCGAGCGATCGGTATCGACGGTGTAGAGGGTGGCGCCGTCAGCCGTCACGCCGATCCCGCCCGAGCCCCAAAGCCCTCCCACCTGGCTGCCGTAGTAGGGATTCGTGGCGGGCGTCCCTTCCTGATTTTGCAGCGGCTGACCGCTGGCATAGACCCTGGCGCCGTCCGGTGAGACGGCGTTGCACCCGATGCCCCGGGTCGGTGCGCGGTTTCCGATCGCGAAGACGTGCTCTCGCGAGCAAATCTGTTTTCCGTCCGGAAACGCGGCCAGGCCCTGCGCGTTGCTGCCGAAAATCAGGGGCGCCCCGGGTGGAGCTCGAAGGTCCAGCACCGTGTTGTCGTCGAGGACGAGGGTTGAGCCGGACACCACCAGCATCGGGTCGTGTTGGTTGCTGTCCCATCGGTAGGTCTTTGGCAGCAACTCCGAAGTTTTGGCAACGCCAGTAGAGGCATCCAGCGCAACGATGGCCGAATTGAGGTGAGGCTTGTCAAACCCGATTCCGTAGAGGGTGGATCCGTCACCGGAGATGGCGAGGGAGGAAACGCCGTACGGGGTGGGGGTGTTCTGCAAACTGAATCTCTGGACGATCGCACCGGATCGGCCGTCGACCACGAACAGGTCAGCTGGGTGCCGGGGGTCTCCCAAATCGCTGATGTAAGCTTTAGATCCGTCCGGCGAGACCGCGATGGCGCCCGTGACTTTCTGCAGATCCAGATTCAGCGTGGTGGCCGCATGGTTGGCGGTATTGATGATCGTAACCTTGTTCTCGCAGGCGACGAATACGGAATGCCCTTTGGCGGGATCGCCGGCGGGAGGATAGAAGAACCGCGCGATCCAATTGTATTGCGGCCTGGCGGGGCTGAGCGTGCCCAGGTTCATGGTCACTGTTCCTTGAATTTGGTTCGCCGCGATTTTGCCGGAAAAGGTCTTGGTCATCTGAGAATTTCCTTCCCTTCCGGAGATCACCACGCCGGCCGCATCGAAACGCTCGACGGCGAGCGTGTTGCCGCTGCCGAGTTCATACAGCGTGTCTCCCATGCGCACCCAGGTTTGACACGCCTTCGCTTTCGACGAGGGTGCCGGGTCCACGCACGCGATGATCACATTCGGGAAACGGGCTGGCGGGGCCTTCTGACCACCAGGTTGAGCGGAGGCCAGCGACGCAAGCAGGAACAGCAGGATCAGATTGCCAAGTGAGGGGCTATCTGTCCACCTTCGTCGGCGCTCTGCGCGAAACACGCGCGGAGTTCCGCCGGAATCCGAGAAGTCCACTATCGTCCCTTCCACCGCAAGCGGCCGCAGGCGCGGAGGTTGCTGCACTCGGGGGGCCAGCCGACTGGTTCCGTTGCAATCCGATGGGTTGCTGCGCGATGCGCTTCGCCAAGCGCACGTGGTCTCTGCCGGGCGTTGCAGTGCCGACTCGGCCGGGGGAGTTTGGCAACCTCCGGACCGATTTTCAACCGCGCCTGAAGTCCCAGATTTCGGATCGCAAAGCGGATGTGCCATCTTCTGCAGCGCCGCTATGCGGGAGTTGGCAGACCGGCGCGGCTTGCGGCGGCGCGGGTCAGATTGTGAGCGCGGAGTTTGTGGTACAACGTACGCTCGCTGGTGCGCAGGCGTTTCGCCATATCGCGGCGCGTCTGCCCTTGCACCTGCAACGCCCGTTCCAGCAGCTTCTTCTCCACGAGCTGTATCGCCTGCCAGTAGGGGACTCCGCGTTCGGAGATGGCGGACCAAAGCCGCTGCGCCGCCTCGGTTACCAAATCGCGCGCGGCGTCGGCCTCGGCTTCGGAAGGGGCGGCGTCGTTCGATTGCATGTTCCAATCCGCCATCTCGAGAGACGTGCCTTCAGTCTTGAAGAAGAGCATGCGTTGCACGGCGTGCTCCAGCTCCCGCACGTTCCCGGGGAAATCCCGCGATTCGAGGTACAAAACCAACTCCGGGTCGAGAGCGGCTATCTCCGGATACAGGTTGCGGTGACGTCGCGCAAACGAGAGGATCAGCGCGGCCACATCGGCTGGCCGCTCGCGCAACGCCGGCAGGCGAAGCTTGACTACGTTGAGCCGGTGATAAAGGTCCGGGCGGAATCGATTCTGCTGCACCAACGGTTCCAGAGGCTGGTTGGCCGCGGATATGACGCGGACATCGACGCGCGTTTCGCGGTCGGAGCCGACGCTTCGAACGGTACCGCGCTGCAGCACGTCCAGCAGCTTGGGCTGAAGCGACGCCGGGAGGTCGTTTACATCGTCCAAGAAAAGCGTGCCGCGGTGCGCCGCCTGGAACAATCCCTCGCGATGGCGGGTGGCGCCGGAGAACGATCCCCGCTCGTGCCCGAACAACTCGCTCTCCGCCAAAGCCTCGGTAATGGTCGAACAGTGGACCGTAATAAATGGAAACGATTTGCGTTTCTCGTCGAGGCTGTGGATGGCCTGGGCGAGCACTTGCTTGCCGGTTCCCGTTTCGCCCACCAGGAGCACAGTTACGTCGCTCACGGTGGCGGCTTTCCGCGCCAGGCGGAGGATAGGCAGCATGGATGGGGAACACGTGATGAACCCGTGTTCCTCGAACACGCGGCACAGCTCCCCCGCCGTCGGCTCGTTGGACATAGGCACCCTCCGTGTAACCGCTCTCTAACGATGGCAACGGTCCCGATTCAGCCTGCCCAGGATGGCTGAATAGTCTAAGGTATGGTTGTCCTTATCAACAAGTCAAGGATTCTGAGGCTAGCCATTCGTATTAGACCTCACATCCGATATCAGAGTGTGCTCCAGGGAAACCCTGGTCCCAGCGACGCAAGTTGCTCGCAAGGTCGCTTAAACACGCGTCTCCATACATGCGATCCGATCTCGATTTTGACTCTGGTCTGACGTCCCACGCGTCCCACGGGGCGGTATTGAACAGAGCAAAATCCTGTGGTAATTTTGAATGTCCCTGAGGTGTTCGCCGTAAGAAGCGAGTGAAAAGGGAAGCGGGTGAAAATCCCGCGGCCTCGAGAAACGGTCATTCGCATCGTCGCTGCGCTCGTGCGCGATCCGGCAGGACGAGTACTGCTTGTGAGAAAGCGCGGCACCGAGGCTTTCTTGCAGCCTGGCGGCAAGCCGCAGGCATCTGAATCCCACCTCGCGGCGCTTGAGCGGGAGCTGAACGAGGAACTCGATTGTTCCATCGAGCCTGAGAGCGCCGTATTTCTAGGAACCTTCGCGGCCGCGGCGGCAAACGAGGACGGCTATCTCGTCGAGGCGGCGCTCTACAGCTTGAGATTGACCGGTACGGTCCGCACCGCTTCCGAAATCGAAGAGATCATCTGGCTCCATCCCGACCCGCCGCATCCGGTGGCACTGGCGCCCTTGACAAGAGACACCGTATTGCCGCTGGCAATGCGGATCCGGAATGACTCGTAAAAGCGCGCCCGGTCGCCTTCCTGCAAGGAGGTCAAGCGCATGGTAAGGGAACTAACTGGTTAGGAGACGACAGTTCATGGGAACTCAACTCTCGGATCTTCATCATCAGATCATCCGCGGTCTCGTCGAGACAGGCGTATGTCCGTCCAATGCGGAATTGTGCCAGCTCCTCGGTATTGAGGAACCGGTCCTGCATGAGCTGCTGCACAGACTGGAAGACGAGCACGGCATCGTGCTTCACCCGGGCGATCCGCGCCCTTGGGTAATCCATCCGTTTTCGCTGACGCCGACCGCCACCTGCGTGGAGTCCGCGAATCACACGTGGTGGGCTCCGTGTCTGTGGTGCGGATTCGGCGTCGCGACGCTCGCGTCAGGCGAAGCGCGGATTCACACCCGGATCGGCGGCGAGTCCGAAGCGGTCGTGATCAGGGTGAACGACGGATATCCTGTTGACGGGAGCAATTACTGCACTCACTTCGCGATACCGCCCAGGGACGCTTGGAACAATGTCCATGCGCACTGCGCGATGCTCCTGCCTTTCCATTCCCCCCCAGACGCGGCAGCCTGGGCGGCTCGTCATCGGCTGCCGCTCGGCGAGGTCATTTCGTTAAACCAGACGGCCGATCTCGCCAGGCGATGGTATGGAGGTCATGCCGACCCGGATTGGAGGAAGTGGACCATGCAAGAGGCGCAGGCGATTTTTCACGCCGTCGGGCTGCGATCGGACTTCTGGCGTTTGGAAGGCGGAGCAGGGCGGTTCTGAAGCGCCTCGCAAAGCGCGCGACCATGGATGCTGGCATGGTCTCCGCGCCTCGGCGGCGGGAAACATCCCCTCACTTCTTCGCCACTTCCTCCACTCTCCACGGCGCCACTTCCGCCTCGTACTCCGTCGGGCAGCCGAATCCCCCATCATCCACGCCCAACTGCCGCAGCACCGCCAGCGCCGTCAGCCGCTTGTACGAATTGAACGTCACCAGGTGTGCGAACATCCCGCCGAACGTGAACGTCTCCGGCGGCTCGCACAGCGCGTCCACGAACGTGTCGTCCCACGCCTTTGTGTCGCGCACTTCGCGCAGCAGTTGATCGAAATCCGCGTCCGCCTTGTCATACCGCGCCCGCATCTCCGCCGGCGAACTCTTCTTTCGCTCGCCCACCTTCCATTCCCGCCCTTTCAGCGCCGCCGTCCACACTTCTTTGGTATAGACCACCCCCTCCAGCAGTTCACGCAGCGTCTGTTCCGGCTTCTCCCAAGGCAGAATCTTCATCGCCCCCTGGAAGGGCCGGTCCAGTTGCTCATCGTTCAGCTTTGCCGCCTGATCCAGCAGGCGGCGCGTATGCCAGGATTCGTACCCGGCGAATCGATCGAATAGATCCATTTCAGTCTCTCCTTTTGCGGGGGACCCGGACGCCGCGAAGTGAATCCCGTTTCGCGCCGACAGTCGGTAGTGCGTGGCTCCCATGCGGCGGTACAGGCTTGGGGAAATGCCGTACGCCCGCCGGAAGGCTCTGGTAAACGCCTCCAGCGAGCCGTACAGCGAATTGAAGGCGATCTCCGTCACCGGCAACTGCGTCCGTCCCAGTTGCCACGCCGCGCGCTCCAGCAGCAGTCGCCGCCGCATCGCTCCCGGCGTTTCCTCCACCAATCCGCGGAAAAGCCTGTGGAAGTGAGTGCGGCTCCAGTACGCCCTCCTCGCCAGGTGTCGCGTCGCGTCTTCTTCATCCAGCGAGCTCAGCACCACCGCCGAAAGCCTTGCGGCCTCGGTTTTCCCTCGCGCATCCATCTCTTTCCAGGTCCCTCACTAGGCAGGATCGTAGCATTGTAACCCCGCCTTCGCCTGATCCGCAGTGCCATTTTCCGGCCCGCCGCGCCCGCTCGCATAGAATATGGAAATGCCCGTCACTCTCGCCCAGGTGGAAGAAGCGCGCCGCAACATCGCCGGCGTCGCTTTGCGCACGCCGCTCGTCGCTTGTTCCGCCGAAGGCCCCGCCGAGTTGTACCTCAAGCTCGAAAATCTCCAGCCCATCGGCTCCTTCAAGATCCGCGGCGCCACCAACGTGATGGCTCGAACCCCCCGCGAGCGCCTGGCCCGCGGCGTCCTCACCGCCTCCGCCGGCAACATGGCGCAAGGCGTCGCATTCTGCGCCCGCCGTCTCGGCGTCCCCGCCACCGTTGTCTCTCCCGAAACCGCGCCTGCCACCAAGATCCGCGCCGTCGAGCGCATGGGCGGCCGCGTCATCCTCACTCCGTTTGCCGAATGGTGGCGCACCTTCGAAACCCGCTCCTACCCCGGTGTCGACGCCACCTTCATCCATGCCTTCGACGATCTCGACGTTATGGCCGGCAACGGCACCATCGCGCTCGAACTCCTCGAAGATCTACCCGCGCTCGACTGCGTCGTCATCCCTTGGGGCGGCGGCGGCCTCTCCTGCGGCATCGCCGCCGTCCTCCGCCAGCGCGCGCCGCAGGTTCGCATCTACGCCGCCGAAATCGAAACCGCTGCGCCGCTCGCTGCTTCCTTGTCCGCGGGCGAGCCGCGCACCGTCGACTATCAGCCGTCCTTTGTCGATGGCATCGGCAGCAAAATGGTCTTCGCCAACATGTTCGAACACGCCCGCCGCCTGCTCGATGGCTCGCTGGTCGTCACCTTGCAACAAGCCGCCAATGCCATGAAACTGGCCGCCGAGCGCAACCGGATCATCGTCGAAGGCGCATCCGCTTGCGCAATCGCTGCGGCCCTGTCGGGCAGAGCCGGTGCCGGCAAAGTGGTGGCCATCGTTTCCGGGGGCAACATAGACCTCGACCGCTTCGCCCAAGTGGTGGCCGGCGCGACCAACTAAAGCCGTCCCAGTTCCGAACACCCCCGCTCCCCTCCGAATCAGTATCCACCTTCGCTCCAATGCCTTAACGCTGGCACTTGGAGTGCAAGTTCACATTCCGAGCCAATGGACTTTGCCCGCCCAAACGTTGCGCGCCGGAAGTGGATCCGCCGGGTCACGGTGACCACAATCCTGGTAGCCATCGTCTCCGTCATCACCGCCTTCGTCTCCCGGCTCAAACCCGCCGCGCCCGAAGTGGAAATGTCCACCCTCTGGCCCGACACCGTCAAGCGCGGCGAAATGATTCGCCAGGTCCACGGACTCGGCACCCTGGTCCCCGAAGAAATCCTCCACGTGCCCGCGCCCTTCTCCGGACGCGTGCAAGCCGCCCCCGTTCTTCCCGGCACGCCAGTCTCCGCCGACACGATTCTTGTCCAACTCAAAAACCCCGACATGGAGCAACAGGCCCTCGACGCCGAATGGAGCCTCCAAACCGGCGAAGCCGACCTGGTCAATCTCAAAGCCCAACTCCAGAGCCAGCGCCTGGCCCAACGCGCCGACCTGGCTTCTCTCGAAGCCCAGCACCGTGACGCCAAGGCCAAAAACGACCGTGACGAGGTCCTCTACAAACAGGGCCTCATGCTCGATCTCGACTACCGTCTCTCCACAACCGCCGTCGAAGATCTGGCCGCGCGCATCGGCTTCGAGAAGGAGCGCGGCAAGGCCCTCGAAGAGTCCCTCGACGCCCAACTCAACAGCAAGGAAACCCAAGTCAAGCAACTGCGCGCCATCCTCCAACTGCGCCGCGACCAGCTCAGCGCGCTCCAGGTGCGCGCCGGCGTGCCGGGCGTGCTTCAACAGGTGCTGACACAGGTCGGACAGCAGGTGGCCGCCGGCGCCGATATCGCCGTCGTGGTTCAGCCCCGCAAGCTCAAGGCGGCGCTAGCCGTCGCCGAAACTCAGGCTAAAGACGTTCAGTTGAACCAAAAGGTCGAGATCGACACCCGCACCGGCGACCCCCAGACCAGCGTCATCCGCGGCCACGTCACCCGCATCGATCCTTCCGTGATCAACGGCACGCGCACCGTGGACGTGCGCCTCGATAGCGCGCTTCCGGAAGGCGCCGTCCCCGATCTCAGCGTCGACGGCACTATCGAAATCGACCGCATCGCGGACGCCGTCTACGTCGCCCGTCCGGTCACCGCCCAAGCTGGCGGCGAAATCAGTCTCTTCAAAATCGGCCCCGATGGCAAGGAAGCCACTCGTGTGAAGGTCAAGCTAGGCCGAACGTCCGTTAACACGGTTGAAATCGTCGACGGTCTGAGAGTCGGCGACCGCGTGATCCTCTCCGACATGACCGCCATGGATGGCTACGACCGGATCCGGCTGAAATGAAAAACCAAGACGATCAGCCGCAAATCCCCGCGAATGCACGAAAATCCCAAACCAATGTCATATCCGCGTTCATCCGCGTTCATCCCCGGCTGATATTGTGTTCGTTCGTGCTCGCCACCACCGCCTTCTCCGCCGACGCCCCACTCTTCCCGCGCCCCAACTGGTTCGTGCAGCACTTCGGCAGCCTGCGCTCCAGAGTCGAGCTCCAACCGCCCGCCCACATCTCCGATCACATCATCGACGGCAAAATCGAGCTCTCCCTCCGCGCCTTCATCGAGCTCGCCCTCGACAACAACACCGACATCGCTCTCGCCAAGCTCCAGGTCCTCACTCCCGCCAACGCCATCAGCCGCGCCATCGGCGCCTTCGACCCATCCCTGCAAGCCAGCTTCAGCCGCTCGCAATCCACCCAGCCCACAACCAGCGCCCTGTCAGGCGCCGCCACCCTCAAGAACCTCTCGCAGCCGGTTGACTTCACATACCAGCAAGTGCTTCCCTCCGGCACCAGCCTCACCACCAGCTTCGACGCGCAGCGCACCTCATCCAATAGCGCCTTCAGCACCTACAACCCCGCCATCGGCTCCCAGCTCACCATCGCTTTCGACCATCCTCTTTTGCGCAACCGCGGCGCCTCGCTGACCCGGCTCACCATCCTGATCGCCCGCTCCAACCTGCGTCAAAGCCGGTACCAGATGCGCGACCAGGTCGGCCAGTTGCTGGCTGCTGCCGAGAACGCCTACTGGGACGTCATCGAGGCGCGCGAAAACCTCGTGCTACAAAACAAATTTCTCGAGCTGCGACAGGCTGCCCTGGTTCGCGCTCAGAAACAAGTCGAAGCGGGCGCGCTCCTGCTGCTCGACCTGTTTCAGCCCAAGTCCGAATACGCCTCCGCCCAAGTCGCCACCATCCAAGCCAAACAGGCCCTGGCGCACCGCGAGAATGCCCTGCGCCAGCAAATCGGCGCCGACCTCGACCCGCAAACGCGATCGCTCCCCCTGGTCCTCACCGAACCGATTGCCGTCGCGCCCGTGCCCCCTCCCGACCGCGAAACTTCGGTGCAAAAAGCTCTCCAGTACCGCAACGACCGCCTCGCGCTCACTACCTCGTTGTCCGGCGACGACCTGGCCATCCGCGGCAACATCGAGGCCCTGCGTCCCAGCCTCTCGCTCACCGGCAGCTACGTTTCTCAGGGTGTCGGCGGCATCTACAACCAGCTCAGCAACCCGTTCGGCAACGGGACCGTCGTCACCCAAATCCCCGGCGGCCTCGGGGATGCGCTCAGCCAGATGTTCGGATTCGGATTCCCGATCTACACCGTCGGCGTGCGCCTCAACCTGCCCCTGCGCGACCGGGCTGCCGCCGCCAACCTCTCCGATTCCGAAATCCGCAAGCACGCCGACGCTCTGCAGCTCCGCAAGCTGGAACAGACCCTGCGCCTCCAGGTATTGAACGCGCTCGACGATGTTGAAGCCGTCCAGGCCAGCATGCAACAGTCCGAAATCGCGCGCGAGTTCGCCGAAAAGCGTTTCGCAGCCGAGCAGAAGAAATACGAACTCGGTGTTACCCAGCTCTTCTTCGTTCTGGACGCCCAGACCCAACTGAATGCCGCGGAGAACGACGTGCTGCGCCAATCCATCAACTACCGCCGCACTCTGATCAACCTGCACCTGATGATCGGCGACCTCCTGGAGCAGCGCGGCGTCACCCTGGATTAGCTCGAACATTTCCGGCAACCTCCATTGATCCGGCCCTCATCGCCCCATATACTGGTCTCAGTGCGTATTCCGCGGAAACTGGGTTCATGCAGCTCGGCAGCAGTCATGCTGTGTCTGCCCGCGATCCTCTCCGCCCACGCCGCTCCCCCTCAAGATCCCGGCAGCCGCATCTACCGGTTCTACGCACCCAGCTTGAAATCACTCGGCAGGAGCTCCAACACAACCTCGGCCACCCGTGTGGGCGACTGGGAAGTGACAGTAGTCCTGGACGTCCTTCGCTGCGAAATATCCTGCGCCTACCGCTTGAAGCGCGACGTCTTCGGCCGCACGCACTCAGGGTCCCTGCTGCCGCCAGTCGCCGAGATTCACTTGGACACTGGCTTTGGATCGCCGCCGATCACCCTCATTGTCGATCCTGCCGGGCTTCTGCTGCCCTCCGCTGCCCGCACGTTTCCTATCTCACAAGACAAGCTCTGCGTCCCAACCCGGAAGTTCTTCACCGCGGCGCCTCAGCCCGAGTGCGGCTGTTCACCGCGTTCCTCATCCCAGCCCCGAGAGCTCTCCTCCGCCACAAACTCTGCTGCAGTAACACTCGCCGCCGTCCCTCTTCGCACCTAGCCTCCTCCCGTCTTCAACCGCCCAGGTGTGTCCGAAAAAGGAGGAACCATGAATCTGCAAACCATCCGTCCTGGTCGCGCGCTGTGTCTCCATGCCGCGGCCAAACGACTTCACATCCCGGAACGAACGCTGCGTTACCGGGCCAGTCGCGGGCGCATTCCGGGCGCCTTCAAAATCGGCAAGCTGTGGAAGTTCTCAGAGCGCGCTCTGCAAAGCGTGCAGAAAGCCATGGAGGTCAATCATGTCGCGTAAGAACCGTTGGATCGCACTCGGCATCGCCCTGGTGGCAGCACTTCTGCTCCTCCGCGCCACCCTGCCCGCAGCCATCACCAATCCCCAATCCCGCAAACCCGCGCCGGATTTCACTGTGAACGACTCTCACGGCGCACCGCTACACCTGTCCCAATACCGCGGCAAAGTCGTCCTGCTCAATTTCTGGGCCACCTGGTGTCACGGATGCAAAGAGGAAATTCCCTGGTTCATGGAATACGCCGACAAGTACAAGAAGGACGGCCTTGTCATTATCGGCGTCGCGATGGACGACGAAGGCTGGACGCTCGTGAAGCCCTACGTCGAAGACAAGAAGATGAACTACCCCGTCGTCGTCGGCAATGAAGAAATTGCCAAGCTCTATGGCGGCATTGAGGAGATGCCGGCCACGTTCCTGATCGACCGCCGCGGAAACATTGCGTCCACGACCGCCGGCATGGTCGACAAAACCACCTGCGAAACCGACATCCGCGCGCTCCTCCAGGAGCCCCGCTAACCCGCATCCTCAGTGCCGCGACCGTCAGGGAGCGGGCGCAACGACCTCCCCGCGCTCCTCCGGGAGCCCCGCTAACCCGCGTCCTCAGTGCCGCGACCGTTAGGGAGCGGTGGCGGGCGCAACGACCTCCCCGCGCTCCTCCCGGAGCCCCGCCTAACCCGCACCCCTTCAGAGCCGCGACCGTGAGGGAGCGATGTCGCCCGAAACCGAAATCCGCGCCTCCAGCGTCACTCCAAACACAGCTCCCAACCTCCATCGCGACCGCCGCAGCCAAGCTCCTCCGCCACCTCCGCGCCCTCACGTTTTGGTTTTGGATTCTTGTTTTCTCCGCGTCTCAGCGTCTCGGCGGTGAATTTATTCCGCGCTACCATATCTCCCATGCGATTCCGTCTGGCCACCGAGACAGACGCCCCATCCCTAGTCGCCCTGATCAACGCCGCCTTCGCAGTTGAGCGTTTCTTCATCGATGCCGACCGCGTCAACCTCGCGGAGGTCCAGGCTCGTTTCCGCACCGGCCGCTTCCTGGTGGCCGAGGAATCCGGCGCCCTCATCGCCTGCGCCTACCTGGAACCGCGTGGTGACCGCACGTACCTTGGATTGCTTTCTGTCGACCCGGCCCGCCAGGGGCAGGGAATCGGCTCCCGCATGATGAGTGCCGCCGAAGATCAATGCCGCGCCGAGGGAACCGCCTTCATGGATCTCCGCATCGTGAACCTGCGCAGCGAACTTCTCAGCTTCTACTGCCGCAACGGTTACGCCGAGTCCGGCACGTCCCCTTTTCCCCCGGAACAGCCCACCCTGCTCCCCTGTCACTTCATCCACATGTCGAAAGCCCTATAACCACGTGGCGCAGCCTCTTCAGGCTGCCGTCTCGGCTCTCAAGCCGATACGTTTCCGCTCCGGAACATCGCGATCGCCTCAACCTCCACCAGCAGCTCCGGCCGGCATAGAATTGCCTGAATCCCCGTCGACGCCGGAAGCGGATCCAGCCCCTGCTCTCGATAGAACGCCGTCCGCTCCTCGTTAAACGCCGCGTAATCCCGCTCGATGTCCCGCAAGTAGCAAGTCGTGCGCACAACATCCTTCCACGTAGCCCCCTCGGCTTCCAACAGTCCCGTGATGTTCCGCAGCGTTCGGCGCATCTGACCGCGGAAGTCGCCGACATGAACGCTCGTCCCGTGCTCGTCGATGCTGGCCGTGCCGGATATCAGCAAGACAGTCAACCCATTCAGGTCGATGCGCATGCCGCGCGAAAACGAGCTGGGCCTCGCGTAATCAAACGCTTCGTTCAAAACTCTTGAGTTAGTAATCGCGCGTTTTTCCACCGGCAGCGCCGCCAGGCCGATCAGGAGTTCCGCTTCCAGGATCACATCTATTAAGACCCTTTGATCCGGAAAAGTTGCGCACACCCCGGGTTCGGCAGTCATGCTCCCTTCCTCTGAGCGGCCGTGAACAGAGACTCGCCCCGCCGACAAGGGCCTCGCGAGGCAGGCAAAACCTGCCTCGCTGACATCGACCCTCGACGTTCCTCCTCAGAACATGAACTTCAGAGCTAGCTGCAATTGCCGCGACGATCCCGCGTCGCCCACCGGAAATCTAGTGCTGCTGATCTGCCCGAAACTGTTCCCGGCAGCGGTGCTGACGAACCGGTTAGGCTGGCCGAAATTGGGGTGATTGAAGAGATTGAACGCATCCACCCGGAACTCCACGGTGGTTCGTTCCGTGACCTTGGTGTCTTTATACAGCGACAGGTCCACGTCGTCGAAGCCGGGACCGATAATCACATTCCGCCCCAGATTCCCAAAAGCCGATGGAACCTGGAAAAGACAGCCCGGCGTGGCCGAGGTTGCGGTGCAGGTCGCGGCCGGAAAGTACTGCGGGTTGCCGTTGGCCGCCGATCCGATCCCGGTGACGACCGGTCCCAGAATATTCGGCCGCACCGTATTGGGAGTTCCCGTGTAGGAACTGGTCGTGACGATGTCCAGGGGATTTCCGCTTTGCAGTTGGTTGATCAGTGCAATATTCCAGCCTTCCACCGCGCGGTTGCCCTTGAACGGAAGTTGGTAGTTGCCGCTGATCACGAAGCGGTGCCGTGCGTCGAAATCGGACAGACCGCGATCGCCCGCCGTGTTGTTGCTGTCCTGCAGATTTACCGTGCCGGTCTGCGTGTTCAGCGACGTATAGTCGACAGATCTCGAAAACGTGTACGACGCCTGAAACTGGATGTTGTGAGCCAGCCTTTTGGTGGCCGTCACCCACAGCGCGTTGTAATCTGAGTTGCCGCCGCTCTCCCACTGAAAAATGTTGCCCAGACCCACGCCCGGGTCGATCGGGCTGCTGGCCGAAAGCTTCGGATAGGTGCGGACTTTGGTCCCGGGCAGGAACTGGTTGACGTTGCGTGCCGTGCGAAGATGCGTTCCCTTGTTCCCGAAATAACCGGCCATCACGCTTAAGTCGGGCGTGATTTCCTGCTGGATGTTGAAGTTGTAAGTCTGGACGTAGTCGTTGGTGAAATTCGAAATCACCGCCACCGGCGCCACCGAACCGGCCGCCTGGGCGACGGCGAATGCGTTGCCGAACGTCGCGATGCCAGGGGTATTGATCGAGACTGGATTGGCAAACGGCGGATTGGATGCCAGCGGTTGCACCAGGTTCTCGATCGGCTGGTCCATCATGATGGCGTACGCCGTGCGCATGATGGTCTTGCCGTTGTGGAAGACATCCCAAGCCAGGCCGAGACGTGGCTGAAAGTTCAGACTGCTCGAATTATACAGGCCGCTCATGCCCGAACCCGTTTGCACCAATTGGTCCGTGACCGGGTTGAAGTCCGTGAACCGGTTAGCGGCTTCCGTCGGCGCGCCGATCCAGTCGTAGCGCAACCCCGCGTCAAGAGTGAGGTACGGCAGGATCTTGTAACTGTCCTGGATAAACGCTCCCGCCGACGTCATATAGATCCGGCTGGGATTGTTCCCCGGGTTGGCCGTAAAGGTGGCGATGTTTCCATTGATGAAGTCGGTAACGGTGTTGAACTGCAGGGTGCCCGGCGTTGCGGCGAAGTTATTACCGTTGAAGCGGCGCGCCTCCGCTCCCACCTTGATCGAGTGCCTGCCCCGGATGTAGCTCAGGGTATCCGACAGCACGGCTGTGTAGTCTCCGCGTCCGCTTGGGAAGTTATTGGGTCCCCCGAAGTTCAGCCCGATGTCGTTGATCTGGATCTGCGGCAGGCCCACCGGGCCGCTCACTCCGACGTTCATAGCGAAAGCCGCCGGGTCAAGCAGCGCGTTCGGCGTGAATGTAATGTGGATCCGGTTGTATCCCGCGCGTGCTTCGTTGACCAGTTCCGGCGAGAATACGTGCGTCTCGTTGACCGTCAGGATCTGCCGGTGGCTCTGCCGCGTGTCGCCGAAATTCGGAATGTTGTTGCCTTGCAACGTGGGCTCCTGGCGCAGGTCGCGCTGAAACGCGTAGTAAGTGTTCAAGCGGTCGTTTTGGCTGATGTCATGGCTGATATTCGCCGTGCCCTGGTCGATGTCCACGGGAGCCGTGGCCGACCCCACAAAGAGGTTCGTGCCGGAATTCACCTGGGGGATCAAGGGAAGCAGCTTCGCCACCGTCGCATTGCCAACAGCCAAGGCCTGCTGTCGCTGCGCGTCGGTGAGAACCGGCTGATTGATGGTAAGACCCTGCCGCTGGCGCAGCCCCTCATAGGTGAGGAAGAAGAAACTCTTGTTCTTGCGGATCGGCCCGCCGCCGTCCGCTCCGAAATTGCTCCGTTTGAACGGTGACTGCAGGATCGGAGACGGATTGAAGTAATTCCGGGCGTCGAAGAAACTGTTGCGAACGTACTCGAACAGCTCGCCGTGAAAATCGTTGTTGCCGGCCCGCGTGGCAATGTTCACGATAGCGCCGGAATTCCTCCCATACTCCGCGCTAAAGGTGGAATTGTCCACTTTGAATTCGTCAACCGTGTTGATGGATGGCTGAAAGGTGATCTGCCCGTTCGCCATGTCGTTGAGGTTGATGCCGTTGATCATGAAGTTGACCGTGTCTTCTCGTCCGCCCGCCGTGTTGACGCCGAACGATCCCTGTCCGCGCAGCGGCGCGGTCAGAAACCCGTTCTGCGGCGGCGTAACAGTCCCGGGAATCAACAAACCCAAATCCACAAAATGCCGCCCGTTGAGCGGGATGTCCTGCACCGTCTTCTCGTCGATTACCGCGCCCACCGTGACGTCGTGGGATTCGATCAGCGGCGCCGATCCAACCACCTGGATCTCCGTGGTGGCCGTGGCCACTTGCAGCCGGAAGTCCTGCTCCACCGTCCGGCTGACTTCCAATACCAGCCCGGTGGCGGCCACCGGTTGCAGCCCCTGGGCCTTAACACTCACCCGGTAGCGGCCTACTGGCAGCGACGGCACCTGGTACAGTCCGGCATCGTCCGTCAGCGTCGAGCGATCTTCTCCCGTAGCTTCGTTGTGAACCGTTACCGCGGCTTTGGGAACTACGGCCCCGGTTTGATCAGTAACTTTTCCTTGAATGGAGCCGGTCGACTGCGCCATGAGCAACGAACCGGCGAGCGCTAAACAGAATGCAGCCGGCCTCGCAAGCCGGCCAAGTCGAATTCGAAAGTCTTCAGACAGCACACTAACCTCCTCAATTTGTTTTGTCCGCCGCGGTGAGCGGCGCATTCTTCCGCGGGCGCGACTGAGTATACGTCCGCGTTTGCCCCGAGCAACTGGTCCCTTTGAGTGTGAAACCGTTTGGATGGTTAGATGCGCGGAGTACCCATATCGTCTCGTAGCCAATGCCAGGATTTACTTCGAAACGTGCTTTTGATGCACAAGTAGGCATTTATTGAGGGACAATCGCCATGGCGTCTGATGGCGAAGAAAGAGCGAAGTCTGCCGCCTCTTCACTACCAACTAAATTCTTGGTAAAATAGCACTTAACCCCAACGAGGAGATCCCTTGGCCGATCAGGAATTACCGCCGCAAGGTCCGCCTGCGCCGCCGCCCCCGGGAGGCGCCCAGAACCTTGTTCCCACCAACATCGAAGACGAGATGAAACGCTCGTACCTCGATTACGCCATGAGCGTAATCGTGGGGCGCGCGTTGCCCGATATTCGCGACGGCTTGAAGCCGGTGCACCGGCGGATTCTCTACACCATGCAGCAGATGGGCCTGCAGCCCAACCGGCCCACGCGCAAATGCGCGCGCATCGTGGGCGACGCCATGGGCAAGTATCATCCCCACGGCAATCTCGCTATCTACGATGCTCTCGTGCGCCTCGCCCAGCCTTTCTCCATGCGTTGTCCGCTGGTCGAAGGGCAGGGCAACTTCGGCTCCGTGGATGGCGACCCTCCCGCCGCCGACCGCTACACCGAAGCGCGCCTGTCCCGCGTCGCTACTGCCCTCCTCGAAGACCTCGACAAAGAAACCGTCGACTTCAAACCCAACTACGACGACAGCGAACTCGAGCCGGAGGTTCTTCCCACCCGCGTGCCCAACCTCCTCGTCAACGGATCGTCCGGTATCGCCGTCGGAATGGCCACCAACATCCCGCCGCACAATCTCACCGAAATCATCGACGCAGCCATTCATCTGGTTCACCATCCCCAGGCTCCGCTGGTCAAACTGCTCGAGTTTGTGCAAGGGCCCGATTTTCCTACCGGCGGCCTCATCCTCGGCCGTCAGGGAATCCTCGAGGCCTACACCAGGGGCCGCGGACAGCTCAAGATCCGCGCGCGCGCCAAAATCGAGCACGTCGGCAAGGAAAAAGACCAGATCATCATCGATGAGATCCCCTACCAGGTGAACAAGTCGAAGCTGCTGGAGCAGATCGCCACCCTGGTCAACGAGAAGCGCATCGAAGGCATCGCCGACGTCGTGGACCACAGCGATCGCGAAGGCATGCGCATCGTGGTCGAGCTCAAGCGCGGCGAGCAGGCTGAAGTCGTGCTCAACAACCTTTACAAGAACACACAACTGCAAATCGGCTTCGGCATCATCATGCTGTCCATCGTCAACGGCCAGCCGCGCGAGCTCGGCCTGGTGGACATGCTCAAGTTCTTCATCGACCACCGCGTGGAAGTGGTCCGCCGGCGCACCGAGTT
>Ga0335081_10002257_pt1 | contig 30340 bp, 34 predicted proteins | sample Lox_Sample_35_FD_206713 | JGI IMG/M metagenome (GOLD analysis project Ga0335081, IMG submission 206713) | Soil microbial communities from Loxahatchee National Wildlife Refuge, Florida, United States - Lox_Sample_3.5 | ecosystem: Environmental > Terrestrial > Soil > Wetlands | place: USA...
ATCCGACGACCAGCACCTTTCCATCTTTAAGCAGTGTCGCAGAATGTCCCGCTCGCGGCTCGCGCATCTTCTTTTCCGGCGAATAAGTCGAGGTAGCGGGGTCGAAGACGACGGCCGTGTCGTAAGGTGCACCGAACCCTGACAAGTCGCAAGGATCTTCGCCCCCGGTGATCAACACCCGCCCGTCATTCAGCGTCGTACCGGTATGCCCGGTTCGACGCTTTGGCAGGCTCACACCGGTGCTGAAACTGTTGCTGGCCGGGTCAAAGATGGCCAGCCCGGGCGCACCGTCGGGACAGCTATTACCCTCGCCGCCGGCCACCAGCACGGTGCCATCGAGCAACACACTTGCGGTATGTGATGCTGCTTCCTTGGGCATGTCTCCCGCCGGGCTGAAAATCTGTGCAGCCGGGTCATAGACTTCAGCAGTCTGCGTGGAATAAAACCCAAAGTCGTGAATGTTCCCGTCGTTGCCTCCCGCCATGAGCACGCGCCCGTCCGCCAGGAGCGAAGCCGTGTGCTGGATCCGCCCCTGTGCCATGTTCCCAACACGAGCGAAGCTGCCCGTAGATGGATCGTAAATCTCCGCGGTGCGGTCACCCCCACCCCCCGGATTCATGCCGCCGGCGACTAACACGGTCCCGTTGTTCAGCAAAGTAGCAGTGTGGCCGGTGCGCGCGATGGACATCGGACCAGTGGCGGAAAAGGTCTCGGTGGCAGGGTTGAACAATTCCGCGCTCGAGAGACGGTCAGAGGAACACCCACCGGCATCGCACGAGCGGCCTCCCACGATCAGTACTTTGCCATCCGGCAGTAGGGTGGCAGTGTGCTCAATACGCGGCACCAGCAGAGACGCGCCAGCATCCTGAATCCGCCGTCGGTAAGCACAACCGCTGCCGTCGCGGCCTTGGAGGGATCAGCCACAGAGCGCGCCGTCACATGGAACGGGCCACCGTTCGTGGGCGCAGTGTATACCCCGTCGCTTGTGATGATGCCGCCAGCAGTTCCCTCCTCAACGGTCCAGGTCAGATCCTTAAGAACCGTTCCTGCTACCGCAGCAGCAAATTGGTGCTGGCGCCCCCGTGGCACCCCGGCGCTTGAAACCATGGAAACGCTGACCGCGTTTACGGTCACCAGCGCGCTGGCCGACTTGTTTGGATCTGAGACGCTGGTGGCGACAATATGCACGTCCATCGCGGACTGAGGCGCTGTATATAGGCCAGTCTGGCTGATCGACCCGCCGGCTGAGCCTTCCTGAATACTCCAATTTACAGCCTGATTGCCGCTTCCAATCACGCTGGCAAAGAATTGGATAGTCGCTCCCTGGTCAACCGAAGTCGCCGCCGGCGACACGCTGACCGTGCCGGGGCTGGAAGGGTTGTTCGTGGAATCTCCGCCGCAGGCAGACAGCATACCTATGGCGAGCATTGTTGCAGGCAATAGCATTGCCCGAGGAGTTGGCATTTTAGACCTCCATCTCAAAAAGCTGAATTTGTATTGTTCGTGCTCCGTTTGCTTGCGTTACGGAGCGAGCTTCACATCGACAGCCTGATTCGGACTATGTGTAGGTGGGACGTCTAGCAGCGAAACGAGTGGTGCAGGACCTGGAGAAATTCCGCCAAGGCGGGAATCGGTAAATCCCTCGTCTCCACGCCTAGTGACGTGCCGGCGACACCGACGAGCCGTACCGGCGCGGTCGACAACTCAAATTGCGGAATGGAATGCGAACGGGAATGCAATGCGAGAGGTGAAGTGTTTCTCTGAAACGCGGTGTCTAGCGGATCTACGTCGGGTAAGACCAAGAGGACGGTGATCACCGCGAATACACCCAGCAGCAAAACCAGAGCTGGCGATTTTAGCTGGAAGGACTGCATGCACGCCTCTTCATCCAAGCCAACTTACAAGAGCTACATTACATTTGGCCAAAGGTTCCCGACAAACTGGCCAGACTCGCAATAACGGCGGATTATGCATGTGTATTCCAAGGCTGTCAAGAAAATATGTCATCAAGAAAGTTGTGCCGAGAGGACAAGATGGGCACGGAGCGTGCGATTAATGGGCTTGCTCGCACGCTCCAGCCGCTCTCAGAAGCACCCTGGGACCGGGCTGCCTCCGACGGCTCGCCTCTAATCATCCGCGACACAGGCAAACGCGAACTATACGCCCTCGAACTGCAATTACCCCTGCCCGGAATGGCCGCATCGCGTTTCAGCCCAAAAGCCGCGCCATTACTTCTCCTCATTCATCTTCTTGCAAACGATCGTGGTGTGCCCGGTCTTGGAGTCAATCTTCGTGGTCACAGGCAGGCAAGCGCAGGTCACGGTATTCGCGTTCTCTTGCTTTTGAATTACGCAGTGTTCGATGACTTGAGCATTCGGCGGAGGCATTTGGCTGCGCACTGGCGGCGGTGGAGGAGCCGTCGCGGCAGGAGGCTTCTTCGCGGCGCACCCCGTCAGAAGCACGCAGGCGCATACCCAGCCCATCCTCATGCTTCTGTTTTCTCTCCCGGTTGGCGCCTTGTCGATGGCAATCTTGATTACACGCGGGCGGGCCAATTCGGATCAGGCCGCGATCTTAGCCGGTCAGCGGTTGACGGCCGCCCCCTGCAAGGTGTACCGTCGCCCTCCGCTGGGAAATCCTGAAAAAAATAAAGGAGGCTCGTATGCGTCATCGCAAAGCCTTTGGGGCCACGATCGCGTTTGTATTGCTTGCGGCGTTTGCTGTCAGTCAAGCTCAGCAGGTGCCCGGAGAATATCTCGACGTTTACATCGCGCAGGTAAAGCCGGAGAAAAGAGCAGAGTTCGATGCCCTCTCGAAGAAAATAGCCGAAGCCAATCGGCAGAACAACGGCGACGTCTGGTTGGCCCAGGAGACCATGTATGGCCCGGCCAATCAGGTCACTTTCGTCAGCCCTCGCCAGAACTACGAACAAGTAGAGAAAGCGATGGGAGCGTTTTATGGGGCCCTGGATAAGGCTTACGGGAAAGCCTCGGCAAAAATGTTTCAGGACTTTAATGACTGTCTGTCGAGTGCGCGGGGTGAAATTCGGCAGCGGCGCTTTGACCTGAGCACCAATCCACCGGCCGATGCCTCGGCCTATGCCAAGCTGGTCGGGGAAGCCCGCTGGCTGCGCACCACCGCAGTTCATGTGCGGCCGGGAGAATCAGCCAAGTTCGAAGACCTGCTGAAAGACATCAAAGCGGCGCGCGAAAAAGCCTCGCCGGGCTTGACTGTGCTCGTCTCTCAGTCGGTTGCGGGCACGGAAGGGAACGTCTATTACCTTACGACGCTCCAAAGCTCGCTGGGCGGATTTGACGACATTCCTTCTCTAAAGAAAATTCTGAGCGAGGAAGCCTACGACAGGTTCCAGAAGACGAGTGGGGAAACCATTTACGGTTCAGAGACCATGATCACCCGCTTTCTGCCAGAGCTCAGCAACGCGCCGGAGCAGATCGCCGCGGCTGCGCCGGATTACTGGAGGCCAAAGGCGATGGCCGTTAACGCCAAGGCCAACGCCAAAGCGCCGGTGGTCAACGCTTCAAAGACCACCAAAATGGACGACAACAAGCAGCACTAGCCGCACGGAACGCACTTGGCGGAACTCCACTTGACACGGCCGGTGGGTGGAGTTCCGCAACCGAGTCGTTACTTCCCAAACAAAACGCGAAAGCGAAATGAAACTTGACGTCGGTCTGCGGGATTACGACCTGGGTGCCGTTGCTGCGTATGCGCCCAAGGCAGAAGCTTTGGGCTACGACTGCCTTTGGACATCTGAAACTCAGCACGATCCCTTTCTGCCTTTGGCCGTTGCGGCCCCGGTGACATCGTCGATTAAATTGGGCACCGCGATCGCCGTCGCATTTCCTCGCAGTCCCATGATCACTGCTTACACTGCCTGGGACCTTCAAAAAGCTTCTCGCGGGCGATTTATTTTGGGCCTGGGTTCGCAGGTTCGAGCGCATATCCAGCGCCGCTTTTCAGTGAAGTTCGAATCGCCCGGCCCGAAGCTGCGGGAAGTCGTGCTTGCACTCCGCGCTATCTGGTCATGCTGGCAGAATGACACGCCGCTGAAGTTTGAGGGTGAGTTTTACAAATTCGATCTCATGACTCCGTTCTTCAATCCCGGCCCGATCGCGGACCCGAAAATTCCCATCTACATCGCCGGCGTGAACCACTATATGTGTGAAATGGCCGGAGAAGTTTGCGGTGGCCTGCACGTGCATCCCTTCAATTCCCCGAAATATTTGCGCGAATATGTGCATCCCGCGGTCGAAGCGGGGCTCAAGAAATCAGGCCGATCGCGGCAGGACTTCACTTACGCGACGGCGAGTTTTGTTATCACCGGAGAAACCGAACGCGAGCGCGCGAAAAGTGCGGAAGCCGTTCGTCAGCAGATCGCGTTCTATGCATCCACTCGCACCTATGAGCCGGTGCTTGCGGCTCATGGTTGGGAGAGTGTTGGCGCAGAGTTGCATCAGCGGTCGCTCGAAGGCGACTGGAAAGGCATGGCCAGCCTCATCACCGATGAAATGCTCGACACGTACGCGATCACCGGAACTTACAGGCAAATTCCCGGCAAGCTGCGTGAACGCTATGACGGGCTGTTGGACAGGACCGCGCTTTATCAACCATACGAAGAGGAGCCCGACGATCAGACTGCGCGCATCCTTACTTCAGCAATGAACCGGTAATCTGGTTCCATTCTTCCTCAAGCGAGCCGCTCGCCGGGACCTTGCCTGCGCGCTGATACCAGAAAGCCGCGTTCGACAAATCGCCTTCCTTGCGATGGAGATACGCGTGCACCCATGCACCTGCCGGAGTGCCATCCCGCTGGGCTGACTCGTGCGCTTTCGCCCAATTGCCCTTAGCGTCCCACCAGAGGCCGGCAAGAGCGAGGCTCAGTTCTTCAGGCGGTCCGTGGGTGCGCAAGGAATCACGTAGTTCCTGCAAAGTCATCGCCGTTATCGTACCGAAACCGTGTCGCGTTTGCGGCAAAAGGGTGTACTATTCCTGAGCAGGGTCTTCGTCGCCGCCCCCGTTGCCCAATCAATCCTAGCTGAAAAACTGGGGGGAACCATGCCTTCACTGAAACCGGACCCGACTTTTTACCCGTCGCCCAAGATGGCGATGCAGTCATCACCGGAGAAATTTGCCTATGTTGCCCTGATCAATCCCAAAAAGCAGGGTGTGCGCGATGCTATTGGCGTCGTCGATGTGGACCCGGATTCCAAAAGCTACGGGCGTTTGATTTCTCAGACCGAAATGCCGAACGAGGGTGACGAACTACATCACTTCGGTTGGAACGCGTGCAGTTCGTGTCTCTGCCCTTACGCGCCGCATCCGCACATGGAGCGGCGCTATCTGATCGTGCCTGGAATTAACTCTTCGCGCGTGCATATCCTCGATACCAAACCCAATCCGCGCGAGCCTAAGATCGTAAAAGTGATTGAGCCGGAGACGGTGGCGAAGAAGGCCAGGTATGCCTCTCCGCATACCGTCCATTGCGGGCCGGATGGGGTTTACGTCAGCGCCCTGGGCGCACCCGATGGCAACGGCCCGGGCGGGGTTTTTATCATGGACCCTGAGACCTTCGACATCCGCGGCCAATGGGAAACCGACCGCGGCCCGCAAGAACTGGCCTACGACGTGTGGTGGCATCTTGGGCTCGATACCATGGTGACCAGCACGTGGGGCACACCCAACATGGTGAAAGATGGCGTGAATCCCGAATTGCTGCTGGGTGGTAAGTACGGAAAGAAGTTGCATGTCTGGGACCTGCGCCGCGGACGTCACTTGCAGGAGATTGCGCTGGGCGATGAGCAGCAGATGACGCTCGAATTGCGCCCCGCCCATGATCCAAAACGTGCGTATGGCTTTGTCGGCGTGGTGATCTCTTTGAAGGACCTTTCCTCTTCGATCTGGCTCTGGTACCGCGAAGACGGCAAGAATGGCAACGGAGCCAAAGGCAATTGGGCGGTCAAAAAAGTGATCGAAATTCCCGCCGAGCCGGCTGATCCTGACAAATTGCCGCCTCTGCTCAAGGGCTTCAAAGCTGTTGCCCCGCTGCTCACCGACATCAATCTGTCGGTGGACGATCGCTATCTCTATGCTTCGTGCTGGGGGACCGGCGAGTTCCAACAGTACGACGTCAGCGATCCGTTCAACCCGAAGAAGGTTGGCTCGTTCCGCTTGGGTGGCATCGTGAGTCGCACCGCTCATCCGAGCAAACCGAATGAACCGCTCAATGGTGGCCCACAAATGGTCGAAATCAGCCGCGATGGAAAGCGCATTTACTTCACGAACGGTCTTTACACACCCTGGGACGATCAGTTTTATCCCGACGGCCTGCGCGGCTGGATGGTCAAAGTGGATGTAGGGCCGGATGGCCGCATGAAGCTAGACCCTAAATTTTTTCTGGAAACGGACAACATGCGCAGCCACCAGGTACGGCTGGAAGGCGGCGACGCTTCCTCCGATTCCTATTGTTTTTCGTGAAGAACAGCGCAAGACGACGATGAATTGGGATGCCATCGTGTTTCTCGGCGCTTACCACGGGATCAATCCCGGCATGGGATGGCTGTTTGCGGTGGCATTGGCCATGCAGCAAGGAAGTGCGCGCGGTGTCTGGTATTCGTTGCCTCCCATCGCTTTGGGCCATGCGATTTCGGTCGGCGTCGTATTGGCCGGTGCGGCGTTGATGCAACTGGTCGTGCCGCTGCCGGTGCTTAAAATCATCGTGGCCGCAACCCTCATCATTCTCGGTCTCTATCGGTTGTGGCGGCATCGCCATCCCCGCTTTGGGGGAATGCAAGTAGGCTTTCGCGACTTGACCGTGTGGTCGTTCTTAATGGCCTCGGCCCACGGGGCGGGTCTGATGGTGCTGCCATTCGTGATGGCGGCGCCAGTAGTTGCAGCCGCAAGCACTGGACATGCGATGCATGCCGCCGCTATGACCCCGGCCACGCCCTGGAACGGCGCCTTGGCGTTGGTCCTTCACACCGGCGCGTACCTGCTTGTCATGGCGTTGGTGGCCTGGTTCGTCTACTGGAAGCTGGGCCTTGGATTGCTTCGCACCGCATGGTTCAACCTTGATTGGCTGTGGGCGGCGGCGCTGCTGATTGCAGGGATCGTGGTGTTGCTCGGCTAATCTGAACCATCCAAATTCCTGCTGTATTCTTGACCTCGTGCCTGAGCTCCCTGACATTGTTGTTTACCTTGAAGCCCTGGAAAAGCGAATCCTCGGGCAAACGCTCGAACGAATTCGCATCGCGGGTCCCTTTCTGTTGCGAACAGTGTCGCCACCGATCCAAAGTGCCGAAGGAAAGAAGGTCGTTGCCTTGCGGCGGCTGGGAAAACGCATCTGCATCGGACTCGAGGACGACCTTTGGCTGGTTCTGCACCTCATGATCGCAGGCCGTCTGCACTGGAAGAAAAAAGGAGCGGCAATCACGCGGCCACGAGGACTGGCGGCATTCGATTTCACGAATGGAACTCTGCTCTGGACCGAGGCCGGCTCGCAGAAACGGGCTTCGCTGCATCTCGTGGCGGGTGAGGAAGCGCTGAAGAATTTCGACCCGGGAGGCCTGGAAGTTCTGGAGACCGATTTGGTGACCTTCGCTTCAGTTCTGAAGTCTGCAAACCACACCTTGAAGCGCGCTCTTACGGATCCGCGGCTTTTCAGCGGCATCGGCAATGCATACTCGGACGAGATTCTTTTCGAGGCAAAGCTTTCGCCGCTATCTCTTACGCAGAAGCTCAAAGCCGACGAACTGGAACGTCTATATGCAGCCACACGCGCCAACTTGACCCGCTGGGTCCAACGCCTACGCGAAGAAACCGGCGAGAAGTTTCCGGAGAGAATTACCGCATTCCGCGAAGGCATGGCCGTCCATGGGCGATACAAGGAAGCTTGTTTGCGCTGCGGTTCAAAAATTCAGCGCATTCGTTATGCGGCCAACGAGACCAACTATTGCCCAGGCTGCCAAACAGGAGGGAGGTTACTCGCCGATCGATCTTTATCACGGCTTTTGCGCGAAGACTGGCCGAAAACTCCCGAGGAACTCGAATCGCTCACCAGGAATGGGTAATGAGAGCAAGGTTTTCTTCCATGTGCGCAACTTTCGATCCCCCGGGAACGGGAAGGCGGACCGGGTTCCCAGGTTTCGCTGGCTTTGTGAAGCCTGGGACGTTCAGGTTTATGGAAATTGTGTGAACGAGATGGTTGGTCCGACCGCGAGTCGTCCGATGCGCGTGACTGTGCCGTAGGTCCCCGCGAAGTTCTCGTTGGCGCGGACGCAGGCCTTCATCACCTCGAGGGTTAGGCCGCCTCCGTCAGGATCAATATTCACCATGGCGCAGCGCAGGTCGCGCATGGTGACTGTGACAGCAGGAGCATCGTCTGCTTCGCCGAACGTGAGCACGCCGCCCAGCCATTCGTCCTCCTCGAAGGGCAGTGCGCGAGTAGAGCGAACAACGATGTTCGGACGAAATCGCCGGACATCTGTGTTTTTCCCGGCGAGCCGGCAGATCTCGCCGGCGGTTGCGGACGAAATCACAGAGACGCTCGCTTCATCGAAGACGCCGTGCTTCAAGTGCATCATCTGCACCGGAGCGCCGTAGCGGCGCCCGACCTCCGTGGCCAGGTCTTCGCCGAATACGGGCAACTCTTTCCCCTCCGGCGTGCGAACATGGGTTGGCAGCACTTCGCCGTTTCCGTTTTCACACGTCAACGGAGTGTAGGAGATCAGGTCAGGAAGTTTGCCCGCAGTCAGCCAGGGAAATCCGCCACGCTCATCAACCCGGCGAAATGCCAGCCGCCGGTCGCCCTCGATGCCATGCCAGCCCAAGGTGGCGGCCTCAAGTTGCTCGCCGCGCATGGACTTCACCGGATAGCGAAAGATTGCTTCAATCTGTCCGATCTCGATTGGCATTCAGAAATAAGTCTGCACAAAGCGAGGGTTCGTGGCTAGTCCAACCCGAGAGCCATCCTGAGAGCGCGACGGGAGCTAGCGTAACGGCGCGATGGCCAACGGTACCCCAGGTCTCGCTGGTTTTGCGAGACCTGGGGTAGCTATTGATTCCCGACTCGCCTATGCGGCGAGCTCGAAACGATCGGCGTTCATCACTTTGTTCCACGCCGCCACGAAGTCCTTCACGAACTTCTCTTTCGCGTCCGAGCTTCCATAGACTTCCGCAAGAGCGCGCAACTGAGAGTGCGAACCGAAGACCAGATCGACACGGCTCGCGGTCCACTTGAGCTGGTTCGTCTTCCGGTCGCGTCCTTCGTACACGGCCCCAGAGCCATTGGATTCAGTGGAGGGCTGCCATTGCGTGCCCATGTCGAGCAGGTTGACAAAGAAGTCGTTGGTCAGCGTCTCTGGCCGCTTGGTGAAGACGCCGTGCTTGGACTTCCTTACATTTGCTCCCAGAACACGCAGGCCTCCGATGAGTACCGTCATCTCAGGCGCCGTCAACTGCAGCAACTGCGCCTTATCGAGCAATAACTCCTCGGGCGAAAGGCGCTGCTTGCCGCGGACATAGTTGCGGAAGCCGTCGCCCTTCGGTTCGAGCGGTTCGAAGGATTCGACGTCGGTTTGCTGCTGTGAGGCGTCCATGCGCCCCGGCGTGAATGGAACTTTCACGTCGAAACCGGCAGCCTTGGCAGCCTTCTCGATGGCCGCATCGCCGCCGAGAACAATCAGGTCAGCAAGCGAGACTTTCTTGCCGCCAGAGGCTGAAGCATTGAAATCCTTCTGGATTGCTTCGAGTTTCTGAAGCACTTTTGTCAGCTCGGCCGGCTGGTTGACTTCCCAGTCCTTTTGCGGCGCCAGGCGAATGCGCGCGCCGTTCGCTCCGCCGCGCTTGTCAGAGCCGCGGAACGACGATGCCGATGCCCATGCCGTCGAGACCAATTGAGAGATCGACAGGTCCGAAGCAAGAATCTTTGCTTTGAGCGAAGCGATGTCTTGCTCGTTAATCAGCGGATGATTGACCGCTGGGATTGGATCCTGCCAGGGCAGTTGCTCCTTGGGAACAAGCGGGCCGAGATAACGCGCAATCGGCCCCATGTCACGGTGCGTCAGCTTGAACCAGGCCCGGGCAAAAGCATCGGCGAGCTGGTCCGGGTGCTCATAGAAGCGCCGCGAGATTTTTTCGTAAGTAGGATCGAACCGTAGAGAAAGATCCGTGGTCAGCATCGTTGGCGCATGGCGCTTTGAGCGGTCGTGCGCGTCGGGGATCGTACCAGCGCCAGCGCCGTTCTTGGGTGTCCACTGAAATGCGCCGGCCGGGCTCTTCGTCAATTCCCAGTCATACTTGAACAGGTTCTCGAAGAAGTTGTTGCTCCACTTGGTGGGCGTGACGGTCCAGGTGACTTCCAGGCCGCTGCCGATGGTATCGCCACCAAAGCCTTTACCAAATTTATTCTTCCACCCCAAGCCTTGTTCCTCGATGCCCGCGGCCTCCGGTTCAGGGCCCACATATTGAGCCGGAATCGCGGCGCCATGGGTCTTGCCGAAAGTATGTCCGCCGGCAATCAGGGCGACGGTTTCTTCGTCGTTCATCGCCATACGGTGAAAGGTTTCGCGAATGTCCGTGGCCGCCGCAACCGGATCGGGTTTTCCGTTGGGTCCCTCCGGATTGACATAAATCAAGCCCATCTGGACCGCGCCCAGCGGATTCTGGAGATCGCGGTTGCCGCTATAGCGTTCATCCCCCAGCCACGTCGCCTCAGGCCCCCAGTTGATTTCTTCGGGCTCCCATACATCGGCCCGGCCGCCGCCGAAACCGAAGGTCTTGAAACCCATCGATTCGAGGGCGACGTTGCCTGCGAGGATCATCAAATCGGCCCAGGAGATCTTGCGTCCGTATTTCTGCTTGATCGGCCAGAGCAGCCGGCGCGCTTTGTCCAGGTTCACGTTGTCCGGCCAACTGTTCAGCGGCGCAAAACGCTGCTGGCCCCGTCCGGCGCCGCCGCGGCCGTCGCCGATGCGATACGTGCCCGCCGCATGCCACGCCATACGGATGAACAGTCCTCCGTAGTGGCCAAAGTCAGCCGGCCACCACTCCTGCGAGTCCGTCATTAAGGCATGAAGGTCTTTAACCACGGCATTCAAGTCGAGGGTCTTAAATCCCTTGGCGTAGTCAAACTCCTCGCCCATCGGATTGGAAAGGTCGGAATGTTGGTGAAGAACTGAAAGGTCGAGTTGGTTCGGCCACCAGTCACGGTTCGTGGGGCCCGAAGCTGCGTGGTTGAAAGGGCATTTGGATTCAATCTTTTCTTCCTGGATCTCGGGGGAAACCGTCCCCGAGGAAGAGGCAAGCGTATTTTCCATGTGACTTGTTTTTTCCATAGGTTTTTTCCTTCCACAATTGAGTAAAAAATGTGATGACGTACGAACCCATCCAACTTCTGGTTCGCAGGATTTGCTGTCGCCGCACGATCTGAAGCGGCAGTTAAGATTTATCCCCGCATCTCCGGATTCAGCGGGAAGCACGCCTCCGCGAAGCGCACTTCGTGCAGAGCCCGCGGAAAATGAGTTCGCACTCGCGAACAATCCGTTTACCCAGAGAACTCGAAGCTGGCTTGGGCACGTCGTACCAGTCGACATCCTCCACGTTGCCGCAACGGTCGCAGATGAAGTGGTGGTGCTGCATGCCTTTGACATCAAAGCGCGCGGCGCGGCCCTCCACGGCCACTTCACGCACCAAGCCCGCTTTCACGAGGTCCCGCAGATTGTTATAAGTGGTGGCCCGCGATGAGCGTGGATCTACGCGATTCACCGCGTCAAAGATTTCCGCAGCCGTAGGATGCCCCTCGTGGTCCATCAGGAACGCCATCACAGCGTAGCGCTGGGCCGTGCAGCGCAAACCACTGCCCTCCAGGGACCGTTTGATCGCCTCGGAATCCATAAGTGAAAGACTAGATTATATCTAATCTGATAGTTTGTCTAGATTTCGCTGTTTGGGATCAAGAGGTTCCCGGTCAACAAATTGACTCGTCTTGTTTGGAAGCCTTCCACCTTCGGCGGCGGGAGTCGAACTTGCTTAAACCCCGCCGCCAGCTTTCAGCTTTGCCGGTTCTTCCAGAATCCCAAGCAGTGCGGTCGCACAATAAACTCGATCACGTCTGGCATCCCCGACTTGCTTGACAATCCCGGCGCGCTCCAATCGTTCAATTGCACGTTGCGCAGTGGTAAAGGCAACACGGAGTTTCTTGGCTGCGCCCTTTGTAGTGAGGAAGGGGTTTGTTCCCAGCATTTCCACCATGCGCAAGGGGTTGTTGCTGGACTCGCCGGAGACTCGTTTCTGCCACTGCGCAAGCAATTTGTTGATGCGGGTGGCGCGGCTCAAAGCGTCCTCAGACATGCGCGCAACGCCAAGCAGGAAATATTCCAGCCAGTCATTCCACGTTCCGCGCTCGCTGATACTGCGCAAACCGTCGTAATAGTCGCGCCGCGACGCCTCAAAAAAAGCGGACAAGTAAAGCAGCGGGGTGGGAAGGATCTGGCGTTCGATCAGAAACAACGTGATCAGAAGCCGCCCCACTCGGCCATTGCCATCGAGAAACGGGTGAATGGCCTCGAACTGATAATGCGCCAGGGCAATGGTGACCAAAGGCGGTAATTTCGATTCGTGCAGGAACCGCTCCCAGGCGGCAAGGCACGGTTCCACCTCTCCCGGTGGCGGCGGAATGTAGGAAGCGGTCGCGATCGTACCCCCAGGTCTGCCGATCCAGTTCTGGACGGTCCGAAAACGTCCCGGCGTAGCATGACGCCCTCTGACCCCGTGCATGAGCTTTTGGTGTAGTTCGCGGGTGAGCCGCACGCAAAGCGGAAGTTTCTTTAGCCTTGAGATTCCATGCTGGAGGGCGACGACATAGTTGCCTACTTCGCGGAGGTCCTCAGGGCTGCGTTCTACGGCTGCTCCTGCCTCGGAGGCCAGCAGCTCACCCAACGTGGCCTGCGTGCCCTCGATTTTGCTCGACAACACGGCTTCACGCTGGACAAAGGGCCGGATCAAAATATGGGGATTGGGAAGACGTCCGCCTTCACCGGCCAACCGTCCCACGAGGCGGTCGGCATCTGATAGTAAGCCGATCAACCGTGGCGGCCAGTTGAGTTGGGGAGGCAATGGCGCCGGCACAAACGCGGAATAGCCTCCCTGGGGTACCGTCTTTCCCGGAATCTGCGCAGTTTTGGCCATGGACAATTTTCAGGGACGAAAATAGCGTTCGACTTTATTTTCACATGTAATGATAAACGAAAATAAGGAAGTTGGCTTATTTTCGCCGGCGAAAATGGGGGTTGTGAGTGTGGCGGAGCGGTGCGCAAGTCCCCCAGCCGCAACGCTATTCAGATTATCTGTGCTTCTTCCATCCGGGGCACCCTGCTTTTCTCAGATCGTGTAGAAGATTGTCGGTTGCCATGCCCGCCCCCGAGTGGACGAATCCTCCGCCTCCCTTGCTCTTGGACCAAATCTGGTCGCCATCTGGCGTGGTCAAAGTGATGGAAGTCACTAACCATCCCGGACCTTCTCCCGGCTTGTTCTCCTCCGACACGTTCATTACAGCATCGGCTTTCGACTTGTTGTTGACGAGTGTGAAGCAGGACTGTGATTCAAGGTGTTCTCGGATCTTATCCGCAGACTCGCTATTTCCTTCCACAAAAACAGCCTTAACCGATTGAAGCTTGGCTGTGTTTTCTTGGGTGATTGCCGGCTTCGTTCCGGCAAATGCAAGGGCAATGAGAGCAATGAACAGCGCAACAATCAGCCCTGTCTTCATGAGCTCACCTCACCTCTGCGATCCGAATCCCAAAGTCGAATCCCTGCGGGTTTGAACCAACTGTAAGTAGGTATTCTCCCGATTTCAGGTCTTGCGAGGGAGACACATCCCAATTGCCATCGGCCCGTCGTAACACCGCAGCCGTGACGGTTTTCTTTGGGTCAAACCCGGATTTCGCGCCGAACATTGTTCCCGAGATCGTTCTAGACTCTCTGTGATCTGACTTTTCGTCCAACCGAACAATTAACAAGTTGACAGGCTGCGATGTGCCAGGCTGGCACAGAATGGCAAGCTCAAGACCTCCCGGCCCGCAAACGAGAAGGAAATGCAGATGGCTTGCTGATAGCTGCAAGGGAACATGGGCCCCGCGAAACGTCCATGAAAACGTCGCTTTCACGATCTTGTTCGAGCCTTGCACGCCTGAATAGGCTGCAGGAGTATGTGAAATCCACGCACCGTTTTGTTCTACGTAGACTCCGGGTTGCTGGAAGTTCTGGCCGAATACTGCTTGCGAAAGATGGAGAGCCAGCACCACAACCGCGCTCCGAGTTTTCATGAGGGCGGAGTTTACGCTCATCCCAATCTAACGTTCAAGTTGTTGCTTGTTCGGCAGCAATTTTCAGTCTAGAGAACCAGAGCGTTTAATGTTGGTGGAGGCGGCGGGAGTCGAACCCGCGTCCGAAAATGTTACTGGTCAAGAGCCTACATGCGTAGTCCAGTTCCTGCCCTCGGCATTACCCGAAGACGTTCGCGGCGCGCGCTCAGAACGGACAAGAAACGCGTTCCGCTAGCCTGAAGATCTCATTCCAGCGGCCCAGACGTAGCCGACGGAACCAGCCCGCTGTGCGACGTCCTGACCGCAGCCCACGGGCGAAGCCGCGGAGGACGGCTACTTAATTAATTAAGCAGCGTATGCCATCTGTTGATTGGCAATTATCATTTTGCACGCGATTACGGGTGTGTGCACCCCGGCATGCCTCTTGGCCGCAAGCATCTCCGTCGAAGCCGTGACGCCCCCATTGTGGGATGGCCAACTGCAAAAGAACTAACTTCAGACTAGGAACAGCCAATCCAGAAGTCAAATCATCGGACGACTTCCCGGCGTACATTTCCTAAAAAAGAATTCTATTTACATTCTATTCCATTCTATCTATTCTTAATCCTGAGACTGTCGTGGGAGGGTTTTCCTACGAGGCAAGCAGACGAAATTCGCATTTACGCAAGAGAGAGATATGTCGTGGCTGCCAGTGGGCAGCGGGAAAAGCGGTTCTCCATCAGAACCGGGGACGTTGTTCAAGGGATGAAGCTAGCTGCTGGGCGAGTGGCGGCCGTCTGCAGCGCTCTGAAGACGAAAGAATTTCTTAAGGAGAACGCATTGCGCCTGGTATCAAGAACAGGTCCACCCTCCGGTCAGAGCACAACCGTTACATACACGTACGAGTTCATTGACAAAGGAAAAGACAGCAAGGCATTGGATCGTCAGGATGCTTGGAACCGGCTGCGGGGAGCTCTGAAGGATGTTTTTGCTGAGCTGGGCGGGGGCGAGAATTATCTTCGTAATGAACGAGCTAACTTCTACGGTCCTGGGAAAGACAGATGAGCCGGATCTATTGGGACTCGATGCTGTTCATCTACTGGCTGGAGGCAAACCCAGATTTTGGAAAAAGGGTGGATGCCATCTGGTCGCGAATGCAGGAGCGCAATGACCAACTCATCACCGGAGCTTTGGCCTTAGGGGAAGTATTGGCGGGTGCTTATAAACGCGGGACTGATAGAAAACGCATCGATGACGTGAGAGCCGCGTTTGAGAGAACGGTTTCGGAGGTGATCCCGTTCACTTCCGAAACCGCCGATCTGTTTGGGCAGATCAAAGGCTCATGGAATGTACCCTCTGCCGATGCGATGCATCTCGCCTGCGCAGCCTCCGCGAATACAGACCTGTTTTTGACCAACGATAAGAACTTGGTCGGCAAATTCGTGCCGGGAATCCAATTTATTGCTTCATTGGAAACGCAATTCTTGTGAAAATGCCTTCGATCGCACCAGACGCCAACGTAATAAACTAAGGCTCTATGATCGCACGCTTCAAAATATTTCCTTTGCTCATGATTTGCGCTGCGCTTATTCCTTCTGCGCTGACGGCCCAGCGAAAAACCAGCGACGCCGAACGCCAGCTTTTCGATCTGCTCAACCATGAGCGGGCTTCGCACGGACTCACTCGTCTGAAGTGGGATGATGCGCTGGCCGATGCGGCACGCCAGCACGCGAACGCCATGGCCGCGCGCAACACGCTTTCGCATCAACTCCCCAGTGAGCCCACACTGCCGGCGCGAGTCGGCAAAGCTGGAGTGCAGTTTGTTTCGCTATCGGAGAACGTTGCGCAGGGGCCGAACGCTGCTTACATCAACCAGCAATGGATGAACTCCCCGCCTCATCGCGCGAATGTGCTCGACGATGGCGTGGATACAGTCGGTATTGGAATCGCGGAACGGGACGGCGCGCTCTTCGCGACCGCGGATTTCTGCAAGCTGGCAAAGCGATAGATTGGCGGGCGGACGAGGCGTCCGCCCCTACGTGGCCCTCGGCTCACTGCCGCTCCCTGGGGCTCCCCAGGCGCTCGAACCAGAGCTTTTGCATCCGCCAATTGATTTTGACATCTGATTTCTCTGACAAGCCGCTGTCCGCGAATTTGGCGTTGACTTTTTAATGCTTTGTATCGTCCAAATCAGGCGAGAGGAAGCTCGATGAAGGCGCAATGTTTGCCTTTCAGCCAAATCCCGCACACGACCAGGCTTTTCGCCGACTTCCTCTCCTGGGCTCCCGCCATTCAGCGGTTTTATCCCCGATCGCCTCATTTCGAACAATGGCTTAACCACGAAGCGCCAAATGAGCGCTACGATCCTGCCCGCCGGGAACAGGTCGCGGCAATCTTGGAGCGGCAGAACCGGGACTTCGGCGCATCAGTGAAGGCGCAGGAGAATCTTGGCCGCTTCCGCGCCGGCGCATCTGCCGTCGTCACGGGGCAACAGGTGGGTTTATTCGGCGGGCCCGTGTTCTCCATCTATAAAGCCCTTACCGCCATCAAACTCGCCGAGCAGGCAACAAAGGCAGGTGTGGATTGCGTGCCCGTCTTCTGGCTCGCAACCACGGACCACGACCTGGCCGAGGTGAACCATATATTCATCCCGGGTCCCGACGGCATCCGCCGCGAATTGGCCACACCGACCCATAGCGTAGACGATGCTCCCGTCAGCGCGATCACTTTTGGCGAGGAGATCTCGCCGGTTGTGCAGGAGGCGGCTGAACTTCTCGGCGATTCAGTCGCGACCTCGGCTCTGCGCGAAGCCTATCGTCCCGGAGAAAACTTCGGAGGTGCATTTGCCCGGCTTTTTGCTCAATTGTTTGCGAATTACGGAGTGGTCCTGGTCGAGGCTTCCGATCCTGAACTGAATGCTATCGCCGCGCCAATCTATCGCTCGGCGCTGGAACGCGCGGCCGAGCTTGACGAAGCATTGCTCGCGCGAGGAAGGGAATTGGAGGCTCAGGGCTACCACCAGCAGGTCAAAGTCACGCCGTCATCGACTTTGCTCTTTGCGCTGCAGAGCGGCTCGCGAATGCCGATCCACCGGCGGCTGAACGGGGCCCACGCGGATGAGGAATTCCTGATTGGAGAAGAAGCTGTTCCCCGAACGGAGCTTTTTCGGCGAATCGAGGCCGAGCCGGGCAAGTTCAGTCCTAACGTTTTACTGCGGCCTGTCATCCAGGATTATCTCTTTCCGACTCTCGCCTATACCGGAGGCAGCGCTGAAGTCGCGTATTTTGCCCAGGCGGAAGTTCCGTATCGGACTTTGTTGGGGCATGTGACCCCGATTGTTCCCCGCTTTTCGGCTACATTGATAGAGGCCAAACCTCAATCTTTACTTGAACGCTACAGTTTGAGCTTGCCTGATTTATTCAATGGCCCTGAGGCCGCCCGCGAAGCGCTAGCCAAGCGCGCTCTGCCACAGGATTTGCAAAGCGCGTTTGACCAAGCCGACATTCTCGTCAAGAATTCCATGGCAAAAATCCAGGATTCTCTAGACCGGCTGGACAAGACGTTAGTGGAAGCTGCCGCGAACGCGCAGTCCAAGATGCAACATCAGTTGGATCAACTCCGTTCCCGAGCCGCCCGCGCAGAACTGCGGCAAAGCGAAGTGCTCAACCGCCACGCAGACCTGCTCAGCAACGCCCTTTATCCCAATAAGAGCCTTCAGGAGCGCGAAACCGCTGCCATCTACTTCCTTGGCCGCTATGGGCTGGAACTTGTGGATGAGGTCTACAAAGCCCTCCATACCGATTGCCTGGATCATCAGGTCATAAGCCTTTAATTGAGCCCGCCGCTGACTTCTGGCGCAGAAAAGGGTAATATCGAACCCTTTCAACGACGGGCTGAAACGCCCCGCCAGAGGCCCAAGGGACCATGTATCTGTTCAGGACGGCGATACAAACAGTCAGTAAGACACTTCCCGGCTGGGCAGGGTTCGGTCTTCAACTCCAGGCTGTGTTTCTGATCGTCCTGCAGGACGAAGAAAAGAAGGGCGACGCCTACAGCATTCTCTGGGCCCTGGTTTTCGGCTTCGCCACGTTGAACATTTTAGGGCTCGTCACGAAGCACCTGGAACCCAGCCGGACACGCATGAACTTCGGCGAAACCCTTGCCGTCATGGTGGTTGTGGTTTCCGTGCTGTTGCTGGGTTGGGAGATGCTGTACATGTTCCACGTCCTTCCCATCAAGCTGCACGTCCATGGGCAGTGATTTTGCGATATGATTCACCCATGGGCAAGCAAGTTCCCGCAAAAAGCGAAGCCTTCGAAATAACCTGCCCCTGTTGCAGCGCAGTTCTGAAGGTGGATGCGGTGGAGCGGGCTGTAATCGCCCATACCCCGCCCGTGAAGCCCAGAACCTTCGCCGATATGGAAGAGGCCCACCGCGCCATGAAGGAGCAGGACAGCCGCCGTGAGTCGATTTTCCGCCAATCGGTTGAAGCTCAGAAACACGCCTCTGATTTGTTGGAGAAGAAGTTCCAGGAAGCCCTAAAGAAAGCAAAAGAATCTCCCGAAACGGGCAAACCTATTCGGGACTTTGACTTGGACTAATTTTCCACTTCCCGTTGCACAGTCAGGCCTTTTTCCCTACCGTAAAATCACTGTTGATGCCCAATCTCCCCCTGCTACTGGGGCATCGTGGAGCACGTGCGTCTGCTCACGTTGCCGAGAACAGCTTTCCCTCCTTCGATCTTTGTCTGCAACATGGGTGTGATGGCTTTGAGTTTGACCTGCGGCTCACGGCTTGCGGTCGCGCCCTGGTCTGCCATGACGCCAAAACGCGTGGTATCAGTGTCTCCCGCGCCACGAGTGATGAGTTGACGGACCTTCCAAGACTGGAGGACGTGCTGGGGACGTACGGCAAAAAAGCGTTTTTGGACATCGAACTCAAAGTCACGAATCTGGAGTCGAAAACGCTCTTGGCTTTGGCCGAAAATCCTCCGGAATGCGGATTTGTTGTTTCGTCATTCGTAGCCAACATCGTTACCGAACTCCGCGGGCGAAGTGGCCACATCCCGCTTGGGATCATTTGTGAAAAGCCGGCGCAACTCGCGCTTTGGCGGAAACTCGCCGTCGAGTGGATAATCCCGCAGGAGTCCCTCGTGGATGAATCGCTCGTGGGTCAGATTCACAACGCGGGCAAGCGAATTCTCGTCTGGACAGTGAACCAACCCGCCAGCATGTTGCGTCTTGCACAATGGGGAGTCGATGGAATCATTTCCGATGAGACCGCGTTGCTGGTTAAGACTCTCCGCAACCCGGGGGGCGAGAAGAAGCTCCAGCGGTCTGCCGGAAACGTTTAGGTATCAGTCTGCCGCCTGTTGCAAAACGTTGGCGTTGCCGGGTTTCCGCAAGAAGGCCGCCCGCTCTTCTTCAAAAGCTTCCAGCTCGGTTGCAGCGCGGTGTTCGTCCCACCCGAGGACTGATGAGATTCGGGCCGTCGCCTCACGGCTGCAGGCCTGTGACCAGCAGGGCCCGAGGGCCACGGGCACTCGCCTCAAGAGAATATCGCCCAGTGAAACTGCGCACTCGGCCGTAATGGCGTCCACCGCCTCTGCCACGATATGAGGTGTGTGGGGGCACAAGGGCACGCGCAACTCCGGGCTTGCCGCGGCAGCCTTCGCGATCGCGAGCGAACGCGGGCCGTGCCACTCCACAATGTTGCGCCCTGAATCTTCCGTCAGCCCGCCAAATGAAATAATCTCACTCACCCAATTGTCAAACAGTAGTTCCTCGTTATTCCCCCAAGCCACGGCGACGCCAGCACGCGCCCTCACGGTAATACCGATTTTTGCCGCACACTGCCGGGCGAGTTCAGCAGCCGTCGTGAGCTTGCCACCGATGACTGAGATCATATGTGTCGCTCCGTCATCGCTGTGATCGTGGAGATAGTGTTTTCTGCTCACTGCTCCCAGATCTGCGCTCGATGAAAATGGCAGCGGCCGAATTCCGGCAAAGCTATAGCGAATGTCATCGCGGGAAAGTTTTAGGCCTGGAAAGAGCTTGAGAACCGAGGTGAAAAGGTAATCGATCTCCTCCGGCGCAGGCGCAGTTTTTGCGGGGTCACCGCGATCTGCAACTTCCGTTGTTCCCACCAATACTTGATCGTTCCAGGGAACGACAAAAATAGGGCGACCATCGAGAGCTTCGGTGTAGACGGCCGCGTCGGGCATCCCCGCAAAGCGAGGAAGCACGATATGAGAGCCGCGCACACCTCCGATCATGGGATGCTGAGTGTTCACGTGAGAACGCTGGCAGACGCGGTCTGCCCACGGGCCTGTCGCATTAACCACCCACGTGGCTTCGACACGCTCTTCTTTTCCGCTGAGCCGGTCGCGAAGCAGGACGCCCACGGCTCGTCCGTGGCGTACATCAACAGCCAGGACTTGAGCATGGTTGCGAACCTCGGCTCCCGCTGCGATCGCTTCCACAAGCCATTCCGCCACCAGGCGTTCCGGAAATTCGCACTGCGCGTCTTCAAAGCTGAAAATCGACCATTGCTGACCGGAATCGAGGAGCCTTTCAAGTTTGTGCTCATCGCCGTGACTCCCGTCGAGGCCTAACCCTCCGCCTCCGAAGTGGCGATAAAGCCACAGGCCGACCCTTATACTCAAGGCGCTGCGGCGGCTGTTCGGTCCGAGGGCGAGCAGGAAGTGCAACGGATGAACAAGGTGAGGGCGTTCCCGCAATAGCCTCTGGCGTTCTCGCAATGACTCGCGCACCAGCCCGATCTCACCGTGCTCCAGATAACGCAAGCCACCGTGAATGATTCGCGTGGCGCGGCTGGTCGTGCCCGCGGCAAAATCGTGTTGTTCCACGAGGAGGGCGCGCCGTCCCCCGCGCGCACACTCCCGCGCGATGGCGACGCCGTTGATTCCGCCGCCAATCACGATCGCATGAAAATGCTCGCCTTCCAGCGATCGCCGGGCTTGGGTAAAGCTTTGCATAAGTTAGTTAAAGCCCCGCCGGACAAAGGAAGATACCTCCTAGTCTGCGCCGTTTGATCGTCTTTGGGAAAGTGACTTTTGGTGGCATGGTAACCAGTGGCAGCCTTCGTTGCCATGCTTTCCAACGTCATTTAGAGTGAGTGAAATGCCCACTACAGGCGAGCGGTTTGAACGCGCCGTTGCCATCATGGCCCGGCTGCGTGCACCGGGCGGATGCCCCTGGGACCGCGAACAGACCTTCGACTCCATAAAACCGTATACGCTGGAAGAAACCTACGAAGTTCTTGAGGCCATCGACAATCGCGACTGGGATGAACTGCCCTCAGAACTGGGCGACCTGCTTTTGCAAGTTCTTTTCTACTCCGAGATGGCAAAAGAGCAGAAGACGTTCTCGATCGACGATGTGCTGGACCGGCTCTCTGACAAACTGGTGCGCCGTCATCCGCATGTTTTTGGAGATGTGAAAGCTGAAACTTCTTCTGAAGTCCTGCGAAACTGGGAAGCGCTCAAAGCGGAAGAGAAGAAAAAGCGGCTGGAGACTGGCGGAGGCAAAGCGGCCGAGATGGGGAAGACAGAACCGTCCGTACTCGCGGGAGTTTCCAGCACGATGCCGGCCCTGCTGGAAGCCCACAAACTCAGTTCCAAAGCAGCGCACGTAGGCTTCGATTGGCCGGACGTCGAAGGCCTTTTCGCCAAGCTGACAGAAGAGACGGACGAACTGCGTGAGCATCTGCGCGAATTTCCGGCTCCAGGGCCACGGCCGCGAGTGCATGGAATTGCAGGCTCCGGAAAGCAGGATGTTCCGGAAGAGCTTCGCAGTCGGCTTGAAGATGAAGTCGGCGATTTATTTTTCGTTTTGGTGAACATTGCGCGCTATCTTGCGGTCGATCCGGAATCGGCCTTACGCAAAACGAACCGCAAGTTCCGGCGGCGTTTTCAGTGGATGGAAGAGCAATTGCGCTCTTCCGGCCGCAGCCCGCAACAGGCGTCGATGGATGAATTGGAAGATCTATGGCAGGCAGCGAAACAGCACGAACGCAACCCCAAATAGCGACCGGCGAAATTGTTGTCCGGCCTTGCTCCGGCCTCAACGAAATGCGGGCGTGCGTAGCGCTGCAAAAAGAAGTCTGGAACTTTAGCGACGCCGACCTCGTCCCCTTACGGCTGTTCGTGACAGCGGAAAAAATCGGCGGGCAGGTGATCGGCGCATTCCAAGGCAAGGAACTCATCGGATTTGCCATGGCGATCCCAGCAATTCGCAGTGGCAAGCCCTACCTGCACTCGCAAATGCTTGCAGTGCGCGAACAGCATCGCAATGCGGGGTTAGGAAGGCGTCTTAAACTCTGCCAGAGGGACGAGGCCATTGCTCGTGGCATTGATCTTATGGAATGGACCTTCGATCCTCTCGAAATCAAGAATTCCTTTCTCAACATCGCGCGGCTGGGCGCCATCGCGCGCCGCTACAACTGCAATCAATACGGGGTCACGTCTTCTCCTCTGCACGGTGGGTTGCCAAGCGACCGGTTGGTGGCCGAATGGTGGCTGAAATCGAAGCGTGTGGAGCACCTGCTGAATAGCGGTGCGTTGCCCGAGTTCGAAGTTGAGAAAACTATTTCTGTTCCCGTGCGCATTTACGAATGGAAAGCCTCCCCCGACACGCGGGCGTTTGCCCGGCAGATACAGGATGAGAATCGCGAGGATTTTGTGCAAGCCTTCGCCCAAGGCTTGGCCGTACTGGGGTATGAACGCGACGGGGAAGGGAATGGAATTTTCCTTCTGGGGCACTTGGACAAGGAGGTGAATTACCGGTGACGCTGCGGGGGCGTATTGAAGAAGCTTTGCGACCCTTGGTCGGAAAACGGCTCTGGGGCTCTGGCCGGGCGACGGACATGGAAATGTTTGAGTTCGGTGAGAGGATTTCCAAACTTGATCGGCACGGTAATCCGTTGGTTGTAGGCGAATATGCCCTGCACGTGCAATGCGCATGGAGGTTCGTCGGCCCATCAGGCATCGTGGTCGCTTCCCGTGACGTTTTCGAACCGCCGGAGGGTTCCGACGAGACTCCTCGTCCAGAACTCGACTGGGAGAAAGGCAATCGGCGCGACGAACGCATGAGGTATTTCCTAACCGTCAAGCATCCAGCCGGCCTCGTTGTAGAGAACTTTTCTGCAGATGATGTCGGGGGCTTTCAGTTAAATTTTAACGACAACTTGTGCCTGGAAGTTTTTCCGCACGACTCGCTACCTGATGAACATTGGCGGCTGCTAAAGCCTGGTGATCTGAGCTCCCATTTCGTCGTATCTGGCTCGGATATCGGAGAACGCGGATCGTTACCATGAGAGTCGAAGCCATCACACTGCGCGAAATTCAAATGCCGCTGGTGCATTTCTTTGAAACCAGCTTTGGGCGCACCTACAGCCGGCGCATTCTTCTGGTTACGGCGCACTGCGATGGAGTTGACGGATGGGCAGAATGTGTGGCCGGTGAAGATCCGTTCTACAGCTCCGAATGGATCGAAACTGCCTGGCCAACGATCAAGAATTACCTCGCGCCTTCGATTCTGGGTAAAACTCTTAACGCGGGCCGTGACTCTGTGCCACCGATGGCCCGCGTCCGCGGACACCACATGGCCAAAGCGGCAGTCGAAAATGCGCTTTGGGACGCCGAAGCCAGACAGAAACAGCAGCCACTCTGGAAACTGCTCGGTGGAACCCGCCACGAGATTGGCTGCGGCGTTTCCATCGGCATTCAGGATTCAGTGGAGCAACTGCTCGAAAAGACCCAGACCGAACTGGATGCCGGCTATCGCCGCATCAAGGTAAAAGTGAAACCGGGCTGGGACCTGAATATTCTTGAACGCATCCGTTCGCGCTGGAGCGAAATTGTGCTCAGTTGCGACGCCAACTCCGCCTACACCCTTGATCAGGTCGAACATCTCCGCGAATTCGACCAATTCAATCTGCTCATGATCGAGCAGCCTCTGTGGGATGACGATATCTACTACCACGCCCGCTTGCAGCGTGAATTACGCACGCCAATTTGCCTGGATGAATCGATTCACAATGCCCGCGATGCCGCAGCCGCCATCGAAACCGGCGCCTGCCGCATCATCAACATCAAGGTCGGCCGGCTAGGCGGATTTACGGAGGCGATTAAGGTTCACGATCTCTGCAAAGCGAACAATATCCCTGTCTGGTGCGGGGGAATGCTGGAGTCAGGCATCGGGCGCGCTCACAACGTGGCGCTCTCGACTTTAGAAAACTTTAGCTTGCCGGGAGACGTCTCTGCCTCAAAACGTTACTGGAAAGAAGACATCATTGAGCCGCCGGTTGAGGTCTCGCCGCAAGGGACCATCAAGGTCTCGGATGCTCCTGGAACCGGTTATCAAGTGCGGCAGGATTTGATCGAAAGGCTGACCGTGCGCAAGGAAACTCTTCGCGCCGCCGCAGTTTCCACGTAGGGGTGGACGCTCCTTCCGCCCGCGGCACAAATTCATCGCGTCTGCTGATTTCCCGCCTGCTGCGAGCTGCCAGCCCATTTGATCTGTTCCTTTTCCAGCAAATCCACGCCCTGGGCAAAGGTCAGTTCAGACGACACGCGCCGGAAATCCCTGAAGGTTTCGATCGTTCGCACGCTGATGGATTTGAACAACAGCACCTTACCAGTGAAGTTCAGGTCCATGCGCGTGATTTCCCAGTGATCATCTCCAACGTCTCCCTGTTCGACCAGGAAATGGCCTCCCGGATCCAGGTGGCCCAGTATGCCCCAGCCGAAGCTGACTTGCCTGAACAGAGTACCGTCGATTCGGGCAATCCGTTGTTTCTGTCCGTCGATCAAGAGAATTCCTTGCATGCCGCTAAGAACCTGCTCGACGTGGGAAGGCGAGTCGTATTTTGGATTGGGACGGAACTTCAGTTTCAGAAGCTCATCGCCCGCGTTCCCCATGCCGCTTCTTCCCGCTTCCGTTCCCGCATATTCATAGAGAAATGCGTCAGGCAACGCCTTCATGATCCGGTCAATCCGGTCGGTAGTGTCACGTTCCTGTCTTTGCTTGCGGCGCAATTCCTCGGGATCAGTCACGAACCGCCGTAAACGCGCCCGCTCTGCATCGCATTCTTCAGCGCTCAGCGGATGGTCGTCGTTTGCCACGATCATTCCGGCCATTGCGTCCCGCGTTTCCACCATCAACTTCGTCTGCGAGTTCCGCAGATTTTGCTTTCGGTCCAAAAACATGTACTTCTTGACGTCCTGGTTCGCTTTGATCTCGTTTTGTACGGTTTGGCGCACCAGTTCGGAAGCCGGCAGCGGTGGGGTTTCCGCGGCGTTTGCATAGCCCAACAGCAACGTCAGGGACCAAGCTGCGCGCACTGCCCTTTCGCGAAGTTGCCAGCTGCTCCTCACGGCTTAAGGATACCTTAGACGAAGCCAAAAGCCTTCTCGTTGTATTCCAGGGTACGTTTGTCGATAGGATGCCTCGCGATGCGAATGTCCTTCTCATTACGAAGCCTCACTTCCCCGTTTGCCCGCACGCACCTAAGTGGGATATAGTTCCCTCAGCTTGGGACCCCGTCAGACTGTCCTTTCGGTGTCCCCCTCAATTCAAACTTTCTCTGGCCAGACGGCGATTCGCCGAAGGGCCCAGGTTTCCCGCCTGCCATTGCATGCGGAAACGCGCCTCAGGAGGGCGAGGTCATGGAAACGCCCAAGACGGAGTTTGCCCACATCGGGAAGTCGGTGATCATCAAGGGAGAACTTTCGGGCAGCGAGGACCTTTACGTGGATGGCCAGGTAGAAGGCACAATTCAACTGCAAGGCAATAGCTTGATCATCGGAGACAGCGGCCACGTCCGCGCCAATGTGAATGCCAAGGGCGTGGTGGTGCAGGGCAAGCTGGAAGGCGATATCCAGGCCACCGAGCGGGCTGAGCTGAAAAAGTCGGCGGTGGCGGTCGGCGACATCATCACGCAGCGCGTTTCCATTGAGGAGGGCGCTTATTTTAAAGGCAAGATTGAAATTCAGCGGGAGAGCGGCAAATCGTCTACTTCCGCCGCCTCTGCCGGCAGTGGCTCCCAGGGGAAACCCGCCGGTAACTGAAAATAGAAGTTTAGGCCCGGTTTTGCCGGCGCTCCGCGCTATATTGAAGGGCAGAACCGGAAGCCATCAAAGTCATTCATGGCGTCCGTAGCGCACAGCTTCATGAAACTGTTTCGGGGTTCATCGGGCAGTCCCGGCCCGGAAGCCGGAGATGCCCAGGCCGTCAAGCGACTAACCCGCCGCTCCAGCGGCCTGGCCGAACTGGCCAAAGTCCTGGAGACAGATGACACCCTTTGTGTCCTCGATCTCGGCTACACCTCCCCGGCCAACATTCGCTACTTCACCGAACGCGGACACAAGATCTACAGTGAGGACCTGCTGATTGCCTCTACCGATCCCGAACTGCTCACCCGCGACGATCTCGGCAACGCAGTTCTGGACAGCAAGCGCTTTCTGACGGAGAATCTCGCCTTTCCGACCGGGCAGTTCGATCTTGTCCTGTGCTGGAACCTGGCTGATTACTTGGACGAAACTTTAGTGAAGCCTGTGGTGGGCCGGTTCTGGACTTTGCTCAAGCCCGGGGGCATGTTGCTGGCCTTCTTCCACACCCGCGAAGCCGGGCCCGATGCTCCCTGCTATCGCTACCATATCGTCAACACCGACACGCTGGAGATGCAGCACATCGAACCGCGCCGGGAGCTGCGCAAAGGCCCAAGCGGGGTTGCGCACACTTCCGTCGGCGCAGGATTTCGCTTGCAGCGCGTGTTCAACAACCGCCACATCGAGAACCTGTTCCGCGATTTCTCTTCCATCCGGTTTTTCCTCGCCCGGGACAACGTCAGGGAAGTGCTGGTGGTGAGGTAGTTGTACCGAAAGTAAAGCGGGCAGATGACACGAGCCGAAAAGAAACGTTTGTCCAGCATTCTCCACGCAACCGCATATTTATTCCTTGAGAACATGGCGCTAAAGCTGGTCCTTGAACACCGTGGCGTGCCAAATTGGCAAAAGCTGGTTGACCATCTGCTGGCAGACAAAGAGATACTGGGCGGAGTGCGTCTTACGTTTCGCGACCTCTACCGCGAAATCGAAGGATCAAGTGATCCCACAACAGCCCTGAAAATGTTTCTAGGCAAGATTCCGGCGCGGAAAACAACGCAATAGCTCAGCGCGAGTAATTGAGATTTTATCGCCAGGAAATTGATGAATCCGAGCACATCTTCACGGCATACCACTGGTGAGAGAAGGAAATACTTACCGCGTACCGCGCACCAGCTGCCGCGTGATCGCCGGGCTTTTTTCCAGAACAGATAAGATTGGCAGCCGGGCCATTCTTGGCAAACGCAGGGTCCGTCGGAGCCATGAGGAATTTCGGAATACCGGAAGCAGCGATTGCTCGTATGCTGCGCAATACTCGCCTATCGCTTGACGCAGGGGAACCGCTCCCGCGAAATACGGGGCGAGGTTGCTCGCGGCTAACGCCCCGCTGCGTAATGCAAGCGATATCCCATCTCCGACAAACGGATCGACAAATCCTGCCGCGTCTCCGACCATAAGGACATTGCCGGTTGTTGGGTGCGGCTCGCGGAAGATCAATGGAGACGTGCTGACCGGATTCGTCACCGGGCGCCAGGAGCGGGACCGCTCACGCAAAGCCGGATGCAGATCGAAAACTTCGCTCAGCGTAGTCGCTTTGTCTGCCCGGGCCATCGCGCAGACGTTGATGGTTGTTTGCAGACCTTGAAGCGCAACGGGCTGCACTCCGCAATATCCGCCATCGAAGAAATACAGATCGACCGAAGCCTGGGCATGCGGCTCGGCAAAGTGTCCCTTTACGCCAAGCCATTTTCCGGCCCGGCCGGAATTTTCGGAACGAGAAGTCAAATTCGACCAGCGCCCCGTCGCATTGATCACAGCCCGGCCTTCAAATTCTCCAGCCGAAGTAGAAATGCAAAATGGGCCCTCGCCTGAAATGCTTAACGCTGCAACTTCCAGGCGAGTATTCACTCCGGCCTCTTTGGCAGAGCCCCAGAGAGCCTCGTCCAAATCAAACCGGGGGATGCTGGCCGCAGGTGGATTGACCGGGGCCCGAACAATCCGTCCGTCGAGAAAAATGCGCGCCTGCGAAATCAAGGGCGCATCGCGCAAGAGATTTTCGTAGCCCGGAGAGGCTAATGACCGCAGCAGCCCGAGCGACTCGGCCGAGACGAATTCCCCGCAAACTTTGTGCCGTGGAAATTTTCCGCGCTCGAGCATCAGCACCCTCGCGCCACTTCGGGCGGCTACGATCGAGGCTGAAGCCCCTGCCGGCCCTCCGCCGATTACGATCAAGTCGTACATGCGTTTCTCATTTCCAAATTATCACCGCCATGCGGTACAGGTAGCGCTGCCGTATCTCAACGCTAGCTGCCCGTGTCTGCGCCAGCAACGATCGCATCTCCTCCGGCGTATATGCCTGGCGGATCGAAGCCGGCGCATCATGGCGTGTCATGCGGCTGAAGAGTGGCAGTCCGGCATACACGAGGATCAAGTGCAAGGGGCTACGAATCAGATCATTAATCAACACCGCGGTACGAGAGACGCGGAGAGCTTCATCAACGAACGTTCTCAGTTCTTTGGGCGCAAGGTGATGGGCGAATAGATTGCAGCTCACCACGTCGAAGCTGGAATCCGGGAAGGGAAGAGCGAGCGCGTCTGCCGCAACCGCCTGGTCTGCATGGTTCAAGTGGGAGGCCGCGCGGTCCAGCAGAGTTATCTCCAGCCTTACGCCCTCGCGCGCCAAAATACCACGACAGGTTTCGGGAACCTGGCCGAATCCGGCCGCCACTTCCAAAACCGAGAGCGACGAAGCCCCTGTCCGCTGCCCGACCTCACGCAACATGCCCAGGGTTGTGCCTACCCCTCCAAACCAGCGGTTGATCCGGCCCAGATCTCTAAGAGAAGCGGAGATTTCGGGAGGTTTGCCTGCGTCGGTGTCCAGCCATTCCGGGATCATGACCCGCTGCATAGGGAGATTTAAACATGGAGACTGGACATTTCACTGAAGAGTTGTTGTCAATTTTGATTGACAATTCCAGGCGGTCGGCGGGACGGGCGGGTATGTATGCGGACATTGTCATTCCGAACCGGCTTTAGCCGTGAGGAATCTGTTGTTGAATCGCGGCTAAAAAGCAGATTCCTCGGCGCTAATGCGCACTCGGAATGACAATCATAACTTCACTTGTCTCAACGGAACAGTAGAAGCCAAAGTCTGCCGGAACAGCCTTAAACTTCGGCAAGTTCTTCTTCCAGCAGCTGCTTGTTGTAAAGATCGGTGTAGTAGCCGTCCAGCGCCAGTAGTTCGTCATGCGTGCCCAGCTCAACGATGCGTCCGGCGTGTAGAACTGCGATGCGATCAGCATTGCGCACAGTGGAGACGCGGTGCGATATGAAAATCGTCGTCCTGCCCTTCATGATCTCTCGCAGGTGATTGAGAATCTTGTCCTCGGTATGGGTGTCTACGCTGGCGAGAGCGTCATCGAGGACCAGGATGCGCGGATTGCGGATGATGGCGCGAGCGATTGCCGTTCGCTGCTTCTGCCCGCCGGAAAGAGTAATGCCACGTTCGCCGACCATGGTCTGATACTGCTCGGGAAATTCTTCTATTTCTGCCGCAATGCTCGCGGCCCGCGCGGCCGCCTGCACTTCCTCGTCGGTGGCATCTTCTCTGCCGAAGGCAATATTTTCGCGCACGGTTTCGCTGAACAGGAACGTCTCTTGCGGGACAAAGCCAATCTGACGGCGAAGAAATTCCAGCGAATATTCGCGCAAGGGTCGCCCATCGACCAGGACCGAGCCCGGCTTCGTGTCATAGATTCGCGGAATCAGGCTGACCAGCGTCGTCTTTCCGGATCCTGTCGGTCCCACGATGGCCAGACTGCTGCCTGCTGGAATTCGCAAATTAATATCGTGAAGAACCTTCGTGCCGTTGTACGCAAAATTAACTCCGCGAAAC
>Ga0335081_10002258_pt1 | contig 30338 bp, 25 predicted proteins | sample Lox_Sample_35_FD_206713 | JGI IMG/M metagenome (GOLD analysis project Ga0335081, IMG submission 206713) | Soil microbial communities from Loxahatchee National Wildlife Refuge, Florida, United States - Lox_Sample_3.5 | ecosystem: Environmental > Terrestrial > Soil > Wetlands | place: USA...
ATTCCTTCGGACTCGCGATGATTGGCAGCTAGCCATTTGCGGAATTCCGCCGCCGATCGGAACTCGAGAACTTCGTTCATCGCGGTTGCCTCGGCTAACGAACATGCATTGTACGCTTGCATACCCCCTTGTTTGCTGCGCCCTCAGGCCTGATTTGTTGCGGCGTCCGGCGGGCTATGCGGGGCGCCGCGACGGCATCGCACGCTATGGGAGCGGCATCTAATGTATTAGAGAGAAAGTAAGGAGATGACATATGCGGCTGCCAAGGTTTGAAGCGATTGCAAGCTTCTTCCTGGCTGCGATTTTATCTGCGCCGGCGTGGGGCATGAACACGGGCGCAAATTCAGCGCTACCGGGAACGGTGAATTATGTCGAAGGTCAGGCTTCGATAGGCGATCAGGCCCTGAACTCGAAGTCGATTGGCTCGGCGGAAGTTGAGTCAGGACAATCTTTGACGACAGGCACCGGCAAAGCGGAGGTTTTGCTTACGCCGGGAGTATTTCTGAGGGTGGGCGATAACAGTTCGATCAAGATGATCTCCCCAAGCCTGACGGACACGGAAGTGGGCCTGGGTCAGGGCCACGCGATGATCGAAGTCGCAGAAATCCATCCGGAGAACGATATTCGCATCGACGCCGAGGGCACCACGACGCGGCTTTTGAAAACCGGATTGTACGACTTCAATCTCAATCAACAGGAATTGCGAGTTTTTGATGGCAAAGCTTCCGTGATGGAAGGCGGCAACCATGTCACGGTCAAGGGCGGGCGGGAAGTTAGTCTCGCCGCGAATGCGCCGCTCAAGGCGCAGAAATTTGACAAGAAGCAGTATCAGGAAGGCGATCTTTACCGCTGGAGCAGTTTGCGGTCGGCTTACCTTGCCGAAGCCAACGTGAATGCAGGTCAACTCTACGTGGCGAATGGTTGGGGACCGTGGGGACCCGGATGGTGGGGAGCAGGTTGGTATTGGGATCCGTGGTTTAGCGCGTACACCTTCATTCCGGGCGATGGAATTTTCTACAGTCCATTCGGCTGGGGCTTCTACTCACCATGGTTGGTTTATAGGGCGCCATACTACGGCTACCTGGGCCGGCCTTATTACCGGCATTTCGGTCCCGATTTTCACGCGTGGGGCGGGCGTTCGCCCTACTTAACCGGTCCCAAGTATGCCCGTGGAATTTATACCGGACCGGGCTCGACCGGCAGGGGATTTCGCTCCGGTCCGAGAATGATGAGCGGAGAGTCGCGAGGCTTTGGAGCCGGAAACGCGGGTTTCCATGGTGGAGGCTTCCGTGGCGGAAGCTTCGGCGGCTTCCACGGCGGCGGGGGGCACGGCCGGTAACACGAGACCGATCCCATCTTTCGAAAACCGCGAAAAGTGGGGCGCCCTGCCGGATCGAAACGTCGTACCAGGGCAATTGGAAGCTCATCGGTATTGACAGACTTTCTTCAGCGATACATAATTCCCGCCAAGATTGTGGGGATGATCTCCTCTGATTCATCGGCTCGATTTTTTCCCGTACCTTTTTCGGCCAAGAATGCGGGAGCATCGTGGCCAAAGCCCACCCGCGCGGAATCATACGCTTCGAGGAACAAATGAACTGAAGTCCGCTGGATTGTGTCACTCCGCCGGCTCCGAGGGTAGATACGGAGCCTAGGAGAGACATTCTTAGCGCCTTTCCTGAATGGGGGGAAAGGAGGAATGCTATGAAAGATTTGGCGAGTATTCCATGGTTTGCCACCCTCGTTCTACTCTGTGGGTGCGGAGGATCATCTTCAAGGACGTCGAATCCGTCATCCACCACTCCGCCGCCCCCAAACCCGGGTTACACGGTCCTGCATGCATTTAAGGGTGGAGAGGATGGAGCTGGTCCCTTGGCTTTGATTCGGGACGAGGCGGGCAACCTCTACGGTACGACTGTCGAAGGCGGCGACCTGGCTTGCCCCGATGATCCTTACGGCTGCGGAACGGTTTTCAAACTGGATCCCAGTGGAACTCTCACAACGCTGCATGTCTTCGCCGGGCGGCCGGCGGATGGGGCAAACCCCCAAACCAGTTTGGTTCGGGATGACGCTGGCAACCTCTACGGAGGCACGTTTGGCGGTGGTGCCCACCAGTCTGGGGTTGTGTTCAAATTGGACCCAACCGGTAACGAGACCGTGCTGTACCACTTCGATGGGGTGGCGGAGGGGTCTGGTGCAGAGGTAGGCGTGCGGGACGCAGCGGGTAACCTCTACGGCACGACCGAGTTCAATCCGTTTGCCGTTACGTGTACCCAGGATTGCGGAATCGTGTTTAAGCTGGACGCCAGCGGCAACCTGACCATTCTGCACAAATTTTCAGGGTCCGACGGCGATTCTCCCGGTTGGGGACCTTTGATCAGGGATATCGAGGGCAATCTTTACGGTGTCACCCAGTTTGGCGGCGGCAACCCTGCCTGCCCCTGGCAGTGGGGCTGTGGAATAGTTTTTAAGCTGGATCCTAGTGGGAACTTCACAACGTTGCACGCCTTCGCAGGGTTCACCGGCGATCCGGGGGATGTGGCGGACGGACAATATCCGACTGGACGTTTGGCGCAGGACGGCGCCGGCAACCTCTATGGCACTACTTTTGGTGGTGGCGAGCAGCAAGGCGGAACCGTCTTCAGCTTGGACGCCAGTGGCAAGATGACTATCTTGCACGCTTTCGTGAACGCGGCCCAAGAGAATGATCCTTACGGACAGGCTCCTCAGGGTGGTGTGGTGCTCGGCCCACCCGGTAAACTTTACGGCACTACCAGCGACGGCGGCCGTTCCACGTGGGGAGTGGTATTCGAGTTGGATATCGAATCCGGTGAGGAGAGAGTTCTGCATACCCTCATACCGGCAGGCGGGGGCGTCCCGCTCGGCCCTTTGGTTTGGGACGGTGCAGCCAACCTTTACGGCACCGGATCCTCGGGTGGGGATCCCACTTGCGATTGCGGGACCGTGGCCAACTTCCTTCCATAACGACGACGCGGGAGTGCGGGCGGAAGTTGACCTGCTCCGAAGTGTTTCTAGGAGCCACCATGGTAGAGGCGCCCCTTTCTTGTGTACCTTTGCAAAGAAGAATAGGGCCCTCCGGTACGGGTGAGAATGATTGGTTCCAAGGTTCGAAGGCGTGGGATGGGACGGCCTTTCGCCGTGATCGTACAAAAGTGGGCAAGCGCTATCACTTACCTACTGGTCGCGGAATCCGGCTCCCGTCCAGCGGTACTTCGCGCTGGATCACCATTTCCAGGGTCGTGCCGGCGTCCATGCGCACGTCGTTGCCGCGGGTGAGCATGGCGATGGCAGTGCCGACCGCCCCGCCGATGCCAGCGCCGATCAGCGCGCCCTTGCCGCCATTGGTCACGGCTCCAATGACGGCGCCTGTGGCGGCAGTGCTCGCAGCAGTGCCGATTTTTTGGCCGGTTTGGCTATCCTGACGGATGGTTCCTTCCTGATCTTTTACTGAGGTTTTCTCCGCGCCGGGTACCTGTTCGACGGCGCCGGGTAGAATGACGGTATAGCCGCTTGGATAGATGAGCGTAGTGAAGTGCATGAGCACTTCGGCGCGTCCTTTCACGCGGCCGGCGCGTTGCACGTGGCTGATTCGGCCCTGCACATAAGTTCCTGCTGGAATTAGAACCCGATCATTGAGGACCACGGGAAACGTGGTGGCAGCGTAGACGGAATCGCCTTCTTTGGCGTTCTTAGTGGAGAGAGCCTGCTTGAGCTCAAGCGGGACTTTGGTTCCGGCGGGGATGACCAGTTGGGCAGCGGGTGCGCTGGAAGCAGTTGGAGTGGCGGAAACTTTTGGCTGCATGGTGGAACTTGTCTGCGCAGCCGCCAAGCTGGCCAACATCAGGAAGATTAGAACTCTACGCATAGAAAGCCCTCCCCAAGCACTTTGGGAGACGTGAGACAGGCTCTAGTGTGGCCCGATGCGAGGTAGGATGCAAGGGCTGGGTGAGAAGTTTGATCCGTCCGGTTAAGCCCTCAAACGCTGGAGCGGCGAAGCTGGGCCTCGCGGACATGGCCCATGAACTGAGATTGTAGCCTCTGCGCGCACAGTTCACCGCAAACGGGCAGCGCCCCTTCTTTTTGCGCGATCTCGTCCTCCCAGGCGCACAAATAAAGCACGGGCCGGTTAAATTCAGCGAACGAGGTCCACATCAGCCACCAGCGGTCGTGGGGGGCTTTGAGGATGCCGCAATTCGGCCCCGCACACCGATACATGGGATTCACCGGAAGGGGCGGATTCAAAAGTTCAGGGTTGTTCATGAATCTCCGAAGCGCATTAGCCGAGCCACTATTCTAGCGAAATTAGGAGCGTGGCGTTTGTTTCACTTGTAGATCAGATATTTCTGCCGCAGCGTCTCGAATTTTTCCAAGGGCTCGCGCCAATCTTCCGCGATGCGGCGCGGGTCCTGGCCACGGCTGATGGCATCGTAGACGGATTGGCTCCCGAGCAGCTCGACCATGCGGTCCATGTGGTAATGATCGGGATAGAGTTTGCGCAAAGCAGAAGCCAGCTCGATTCCCAGCTCCGGCGCATCGAAGGCGTTGCGCTCGGTCAGAAGAATATTCACGCCTTCGCATTTTTCGCTCTCGTAGGCACTGGAATTCGGCGTGAATGAAACCGGAACGAAGCGGACTCCGGGAATGTCTCTGGCGTTCAGGAACTGCGCGAGCTCTTTACCCTGGATCCAGGGCGCGCCGAGCAACTCGAAAGGCGTGTCGGTGCCGCGACCGACCGAAACGTTGGTGCCTTCGACCAGAGCGACGCCCGGATACAAAGTTGCTTCCGTCAAGCTGCGCAGATTGGGTGAGGGATTGATCCACTGAAGGCCGGTGGAATCGAACCAATCGCCGCGCATCCAGCCTTGCATGGGGACGACCGTTAGTTTGGCGTTGATGCCGCGTTCGGCGTTGAACATTTTGGCCAGTTCGCCGAAAGTCATGCCGTGACGGAGGGGCGTAGGGTAGTAATTTACAAAACTCTCATGCCCGGGATCGGGGATTGGTCCCTGGACAAAAGAGCCGGTGCTGGGATTGGGACGGTCGAGCACAATCAATTCAATTCCCGCTTTGGCCGCAGCTTCGAGAAAGTATCCCAGGGTTGTTTCGTAGGTGTACATATGAGTGCCGACGTCCTGAATGTCGATGACAACGGAGTCGAGCTGTTTGAGGATATCGAGAGATGGGCGGCGGGCGGCATCGGTTGCGCCGTAAACACTGTAGACGGGAACACCGGTGGCGGCATCTTTTGTGTTCGCGATATCGCTCGTGTCGAGCGTGCCAGTGACGCCATGCTCGGGGCTGAAAATGGCATCGAGCGAAACGCCGTCCACGTGGGCGAGCACGTCGATGGTGCGGCGGCCCTGGGAATCGACGCCGGTTTGATTGGTGAGCAGGCCAATTTTCTTTTTGCCGGTGGCGGCGCGCAGAGGATCGAAATTGTTCGCCTCGAGAACGTCGATCCCTGTTTGCACCGTTCCATTGCGCACTGCAACGCGCCGTTCGGCGGTCAGAGCTTCGTTGTATCCGGTGATGCTTTTCCAGCGCAGCTCTTCTTTTTCATCCACCGTCAGCGGAATTGCGGCAGCGACCGCGGTGGCGACTTTCGAGCGCAGAGCGATCGCGCTTCCCTTCCCGCGCGGATGCACGGCGTTGGTGAGCAGAATGATATAAGTGCGGGTCACGGGGTCGATCCAGATCGAAGTGCCGGTGAACCCGGTGTGGCCGAAGGAGCCGACGGGCAGCAGGTCGCCGCGATTGGTGGAAAACGGCGAGTCGATGTCCCAGCCCAGGCCGCGCAAGACGGTGGCGGTGGGGGGCTGCTGCGGCGTGCTCATTTTTTCCACCACGAGAAACGGAAGAACCGAACTGCCGCTTAGCAGGGCCTGGGAAAATTTTGAAAGATCATCGGCGGTGGAAAAAAGTCCGGCGTGGCCGGCGACTCCGCCCATGCGGCGCGCCGTGGGATCGTGCACCACGCCGCGCAGCATTTTCTCGTCTTCGTCGTATTGCGTGGGCGCAATTTTGGGCCGCCACGAAGCGGGGGGAAGATAACGGGTGTGCTTCATCGCCAACGGCGCAAAAATGTGTTTCTCGCAATACGCTTCAAGCGGCTGGCCCGAAACCCGTTCCACGAGCGCACCCAGGATGACAAAATTAATATCGCTGTAGAGAAATCGCGACCCGGGCGGATATTCGGGCTTCTCGGCAAACGCCATGGCGTAAGCGGTGCCGCGGCCTTCCCAGAGATCGGCCAGATCGAGATCTTCCGGTAATCCGGAAAAATGCGTCATCAGCATGCGGACGGTAACGTCTTCTTTTCCGTTCTGCGCAAATTGCGGAAGATATTTCGCGACCGGATCGTTGAGCCGGACTTCACCCCGTTCAACCAACTGCATAACGGCGGTCGTGGTGGCGACAACTTTCGTGAGCGAAGCGATGTCGAAAATGGTGTCGAGGGTCATGGCTTCGCGCCTGGGCTCAAGCGAGCGCGCGCCGAAGGCCTTGCGATAGATCACCTGTCCGTTGTGCCAGACAAGCAGCACCGCCCCGGGAATCTGGCCGTCGCGGATGGTTTCCTTCACAATGGAATCGAGGACGGCGAGATGAGGAGACGAAGTCTGCGCCTTCGAGGCGGCGCAGAGCTGCGGCGCAAGCGTGCTTAGGCACACCAACGCTGAGAGGGCAAAAGTGCGCGCCTTCTTGATGCGATTTGGGCTGAGGGCAGCGATTCTTTGAATTTACACAAGCGTTGCGCGATGGCTCAAGAAACCGAAGTAAGGGGTGCCGAGGGAGGTATGGGGTTTTTCCGTATGTCGGGCGGCGGGGGCGGAATGCGGCCTGCTTTACGCTTTCGCGTAAGTTTGTTATAACCCGGTCATCGGGCGCATCGCATCTTGCCGGCAAGCTCATCTCCGCTGAACACAGAAATCAACTCGTCTGAGCGTTTCCCGACCCCTGCATATGGCGATCAGGAGAGCGTTTTTGCGGCGGCGTTTGCGGTGTTGCGCCAGGCGCTCGACACGCGAGCGTTCCCGGGAGTTTGTGTTGCCGTTACTTATCGCGGCAGATTGATCGCGCTGAAGGCGCTCGGCCGGTTCACCCACAAAGCGGACTCTTCCGCGGTCACGGCCGAAAGCATTTTCGATCTGGCTTCGGTTTCGAAAGTTGTCGCGACCACCTGCACTGCCATGATTCTTTACCAGCGTGGCCTAATGGATCTGGACATACCCGTGGTCTCGATCGTGCCCGAGTTTGCGGGATTTGGCTCGGCGGCGGAAGATCCGCGGCGGCGCGAGATCACTTTGCGCATGCTGCTCGCGCATTCGTCTGGGTTGCCCGCTTACGAGAAGCTATTTTTGCGCGCAAAAAATAAAGACGAGCTTCTGGCCGCCGCGTACGCGGTTCCGCTGGCGGCCGATCCCGGCACGCGTGCAGAGTACAGCGACGTCGGCTTCATCGTGCTGGGTGTGGCGCTGGAGCGAATCGCCGATGAATCGCTTGACCGCTTCTGCCAGCGGGAGATTTTTGGGCCGCTGGGGATGACGCGCACGGTTTTCAATCCGCCGCCGGCCTGGCGCGCTGCGACTTTGCCAACCCAGGACGACCGCACGTTTCGCGAACGAATCATTCAGGGCGAAGTGCAGGATGAGAATGCGAGCGTGATGGGCGGTGTAGCGGGACACGCGGGAGTTTTTTCGACCGCCGGCGACCTAGCGATTTTTGCCCACGTTATGCTGCAAGGCGGGCGGCCGTGGCTCCGTCCGGAAACTTTGGAGGTGTTCACCAGCCGCGAGGTTTCCGTTCCGGACTCTTCGCGCGCCCTGGGATGGGACACGCCTTCTGTACCTTCGCAGTCGGGAAAATATTTCTCGCCAAAATCGTTTGGCCATCTCGGCTACACCGGGACGTCGCTGTGGATCGATCCAGAAAGGCAGCTTTCGGTAATCTTGCTGACGAACCGCACCTGGCCCGATTGCCAGAACCAGGCAATCAAGGAAGTACGCCCGACGTTTCATGATGCGGTAGTCGAAGCGCTGGAGGCCAAGGCTTGAGACGCGGAAAACCCGACCTGGCAAAGCTCTCTACCGAGCAGACCAACCGCGCCTCGGCGGACCTGGATTTGAAATCGTCTCTGGAAATTGTTCGCATCATCAACGCCGAAGATGCGAAAGTGGCGGCGGCGGTGAAGCGGGTGCTGCCGCAGATCGCGAAAGCGATTGATATGACCGCGGCTGCGTTGCAGCGAGGCGGGCGGCTGATTTACGTCGGCGCTGGAACCAGCGGACGAATTGCCGCGCTCGATGCTGCGGAATGCCCCCCGACTTATAACGCTGATCCGAAGACCGTGCAGTTCGTGATGGCGGGCGGAGCGAAAGCCTTGGGCACTCCGATCGAAGCCAGCGAAGACTCGCGTGAATTGGGCGAACGCGAGATCGCGAAGAGAAAACCTGGCAAGAATGATGTTGTGGTGGGTATTGCGGCGAGCGGGCAGACACCGTTTACAATCGCCGCGGTGAAATACGCAAGGAAGCGCGGGGCGAAAACCATCGCCGTGACGTGCAATCGCCGCTCGCCACTGGAGCGAGCATCCGATCTGGCGATTGTGACCGAAGTTGGCCCAGAGGTAATTTCCGGTTCGACTCGCATGAAGGCCGGCACTGCACAGAAAATGGTGCTCAATATGCTTTCTACGGGCGCGATGACGAGGCTTGGTTATGTCTACGGTAACTTGATGGTCAAGGTCCACGTCAGGAACCAAAAACTGGCGGCTAGGGGAATCGGCATGCTGCAACAAGCGGCTGGAATAAGCTCGATGGCAGCGCGGCGGGCCTTGCGAGCTGCAGGCAATAGCGTTCCGATGGCCCTGGTGATGCTAGAGGTGGGCGCAGACCGGCAAAAGGCGGAGCGAGCCTTGAAGATTTCCGGCGGAAGTGTACGACGGGCGATTGCGGCGGCGCGTAGGTAACGGACAAGCCCGCAGCACGAAAATTCCGAGGGACGATGTCCTTCCGATTGGCTGCTCGGGTCCCGTGGACTGCACTGGTCGTCTATAGAATGGGAGCGCAGGAGATTGGACACGATCGTGGGAACGGCCGTCGCTCGCGCTCTGGCAAAGAGCAAAATCGCAATGGATAAATTCGTGATACGCGGCGGGAGCCCGCTGCTGGGGACGGTTCGCATCAGCGGGGCGAAGAATGCGGCTTTGCCTTGCATGGCGGCTGCGTTGCTGACCGAAGAGCCGGTGATTCTCGAGAACGTCCCGCAGGTGCGGGACATCGAGACCACCCGCAAACTGCTGGCGGCGATGGGCGCGGAAGTGGAACTCGGCTACGGGCGGGCACACCATCGCACGACCATAAGCTGCCGCAATCTCGTTTCGCCCGAGGCTTCCTACGAATTGGTGAAAACCATGCGTGCCTCTACTTTGGTGCTCGGGCCGCTGGTGGCGCGTTGCGGACGGGCGCGAGTTTCCCTGCCCGGCGGTTGTGCGATTGGCGCGCGGCCGATTGACCTGCATATCAAAGGACTGGAAAAGCTGGGCGTGAAGATCACGCAGGACCATGGCTACGTCGAGGCCAGCGCCGAACGGCTGAAAGGCGCGGAAATTGTTTTTGACAAAATCACGGTGACTGGCACGGAGGATTTGCTGATGGCCGCAACCCTCGCCGAAGGCGAGACGATCATGCAGAACTGCGCGCGGGAACCGGAAGTGGCCGATCTGGCCGACATGCTCAACAAGATGGGCGCCAAGATCGAAGGCGCGGGCACCCCGACCATTCGCGTAAAAGGCGTGAGCAAGCTGCGCGGCGCGAAACACCGCATTATTCCTGACCGGATCGAAGCAGCGACTTTCATTATCGCGGGCGCTTTGACCGGCGGAGATTTGAACGTGACCGATTGCCACACTGGTCATTTGGGCGCGTTGCTACAAAAGCTGAACGACGTGGGCGTCAAAACCACACATACGCCTCACTCCGTTCGCGTCATGGGCGACATCCCCTTCAAAGCCGCCGATGTGGTGACCGAAGAATATCCCGGATTCCCGACCGACATGCAGGCGCAATATATGGCGCTGGCTACGCAGGCTGACGGAACGTCGATCATCACTGAAAATATTTTTGAGAACCGCTTCATGCACGCGCTGGAGATGGTGCGCATGGGCGCCAACATCAAGATCGAAGGAAGCCGTGCAGTTGTGCGGGGCAAGACTCCGCTGAGCGCAGCCGCAGTTCTGGCTTCTGATCTCCGGGCTTCGGCGTCTCTCTTGCTTGCGGCGCTCGTGGCCGATGGAGAGTCCATCATCGACCGCGTCTACCACATCGATCGCGGCTACGAAAAAATTGAAGAAAAGTTGCGTGGCGTAGGCGCGCAAATGCGCCGCATCGGCGAGATCCTGCGGTAACGGCCGAACGGTGCCGCACCAATGCTGGTCGCGATCAAAATCTTCCACACGATCATCTGGGCATTTCTAGCGGCAAGCATCATCGCCTTGCCCGTTCTTGGCGTCCTCCGCCGCTTTCGCTGGGCTGCGATACTGAGCGTGATCATTCTGCTGGAGTGCGTCGTGCTCGCTATCAACGGCGGCCGATGCCCGCTCTCCGATTTGGCAGCACATTACACGGCCGATCGCTCCAGCAATTTCGATATTTATTTGCCTGATTCGCTGGCCACGCACAACAAAACCGTCTTCGGCACGATATTCCTTGTCGGTGAATTGGTTGTGCTGGGATCGTGGCTCAGGACAAAAATGAAACCTTAGCGCGGCGTAAAGCTGTTCATGATTTTTTCATAGGTCGGCCATAAGGGTTGGAAATCCGGTTCCGGCGCGACGAAGATCAGATAAAGAATCTCTCCCGACTTTGCCTGCACCGCAACCAGTCTCACTCGCTCGGTGAATGGTTTGCCATCTTCCTGCACGGCGGAGGTGCCAAACCAATCCAACCTTCTCGCAGCCCGCCCTTGCAGGGTGAGTGCCTGCGGACTATTGGCGACGCGCAGGCTCGGATTGGCCATTTCCACATCCGTCATCAACTCGCGCAGCCCGGAGTCGAGGTCTTTGCTTTGATTCTTCGGCCGGAAGCCGCTGATCATCACGCCGTACGCAACCGCGCCGTTGGCCGCGCCGCCGCTGGGAAAGATCGTCAAGCTGGAGTTCGGATCGCCGGTGAGTTCCCAGTTCTGCGGATAGCTGACCGAATAAGCAGCGTGCTGAAACGTCTTGAAACTTGGACTGGCAATATTTTCCAGCGAAAGCCGCGGAAAATTAGCCGGCTTTTCCTCTACCGTGCCTTCGGCAACGGCCTTCGGATTCGACAGAGCCTGTTTTGCGGCCAGAAACTCCGGGCTGTTCGCGTCATTAAATGTCTTGGGTGGAAAGCGTGAAAGGATGCTGGCAACGTTTTTGGCGCGATCACCGGGATCGGGATGCGACGCCAGAAACGGCAAGGACCCGCTCTTGCCCTGTTGCTTCTTGAGCTGGTTGAAGAACGTGATCATGGCGTTGGGATCATAGTTCGCGTCGTACATGATTTGTGTCCCGACCATGTCGGCTTCGGTTTCCGCGTCGCGGGAATACTTCATCATCACCGTACCGGCGGTGAGCGAAATTCCCATCTGCCCCAAAGCGCCGGCCCATCCGCCGACTCCCGCCCCCAGAATTCCCCCTAAAATCGCCAACGGAATCTGCGCCTTCATCGCCCGGCTGGCCTGGCGGGTTGAGTGCCGCATTACCACGTGAGAAATTTCATGCCCCATCACTCCAGCAAGTTCCGATTCGTTTGCCGCTTCAATTAACCCGGTATGAACATAGATCGGGCCGCCGGGCAGCGCGAAGGCATTGATCGACTTCTCGCGCACCACTTTGAACGTATAGGGGAACTTATATCCCGGAGCTTTGGCCGCTAATTGTTGCCCAAGCGAGTTTATATACTTCGACATGGGATGGTTTGCCGACAGAATCGGCAGTTTCTTCTCTACATCGGCTGCGCCCTCGCGGCCGATCTGTATCTCCTGCTGAATCGTATAGCGGTTTCCCGACATGGGATTGCCGGTAACCCGCCCTTTCTTAGGATCAACATTTTGGGCTAGAGCACAAACCGATAAACTGAAGACTATCAGGGTTTGGTAAAGCGACCGGCGGGAGCGTAGGGGGTGGGAGTTCATGGATCAAGCGCCGTCCCGCCCCTGCTCCTGGACAGGGGCGGAAATCACGCGCTGTTTATGCTGCTTTTTTGGCCGCTTTCACTTTGGCCCAGCGGGCGCGCTGGGCGGCTGCGATCTTCCGGCGGGCGGCGGCGGATAAGACGCGTTTTGGTGGGGAAGCCTTCCCATTCAATCTTCCTAGAATGGAAAGAGCCGCATCGACTTGCTTTAACTCACCTTCCAGACTGCTTCTTTCTTTCCTAAGTTGCGAGACGACGGAACTAATTCCTCTTACCCTTGTCATGGATTCCCCCTCAAGGTGGAGCGCTAGAAGGATACCAGAAGGGAACCATTGTCTGTAGCCCGTTTCGCGGCTTTAATCTACGTGCTCGCCTTCCTCCACAAACCCGATCTCTGGTGGTGGCAGTTTGTCCGTAGGCCGCGCCCAGAAGACGTACAGCGACGGCAGCAAAACTACGCTGATGAACAACTCCACGATCAGTCCGCCGACAATCACGATGGCAAACGGGCGCTGCGAATCCGACCCGATGTCATGCGACATCGCCGCCGGCAACAGACCCAGCGTGGCCACCAGCATCGTCATCATGATCGGGCGCAAGCGGAGCGCCGCGCCTTCCTTGGCCGCCTCGCGCACCATCATGCCTCGCGTGCGAAGCTGGTTGATGTACTCCACCATGATCACGCCAATTTCCACGGAAACTCCGACCAATGCCAGGAAACCCAGACCAGAGGAAACGGAGAAGTGCGTGCCCGTTAGTAGAAGGCTGAGAAAACCGCCCAGCGGGGAAAGCGCGACTACGGCAAGGATCAAGCCAACCCATTTCCAGGAATCGAATGCAGAATAGAGAATGAAAGACATCATCAGTAACGTGATCGGCACGATGACTGCCAGCCGCCGGTTGGCCCGCTGCTGGCTTTCATATTCTCCTGTCCAGTCGAGATGATAGCCTTCCGCCAGCGGCACCTTCTGCTTCACCTCTTCAATCGCCTGCCGCACGGTGCTTCCCAGATCGCGCCCTCGAACGCTGTATTTGATTGCGATATAGCGCGAGTTGCCCTCACGATAAATGGTCGAGGCGCCGTCATCCAACTCGATCTTGCAAAGCTGGCCCAGCGACACGCGCTCGCCGGAGGGCGCAAGAATCCGGATGTTGGCAATATCTTCAATCGTTTTCCGAAAAGGTTGCTGGTAACGGACCGTCAGATCGTAGCGCTGCTCACCTACCAGAATCTGGCTCACCGCGTTCCCGCCTACGGCGGTTTGCACCGCATCTTGTATGTCGCTGACGTTGATCCCGAAGCGATCGGCGGCCGCGCGATCTATTACCAGGTTGACGTTGGGCTGTCCTCGCACCTGGAAAGTTCCCAGATCAGCGACGCCGGGAATCTTGCTCATGACCGCCTGAATTTCATCTGCTTTCTGTTCCAGGACTTTCAAGTCTGGGCCAAAGAGCTTGACCGCCAGCTCGCCCTTCACGCCGCTCACGGCTTCTTCCACGTTGTCGGAAATTGGCTGGGAAAAGTTCCAATCCACGCCGGGAAATTTACTCAGCTCCGAATCCATGGCCGCGATCAGTTCGTCTTTGGTTTTGAATTGCGAGCGCCACTCGGACCGCGGCAGCAGATCGACAAAAAACTCGGTGTTATAAAAGCCGCTGGCATCGCTGCCGTCGTCGGGCCGTCCAACCTGACTCACGACTTGCGTCACTTCGGGAAAATTGGCCAGTGCGAGCCGCACCTGCTTCGCCAGCGCAATGCTGGAGGAGGGCCCGGTGCTGGGAGCGAGCGTGCCCCGCACCCAGATCGCGCCTTCGTCAAGGTGGGGCAGAAATTCCGACCCGATGACGCCGCTGAAGGCTAGAAACAGCATGAGCGCAAATGCGCCCAGTCCCAGACCCAGCGTGATTTTCAAATGGTCGAAGCACCAGTCCAGCGTCCGGCTGTAGCGCTCCTGGAGAAACTTCAAAACCGGGTTGCGCCATTCCTTGATCTCGCCCTTGAACAGGAAGCTGCAGAGCACGGGCGCGATCAGAAGCGCGAATAGCAGTGCGCCGAGAAGCGCAAACGCCACCGTCCACGCCATGGGACGAAACAGGCGCCCTTCCACGCGTTGCAGAGTAAAAATCGGAAGATACGCAACGATGATGATGATGCGCGCGAAAAAAACCGGCTTTTGCACTTCATGGGCTGCCGTCGCAATCATTTCCAGAAAGGTCCTGTGGCCGCGGCCGAATTCGGAGTGCCGCAGGATGTTCTCCACCATCACCACGGAACCATCCACCACCATGCCGAAGTCGAGCGCGCCCAGGGAAAGCAGGTTCGCCGGAATGTGGCTCAAGTCCAATAAAATCGCGGCAAACAACAATGAAAACGGGATGGTAAAGGTCACAATCAGCGCGCTTCGTACATTGCCCAGAAAAAGAAACAAGATCAGAGTAACCAGCAGCACGCCGTCGGTCAGGTTTCGCAGCACCGTATGCGTCGTGTAGTGGACGAGATCGCTGCGATCCAGGTGCGGCACAAATTTCACGCCCTTGGGCAATAGCCCGTTGTTTAGTTGTGCGATCTTTTGATGAAGGGCATCCAGCGTCGCATCGGCCTCCGCTCCCTTGCGCAGCAGAACAATCCCTTCAACCACGTCGTCCTCGTTGATGACGGTCCCATCTCTCGATCGAATCGTCTTCCCCAGCTGCCCCAGGCGCACCTTGGGTCCCTGCGTGACGATGCCCAGGTCGCGCACCCGGACCGGAGTTCCATTCACGACTTTCACGACGGTTGCGCCAATATCGTCCGTGTTGGTCATTAAGCCGACGGTGCGAACATTCAGCGCTTGCTCGCCGCGCTCGATGAATCCTCCGCCAGCATTGATGTTGTTGTTGACCAGCGCCTGTTCCACCTGGCTCAGCGGAAGCCCATAAGAAACCAGCTTGCCGGGATCAAGCTGCACCTGATACTCGCGCGTGGGTCCGCCAAAAGGATTCACGTCCACAACGTTGGGCACCGACTTGAGCTGGTTCCTCACAAACCAGTCGTTCAGCGTTTTCAATTCCATCGCGTCGTACTTCGGGTTGGTGCTCTGCAACGTATAAAACATGATCTGCCCGGTTGGACTGTAGTCCGGGCCGAGGGTGGGCGTTACTCCATTGGGGAGATTCACCTGCTGAAGCCGATTGACGACTTCTGTGCGCGCGTTGAAGGTTGAAATCTCGTCGTCGTAGATGATGGTGATGACCGAGAGTCCGGCCAGCGAAACCGACCGCAGATGGGTCATGTGCGCCACGCCGTTGAGCGTTACCTCAAGTGGCACGGTGATTTGCTGTTCCACTTCTTCCGCGGCGTGCCCGGGCCACTGGGTAATGATCTGCGTGTAGGTATCGGCAACGTCGGGATACGCCTCAATCGGCAGATTATGGAAGGAAATAATGCCCCATACGAACAGCATCAGGGTCACGCTCAGCACGAAGATCCGGTTGCGCAGGGCGAAATCGATCAGGCCGCGGATCATTCTTTTCTCTCCGCGACCGCGCTAGAGAATTCAAGGGCGTTGGCGATAATTCCGTCGCCGGTTCTAAGACCGTCCTGAATCTGTTGCATCCCGTCCGGAGCTCCAGGCAGGACGTGAATCTCCACGCGGCGGAATTGCCGCGGCCCTTCTTTGAGGAACACCCAATCCTTATCCTGGAGTCGCAGCACGGCGGTCGCGGGCACCACAGTTCGCGGTTCGAGCTTTCGCGAGCGGAATGTCGCCACGGCAAACATTCCCGGACGCAACGCTCCATCCGGATTCGCCAACACAACGCGAACTTTTGCCGATCGCGTGTTGGGATCCAGCACGCTGGAGATATTGCCCACGGTCCCGTTGAAGGTTCGGCCGGGATACGCGTTCAAGTGAATTTCGGCCGAATCGCCAAGATGCACCTTGCCCAGGTCGTTCTCAAAGACATCGCACACCACCCAGACCTGCGCCAGGTTGGCGATGGTAAAAAGATTTGGCGTGTTGTCGAGGCTCTTGACTCCCTCAAATCCGGCGACGTTTTGTTCGACAATCGTGCCCGAGACCGGCGCGCGCAAATCGATCAGAGGACCGGGATGGGCTGGATCGCCGCCTAAGACGCGAACATGCTGTTCCGCCGCTTGCAGGTCGACTTTGGCTTTGTCTTCGGTATCTTGCGCGACTTCCAAATCCTTTTGCGCCAGTGCCCCGCGCGAATAGAGCAACTGCGCGCGTTCCAGGGCCTTGCGCGAGAGTTCTTCATCCGCCCGCGCTTTTTGATAGTCGGCCATTGCCGCGGCAAGATCGGGGCTGGAGATTACGAGCAGAGATTGGCCTTTGCGGACGTAGTCTCCCAGGCGAACTTTGAGATCGACAATGCGTCCAGAACCCAGCGACGTAACGTGAATCGTCGAATTGACGTCGGGAGTGACTACACCATTGGCAGTGAGCACGGTGGGCAGGTCACGAGTCTCTGCCTTGGCCAGTTTGAAGAGCTCGGGGTGGTCAACGTTGTAGACGTTGGGATCCACCGTAATTTCGGCTTTCGTCGCCTCAGGTTTCGCGGAATCGGAACAGGAGACGCTCAGCAGTCCCGCTATCAGGAGCGCGGAAATCGTAACACGCCGGCGGATCGCTCCCGGCTTCATGCCATTTTCTTTCATGGGATCACCTCCCGGCCCACAGCCATATTCAGCTGGGCGGCCGCCGTCAGGTACGCGCCTACCAGATTCACGTAGTTGAGCTGCACGTTGCGGTAATCGCTCTCCGCGTTGACAAAATCCAACAGCGAAGCTCCGCCTTGCTGATAAGAAAAGTAAACCGTGTCGCGCACGTGCACTGATTGCTCAAGGTACTTGGCTTTGTACGGGCGCAGCAGAATCAGCGTGCTGTTCACCGTAGCGTAGCCGGAATCGACATCGCTGAGTACAGCGGCTTCCGCCGCGTCGCGCAGTCTTTCATCGCGCGTGATGTCCAGCTCAGTGCGTTTCTTTTCTCCCTGGTTGCGGTCGAAGATGCGAAGCGGAATGCTGACACCTACCCCCAACGTGTCTGTGGCGAAAGGATTGTTGGTTGAGGCATTGTGCGTGTACCACGCGCTGAGCGTTGGATCCGTCGAACCATCCGCCACTGCGAGTTTGTGGTCTGTCTGGGCTTTCTGGACGGCTTCCAGGGCGGCCTTGAGGTCAGGCCGGGTATCGAACGCAATCTTTCTGAATTCATCTCGTGTCATGAGCTGGTCGCTGAAATCGAACTGGCCGGCCACATCGAACTGTTCAATCGGCGTGCGGTCGTTCAGAAGCGTGAGCAACTGGATCTTTGCCGTTCGCAGATTCACATCAGCGGTTTGCAGGTCCGACTCGTACTGCACGCGCTGCAATTCCAACCGGTCGAGGTCAATTTGCGCGATGTCGCCAGCGTGGAAGCGGTCACGGCTGATCTGGAGCACGTGATCCCAGTAAGCCAGATTGTCTTTTGCCAGTTGCAGCACGGCTTTGGCCTGCAAGGTGGAAACGAAGGCGCTGCGCAGGTTGAAAAGCAAGGTTCTTTCCAGGTCGGCGTGGCTCGACTCCGCTATGAGGGTTGCCTTTTTCGCGCTCTCCAGGCGCAGCTCGCGTTTATGCCGGCGTTCGTGCAGGTAGCTGAGGCCCGGCGACTCGAATGTTCCGGCGAATGGCCTCCAGACGCCGTTGTTCGGCGCGATCTGGGTTCCATCGACCGTCAGATTGAGGGTAGGGTTGGGCCGGAAAAACGCAGTAATTTCCTGCGCCCTGGATTCCTCGATATTGAGCTGATCCGCCAGCAGCGTGGGATTGTTGGCCTCGAAGCGGTCGCGGATTTTTTGCCAGGTCCAGGGCTCTTGCGCTTGGGCGCGAACGCACAAGGCCAGCAGCAAGGGCAACGCGACAGCTTGCCAGGACTTCTTCCGCATCAGCTACTCCGCTACTCCGCATAAACCGCCAAGGTGGCGGCAAAAATAATTCAGTCAAGAAAATGCGTAATTCGGATCCAGCAAGTGGCTGGAAAAGGCATCGTCTTTTCAATGGAAGTTTCGCCGCAGAAGCGACGAAGGATTTGCGCTGAATTCTACAGAAGTATCGGAGGGGCGCGGCAGCCGGATGCGGCCTGTTCGAGCTGGTCGGGAAACGTCGCGTAAAGCTCCAAAATCCGCCCGCAGGATTCGGTTGCCAGGGAGGACAAGACGGCGGCGAATGGTTCCGAGACCGGAGCGCCAAAGCCGGTGAACCGCAACGGGGACCTGTCGCCGGCACTTATCCGTACCGAGCGTTTGGAGAGGCCCGGTTCTTCCGCCTCGGAGCGCATGGCATGGATGTCATCGGTCGCGGAAACCACTGGGAACAAAAGCACCAGTACGCAGGCCAAAAGCAGTAACGGGCGAAACCAAGGGAGCCAGCGCGCGTCGGGAGCGTGCACGGGACCTCGCCGCCACAGCCACACGGCCGGGATGGCAAGCAGAAGCCACAGGAGATTGAGGATCAGTTCCATCTACACTAAACCCTCTGCCTTTGGCAGAACCAAATCAAGGTGACAAGGGTAATGGTGCAAGTCTTACAAGACATCAGGACAAAGTCAACGTGGGGCAGCGGCTGCTGCCGCTCCTGAGGAGCCGTGACAACCAAGAAATGTTCCACGTGGAACACTTGCGAAAAACAGCCGAAGTGATGGTCGTACAGAGAGTTAGGACGTATAGCTCAGAGAAATCGTCGGCAGTGAATCAGTTCTTGGCAGAGTGGAGTGCCGAGGTTTGGGCAGGGCTGGCATACTCGCCGAACGGCATCTCCCTCAAAAGTGTGATTGCGGGCTCCCACCTCCGGGTTAGCAGGAAAACCCTACATCCTGCGATGTGCTGGTCGCGTGAATCGGGGACACTCTAGAAGTCCAGGACCCGAAACAAGTTGCGTGGAAGGAGTCGTCCATGGAAAGCACTCATTCCTACGATTTCGCGTTGAGCCCGTGCCTGAGGCTCTTTATTGAAATTTTGCTCGATCAGGCAAACGATGCTCGGCCTTCCAATCAGCTACCCTTTCGAATTCCTGCTATCAGCGATTCTCTCGGTCTGCAAATCGGTGCGACTAAAATGACCCGATGATCGCATAGACCGCTGGGCCGGCCGGGCGCGGCGCTCAAGCCAGGAAAGCGCCAGCGACGGGATTCTGCGTCTCGATTTGGGCCGGATCCACTGCCGAAAAATGCGGTAGCACCGATCTGCGGATCACCCGGAAAGACGCTGTGTCCGTGCTAGAATCACTCGCGCGGACAATTGCGGCCGAGCCCAGGGTCCGCTAGCAGTCTCACCTGTTTAGCTGGAACCTTGCCTTCAGCCCTCTAAACCATCCGCGCAGGCGGTTCCCATGAAGGGCTCTGTCATGAAATTAAAAGACCGCAACCCCGCATCCCCGCCAGCGCGTGCCGTCCAAACCAAAGCGTTTCCTGTTGTTGGAATCGGCGCCTCTGCGGGCGGCCTGGAAGCCTATTCCGAGTTGCTGCGCAGCTTGCCCGAGAAGACCGGAATGGCGTTTGTTCTGGTGCAGCATCTGGATCCAAAACACTCCAGCAACTTGCGGGAAATTCTGGCGCGCACTACCCGCCTTCCGGTCACGGAAGTGAGCGATGGCACCGAGGTCGGACCGAATCACATCTACGTAATCCCGCCCAACACCAACATGGCGATCAAGAATGGCGCGCTACGGCTGGCGCCACGCGTGATGACCCACGGGCAGCATTTGCCCATCGATCATTTCCTGCGTTCGCTGGCGGAAGACCGCGGCAACCAGGCAATCAGCGTAATACTTTCGGGCACCGCGTCAGACGGAACGGAAGGTTCGCGCGCCATCAAAGCGGGCGGCGGAATCACTTTCGCCCAGGACGAAAAAACCGCGAAATATGCCGCCATGCCACGTAGCGCCGCGGCGGCAGGGTGCGTGGACTTTGTGCTGCCGCCCGCGGGAATCGCCAACGAGTTGACCCGCATCGGAAAGCATCCTTATCTGGTACCCGCTTCCCCGGAGAAGGAAGCCGCGATTGCTTCGAGCGATCAGATGGAGACGCTGCTGGCGATGCTGCGTGATGCCACCGGCGTGGACTTTACCTATTACAAACACACCACCCTGCAGCGCCGCATTACGCGCCGCATGATTCTGCACAAGCTCGACAAACTCAAGGACTACGTCCGGTACATTCGCAATGAACCCGGCGAGATCGAGGAGCTCTATCAGGACATCCTCATTCACGTCACTGGTTTTTTTCGCGATCCCGAAGCTTTCGAGGCCTTGCGCAAGCACGTGTTGCCCGAGCTCTTTCAGAACCGGAAGGATGGCACGATTCGCATTTGGGTGCCGGGTTGCTCCACCGGCGAAGAGGTTTATTCCCTGGCCATGACGTTGCTGGAATTTCTCTGGCTGGAAACCAGGAAAACCGCGAAAACCACCCTGGGCTCAACCCCTTTCCAGATCTTTGCCACCGATATCAGCGACACTTCGCTCGACCGTGCACGGGCCGGGCTTTATTCTGAAGCATTAGTCGCTGACATCTCTCCCGAACGCCTGCGGCGTTTCTTTGTGCACTTGGATGGCGGCTATCAGATCGTCAAGCCGGTGCGGGAGATGTGCATTTTTGCCAAGCAGAACGTAGTGAAAGACCCTCCTTTCTCGCACCTCGATCTGATCAGCTGCCGTAATTTGCTGATTTATCTAGGGCCGATGTTGCAGAAGCGCGTGATCCCGACCTTCCATTACGCGCTGAATCCGAACGGTTATTTGATGCTGGGCGGGGCCGAAACCCTGGGTGCGTTTTCGGAGTATTTCGTCACGGTAGACAAGAAAAACAAGATTTATCAGAAGAAGCAATCTGCCGCCCGGCTGATGCACTACTTCGGCGGCGTAGATTACAGGGCCAGCGAACAAGGCAACGCAAGAGTGGCCGGCGAACAGCAGCCTGTGTTCAACGTCGAGAAAGAAGCAGACCGTCTGCTCGCCCACCGCTTTGTGCCTGCCAGCATTGTAGTGAACGAAGAGATGGAAATTGTCCAGTTTCGCGGAAAGACCGGTCCTTATCTGGAGCCGGCGGCTGGAAGTCCTACCTTCAGTCTTTCGCGCATGGCCCGCGAGGGCATGCTGGTGGAGTTGCGGGCCGCCGTGGCCAAAGCCAGAAAAGAAGATACTGCGGTGCGGAAACAAGGCGTGCGTATTCAATCCAACGGTGGCACGAGGGAGATAGACCTGGAAGTGATTCCCCTGCGTGGCCATGGGCCCAGGGAGCGCTACTACCTGGTGGTGTTTCAGGATGCGGTGAAACCTCAGGGAGAGGCCAAGCAAGCCGGCAAAAAAGCCTCCAAGTCCAGCGAAGTCGCCGGCCGGGAAAACGAGCGGTTGAAGCGGGAGATCGAGCAACTGCGCGAGCAGTTCCAGGCATTGATCGAAGAGCACGAAACCACCAACGAAGAGTTCAAGTCGGCCAATGAAGAAGTCCTTTCGGCCAACGAAGAGCTGCAAAGCACAAATGAAGAATTGGAAACCGCCAAGGAAGAGTTGCAATCCAGCAACGAAGAGCTGACCACGCTCAATGAGGAACTGCAAAACCGCAACGCTGAATTGACCTTGGCCAACAACGACCTGCTCAACCTCCTGGCCAACGTGACCGTCCCGGTGGTGATCGTGGGCAGCGATCTCCACATCCGGCGCTTCACCCCGCCGGCGCAAAAACTGCTCAACCTGTTGCCCAGCGATGTGGGCCGGCGCTTGTCGGAAATCCGTCCCAACCTGGACGTGGCCGACCTCGGGCAAATTGCCCACGAAGCCATCGATAGCGTCACCACCAGCGAACTCGAGGTGCGCGAGAGTGAGAGCGGGGCGTGGCATCTGATGCGGGTGCGCCCGTACAAGACGTGGGACAACAAGATTGACGGCGCGGTGTTCAGTTTTCAGGACATCGACGCTATGAAGCGCAGGCTCGACGAGTCACGGTCCTATGCGGACAGCCTCATCGAAAGTGCGCGCGAGCCGATTGTGCTGCTGGACGGCAATCTACGCGTGTACAGCGCGAACCGGATGTTCTATCGCAACTTTGGAGTGACTCGCGAGCAAACCGAGAACGTCCTGATCTATGAACTGGGGAACGGACAGTGGAATATCCCTAAATTGCGCGACTTGCTGGAACACGTGCTGCCCAACAACGGCCTGGTCGAGGATTTCGAAGTGCCGCACAATTTCCCCAATATTGGCCAGCGAACCATGATGCTCAATGCCCGGCGTATCGAGCCGCGGCCTGGGCAAAGGATGATTTTGCTGTATATCGAAGATGTGACGGGGAAAAGGGCGACGTAGGGGCGCTTTTGTCATCCCGAGCGAAGGGATGGTTTCGCGCTGCGAAGCGGTTGCAACACTTCTATCAAGGTGCATCGCGGGCGACCGTCGATCTGACCAGCGATTCCAAGTGCAGGCGCAACTGCATCAGGTAGGCGTTCTCCATGATTGCGGCGTGCGCGTCGACCGGCTTGCGGTTATGGGCCAGATAGAGCGACCCCAAGCCCCGCTTCGCTCGCGCTAGTTTTCGAATCTCCTGCTTTAGACGGAAAAAATTCTCTAAGTGTTGAAACGCCAGCCGGCTATTCATGTGTTTTAGTTTGTTACAAGTCACCAAGGCAGAGATGTGACGAATGTCACAAATCTTCGGGAAAATATTCACAGCCATTTGAGGGCGCGTGGAGAAAGTGGAACAGCGGGGAGGGCGCATTTTGCCCTGCTATAAAAGCGCTGCCTGCGAATTGACTTGGTCTATGGCGGGGGCCTAACATCGAGCACCACCTTATGCCGCCCTCGTCTATCTTGGGAAAGACGCTGGGGCATTATCGCGTCGTAGAGCTGATCGGCGCCGGGGGTATGGGTGAAGTTTACCGGGCGCGGGACGCACGGCTGGACCGCGATGTTGCTCTCAAGATCCTACCACCCGCTTTCTGTCAGGACGAAGAACGGCTGCGGCGCTTCGGCTTAGAGGCGCGGGCAGCGGCGGCGCTCAATCATCCCAACATCGTTGCCATCTTCGATATCGGCGTACAGGATGGCTCTCCCTACATCGTTTCCGAATTACTGGAAGGCGTAAGCCTGCGGAACCGGCTGGCGGGAGGTCCGCTTTCGCCTCGCCAAGCCGTCGAATCTGCGCTGCAGATTGTGCGCGGACTGGCCGCGGCGCACGAAAAGGGCATCATCCATCGCGATCTCAAACCGGAAAATCTGTTCATCACGCGCGACGGGCGGGTCAAGATTCTCGATTTCGGGCTGGCCAAGCTGACCGAGACCAACCAGCCCCGAACCGAGTCCGACGCCGTCACCATGGCCAGCACGACGGGCGTAATTCTGGGCACAGTGGGATACATGTCGCCCGAGCAATTGCGGGGCAAGGGAGTCGATCATCGCACTGACATCTTCAGCTTTGGCGCAGTGTTCTACGAAATGTTGAGTGGAAGGCACGCCTTCAGCGGAGAGACCAACGCCGACACGATCATTTCGATCTTGAAGGAAGACCCGCTGAACCTGCCGGGGACGACACCGCAGTTGCCGGCAGCGATGGAACAGATTGCCCGCCACTGTCTGGAAAAAGACCCAGATGCGCGTTTCCAATCGGCCCACGATTTGGCATTTGCGTTGGAGGCAGTAGCCAGCGGTGCGACTACTTCGGCCCTTCCCTCGTCGCCGACTTCCAAGATCAAGGTGCCCACTGGCGGTGGCCTCGGTCGGTGGATTGTGGGAGCGATTGCGGCCGTGGTCCTGATCGGCCTGGGCGTGTATATGGCGCAGCGGGGACAGAACCGGCCCCTGCCTACCTACCATCAGCTCACATTCCGGCGAGGCACAGTCTGGTCGGCGAGATTTGCTTCCGATGGCCACACCATCGTTTACAGCGCCACCTGGAACGGCAATAGCCTGGGCATTTTTTCCACGCTGCCGCAAGGGATCGAATCGCGTTCCCTGGGACTGGATGGCGCCGACTTGCTGGGCGTTTCCTCAACCGGGGAAATGGCCGTACTGCTGCATGCCGTCAATCTCATCCATTTCATAAATAGTGGCACACTGGCACGAGTGCCGCTGGGCGGAGGTTCGCCGCGCGAAGTTCTGAATGACGTAGTGCAGGCGGACTGGTCGCCCGACGGCTCGAATCTGGCGGTGGTTCATCAGGTTGGAGAGCGGCAGCAACTGGAATTCCCCATCGGCACGGTCCTTTACCAAACACGAGGATCGATTACTTACCCCCGGATTTCGCCGGATGGTGAACGGATCGCCTTCATGGAGCACGACGTGGCAGATGACTCCCGTGGTTGGGTCACGATTATTGATCTGGCGGGAAAAAAGAGACGTCTTTCCGAGGAATGGGAAGACGAACAAGGGTTGGCCTGGTCGCCCGACGGCAAGGAAATCTGGTTTACGGCCAGCAAAGCGGGTGAGGCGCATGCACTGCATGTGGTCACGCTGAGCGGCAAGGAACGAGTGGCGGCCCGAGTTCCCATTAACCTGATGATTCACGATATTGCGCGGGACGGCTCGATCCTGCTGGCGAGTTATGGCTACTCTACTCCGGTAATTGCGTTGCCGCCCGGGCAAGCTCGCGAGCGCGACTTAACGGCGCTGGATGGCGTCCATATCTTCGACTTGTCGGCCGACGGCCAAACCTTCGTCATGCAGTATTACGGTGAAGGAAGTGGGACAAACTACAGCTCATATTTAGGTAAAGTGGACGGGTCTTCTCCAGTACGCCTCGGCGATGGAGCGGCGATTGCGCTCTCTCCGGACGGGAAATGGGTCTTAGCGGCCCTTAACTTTCCACATCGTCAGACCATCTTATTGCCCACCGGACCTGGGCAGATTCGTTATCTCGAACATCCTTCCGTTGAAGATATGGGCGATGGAGGCTGGCTGCCAGATAGCCGGCAGGTGCTATTTACCGGACGCGAAGCCGGCAGACCGGCGCGCAGTTATATACAGGACATCGAAGGAGGCAAAGCGCGTGCGGTCACGCCCGAGGGTATAACCGGCGCCGGGTTGCCGGCTCTGGTTTCTCCTGACGGGCGCTTATTCGTTGCCCTCGATGCCAGCGGCAAACGCGTACTCTACCCATTGGCGGGAGGAGAACGGCAGCCGATTCAAGGGCTCAATCCCGACGACGCGGTGATTCGCTGGGCACAAGATGGCCGCTCGCTCTTTATTTACCACCCCGAAGAGCACACCCGGATTTACCTCCTCGATCCGACCACAGGTCGTCGCCAGCTGGTTAGAGACTTTCTGCCGTCCGATCCCGCAGGTATCCTGGGAGGCCCTAAAGTATTAGTCTCGGCGGACGGGAAGTGGTGCTTGTATAGTTTCGAGCGCTATCTGTCGCAGCTTTACCTAGTGAAAGGTCTGCTTCAATAGAGGACTCCCAACTAAGCTTTTCTCTTCGATTGCACTTGCCTGAAAAGGCCACCGCAGCTAAACTGCGTCCTGCTTCCGAACGCTGGCGCTTCCTCTTGTCCTGGTTAGGGCCCACAACTAAGAGAGGACATCCCTATGACTTTACAAGAACGAGTTATGGAGGCTGCAAAACTTCGGCTCCGCTTCCAGATGAACAGCCGCTTGCGGCTGGAATCTCTGGCTGCGCTTTCCCGAGTCTTTCGCGAATTCGGCGAACCAATTCGCGAAGAACTATTGGGTGCGATGGTGTTTGCCGTGCCCGAGGAATTGTTGGGGCCTGCCGATCCTGAAATGCGCTACGCGGTTGAAGGTGGCCAACTACGTCGGACGATGCCGACTCCGAAGGATCCTCCCGCCCAGCCTAACCCTACTCCAAAGGACCCTCCAGCCGGACCTAATCCGACCCCGAAGGATCCTCCGGCTGGGCCTAATCCGACTCCAAAGGACCCTCCGGCTTGGCCTAACCCGACTCCCAAGAACCCTCCCGCTTGGCCCAATCCGACGCCAAAAGATCCTCCCGCCCAGCCTAACCCGACTCCCAAGAACCCTCCCGCCGGGCCACGCCCAACTCGGAAGAAACCGACAGCGAAGAAGGCAGCCGTAAGGCGACCGGCGCGCCCTGCATCTGCACGGCGGAAGTCTTCCGCGCGACGGCCGCGGCGATCGAAGTAACGGCACGTATGGCAACAGTTCACCACAGTTGGGAGGCGCAGGGCGTTTTCGCCACGCGACTTTACTCGCCTCTCCGTTGCGTTGCCTGGGTTGAGCAGGCGAAGCGATCCCGGCAATGGTGTGAGGCCGAGGTTGCGATCGACGAATCGGGCAACTCGGGGGCGAACCCTACCTCGCGCTGGGCACGCATTCTTCACGGGCCGATCGCGGACAAAGTGCGCCGTGATTTTGAGAGCAGAATCCGCCGGGAGATTACGCCGTTGATTCGCGGGACCTGGGGCGCGAATCTCCGACAGTGCCATGGAACGCAACTCATTCGCTATCGCAAAGGCGGACACTACGTTCCCCACTCCGATGTCGGCACGGGAGACTTAGCCAGAAGACTTTTCACCGTGTTGTGCTATCTGAATGAAGATTTCAGAGGCGGAAGAACCGGCTTTCCTTCGCTGGGTTATTCGGCCACGCCCCAGGCGGGGAAGGTCATCGTTTTTCCGTCTTCCTATCTGCATTGCGCCGAGCCGGTCGTGCATGGGCAAAAATTTGTCGCTTTGACCTGGCTATGTGGCCCGGCGCCGGTTCGCTGGATCTGACCTCAGCCCGTTCTGGGAAGAAAAACAGGATCCTGATAGAACGCGTTAGCCTGCCTGATCTGGCGGAAGATTTCCTCGAGCACGGTGCCTTTTTCGGCCTGAAACGCGGGCTGCCAGACCTCAGCGACCTGATGGCGTTGAAGAAAGTCGCGCTTGTTCCAGCCATCATTCGTGTCGCAATAGTGGACGATGGCGTGGCGCAGGCGTGCGCCCGGGAACGTGTTGGTATCAACGCGGTGAATGAGCTGCACCTTGAATCGCAATTCAAGCGCGGCCAGCCCGAACGCGTACATGATGTCCGTCCACGTTTCATGGAAGCTGCGCTGCGGAAAAGCGTCCACAGCGCGAAGCCAGCCTTCGGCGAGACGGCGCGCAATGCGGGTGGGAATAACGTAAGGAGGGCCACAGCATAATTCCGGATCTTTTCGGCGGCGCAGTTGGCGCTGCAGGCCGAGCCTGGCGGCGGCCGCCTCCACAAACGGTTGGTGAAAATTCACGTAGCTGTAGAAGTTGCCGGCAAGAACAGCGGGAAAGTTTACCGCACCCACAAAGAGCATGTCCGGGTCGCAGAGCACGATGAATTCGTCATCGCCGCAAAAGTCGGCCGCTTCGAGCAGCGCACCTGCGACGTTTCGGCACAGACAATCGCCAATTATGTAGTTCGGCACCATTTTGACCGTCGCGCCGAAGCGCGCCAGTTCGTAGAACTCCGGCTCCCAAGGTCTTTTGGTATCGTGAACGAGAAAAAGAGGTTGAACGTGCATCCGCGTCACGCACGAGTAATAGAAGAGTTGGCTTTGCCAAGCAAAGTAAGGACTATTCTCGACCGATACGACGATGCGGTGCCGGGCCATGCTAGTTCAACGGGCCGTTGAAGTCCCGGCGCACGTAATGAAAGAAAAGCGAGGTCGAAGTGTAGTTCCGGGGAAGATGCGTGCGGTAATGGGGCAGTTCTCTTCCCCGGTATAGCAGTCCGTCGCCCAGCGACTGATAGATTTTCACCGTCCCTTGCCTGGTCTCAAGAAAGAGCGGCCAGGGCGTTTGTTTTTTCGGCTCAGGAGTGAAATCAAGGCAGAGCGAAATGCTGTATTCGCACTGTTCGCGGTCGGTGTGTTTGCCCAAGCGAGAGCCCGGCTGATATGAGGCAAAGTAAACATAAGAAGGCTTGGTGAATTCGCCGAGGACATCGCTTACGACCGCGGCGAGCTGATGGTGAAAAAATCGCGCGACTCTTTCGTTGTGAGCTCCGTAGCGCCGCGGGCTTTGGTCATCCCCAAGCTGGATCTTTCCATCGCGGATGAGTTGCCGGTAATACCTTCGCAGCGCGGCTAGATGGAAAGGATGGATCAGACTCTTCAAAGCAACGTAGCCGCGCCTGCGAAATTGCGCAGCGCTTCGCTTTACCATCGCCGCGTAGTTACGCCGGCATTCCTCGATGTAATCCGGTTCGACAAGCACTCCTGCCATCGCGAGAACCAACTGTTCATCGCGAGTTAATCCGGGAGGCGCAGGTTCGCCCGAACGCAGATGGGAGCCCAGCTCCTCGAAGCGCGGCCCAAGCCAGAAAGGCATTGCAGCATTTGTGATGGGATGTAATACCCAAACCATTTCGTCCGTCGAAGTTTCAAGGAAAGGCATTTCGATCGAGCGGTCGCGCGAAAACAGACAATGAGGATTGACGATGAGGCGACCGAACTTATGTCTGCGGGCTTCCTCGAGGAAATGCTGCGGTACCAGAGGAGATGGCTGCGAGTCGAGCAGGCAAGAAAATTCTTCAGCCCAAGGCGCCTTGCGAAGCGCCGTTTTTGCCGATTGGACGGGCGGCAACGGATTCAGTAATTCGGTGACCCAGTCTTGTGGCTGTTCGCTCACGGTGTAAACCAATCGGAAGGGGGGAATGTTAAGCTTGCCCTGACAAAGAAGTCAATCCAAGTATCTTCCCTGAATAACTCATCGGCCTACAGGCGCAACGTTCTTGTAGACCCTGCCATCCTTCATCACAAAAACGACGCGGCGGACTGCGGTAATGTCTTTCAAAGGATCTCCATCGAGCGCGATGATGTCTGCCTGCAATCCGGGAGCGATTTCGCCGATTTCATTCTGAAGATTCAGTGACTCAGCCGCGCGTGAATTCGCGGAGACCATCGCATCCATTGAAGACTCGCCCGCCTGTACCCGGTAAATAAACTCTTCCGCGTTGCGGCCGTGGGCCCCGGCCACGGCGTCAGTGCCGAACACGATTTTCAAACCTTTCGTAGCCAGGGATTGCTTGAATAATGATTCGTCGAGCGGCAGGGCTTCTTTCATTTTGGCAAAACCTTCTTCCGTATAGTTGCCGATTCCCAGGAACTTTTCTTTGTTATCGAGGTAGTTGTAGATTACCAACCCAACCTGAGGATCGAAGAAAGTGCCGTGCTCTGCCATGAGGCGCAGATCGTCATCGGTGGCGAAGGTGCCGTGTTCAACCTCCGTGCAGCCGGCGAGGGTCGCGGCGCGAATGGCGCTTCTGTAGGCGTGAACTAGCGTGCGCAAGCCCTGTGCCCTGGCTTCGCTACACAGGGCTTGAAGTTGCTCATCGCTGAAAGTTTGTCCGCCGCCGTCACGAATGCTTTTGGAAGCAAAAATCTTGACCAGGTCGGCGCCATCGGCCTTGAGTTTCTTTACTGTGCCGCGCAATTGCGCAGGCGTGAGCGTTGAATCGTCGATGGGTTCCAGCGAAGTCAAGATTCTCGGGCCCGGAATCGATCCGTGGTTAATCGCGTAGCGCAGGTCTGCATCCTCGGGCGAGCCCACGCTCTGGATCGTGGTAAAACCGGCCAGCAGCGTCGCCCATGTGTTTCCTGCTTCAGCCAGGACAGCCTGCGCCGGAGTCTCATTCTTATTGTCCTCTTGCAGTTTGCCGTTTGGTCCGAAGTGCCACGTGATGTGCACGTGGACATCGATCCAGCCGGGCAGGACGGTCAAGTCGCCTAGGTTGTAAATCTGACTCTCACGCGCGCTCGCAGCGCCCCTGTTGCCGATTGGTTCAACGCGAAGAATCTTTCCGTCCTGTACAACAATCTGGACGTTGCGCAAGACGTTCCCTTTTCCATCCAAGACTGTCTTCGCTTGAATCGCGATGGGTTTTTCCTGGGCGAATGACGAAACTGCTGAGATAACGAGGAGCAGAGCCAGCGTTGCCGGTTTCATAATCCCCGCATTTTACGCAGGGACGAGGGAGAATTTCACCTGCCGTACGAAAGTTGGCTCGGGATAAACGGGCAAATTGGACTAGTTACCCGGCGAACCCGGGGCTGGCAGTGGCAATCAACAAGCTTTCTGCGAATGGCCATTCTTCGTCCACCCATTGGCCTTCGCAGCGGAAACCGGAAGCCATGGCAAGCTGGAGCACGTCGGGCCGGGAATACTTGCGGCTGCTCTCAGTCCAGATGGTTTCGTCTT
>Ga0335081_10002259_pt1 | contig 30337 bp, 38 predicted proteins | sample Lox_Sample_35_FD_206713 | JGI IMG/M metagenome (GOLD analysis project Ga0335081, IMG submission 206713) | Soil microbial communities from Loxahatchee National Wildlife Refuge, Florida, United States - Lox_Sample_3.5 | ecosystem: Environmental > Terrestrial > Soil > Wetlands | place: USA...
ATGCCGGTTGCACTCGTCGAGCAGGTGCGCCGGCACTTCCTCGCCGTTGGCCACGATGATCGCCGCGAGCTCGCGCGTGAACAGCCGGCCGATCGACTCCTTGAGCGCGGCCGCGGGAAGCCCGCGCAGGTACGCCGCCTCCGCCGCGCCGATGATCTGCACGCGGAACGGATGGATGAAGTTCATGTGGCCGACCTGGCCGATAGTGGGCTTGAGCTCCATCTCGCCGGTCAGCACACGGTTGCCGCCCTGCCGTCCCGCGAGCCAGTTCAGGCCCAGCCGCGCCTCGTTGTCGGCGAAGAGCTTCTCGATACTGACCTGCCGCACCGGGATCCCGTCGTTCACGAGGGCCTCGATTCCCAGCTCGCGAACAGCCGATGCAGGCTGGCGGGGTCGGCGGCCGCCGCGAGCTGATCGCGAAAGGCACGTTCGGTGAACATGCCGGCCAGCTCCGACAGGAGCTGCAGATGCTCTTCGGTGGCCTGCTCCGGCACGAGGAGCACGAAAACCTGGGCGACCGGCTTGCCATCCGGGGCGTCGAACGCAATGGGCTGTCGCGGACGGACGAATGCGGCGAGCGTGCGATCGAGGCCCTTGATGCGACCGTGCGGAATGGCGATGCCCTGTCCGAGTCCGGTCGAGCCGAGCTTCTCGCGGGCGAAGAGGCTGTCGAACACCACGGACCGCGCGATGTGCTCGCGGTCCTCGAACAGCTGTCCCACCTGCTCGAACAGGCGCTTCTTGCTCGTCGCCTCGACGTCGAGGAGGATGTTCGACTCGGGCAGGAGTTTCGCGATCTGGTTCAAGCGGGCCCCGGAACGACCCAGGAGGGAGGCGGCTCGAGTGCTCACCGACGCCGTCGGCCGGTGGGGCGAGAGATTATACGCTGCGTCCCGGCTCGCCTCGGCGCGAGGAGCGGGCGGTGGGCCGCTCGGCGCGCGGCGGGTGGCGGCGGCCGTTGCGCTTCTCCTTCGCCTTCACCACCTGCCGGTCGAGCTTGTCCGCGAGCGCGTCGATCGCGGCGTACATGTCCGGCTCCACGCATTCGGCGTGGATGTCCTTGCCGCGGATGTGCAGGTTCGCCGTCACCTGCTGGCGAAGCTTGTCGACCGAGAGCACTACGGTGACGTCGATCACGTGATCGAAGTGCCTCGTGACGCGTGTGAGCTTGGCTTGCACGTAGGCGCGGATCGCCGGAGTGATCTCGACGTGATGGCCGGTAAGACTGAGATTCATCGTGACAATTCTCCTCGCGCCGCCCGGACCAACGGCCGTCGCCGCTCCGGAACTACACCGCCTTGCGCATGTTCACCGGCGGAATCTGCAGCGCTTCGCGATACTTGGCGATGGTGCGGCGGGCCACCAGGATGCCCTGGTCGCCCAGAAGATCGGCGATCCGGCTGTCGGTGAGCGGCGCCTTCGGGTCCTCGGCGCCGATCAGCTGCTTGATCAGCGCCCGGATCGCGGTCGCCGACGCGGCTCCGCCGGTGTCGGTGGCCACGTGGCTGCCGAAGAAATACTTGAGCTCGTAGGTGCCCCGCGGCGTCAGCATGTATTTCTGCGTCGTGACCCGCGAGATCGTCGACTCGTGCAGGCTCAGAATCTCGGCGATCTCGCGCAGCACCATCGGCCGCATCGCCACCTCGCCGTGCTCGAAGAAGTGCCGCTGCCGGTCCACGATCGCCTGCGAGACGCGCAGGATGGTCTCGAAGCGCTGCTGCACGTTGCGGATCAGCCACTTCGCTTCCTGGAGCTGCGCCGCGAGCTGCTGATTCGAGGCTTCGCGGTTGCGCGTCAGGATGTCGGCGTAGATTCGGTTCAGCCGCAGCTTCGGCATGGCCGCCTCGTTGAGCGCCGCGATCCATCGGCCGCGGAGCTTCCGGACGACCACATCCGGAATCACGTAATTGGCCTCGGTCTTGGAGAAGCCCGCGCCGGGGCGCGGGTTCAAGCTCGTGATGAGCGTTCGCACGCCGCGCAGGCACGTATCGTCGGCGTGGAGAAGGCGCTTGAGCTTGCCGAAGTCGCGCGCGGCCAGCAGCGGCAGATGGTGCTGTACGAGCTTGAGCGCCTCGGCGCGGAACGGCGTGGATTCGGGCAGGGCTTTCAGCTGCAGCGACAGGCATTCCGCGGCGTCGCGGGCGCCGACGCCGGCCGGCTCCATGTTCTGCAGATGCTTGAGCGCGATCGACAGCTCGTCGGCCTCCATCTCCAGCTCGTCGGGAAAGAGCTCCAGAAGCTCCTCCAGCGAGGTGGCCAGGTAGCCGTCGTCGTCGAGCGCGTCGATGAGCGCCGCGACGATCTGCCGGTCGCGCAGCTCCAGGTTCAGCAGAGCAAGCTGCGCGTTCAGGTGGTCGCGCAAGGAGCTGGTCGCGACCTGTTGCGGCAGGAACGTCTCGTCGTCGTCGTCACCGGACGAGGGCGAGCCCCAGTCGCCGTCGCCGGCGACCATGAGCTCGGAGGCCTCGGGCGCCCGTTCGTCCGGCGCTTCCGCCGCCTTGTCGGCGGTCGGCGTCACCGCGGTGAGGAACTCCCGCGGCGGGCCGCTCGCTTCCTCGTCCTCCGCCTTCTCGAGCAGCGGGTTCTCCTGCAGCAGCCGCTCGACCTCGGCGTTCAGCTCAAGCGTGGAGAGCTGTAGCAGACGAATCGACTGCTGCAGCTGTGGGGTTAGCGTGAGATGCTGGCTCAGCTTGAGCTGTAGCGTGGGTTTCATGGGCCAAGCCGGGTCAGAGGCGGAAGTGCTCCCCTAGATAGACCTTCCGGACGCTTTCATTATAAACAATTTCGTCCGGCGTCCCCGAGGCCAGAACGCGCCCCTCGCTGATGATGTAGGCGCGATCGCAGATGCCGAGCGTCTCGCGCACGTTGTGGTCGGTGATCATCACGCCGATCCCGCGCTGCTTCAGGAAGCCGATGATCTTCTGGATGTCGAGCACCGCGAGCGGATCGATGCCGGCGAATGGCTCGTCGAGCAGGATGAAGCGGGGCCTCGTGGCGAGCGCCCGCGCGATCTCCACTCTGCGCCGCTCGCCGCCCGAGAGCGACAGCGACGACGCGTCGCGCAGGTGGGAGATCGACAAGTCCTCGAGCAGCGCGTCGAGACGGTTGGCGATCTCGTCGCCGTCGATGTCCTGCAACTCGAGGATCGCCTGCACGTTCTGGGCGACGGTGAGCTTGCGGAAGATCGAGGCTTCCTGCGGGAGATAGGACAGGCCGAGCCGCGCCCGCACGTGGATGGGCATCCGGGTGAGGTCGTCGCCGTCGAGCTCGATCGTGCCGCCGTCGGCGGCGACGAGCCCCACGATCATGTAGAAGCAGGTCGTCTTGCCGGCGCCGTTGGGTCCGAGCAGCCCGACGACTTCGCCGCTGTCTACAGTGAGCGACACGTCGTGAACGACGGTCCGGGACTTGTAACGCTTGTTCAGCGCGGCGACCGCCAGCGTGCTCATCGCGCCCGGGGAGCTGCGGCGATCACTTCGCGGGTGACAGCGACAAGCTGGCGTCGGGCTTGAGCGGCGCGGGCGGATTGGGCTTGGGCGCCGCCTTCGGCTCCTTGCCGTCCTGAGGCTGCGGCTGGAATACCCCACGTACGCGCGCGCCGAGCGTTTCACCGTCCCCGGCGGAACGGGCGTCGGGACGCCCCTCGGCCTTGAACAGTCCCGTCTCGGCGTTGTAGGAGATGTAGTTGCTGCGTATCTCGTCGCTGCCCTTGCGCAGCATCGCCCGGTCGAAGAGCTCCAGCACTCGCTTCTGGCCGTCGTACTCGGCGTGCTGCGCCACGCCTTCGTAGTACTCGGCGGAATTGTCTTCCTTTTCCCGGAAGGTGATCGGGTTGCCCCAGGCGCTCGCCGAAACCGAGTTGTCGGGATTCTGCCGGAACACGATCTTGTCGGCGTGAATGGTGAGCGTGCCCTGGGTCAGGATCACGTTGCCGGTCAGCGTGCCGACCTTGCTCTGCACGTTCACGTCGCCGGTGTCGGCCTGATAGTTGATCGGTTTGTCGCGATCGGCCTTCTCGGCGCGCGCCGGCGCCACTGCCGTCAGCGCCGCGCCGACCAGCAGCGCCGCAGCAACATGACGGGGAAGCCGGCCGCTCATTGCGGCAGCGCGCGCGGCTGCAGCTGGCCGCTCACGCGCGATTTGAGCTGCAGCTCCTTCGAGCGGTTGTCGTACTCCAGTCCGGTGGCGTTGATCGTCGCGCGCGGCTCGGAAATCGTGACTGGCCGGTCGGTGACGATGCGGTCCTGCTTGGGGATCACGTGCAGAAACTCGCTCTCGAAGACGATCGGCCCGTCGGGCTTGCCTTCGGCGTCCGTGGTCGCGGCGCGCTCCGCCCGGACGTGGCCCTCGAAGAAGGCGTGCTCGCGGTTGCCGGTGATGCTCGCGCGATCGGCGGCCACGTCCAGGCGCGGCTTGCCGGGGTCGGTGAAGGCGATGCGCGGGTGATCGAGCGCGGTGTTGTCGTCGTCCGGGAAGTGCTCCGCCCGGTCGGCTTCGAGCGACTGCCGGATGCGGCCCTCGCGGTCGAGGCTCACCGCCTTGAAGTGCTCGACGAAGACGTCGGGATCGTGCCGGTTGGAGCCGTCGAACGCGTTTTCGCCCGGGCGGATCTGCGCGTTGAGCCAGTAGGTGAGCGCGGCCAGCAAGCCGAGCAGCAGCACCGGCGACCAGGCGACGAGTCGATCGAGCCAGGCCTGCGTGCGCGAGGTCACAGCCGCCGCACCCTGGGGTCGGACGGCGCGTCCGCCGCGTCGCCGTAGGCCGCAAGGAGCGCTTCGAGCTTGCCCTGCGCCGACAGAACGAGCTCCGCGAGCTCGCGCACCGCGCCGTCGCCGCCGGCGCGCTTGGTGACGTAGTGCGCGCGCCGCCGGAGCGCGTCGGGAGCCTGCGGGAGGGTCACCGCCATCCCGCAGCGGAGCAGGATGGGAAGATCGGGAAAATCGTCGCCGATGTGCGCACACTGCGCCGGCTTGAGCGCCAGCGTCGCGCAGAGGCGCTGCCACACTTCGAGCTTGTCCTCGGCGCTCTGATGGACGCGCTGGACCCCGAGCATGGCGGCGCGCTGCGCGACGGCGCCGGCGTCGCTGCCGGTGATCCAGGCGACCTCGATGCCGGAGCGCAGCAGCCACTTCATGCCCAGCCCGTCGAGCACGGAATACACCTTGAGCTCGCTGCCGTTCTCGGCAACGTGGATCCGCCCGTCGGTGAGCACGCCGTCGACGTCGCAGGTGACGAGCCGCACGCGGCGGGCGCGAGCTGCGAGATCCGCTGCCGGCATCGGTGCTACACCACCCTGGCGCGAAACAGGTCGTGCAGGTGCACCGCGCCGAGCAGTCGATCCTCGCCGTCGACGACGAGCAGCGCCATCACCTTCGGTACGGTCTCCATCAGCTCGACGCAGTCGATCGCGAGCCGGTCCGGCCCGATGCCGCGGGGCTTGGACGTCATCAGCCCTGCGATCGGCTCGGAGGTGAAGTCGCGCACCCGCCCGAAGCATCGCCGCAGGTCGCCATCGGTGAAGATGCCCTCGACCCGCCGGCCGTCGCCGACGACCGCGGTCATGCCCATGCCCTTGCCGCTCATCTCGATCACCGCGTCGGCAAGCGTGGCCGTGAGCGCGACGGCGGGCACGCTTTCTCCGGTGCGCATGACGTCGGCAACGCGGGTCAACAGCCGCCGTCCCAGCGAGCCTCCGGGATGCGAGCGCGCGAAATCCTCGACCGAGAAGCCGCGGGCATCGAGCAGCGTGAGGGCGAGCGCGTCGCCGAGCGCGAGCGCCGCGGTCGTGCTGGCCGTCGGCGCGAGGCCAAGCGGACAGGCCTCGGCGTCGACGCTGGCGTCGAGATGCACGTCCGCGGCCGAAGCCAGCGACGAGCACTCGTTGCCGGTCAGCGCGATCAAGCCCGCGCCCTGACGCTTCAGGTGCGGAACGAGCGACACGATCTCGTCGGTTTCGCCGGAATTCGACAGCAGCAGCACGACGTCGTCGGCGGTGATCATTCCCAGATCGCCGTGGCCCGCCTCCGCCGCGTGCACGAAGAACGCCGGCGTGCCGGTGGAGGCGAGCGTGGCGGCGACTTTGCGGCCGACGTGACCGGACTTGCCGATGCCGATGACCACCACGCGTCCGCGGCAGTCGAAGAGCATGCGCACGGCTGCGAGGAACGATGCACCGAGCCGCTCGCCGGCGGTGCGAAGGGCGGCCGCCTCCGTGGCGAGCACGTCGCGCCCCAGCGCGAGCGCGCGCTTGGGCTCGACGCCGCGCGCGCCGGGAGGCGCCGCCACCGCGGTTGCTGTCATGCGTCGAAGTATACCGGAAGGCCCCGCGATCGCCGTGCTGGCAGGCTGATGTACGATAAAGTAGACGGCGCTCGCCGCTTCATTTGTCAACTGCGGCATCTCATCCCGCCAAGCCGCTGCGCGGCCATGACGGGTTCTGCATCAGCCTGCTACAGTCGGCGCATGTCGCACACGCTGGAATTGATCCTGCTACTGCTGGGTGCGGCGGTGCTGGCGGTGATCGCGTGCCGGCTGCTGCGGCTGCCGTCGATCCTTGGCTATCTCGCGGTCGGCATCGCGATCGGTCCCCACGCGATGGCGCTGGTGCCCGACAGCGCCGGAGTGCGCGACCTCGCCCAATTCGGGATCGTGTTCCTGATGTTCTCGATCGGGCTCGAATTCAGCCTGCCTCAGCTCAAGGCGATGGGCGGATCCGTGTTCGGTCTCGGCCTCGCGCAGGTCGCGATCACCACCGCCGCGGCGATGGCGGGCTTGCGGCTCCTCGGCTTCGGCTGGCTGGCCGGATTCACGCTCGGCGGCGCGCTCGCCATGAGCTCGACCGCCATCGTCTCGAAGCTGCTGACCGAGCGCGCGGAGCTCAACTCCACGCACGGGCGCGACGTGATGGGCGTGCTGCTGTTCCAGGATCTGTCGGTCGTCGCCTTCCTGATCGCGATCCCGACGCTCGCGTTCGGCGGCGAAGGCCTGTGGCGGCCGATGGCGCTCGCCGCGGGAAAGGCGGCGATTGCGCTGGGAGCCATCCTGCTCTTCGGCCAGGCGCCGATGCGCGCCTGGTTCGAGCTGGTGGCGCGGCTGCGCTCGCCGGAGCTGTTCATGCTCAACGTGCTGCTGGTGACGCTCGGTCTGGCATCGCTCACCGAGCTCGCCGGCCTCTCCTTCGCCCTGGGCGCGTTTCTGGCCGGTATGCTGATCGCCGAGACGGAGTTCCGCTACGAGGTCGAGGAGGACATCAAGCCGTTCCGCGACGTGCTCCTGGGACTGTTCTTCGTCACCGTCGGCATGTACCTCGACTTGAGGGTGGTCGGCGCCAACCTGGGCTGGGTCGCGCTGCTTCTCGTCGGTCCGGTGCTCGCGAAGCTCGTGCTGATGGTGGTGCTCGCGCGCGTGTTTGGCGCGCCGCTGGGAACGGCGCTGCGCACGGGCTTCTATCTCGGGCAGGCCGGGGAATTCGGGATCGTGATGCTCGCGCTCGCGAGCGAGCTTTCCGTGGTCGACCCGACGCTCGTCCAGCTCGTGCTGGCCGCGATGGTGCTGTCGATGCTCGCCGCGCCACTGGTCATCCAGTTCGCCGAGCCTCTGGTGCGCCGGCTCACGGCCAACGACTGGCTCGCCCGCGCGGCGATGGTGACCGACATCGCCGCGCGCACGATGACGCGACGCGAGCACGTGATCATCTGCGGCTTTGGGCGCAGCGGCCAGAATCTCGCGCGGCTGCTCGAGCGCGAGGGCATCTCGTTCATCGGGCTGGACGCCGACGCCGACCGCGTGCGCGACGTCGCCGCCGAAGGCTCGAGCGTGGTGTACGGCGACGCCGGCCGGCGCGAGGCGCTGATCGCCGCGGGGCTGCCGAAGGCGCGCGCGCTGGCGGTCACCTTCGCCGACACGGCGACCGCGCTCAAGATCCTGCACCACGTGCACCAGGTCCGGCCGGAGGTCCCGGTGATCGTGCGCACCGTCGACGACAGCGATCTCGACCGGCTGGTGAAGGCGGGCGCCACGGAAGTCGTGCCCGAGGTGCTCGAAGGCAGCCTCATGCTCGCGTCGCACTCGCTGCTGCTGCTGGGCGTCCCGCTCAACCGCGTGCTCGCGCGCATCCGCGAAATCCGCGAGGAGCGCTACAGCCTGTTCCGCGGCTTCTATCACGGCGCCACGGACGCCGACGCCGACGACAATCTGCAGCCCCGGCTGCAATCGGTCATGCTCACCGACCGCTCGGCCGCGGTGGGACGCACGCTGGCCGATCTCGATTTCGACGGCCTGGTGGAAGTCACCGGCGTGCGCCGGCGCGGCGAGCGCTCGGCCGTGCCGCAGCCGGATTTCCGCTTCGAGCCGGGCGATGTCGTCGTGCTGCTGGGTCGTCCGGGGAATCTCGCTGTCGCCGAACGGCGACTGATGCGCGGCTAGCGCTCCCGTTTGTGGCACTGCAATCAACAAGCTACAATCGACATTCCCGTTTTCCTCCCGCCATTGCATGTCGCCTACCGTGAAGCCGGCGTCCCGGGCTCCGGCCCGAATCGCTGACTGGCGCTCCCGGCCCGAAGCCGCCGCCGTCGAGCTCACCGACGTCACGTTCGGTTACGACGCGCGCCCCGTGCTCAAGGGCATCACGATGATCATTCCGCGCGGCAAGATCGTCGCCATCATGGGCGGGAGCGGCTGCGGCAAGACCACGATCCTGCGCCTGATCGGCGGGCAGCTCCGGCCGCAGTCCGGCTCGATTCGCGTCGGCGGCCGCTCGGTGCCCGATCTCGATCCCGACGAGCTCTACGACCTGAGGCGCAAGTACGGGATGCTGTTCCAGTTCGGCGCGCTGTTCACCGACATGTCGGTGTTCGAGAACATCGCCTTCCCGATGCGCGAGCACACGGAGCTGCCCGAGGAGCTGATCCGCGACCTCGTGCTGATGAAACTGCACGCCGTGGGTCTGCGGGGCGCCGCGCATCTGATGCCCTCCGAGCTTTCGGGCGGCATGGCGCGGCGCGTCGCGCTCGCCCGCGCCATCGCGCTCGATCCGATGCTGGTGATGTACGACGAGCCGTTCGCAGGGCTCGATCCGATTTCGCTCGGCGTGGTCGGCCAGCTCATCCGGCGCCTGAACGACGCGCTGTCGATCACTTCCGTAGTCGTTACCCACGATGTCTACGAATCGCTGAAGATCGTCGACTACCTCTACTTCGTCTCCGAAGGACGCATCGTCGCCTCCGGCACGCCCGAGGAAGTGCGCGCCTCGAGCGATCCGTTCGTGCGCCAGTTCGTCGATGGCGCGCCCGACGGCCCGGTGCCGTTCCACTATCCGGCCTCTTCATACCGCGACGAGCTCTTCGCCGATGTCGGCTGACATCCTCGGCGGGATCGCGTACTGGCTGCGCCGCCTCGGCGGCGGCGTCACCGGATCGATCGGGCAGCTCGGCTACGCCACCCGGTTCCTGCTGTCGGTTCTGTGGCACACGCCGGCGGCGTTCCGCCGCCTTCATCTCACGCTGCGGGAAATCTACTTCACGGGCGTGCTGTCGCTGGTGATCATCCTGATGTCGGGTCTGTTCGTCGGCATGGTGCTGTCGTTGCAGGGCTACGAGACGCTCAAGCGCTACGGCGCCGACGAGCAGCTCGGCATCCTGGTCGCGCTGGCGCTGGTGCGCGAGCTGGGACCCGTGCTGGCCGGACTGCTGTTCGCGAGCCGGGCCGGCTCGGCGATCACCGCCGAGATCGGGCTCATGAAGACGACCGAGCAGCTCGCGGCAATGGAGATGATGGCCGTGAACCCGGTCGCGCGCGTGATCGCGCCGCGGTTCTGGGGCGGCGTGCTGTCGATGCCGCTGCTCGCCGCGCTGTTCTCGACCTTCGGGATCTTCGGCGGCTATGTCGTCGGCGTGCGGCTGATCGGCATCGACGCGGGCGCGTTCTGGGGCCAGATGCACGCCGGCGTCGACTTCTGGCCCGACGTGACCAACGGCATCATCAAGAGTCTGGTGTTCGGCGCGGCGGTGTCGCTGATCGCGGTGTTCGAGGGCTTCGACGCCAAGCCCACCGCCGAAGGCGTGGCGAGCGCGACGACGCGCACGGTGGTGCTCTCCTCGCTTGCCATCCTGGCGCTCGATTTCGTCATGACCGTGTTCATGTTCCGGGGAGCGAACGTAAGATGAACCGTTCCACGGTCGATCTGTGGGTCGGCATCTTCGTGGCCATTGGCTTCGGAGCGATTCTCTTCCTGGCGCTCAAGGTGGGCAACCTGCTGACGCTCGATCGCTCGCCCGGGTACCGGATCGAAGCGAGCTTCGACAATATCGGGGGCCTCAAGCTGCGCGCGCCGGTGAAAGCGGCCGGCGTGGTGGTGGGCCGCGTCGAGAATGTGCGCCTCGATCCAAAGACCTACGAGGCGCTGGTGACGATGCGCATCGACAAGCAGTACCAGTTCAGCAAGGACACGATCGCCGCGATCAACACTTCGGGATTGCTCGGAGAGGTGTACATCGGGCTCGACGCCGGCGGCGATACGCAGATGCTCCAGGACGGCGACCGCATCGCGAAGACGCAATCGGCGGTGGTGATCGAAAAGCTCATCAGCCAGTTCCTGTTCGACAAGGCGTCGGAGAACCCCGGGGCCAAGGCTCCGTCGGCGCCACCGCCGGCCGGGAAGCCCGCCGAAGGAGTCGCGAAATGACGAGCGTGCCCGTACTCTACCGTCGCATCGGCGTGGCGCTCGCCGGGGCGCTGCTCGCGGCCTGCGCCGCCGCGCCGAACAAGGACGACCCGTTCGAGCCGTGGAACCGCGCCATGTACGAGGTGCACACGGCCGTCGACGACGCCGTGATCAAGCCGGTCGCGCAGGCGTACGTCGCCTACGTGCCCGAGCTGATGCGCACGGGCGTGTCGAATTTCTTCGGCAACATCGACGATCTGTTCACCGGCATCAATAACGTGCTGGAGGGTCGCGGCAACCAGGCGGGCGACGATTTCGGGCGCGTGCTGCTCAATACCACGATGGGCATGGGCGGCGTCTTCGATCTCGCCTCGATGATGGGCATACCCAAGGACAAGAAGGACTTCGGCATCACGTTCGGCAAGTGGGGCATCCCGCAGGGGCCGTACCTGTTCATTCCGCTGTTCGGGCCGACGACGGTGCGCGACGGGACCGGCGTGCTGGTCAGGTACTTCACGGGCCCGATCGGCTTCATCGACAACATCCCGGTGCGCAATACGCTCTACGGCATCGGTTATCTCGACCTGCGCGCCCAGGCGCTCTCGGCCGAATCGGTGCTCGGGACCGCCGCGCTCGACCGCTACCGGTTCCTGCGCAACGCCTATCTGCAGAATCGCCGCTTCCAGGTCTACGAGGGCAAGCCGCCGCCCGAAGAGGACGAGGACGGCGGGGCGCAAACGCCGCCCGCGCAGCCGCAAGCGCCGCCCGCGCAGCAGCAGCCGACGCCCGCGCCGCCGGCGAAATGACCTTCCAGACGAGGACTACGATGGTGCGCTTTCTGATCCGGACGCTGCTCCTGTTCGCCTTCGCCGCGCCGCTCGCCCTGGCCCAGGAGGCTCCGGACGCGCTGGTCAAGCGCATTGCCGAGGAAACGCTCGCCGCGATCCGCGCCGACAAGGATCTCCAGGCGGGCAATCCCGCGAAAGTGAAGGAGCTGATCGAGACCAAGCTCGTGCCGCACTTCGACACGATGCGCATGACCGCCCTGGCGATGGGACGAAACTGGCGGGCGGCCAGTCCCGAGCAGCAGAAGGAGCTCACCGAGCAATTCAAGACGCTTCTGATCCGCACCTACTCCAACGCGCTCACCAACTACCGCGACAACAAGATGACGTACCAGCCGCTGCGCGCGAACCCGGGGGACATCGACGTCACCGTGCGCACCCAGGTGACGCGTCCGGGGCAGGCGCCGGTGCCGATCGACTACAGCATGGAGAAGACGCCCGAAGGGTGGAAGGCCTACGACGTCGTCGTCGCCGGCGTGAGCCTCGTGACCAACTATCGCGACGAGTTCAACGACATCGTGCGCAGCTCCGGCGTCGACGGCCTCGTCAAGGCGCTCAAGGCGAAGAACCAGAGCCCGGTCGCCAAATGAGCGACGCCGGCGCCGCTCCGGTGGCGAGCGGCACGTTCACGTCCGATCGGCGCTGGAGCGTTGGCGGAGCGCTGACGGTGGACAGCGCCGGCGCGGTGCTGGCCGCCAGCGAGGAGGCCGCGTTGCCGGAGACCGGCGTCGTTTCGCTCTCCGCCGTGCATACGGTGGACTCCGCCGGCGTGGCGGTCATGCTGTCGTGGCGCCGGCGCGCCGCGGCCGAGGGCAGGAAGCTCGTATTCGTCGACGTGCCGCCGAACCTCGTCGCCCTCGCGCAGCTCTACGGCGTCGAGGATCTTCTTGAGTCATAGCAGGCTGATTCCACGCGCGGCCGATGCCGCCCGCCGTCGAGATCATCAACGTGGCGCGCCGCTTCGGCGCGGTGCAGGCGCTGGCCGGCGTCGATCTCGCGGTCGAGCCGGGCGAATTCTTCGGCCTGCTGGGGCCGAACGGCGCCGGTAAGACGACGCTGATCTCGATTCTGGCCGGCCTCACGCACGCGGACACCGGTACGGCGCGAGTGCTCGGCCACGATGTCGTCAGCGACTACCGGCAGGCGCGGCGGCTCCTCGGCGTCGTGCCGCAGGAGCTGGTCTTCGATCCGTTCTTCACGGTGCGCGAGACGCTGGAGATCCAGGCCGGCTACTTCGGCATCCGCGGCAACGGCGCCTGGATCGACGAGATCCTCCACCATCTCGATCTCGCCTCGCGTGCCGGCACCAACATGCGCGCGCTCTCCGGCGGCATGAAGCGCCGGGTGCTGGTCGGTCAGGCGCTGGTGCACAAGCCACCGGTGATCGTGCTCGACGAGCCCACCGCGGGCGTCGACGTCGAGCTGCGGCAGAGCCTGTGGGCGTTCATCCGGCAGCTCAACCGCGACGGACACACGATCATCCTGACGACCCACTATCTCGAGGAGGCCGAAGCGCTGTGCGGGCGGATCGCCATGCTCAAATCCGGCAAGATCGTCGCGCTCGACACCAAGCAGAACCTGCTCTCGAGCTTCGCGGGCCTCACGGTGCGCCTCGCCGCGGACGCGCTGCCGGGCGAGTGGGAGCCGCGCGTGGTGCGCCGGGCCGAAGGCATGTACCTGCTCTCGCTTGCCGACTACGCCGAGCTGGAGCACCTGCTCGCGGCGCTGCGCGAGTCCGGCGTGGCGATCCGCGAGCTCGCTCTGCAGGAGGCCGATCTCGAGCAGGTGTTCCTGCGGATCATGGCGCGGCATCGCGAATGAGCTGCCGAGCTTCGCCGCTCTTCATGCCCGCGAACGCCGGCGCAGGGCCGAATTCATTCGGCCATGCACGCAGGGTGCGAATGAATTCGCACCCACGGCCGTGCGAGTGAATTCGCAGGTACCGAAATGCGAATAAATCCGCACCTACCGTCAGGACTACGCCCCGCGTGTTCGGCGTTCGGAAGGACGTCGCCGTGAGCCTGTGGGGCGTCGGCTGGCTCGCGCTGTTCTACAAGGAGCTGCTGCGCTTCTGGAAGGTCGCCTTCCAGACGATCCTCGCCCCCGTGCTGACCGCGCTCTTATACCTGCTCATCTTCTCGCACGTGCTCGAGTCGCGCGTCTCGGTGTTCGGCGGCCGGGTGGCCTACACCTCGTTCCTGATTCCCGGCCTGGTGATGATGTCGGTGCTGCAGAACGCGTTCGCCAACAGCTCCTCTTCGCTCATCCAGTCCAAGATCACCGGCAACCTGATCTTCGTCCTGGTGACGCCGCTGTCGCCGCTCGACCTGTTCGCGGCCTACGTGCTGGGCGCGATGGTGAGGGGCATCGTCGTGGGCCTGGGCGTGTTCCTGGTGACCGGATGGTTCGGCTCTCTCACGCTGCAGCATCCGCTGTGGGCGCTGGCCTTCGGCCTTCTCGGCAGCGCCATCCTGGGCATCCTCGGGCTGCTCGCCGGCATGTGGGCCGACAAGTTCGATCAGCTCGCCGCTTTCCAGAACTTTCTGATCATGCCGCTCACCTTCCTGTCCGGCGTGTTCTATTCGATTCACGGCCTGCCGCCGTTCTGGCAGGCGTTGTCGCATTTCAATCCGTTCTTCTATATGATCGACGGCTTTCGTTACGGCTTCTTCGGCCTCTCGGACATCGCGCCGGCACTGAGCCTCGCCGTCGTGGCGGCGTTCTGTCTCGGGCTCACGGCGCTGGTCCTGGCGCTGCTCCGGCGGGGCTACAAGCTGCGGCACTGATCCCTCCTCCGAAAGGACGCCCGCGCCTTGTCCCATTCGGCCCTCGCTGCGCCATGAAGCCGCCCCGCCCGCTCCATCCATCGCTGCTGCAATGGCACGAGCGCCGCGCCCGGCCATGACCACGCCCGAATCGATCAGGAGCGCCATCGAGACGAAGCTCCCTTGCGAGCGCGTCGAGGTTCGCGGCGACGGCCAGCATTTCGAGGCGCTGATCGTCAGCCGGGCCTTCGAGGCGCTTTCCAAGGTGCGCCGGCACCAGCTCGTGTACGCGGCGCTCGGCGACCGGATGCGCGAGGAGATCCATGCGCTGTCGATGAGCACGCTTACCCCGGCCGAGTGGTCGGAGCGCGACGGACGAGGCTAGGCCCTAGCGTGGACCGCCTGCTGATCGAGGGGGGCGCCCGGCTGGAAGGCGCCGTGCGCGTCTCCGGCGCCAAGAATGCGGCGCTCCCCATCCTGTGCGCGGGCCTTCTCACCGCCGAGCCGCTGCGGCTTGCGAACGCGCCGCGCCTGAACGACGTGCGCACCATGCAGACGCTCCTAGGCCAGATGGGCGTCAAGGCGGAGCGCGACGACGGCCTCGTTACGGTGACGGCGAAGCGCGTCGACTGGCCGCTTGCGCCGTACGAGCTGGTGAAGACGATGCGCGCCTCCATCCTGGCGCTCGGTCCGCTGGTGGCTCGCTGCGGCGAAGCGCGGGTGTCGCTGCCGGGAGGCTGCGCGATCGGGCTGCGGCCCGTCGACCAGCACGTGAAGGGACTGCAGACGCTCGGCGCGCAGATCAACCTCGACCACGGCTACATCGACGCGAGGGCGCGACGGCTCAAGGGCGCGCGGTTCGTCTTCGATGTGGTCACCGTGACCGGCACCGAGAACCTGATGATGGCGGCGACGCTGGCAAAAGGCGTGAGCATCCTCGAGAACGTCGCCCGGGAGCCGGAGGTCGTCGATCTCGCGCGCTGCCTCAACGCGATGGGCGCCAAGGTCTCGGGCGCGGGCACGGACAGAATCGTGGTCGAAGGCGTGGACCGGCTGCACGGCGCCGCGCACGAGATCATGCCGGATCGCATCGAGACGGGGACTTTCCTCGCCGCCGCCGCGGCCGCCGGCGGCGACGTGACGCTCACCGGCACGCGCGCGGACACCCTCGAGGCGGTGCTCGAGAAGCTCGCCGAAGCCGGAGCGACGCTCGCGATCGACGAAGGCGCGATCCGACTCAGGCGAGACGCGAAGCTCAAGTCGGTCGCGCTGCACACCGCGCCCTACCCCGCGTTCCCGACCGACATGCAGGCGCAGTTGATGGCGCTGATGACGCTCGCCGACGCCACCGCCGTCATCACCGAGACCATCTTCGAGAACCGCATGATGCACGTGCAGGAATTGAAGCGCCTCGGCGCGGACATCGAGGTCGAAGGCGGCACCGCCATCGTCAAAGGCGTGGCCGCGCTCAAGGGCGCGAACGTCATGGCGACCGATCTGCGCGCCTCGGCCTGCCTGGTGATCGCCGGCCTCGTCGCCGAAGGCGAGACGACGATCGACCGCATCTATCATCTCGACCGGGGCTACGAAGCGATCGAGCAGAAGCTGGCGAGCCTGGGAGCGACGATCCGCCGCGTTCGCGACTGACGGCCGGCCCGGCGATGCCCGTCCGGTAGAATGGGGCGTACGCCCGCCTTCGCCCCGCCATGGCCGCGCTCACCATCGCTCTGCCCAAGGGCCGCATTCTCGAGGAGACCCTGCCGCTGCTCGCGCGCGCAGGCCTGGAGCCCGCCGAGAATCCGGAAACTTCGCGTCGCCTCATCATCGGCAGCAGCCGGCCCGACGTCCGCTTCGTCGTCGTGCGGCCCACGGACGTGCCCACCTACGTCGAGTACGGCGCGGCCGATCTCGGGGTGGCAGGTCGCGACGTGCTGCTCGAGCACGGCGGCGAGGGCCTCTATCAGCCGCTCGAGCTGGGCATCGGCAAGTGCACGATGGTGGTCGCCGCGCCGCGCGACTTCGACTACGCGGGCGCGGTAAGGCGCGGTGCGCGGCTCAAAGTGGCGAGCAAGTACGTGGCGATCGCGCGCGAGCACTTCGCGGGCAAGGGCTTGCACATCGACCTGATCCGGCTCTACGGGTCGATGGAGCTCGCGCCGCTGGTCGGTCTGGCCGACGCCATCGTCGACCTCGTGAGCACCGGCAACACGCTCAAGGCCAACGATCTGGTCGCCGTCGAGGAGATCCTCCCGGTCAGCGCACGGCTCATCGTCAACCCGGCCGCGCTCAAGCTCAAGCGCGCCGCGGTCCAGCCGCTGCTCGAGCGCATCGCCGCCGCGGTCGGGGAGCGCGCCGATGCCTGAAACGCTCGTGCGAAGGCTCGACGCGTCGGCGCGCGATTTCGACGCGGCGCTGGAGCAGCTCACCGCTTTCGACGCCAAGGAGGACGCCGCCCTCGCGCCCACCGTCGAGGCGATCCTCGCCAGCGTGCGCTCCCGCGGCGACGCCGCCGTGCTGGAGTACACAGCACGGTACGATCGCGTGCGCGCCGCGAGCGTCGCGGCGCTGGAGATTGCGTTGTCCGAGTGCCGTGCCGCGCTCGACGCGCTCGAGCCCGAGGCCCGCGGCGCGCTCGCCACCGCGGCCGAGCGCATCCGCCGCTTTCACGAGCGGCAGCGTGGCGAATCGTGGAGCGTGGTCGAGGACGACGGCACGCGGCTCGGCCAGAGGGTCACCGCGCTCGAGCGCGTCGGCCTCTACGTCCCCGGCGGGCGCGCGGCGTATCCATCCTCGGTGCTCATGAACGGACTGCCCGCCGCGGTCGCGGGCGTGCGCGAGATCGTGATGGTGTCGCCTACGCCCGACGGCGCGAAGAATCCGCTCGTGCTCGCAGCTGCGCACCTGGCGGGCGTCACGCGCGTCTTCGCGATCGGCGGCGTGCAGGCGGTCGGGGCGCTCGCCTACGGCACCGCCACGGTGCCGGCGGTGGACAAGATCGTCGGCCCGGGCAACGCCTATGTCGCGGCGGCCAAGCGCCGGGTATTCGGGCGCGTCGGCATCGACATGATCGCCGGGCCCTCCGAGATCCTGGTCATCGCCGATGCGAGCGCACACCCCGACTGGGTGGCGATGGATCTCTTCTCGCAGGCCGAACACGACGAGGACGCGCAGGCGATCCTGCTTTCCCCCGACTCCGCCTTGCTCGACGCGGTCGCCGCGAGCATCGCGCGCGAGCTGCCGGCAATGGCGCGCAAGGACATTATCGCTGCGTCGCTCGCCCGGCGCGGCGCGCTCGTCCGGGTGCGCGACCTCGCCGAGGCGTGCGCGATCGCGAACCGTATCGCGCCCGAGCACCTGGAGCTCGCGGTAAGCGACCCGGAACCGCTGGTCGCCGCCATCCGCCATGCCGGCGCGATCTTCCTCGGCCATCACACCTCCGAAGCGCTCGGCGACTACTGCGCCGGACCCAATCACGTGCTGCCGACCGCGCGCAGCGCGCGCTTCTCCTCGCCGCTGGGCGTCTACGATTTCCAGAAGCGCACGAGCCTCATCCGTGTCACGGCTGAAGGGGCGCGCGCGCTGGGTCCGACCGCCATCGCGCTTGCGCGCGGTGAAGGCCTGACGGCGCATGCGCAAAGCGCGCAGTACCGGCTGCAGCCCTGAGGCTTCGCGATTCGCTCGATGAGCCCGACGAGCCCTCTCCCTCGCCTCGCCAGCTCGCCGGGCGCCGCGGAAGCCGTAGCCCGCGTCGTCCGCCCCGAGATCCGCGCGCTTTCTGCGTACGCCGTCGCGAAGGCGCAGGGCATGGTGAAGCTCGACGCGATGGAGAATCCGTATCCGCTGCCGTCTCGCGTGCGGGCGCGCCTCGACGCCGCGCTTGGAGGTGTGGCGGTCAACCGCTATCCCGACGGTCCCGGCGACGCGCCGCGCGCCGCGCTGCGCCGCGCGCTCGCCGTGCCCGAGGGGCTGGACGTGCTGCTCGGCAACGGCTCCGACGAGCTGATCCAGATCGTCGTCACGGCGCTCGCGCGGCCCGGCGCGGCGGTGCTCGCGCCCGAGCCGTCGTTCGTGATGTACGCCCGCAGCGCGCTGCTCGCCGGCATGCGCTTCGTCGGCGTGCCGCTCGCGTGCGATTTCAGCCTCGACCGCGCGGCCATGCTCTCGGCGATCGAGCGCGAGCGGCCGGCGGTGGCGTTCATCGCCTATCCCAACAATCCGACCGGAAATCTGTTCGCGCGCGGCGACCTCGACGCCGTGCTCGACGCCGCGCCGGGACTGGTGGTGGTCGACGAGGCTTACTACGCCTTCTCCGACCACACCTTCCTTCCGGAGGTCGCCCGCCGGTCCAACCTGCTGCTGCTGCGCACCGTGTCCAAGATCGGCATGGCCGGGATGCGCCTCGGCTATGCGATCGCGGCGCCGGAGTGGATCGCGGAGCTCGACAAAGTCCGGCCCCCTTATAATGTGAACGCGTTCACTCAGGCCGCGGCCGTGGAGCTTCTGACCGACACCGACTGGATCGCCGATCAGGCGAGGGCGATCCGCTTCGAGCGCTCGCGGCTCGAAACCGCGCTGGGCCGCTTGGCCGGAGTCTGCGTGCTTCCGAGCCAGGCCAACTTCGTGCTCGCGCGCGTGCCCGATGCCAACGCGGCGTTCGCCAGGCTCCTCGGGCGGGGCATCCTGGTAAAGAACCTGCATGGCTGGCATCCGCTCCTGGCCAATTGCCTCCGGATCACGGTGGGCACTCCGCAGGAGAACGACGCGTTGCTTGGCGCTTTCGCGGAGGCCCGCCGATGAACGATGCGAAGGCGCGCGGTGCTGCGGGCGCGCGGCGGGCGCGCATGGAGCGCCGCACGAAGGAGACGACGATCACGGTCGAGCTGAACCTAGACGGCAGCGGACGGGCGAAGCTAGCGACCGGCATCCCGTTCCTCGACCACATGCTCGATCAGGTGGCGCGCCACGGCATGCTCGACCTCGCGGTGCAGGCCGAGGGCGATCTGCACATCGACGCCCACCACACCGTCGAGGACGTGGGCATCACGCTCGGGGCCGCGCTCGCCAAGGCGCTGGGCGACAAGGCGGGCATCGCCCGCTTCGGCCACGCCTACGTGCCGCTCGACGAGGCACTCTCCCGGGCGGTGATCGACCTCTCGGGCCGGCCGGGGCTCGTCTATCACGTGCCGTTCACGCGGGCGATGATCGGTGCCTTCGACGTCGATCTGGTGCACGAGTTCTTCCAGGGCTTCGTCAACCACGCCGCGGCCACGTTGCACCTCGACAACCTGCGCGGGGACAACGCCCACCATCAGGCGGAGACGGTGTTCAAGGCGTTCGCCCGCGCGCTGCGCATGGCGCTGGCGCCGGATCCGCGCGCAGCGGGCGTCCCCTCGACGAAGGGAACCCTCTGATCGATATCGCCGTCGTCGATTACGGCATGGGCAACCTGCGCTCGGTCGCGAAGGCGTTGCGCCACGTGGCTCCCGAACGAACGATCGTGGTGAGCGCGGATCCAGCGGCGATCCGCAGCGCGGAGCGCGTGGTCCTGCCGGGGCAGAGTGCAATGCCCGACTGCATGCGCTGCCTCGAGCAGAGCGGGCTTTCCGACGTCGTGCTCGAGACCTGCGCCGACCGCCCCTTCCTCGGCATCTGCCTCGGGCTGCAGATGCTCTTCGACCAAAGCGAGGAAGGGCCGACCGCGGGCCTCGGGGTGCTGCGCGGCCGCGTCGTGCGCTTCCGCGAGGCGGCGATGATCGGACCCGACGGCGAGCGGCTCAAGGTGCCGCACATGGGCTGGAGTCCCGTGCGCCGAACGCGCGAGCATCCGCTGTGGCGGGGCATCGACGACGACGCGCGGTTCTACTTCGCGCACAGCTACTATCCGGCCGCGGAGGACGCCGACCTGACCGCGGCGATCGTCGAGTACCCGACGGCGTTTACTTGCGCGATTGCCCGCGCTAATATCTTTGCCGTGCAGTTCCATCCAGAGAAGAGCCACCGCGCGGGTCTCCAGCTGCTCTCGAATTTCGTCGCCTGGAACGGGCGCGTCTGAACGATAGCCGGCGCCGGCGAGGCGCGGGCTACCTTCCCTCCACCGCACGTCGCCACGGCAGCGACCTCTGTCCCTTCAAGCCGCCATGCAACTCATTCCCGCGATCGACATCAAGGACGGCCACTGCGTGCGTTTGAAGCAGGGCGAGATGCAATCGGCGACCGTGTTCTCGGAAGATCCCGCGGCGATGGCGCAGCACTGGCTCGAGCAGGGGGCGCAGCGGCTGCATCTAGTGGATCTGAACGGCGCCTTCGCCGGAAGGCCCAAGAACGAGATGGCGATTCGCGAGGTCGTTAGCGTGATCGGCGAGGAGATCCCGGTGCAGCTCGGCGGCGGCATCCGCGACCTCGACACCATCGAGCGCTATCTCGACGACGGCATAAGCTACGTGATCATCGGCACCGCCGCGGTGAAGAACCCGGGCTTCCTGCACGACGCGTGCTACGCGTTCCCGGGGCACATCATCGTCGGGCTCGACGCGCGGGAGGGCAAGGTGGCGACCGACGGCTGGTCCAAGCTGACCGGCCACGACGTGGTCGATCTCGCCCGAAAATTCGAGGACTACGGCGTCGAAGCCGTGATCTACACCGACATCGGGCGCGACGGCATGCTCACCGGGGTGAACATCGAGGCCACGGTGAAGCTCGCGCGCGAGCTCAAGACTCCGGTGATCGCCAGCGGCGGCATCAACAGCCTGAACGACATCAGCAAGCTCGCCGGCTACGAAAGCGAGGGCGTGAGCGGCGCGATCGCCGGCCGGGCGCTCTACGACGGCACGCTCGACTTCAAGGCGGCGCTCAAGGCCGCGAAGGGCGGGAAGGCGTAGCTCGGAATTCGTTCCGACCGGCTCGCCCTCCCGGGGAGTCCGGGGTGCGAATAAATTCGCACCTACGCCACAAATTTGCGCCTACGCCATAACGATGGGTCTCGCCAAGCGCATCATTCCCTGCCTCGACGTGGCGGAAGGCCGGGTCGTTAAAGGCGTCAACTTCGTCAACCTGCGCGACGCCGGCGATCCGGTCGAGGTGGCGCGCCGCTACGACCGCGAGGGCGCGGACGAGCTCGCCTTCCTCGACATCAGGGCGAGCGTCGAGACGCGCGGGCTGCTCTACGACATGATCGAGGCGGTGGCGGACCAGGTTTTCATTCCGCTCACCGTCGGCGGCGGGGTGTCGCGGGTCGAGGACATCCGGGCGCTGCTCAACGCCGGCGCGGACAAGGTCAGCATCAACACCGCTGCGGTGCAGAACCCGGCGCTGGTCGCCGCAGCGGCGGGTCGCTACGGCGCGCAGTGCATCATCGCTGCGATCGACGCCCGACAGTCGGGCCCCGAGCGCTGGGAGGTCTACACGCACGGCGGCCGAAACGCCACCGGCCTCGACGCGGTCGAATGGGCGCGGCGTGTGACCGCACTGGGCGCGGGCGAGATCCTGCTTACCAGCATGGACCGCGACGGAGCGAGGTCCGGGTTCGATCTCGCGCTCACCCGCGCGGTGGTCGACGCGGTGGACGTGCCGGTGATCGCCTCGGGCGGCGTGGGCACGCTGCGGCATCTCGTCGACGGCATCGTGGTCGGCGGCGCCGACGCGGTGCTCGCGGCCTCGATCTTCCATTACGGCGAGTACACGATCAACGAGGCGAAGCGCGTCATGGCGCAGGCGGGTATCGAGGTCCGCTGAATCGGCGTGGCGTAGAATCGGAAGATGCCTGCAGCCCGGCCGCCCGCGATGGAATGGCTCGATCAAGTCCGCTGGAACGCCGAGGCCCTCGTGCCGGCGATCGCGCAGGACGCGGCGAGCGGCGAGGTGTTGACCCAGGCGTGGATGAATCGCGAGGCGCTGGAGCGCACCGCGGCGAGCGGGGAGGCGCACTACTGGTCGCGCTCGCGCGGCCGGCTGTGGCGCAAGGGCGAAGAGTCGGGGTATGTGCAACGCGTGCACGAGATCCGCCTCGATTGCGACAACGACGCGATCCTTCTGCTGGTCGAACAAACCGGCGGCATCGCCTGTCATACGGGCCGGCGCCGCTGTTTCTTCCAGCGGCTGGAGAACGGTGCCTGGCGGGTGGTCGAGCCCGTACTCCGGGACCCGGCGTCGATCTACGGGCGCTGAGCGGGGCCGCAGCTCCGCCGGGGACGAACATGACGCATCCTTCCGCAACAGGCGCCGGCAACGGCGAATTGCTGCACCGCCTCGCGGCGACGATCGCCTCGCGGCGCGGCTCCGACCCCGCGACGTCCTACGTCGCGACGCTGTTCGTCAAGGGTCGCGACGCGATGATCAAGAAGCTGGGCGAGGAGGCGACCGAGGCGGTCATGGCCGCCAAGGACGGTGATAAGATTCGCTTAACGAAGGAGATCGCGGATCTCTGGTTCCATTGCCTCGTCGTTCTGGAGAGCTACGGTCTGGGCCCGGACGAGGTCTTAAACGAGCTTGCGCGTCGCGAAGGCGTGTCCGGCCTGGAGGAAAAAGCCTCCCGACTCTAGGCGGGCCGCGTGCGCCGCTCGAGACAAGTCGAGGATCATGGAGAACTGCGTCTTCTGCAAGATCGTGCGTGGCGAGCTGCCGGCGGAAAAGGTGTACGAGGACGCCGAGATCCTCGGCTTCCACGACATCCGGCCGCAGGCTCCGGTGCATTTCATGCTGATCCCCAAGAAGCACATCGCCTCGCTTGCCCACGCTGGCGCGGAAGACGCCGGCATGCTGGGCCGGCTGCTCGCGCTCACCGCTCGGCTCGCGCGGGAGAACGGCTCGCCGGACGGCTATCGGACCATCGTCAACACCGGGCGCATCGGCCGGCAGGACGTGATGCATCTGCATGTGCACGTGATCGGCGGCCCGGACGTCCTCGGCCCGATGCTGCCGAGGGCACACTAGAGACTAGAGATCGAGAGGAAAGGACCATGGGTGGATTGAGCATCTGGCATTGGCTGATCGTGCTGCTGGTGGTCGTGCTGATCTTCGGCACGAAGAAGCTGCGCAACATCGGCCAGGATCTCGGCGGCGCGGTGCGCGGCTTCAAGGAAGGCATGAAGTCGAGCGAGTCCGACACGCCGCCGCCCGCGGAGCCGACTCCGCAGCAGATTTCCGGGCAGACGATCGAAGGCGAGGTCAAGAAGGAGAAGACTTCGTAGTGTTCGACATCGGCTTCTCGGAGATCGTGGTCATCGCCGTAGTGGCGCTGGTCGTGATCGGTCCCGAGCGTCTGCCCAAGGTGGCGCGCACGCTCGGACACATGTTCGGCCGGCTGCAGCGGTACGTGAACGAAGTCAAGGCCGACATCAACCGCGAGATGGAGCTCGATGAGCTGCGCAAGCTCCAGTCGCAGGTGCAGAGCGCCGCGCGCGACATCGAGCAATCGGTCGCGCATGCGGCGCAGCAGATGGAGTCCGGCGTGCGCTCCGTCGAGTCCGAGCTCAATCGCGGGGCGAGCGCGGAACCGGCTCCGTCGACGCCGCCTGCCGCCAGGGCGTCGGCGTCGGCGCCGAGCGAAGGATCCGGCGACGCGCCGCGCCAGGCGACGCTTCCCGGCATCGACCGCATCTAGGCTGGCAGCCTCCCGCTCGCTGGTCGTGGCTTCGGCCCGCGCTACAATGGTCGGCCGCGCGCCGATCGGACCATGAACCACGCCGACTCGCCCGAAGACACCCAGGAAACGTTCATCTCGCACCTGATCGAGCTGCGCAGCCGGCTGCTGCGCTCGATCGTGGCAGTGGTAATCGTGCTGGTGGCGCTGTTTCCCTGGGCGAAGGACATCTACGAGCTGGTGGCGATGCCGCTGCTCCGCGCGCTCCCGCGAGGCAGCACGATGATCGCCACCGACGTCACCGGAACGTTCTTCGTGCCGCTCAAGGTGACGCTGATGGCGGCGTTCCTGATCGCCCTGCCCTACGTGCTCTACCAGGTGTGGGCCTTCGTCGCGCCGGGGCTCTACCAGCACGAGAAGCGGCTCGCGCTGCCCGTGATCGTCTCCAGCGTGGTGTTCTTCGGGCTGGGCATGTGCTTCGCCTACTTCGTCGTGTTTCCGATCGCCTTCGGCTTCTTCGTCCGCTATACGCCGACGGGCGTGCAGATGATGACCGACATCGACAAGTACCTGTCGTTCGTTCTCACGATGTTCATCGCCTTCGGGCTAACGTTCGAAGTGCCTGTCGTGGTGGTCGTGCTGGTGCGGCTCGGGGTGGTGAGCCTGGACAAGCTCAAGTCGGTCCGCGGCTACGTGATCGTCGGCGCGTTCATCGTGGGGGCCATCTTCACGCCCCCCGATGTGCTGTCGCAGTGCATGCTCGCCGTGCCGCTGTGGCTGCTCTACGAGCTGGGGCTGTTCGTCGGGCGCTTCGTCGCGGTGACGAAAGAAGAGAGCGGCGCGGAGCACGGCGAGGCGACGCCGTAGGCGCGAATTCGTTCGCGCGGCGACGGCCGGTGAATGGGGACCGTAGGCGCGAATTCGTTCGCGCGCGAGGGCCGTGGGCGAAAGGTCAGCTCGCCGGCTTCGGCCGGCGGCCGACGATGACCGCCACCTGTATCGGCTTCTTGTCCCGCAGGACTTTGAGCGTCGCCTGCTTTCCCGGCGTGAGGGACGCGATCTGCGCCAGCAGCGCGGCCGTGTCGTGCGTAGGCTTGCCGTCGATCTCCACTACTACGTCGCGCACCTGCAGACCGGCGCGGTCCGCCGGACCGTTCTTGAGCACGCCGCGGATCAGCACGCCGCTCGCGTTTCCGGGCGCGAACGCCGCGGCCGTCTCGGCCGTGAGCTCCTGCGGCTCGATGCCCAGCCAGCCTCGAGTCACCTCGCCGTCGCGGATGATCTGCTCGAGCACCGTGCGGGCGAGCGAGACGGGGATCGCAAAGCCGATCCCCTGCGAGCCCCCGTTCTCGGAATAGATCACGCTGTTGATGCCGATCAGATTGCCGCTGGCGTCGACCAGAGCGCCGCCCGAGTTGCCGGGGTTGATGGCGGCGTCGGTCTGGATGAAATCCTCGAAACGGTTGACGCCGAGGTGGTTGCGGCCGAGTGCGCTCACGATGCCGTGCGTGACGCTGTTGCCAATGCCGAATGGATTACCGAGCGCGAGGACCGAGTCGCCCACCTGCACTTGGTCGAGCGAACCGAAGGTGATCGCCGGCAGATTGTCCCCATCGGCCTTGAGCACCGCGAGGTCCGACTCGGGATCGGTGCCGCGCACCGTCGCTCGCAGTCTCCGGCCGTCCGCGAGCACGAGCTGGATGTCGTCCGCGCCATCGATCACGTGGTTGTTGGTGAGGACGAATCCCTCTTTGCTCACGATCACGCCGGAGCCGAGGCTTGTCGCCCGGCGCGCCTGGCCGCCCTCCAGACCGGGAAAGAAGCGGCGCAGCAGCGGATCGTCGGCCAGCGGGTTGCGCTGCCGGATCTCCTTGCTGGTGTAGACGTTGACCACCGAGGGCAACGCTTTGCCCGCGGCCGCGGCCAGGCTCTCGGGCTTGGAAGCTTCCACCGCCGGCGCGGCCTCCTGCAGCAGCACCACATTGTTGCGACCGGAAAGCCGTGCGAGCAGGTCGGGCCGCAGAGTGGCCACGACGAAGAGCACGGCGAGGCACATGGTGGCCATCTGGGCGAACAGCAGCCAGAAGTGGTGGAGCGTGCGTTTCATTCGCGGGTGCCGGGTCGAAACGCGAATTATACTGCCCTGCCGCGGCGCAACATCGCGGCTACCGTCAGGTCCGACTCGCTCCCGGGCGCGAAGGTGCAATCGGCTGTTTTCCGGCGCCTTTTCGCGCCGTCGCTCCCCGCGAGGCTTTGGGCCACCGCGGCAAATCCCTTATAATTAACGGCTTTGCAGCCGCGTCGCTCCGGAATGGCAACCGACGAAAGCGTAAACACCAACAAACGGCGGTTCCTTCTCGGTGCGGCCAGCGCGATGGGCGCCGCCGGCGTGGCCGCCGCTGCGGTGCCGTTCGTGACCAGCCTGTGGCCAAGCGAGCGGGCGAAGGCGGCAGGCGCGCCGGTCGAGGTCGACATCAGCAAGCTCGAGCCCGGGCAGCAGATCACGGTCCTCTGGCGCAGCAAGCCGGTCTGGGTCATCCACCGCACCAAGGAGATGCTGGCCAACCTTCCGAAGATGGACTCCCGGGTCGCCGACCCCAAATCGGAAGTCGATCACCAGCCCGAGTACTGCAAGAACGAGGACCGATCGATCAAGCCCGAGATCTTCGTGGCAATCGGCATCTGCACGCATCTCGGCTGCGTGCCGACGTACAGACCCGAGGTCGCGCCGGCGGATCTCGGGCCGGACTGGCTGGGCGGGTTCTTCTGCCCGTGCCACCAGTCCAAGTACGACCTCGCCGGCCGCGTGTACAAGGGCGTTCCCGCGCCGACGAATCTGTGGATTCCGGCGTACGAGTTCCTCTCCGACACCAGGATCATGATCGGCGAGGACGGCCGCGGCGTGTCCGCGAAGACCGGGGGCTAGCGCATGTCCAGATTGCTGACCTGGATCGACGACCGCTTTCCCCTGACCAAGCTCTGGGATGAGCAGTGGGGCCGCTACGTCGCGCCGAGGAACTTCAACTTCTGGTACTACTTCGGCTCACTCGCCGCGTTCGTACTGGTGCTGCAGATCGTCACCGGCATCTTCCTGGCGATGAGCTACAAGCCGGACGCAAGCAAGGCGTTCGAGTCGATCGAGTACATCATGCGCGACGTCTCCGGGGGCTGGTTCATCCGCTACCTGCACTCCACCGGCGCCTCGGCCTTCTTCATCGTGATCTACCTGCACATGTTCCGGGGATTGCTCTACGGCAGCTTCCGCAAGCCTCGCGAACTGCTGTGGATCATCGGCTGCTTCCTGTACTTCGCGCTGATGGCCGAGGCGTTCTTCGGCTACCTGCTGCCGTGGGGCCAGATGTCGTTCTGGGGCGCGCAGGTCATCGTCAACCTGTTCTCGACGGTGCCCTACATCGGCGAGACGCTGGGCACCTGGATCCGCGGCGACTACACCATCTCCGACGTCACGCTCAACCGCTTCTTCTCCCTGCACGTCGTCGCCGTGCCGCTGCTGCTGCTGATCCTCGTCGCGGTGCACTTGATCGCGCTGCACGAGGTCGGATCCAACAACCCCGACGGCGTCGAGATCAAGAAGCAGCCGAAGGATCCCACGACCGGGATTCCGCTCGACGGCATCTATTCGCATCCGTACTACACGATCAAGGATCTGGTCGGCGTGGTGTTCTTCCTCATCGTGTTCTCGATCGTGCTCTTCTTCATGCCCGATATGGGCGGCTACTTCCTAGAATCGAACAACTTCATCCCGGCCGACCCGCTCAAGACGCCCGAGCACATCGCGCCGGTGTGGTACTTCACGCCGTACTACGCGATCCTCCGGGCCGTGCCGTCGTTCCTCAACTCGCAGTTCTGGGGCGTGTTGGCGATGGCCGTGGCCGTGCTGATCTTCATGTTCCTTCCCTGGCTCGACCGGGGTGCGGTCAAGTCGATCCGCTATCGCGGCCCGATGTACAAGGGGTGGCTCGCGGTGTTCGTCGTGAGCTTCCTCGTGCTGGGCTACCTCGGAACCGTCCCGGTCACCATCTGGGGGCAGTTCACCGGCGGCTGGGCCGACGCGCTGGACACCAAAGATCGCGCCACCTGGCTTGCCCGCCTGCTCACCATCGCGTATTTCCTGTTCTTCGTGCTGATGCCCTGGTACACCGCGCGCGACAGAACGAAGCCCGTGCCGGAGCGCCTGCGGTGAAGGCGCTGCCGCGCATCTTCGCCGGCGTCCTCCTCGCCGCCGCGGCCGGCGCGGCTTTCGCCGAGGAAGGCGCGCGGCTGCTCTACGCGCCCGTGGCCAGCAAGTTCGAGCGCGAAGCCATGCTGCAGCGCGGCGCCCGGGACTTCGCCAACTATTGCCTTACCTGCCACAGCGCCCAATACATGCGCTACAGCCGGCTGACCGACATCGGGCTCACCGACGAGCAGATCAAGGACAACCTGATGTTCGCCACCGACAAAATCGGCAACCAGATGACGGTGGCGATGCGCCCGAGCGACGGGGCGGCGTGGTTCGGCGCCGCCCCGCCCGATCTCTCGGTCGAGGCTCGGGTGCGCGGCCGCGACTGGCTGTACAGCTACCTGCTCGCCTTCTACCGCGACGACACGACGCCCACCGGCTGGAACAATCTGGTTTTTCCGAACGTGGCGATGCCGCACGTGCTCTGGAACCTGCAGGGAATCCAGAAGCTCGTCGAGACGCAGTACGACGACAAAGAGAAGGCGGAAGCCGCGGCCATCGCCGCCAAGGGCCTCGCTCTGGTCGAGCCGGCGCTGGGCGGCAAGTACGTGGTCAAGACGCTCACCGACGACGTGCCCGGGACGCTGTCCGCCGGCGACTACAAGTCCTTCGTGTCCGACCTGGTGGACTATCTCGACTATGTCGGCGAGCCGGCGAAGTACGAGCGCATCAACATCGGCATCGTCGTCGTGATCTTCCTCGGCGTGCTCTTCGCCCTCGTCTACGCGCTGAAGCGCAGCTACTGGAGCGACCTTCACTGAGGCGCCCCGGGCCGGCGCGGCCCTGTCCGGAGCCATTGCATTGCAAGCGCGACGCCCCAAGATGGCGTCGTTGGAGAGACCGACATCATGATGACCCTTTACTCCGGGACGACCGACCCGTTCAGCCAGCGCTGCCGCATCGTGCTGCACGAGAAGGGGATGGACTTCCAGATCATCGACGTCGATCTCGACCACAAGCCCGAGGACCTGGCCGTCATGAATCCGTACAATCAGGTGCCCGTGCTGGTGGAGCGCGACCTGGTGCTGCACGAATCGAACATCATCAACGAGTACATCGACGAGCGCTTTCCGCACCCTCAGCTCATGCCGGCGGACCCGCTGATGCGGGCCAGAGCGCGGCTGTTCCTGCACCGCTTCGAGAAGGAGCTCTTCTCGCACATCGACACGCTGGAAGGCAACAATCAGAAGCAGCTCGATAAGGCTCGGGGTCTTGTACGCGACAGCCTGCTGCAGATCGCGCCGGTGTTCACCAAGCACAAGTACATGCTCGGCGAGGATTTCTCGATGCTCGACGTGGCGATCACGCCGCTCTTGTGGCGGCTCGACTATTACGGGATCCAGCTGCCGAAGCCGGCCGCGCCGCTGATGAAGTACGCCGAGCGGCTGTTCTCGCGTCCGGCCTTCATCGAGGCGCTGACCTCGGCCGAGCGGGGGATGCGGAAGTAGGGCCGGATTCATCCGGTCGGGCGCGACGGTGCTATCCTAGTCTCCATGTCGGAGCAGTCCGCCAAGCCCTACCTGATCCGCGCCATCTGCGAATGGTGCGCGGATAACGGCCTCACGCCGTACCTCGCCGTCAAGGTGAACAGCCAGACTCGCGTCCCGCCGGCCTACGTCAAGAACGGCGAGATCGTGCTCAACATCAGTGCCGGCGCCACGCGCCGCCTCACCATCGACAATGAGCGCGTGCAGTTCAGCGCCCGCTTCAACGGCGTGTCCCAGGAAGTGTCGGTGCCGGTGCCTGCCGTGTCGGGCGTCTTCGCCAAGGAAACGGGCTACGGATTCGCGTTCACGGTCACCGCGGATCCCGTCGCTTCGCTCGACGCTGCGACGGTGCCGACCGAGTCGACCAGGCCCTCCGACGACAAGCCCCGCGGACGGCCCAAGCACCTGCAGGTTGTAAAATAGCGCGCCCGCAGCGGAGCCACAGCCAGCGCTGAATCGTCGCCACCGCATCGCGGCCCGCTCCACGCCGGCATAGCTCAGCAGGTAGAGCAGCGGTTTTGTAAACCGAAGGTCCCGGGTTCGACTCCTGGTGCCGGCACCGAAACCTCGCGGTGCATTCCGGCGGTTCCGATCTTCCGCTCGGCAATCGACGGTCGCCGGGCTCGCCGCGTCGTGGAGCTTGCTTCCTGCCTGAGGTGAAGCCGCATGGTAGCGAGCCTTTCTTCGAAGGTGCGGAGCAAGGCGTTGGCGCTCTCCACCGCGGCTACACGATCTCCGTCCCGCATCATGCGGTCGATCA
>Ga0335081_10002260_pt1 | contig 30326 bp, 20 predicted proteins | sample Lox_Sample_35_FD_206713 | JGI IMG/M metagenome (GOLD analysis project Ga0335081, IMG submission 206713) | Soil microbial communities from Loxahatchee National Wildlife Refuge, Florida, United States - Lox_Sample_3.5 | ecosystem: Environmental > Terrestrial > Soil > Wetlands | place: USA...
TCTATTTCCCTCTCAGCGTCTTCGTAGTCAACGGAAGCCCTGTGAACACGATAGTACATTTTCAATGGTTTTACATTTTTTCTTGCTTTTTTGTGCCAAGCTCCAAGAGTTGGCAGGCCGCAAACGGCCTTATATGTCTTTTCTGCCTCCTCTTTGATTCTTTCGAACATGTTGAATGTTCCGGGCGAGGTTAAATCCTCCTTCGAGCATTGGACGACGCGTATCTGATACCTGCTCTGAATTCTGAGAAGGGCCTCTCGATTTGCGAATGTCAACCCGAAGTATGCGAGAAAGTTTGATTTATTACTGTGGACATTCCGTATAATCGAATATCCTTGCATGTCCTGCCATCGCCCGTCAGGGGTAAGGAGACGGTAATCAACAATCAATGCAGTAATCAAATTTCTGCCAACATCATCATCAAGTATCTTAAAAACTTCCTCCGCTGTGCAGGCAATTTCACAAGTGATGTTTCGTTTTTCAAATTCCTCACGTATCCTTTGGCGGCTAACTTCCTTATCATCAACGAACAAAATCTTCCATGGAGGCCTCTCTCCTGTCAGAGAAGAGACAGTCTTTTGTTCTTGAGACGGCAAAAGCACCTGCAAACGCCCCTCGGAATTACTTATAATATCTGTCACCGATGAGTAATCTTGTTCAGATTTCACTTTAGAGTTTATTTCCTTAACTATTTCGCTAAAGACTCGTAAGACTCCTGTGTCGTCAAAAAACAAACTTGAAATCTTTCCCTTGGCAGTCTCAACGGCATCAGTGATCATTTGATTGAACTTCTCAAGTGGCATAGCTTGATGTTGTTCGGATATCATGACGGAATTCTTTAGATCATGGATCCTTTCAAACAACAGACCTTTGAGACCACAAGTACTATCCACAATGTCCTCTAGGGTCTCTATGTCGATCGGTTCCATGTTCAGCTTAGATAGAGTTGTCTTTAAGTCTGCGGGAAGCTGACAGAAGTGATGCCCTGAGGTTTTAAGTATATCAAATCGTCCATGATGCGTGGGCAAGTAAAAGTATTCTTCAGGTAGGAACGAACAGAATAAAACCTGCGCAGTCATATGCCGTTCTGCACGAAGTTTTTTCAAAATTTCCACTCCGTAAAAATCGGAAAGTTTCTTCCCATTCCAATCTAGTTCCGCAAGAATTACTATAAAAGAACAGTTAGAAATGTCGATGTCGGCAACTTCTTTTTCGGAGAGGGCTAAAGATTGTCTGCCAAAAGTATCTGCCAAGGACATAGAATATGGATATGTGTTCCATATAAAAAGTATCTGCGACTTTTGAGTCGAGAACTCTGCTACACGCTGTTCCTTAGATTCTGATTTCTTCACCTTATTGCGTCACACTCAGCTTTCCTCTATTGCTTTTTCTTACCCCTTTGCTAATAAGAACGTAATAACATGGTTTATTGAATTGATTGCATTTTCAAAAGTCGCAGTCGTTTCACTCGAAGAATGAGCGACCGTATTCCGTAAGTTACTCAGTGCCATTAAAGCATTTTCATGACTTAGATTAATGACGTTACGATTCGACAATGCCGTGACCATATTCTTAAAACCGCCTTCAATTATACCTGGGACTACTGATGGCTCTTCCCAAGGAAGGTTTTTAACCAATTCTTTGCAGTGATTTTCAGCCGCTAAATACGAGTGAAGAATGGATTCTCCAAAGTTTGTTTCGTTGCTGATTGAGACGGAGTTCCACACTTTCTTTCGCATTCTTAGAAACGAAAAGGCATCATACAGATAAGCCATCGTATCTGCATCAATTGTCCTCTGTTCAAGGGATTTTATTTTATCCCAAACTAAACGCAGGCGGACCTGGCCAAGTGCCTCGTAAATCAATCTTCTAAGTTTTAAATAGTTACGAAAACTGTACGCATCATCGGGTGAATTCAGTAAACCTTCTTTAGACCAGAAGCCATCGGCTCCCAATTCGGTAAGTTGTTCCAAGATTTCGATTCGAGAAGAGGCGGTGAATATAATTACTGGCATACTTGGATCACCACGCTTGGGGTCCTTTATCAATTTCAGGAGTTTGGCTCCGCTGAAATCCATGATATTGGAATATCTATTCTGAGTTTCTCCTTGCAGCCTAAGATCAAGCAAAACCAAAAGGTATTCACGTAAATTAGTGTACCTTACCGCCTCTGATGCTTCATCGAAAGATTTTATAGCCTTGACATATGATTCTCCCAAAAGCATGTGAAGAACATCCAGCCATCCATTATCAATCTCATCATCTATATACAACACGCCCTTGAATTTCTTCTGAACTCCCGGAATACCATTCGTCGAACAAAGATTATCTATCAGCGTTTTCAGATTGTCTCGCTCAGTTACGCCGGGTTGTTTTGCCAAAACCATCTTATTAAGTGTATCGGAAATTCCTTGAACGCCATCGTGGTACGAAACAATTTGGTGCTCTCGTTCGTTTGATCCAATCTTAATAGACTGTTCATTTATGAACATAATCTCTTTTGAGCTAACATCCTCGCTGCGAGTTTTGAACTTATCTTGAAGCTGTTTTCCAGCATATTGTATATCTAGACTTTGTGGATCATTCACGAAAATTTTGTGCCCGACTAACAGGCGACTCGGTCCCCACCAATTTGCTATTTTATGCTTTTCAAGAGTTATGGCTTCCGACATGTCCAGCTTGAGATAAGGTGTCAACAATGAAAGCGAGCGTAAAGGAGTCACCTTTGATTTAAACTTTCCGATGTGCAATTCATGGTTGCGTAATTCTAAATGAATAACTTGTGTGGCATCGATTACAGAAATGCCTGGTGAAGTGAGGAATACATTTCTTGGATCAGTCTTTAGCAGGACCCAAATCCGGAAAAAAGAGTAGATGACCATAGGACACCTGCGCAAATCGTCCGACAGAGATTGGGTAAGTCTAATGTGCTTCGCCAAATCAATCCCTTTACAACTCTGTAATTTTTCTCGGTCGCTGAGTCTCAGATGGATATTTATGAATATGGCTCGAATTCCTGCCACCTTCGCTAACGCATTAAGAATTTCATCTGAAGTTGCCCCAATTACAGGTTGCGAATTATATCCAAGCCCCTTAAACCGCTGGACGAGGAATTCGACGAATGGTTTGTTGTGATCAATTATCACTACAGATGGGGACGATTTGTCAGCCCTAGTTTTGGCAGGCGCTCTGCTTTGATTGCTTTGCGGTCCAAATCGATTCTTGTACATCAATCGTGTCTCCGTGCCATAGTCTATTCTCTAATCAAATTTAACCTATTACGAAACACAGCAAGCAACTCCATGTATTTTTCTTCATATTTTTGTTCATCGGACTCTTTTAATGTTTGATATCCTTTTTTGAGACTCCTCCACGCTTCTTCATACTGCTCTCGATTACCGCTTTCTCTTTCGTCTGCTTTAACGAGTTCGATGAGTTTACTCCAGCGTTCTTCAGCATCTGAAATGTTATTGGGCGGAACATGCAGCTGGTGCAAGAGTTTGAGTTTGAATTCTAGTGTAAAATCGGTTTTAAGGATTTTTAAAATTTCACCCTTTTTGTCTGAAATCTGCCTATCGCACAGCACATTGAAAAGTTGTGTCGGCAGGCTATCCGAACCATGATGAACAAGCTGCAAGTCTGTTCTCTTTCCCTGTCGAAGTTTACTCTCAATAAAAGTACTCATGTCTTGGGCTGCGAAATGAACGACACCTACCAAAGGGTCCGCATTTTCGAGAAGGGATTTAAAAACGCTGTGCGCTATAATCTGTTGCTGTGCCATGTTCTCATGGACAAGAATAATATCGTGCGTGTTTTTAAGGGAAACAAACTTACCAAGCGACGCCTCGTACCCGAGTGGACTATTTTGCTTTAAGATATCATCATTGTTGGATATTAAGCCAAGTGCAATCTGAGATTCCTCATTAATGTTTGCATCCTCCAATTTCTGTGTATTTGTCACGATTAAAACCATGGCTGTTCCCATACTCTCAGCTCCTCAGCTTTCTTGCTGCAAGCACAAGATTAGTCAGCTTGTACTTAGATAAATCATCCACCAAACATTCGGTCACCGATGAGACGTTGACAAAACGTTCTTCTTTAGGAAGATTATGAGGTTGCCCTCTGCCTGAAGTTATAACGATAAGAAGGTTCTCATTGTGGCATTTTACTCTGTCATTTAAATACCGTTCTATCGCTGTGTCGTTTGTATCAGCACCCTTTAGTATCTTCTCTATAATGCCAAGATGTATAATAAGTACATCTAGCGATTTAAGATTTGTGGCAAGCCATCTTTCAATTTTCTCTTTAACGGTTAGATCTTCATCGTTACGTTTTTGGGTGAAATCAAACTGGTTCAAATCAAACTCATTTGCAGAAGGTACAATCCGATTCGTTTTCTCATATATAGAACCAAATTTTATAGGTTCTTGATTTTTGGGTTTGTATTCGTAATCCAATGCCTTCTGGATGCGTTCATCTATTATAGCAATCTTCATCGCGACAAACTCTGCGATTTTACTTTTGACCGATTCGTCCTTAACACGTCTAAATACCAAAGTGCCATTATCAAAATCAAAATTAGGCAAAGAGGTCTTCACTCTGGAAGATAATGGTTCAACATACTGACAATTTTTTTCTAAATCACTCCACTTTTCACCATGTGGAGGAAATGCTGCGTCTATATCTTTTCCACTCGATTCACCAGTAGAAAATTGAAATTTATTTTCTCCATCATTTAGAGGAGAGCATATGAGTTTCGCAATGTCGTGTTTCTTGAGAAATGACTTTGCCCATTGAGGCCATACTATTTCATCTACCAATCCTAAAAAATTTCCTTTCCGGTCTCTAATGATCTCTACCACCTTTTTAAGTTTTGAATCAATGGGCATTACGCGGTATGGCAGAGCGCTTCTATTATCCTCGATCTTGGCTCCTAGGTTGTCATTATCCACATAGAGTAGAAAGGGATGCGGGTACACCGATTTTTCTGGATCAAATTCGTTGCTTGACAACACACAAATCCCTTCCTCCGCTAACTTTTTCCTGCGGTCTTGATCAATCCCAAAATCTCCAACGATTAGGTAGTTTGATGGCTTCATTAGATGAATACGATACCCTAGACATCCGTTTACATTTACGGCTTTAATTATATTGATCTGGCTTGCATTGGGTTGACAATTATTCGAGCACACGTCAACATGGAATTCTCTTTCATCCACCTCTTCAGGTGCAATCTGTCGAAGGTACGCGGCAGAGACCTGCATTTCAATTAATCCCCAGGCACCTTGCCTAAGAGTCCCCCGATCTAGTACGCCGTCGTTTAATCTTTTGTTAAGTTTATAAACAAGCCGACCTATGGGTGTGTCCAAGTCCACACTACTTCCAGCATCCTTTTCATTGCATTCTTTTGACCATGCCTCTAACTCTTTTCGATCAAGTGCTGAATCGGCAGTAATTTTACAGTTGTCATGGATCAGGACTTCATACAAGGAACTATCGGCCTCACAATTTCTAAACTCAATTTTGAATTCTACCTCACTACTGTCATCTGGTTTTCCGCCATGCTTAGCGGTATTACGAATGAGATTTTCCAAAATCACATAGAATGCATGACAACCCAAAACATCGTTGGGTATCGCAACGAGCAGGTCTTCTTTTGGCGGGTACAGACCGTTATCTTTTATCTCAAGTTGTTGACCCTGTCGATAATCCCACAAAGTAATCCTATAAGCAAACTGGTTGATCCCACTGATATAATTCAATAGAAGACGGTTTCTGTCGAAACCAGACAGGATTTCCTTATACATCGACTTGTTCACTAAAAGGGTTGGGACACTTGTGGCAATATCAGCAAGGTAATCCATTCTTGTTTTTAGATAGACGTTGAAGAACGAGATCGCTTTATCTTTGTCAATTTTCCCTTCGGTGGAAAGCTCCTTTTTGTTGATTTGTTGAAAACTGTTGCATTGTTCATCAAAGATATTAACCTTGTCGATGTTTTCAATTTGTTCCTTTTTGATCAGATTCGCCAAGACGTGAGAGCCTATATTGTGAGACATGTTGCGAGCCATGACCTGAGAGATTGCTGCTCTACGCGCGCTGTTCAAACGTTGCATGTTAAGATTGCGTTGCCTATCGGTAAAGGTCTCAATGCCTTTAACGGTGGCTCTTTCCTTGATGCTGGCCGGAGAATCTTCTTCGTGCATAAGCCGCTCAAGTACTGTGAACGCGCTGCTCATATCTTTATCAGGGTTTTCCTGCAACGCCTGCTCAACATCTCTTCTTTCAAGGTCAAAAAACATTGACTTGTAGTCTTTTGCAACCAACTTTAATGCTTCTTCCGCTATTGCAAAGTCGATTCGCTCCGGTTTCCACAAATGCAAAAGTCTTAATGTGACAGCAAATCTATTTTCTCCAAATTCTGAAAGTGGTAAGAGATAACCCTTGTAGTCCGTTTTATCCCAGAGTTTACTTTCGACTTTCAAAAGATCTGTCGGATAGTCTTCACCGAATGATTCTTCAGTCCATTCACCTATTGGTCCGCCTAAACCTGCATAGATAACAGCTGGTGTGTAAGAGGTCGTCGGGTACGATTTCACACTTAATAGAGCAACCTCATCGGGCTTCAATTTCCCTTCTTCAACCAATCCTTTGATCTGGTGATAAGCTAGCCGGTATCTTGTCCAGAATCTTTTCTTACCAGGATCATAAAAGATTTCTTGGAAATACGGATGGGTAAGATCGTATTCATTAAGAGATTCATGTTTTGAAACCGTCGCCAAGACTAAACACAGCAAGCGATCTATGAGGTAATTCTCCGGTCTCCCCTCAACCACCTCATCGTAATGCTTTGTTCCCTCGTGAACCACAATCCATTGCCAGAGTATTGAAAATTTATTTCGTATAAATTCAACCCTTTCAAAAACATTTTCGCAAATGGTTTTGATCACAGAAACATCTTCGTCTGCCCTTTTGAAAACGAACAATTCCAAGTCCACTTTCTCTTTAGTAAATGCAGTAGCTAATGAAGTAGGATCCTTTTTAGTGATTTTAATTGTTAACTTTCTGACACTTGTGCCAATTAATCTTGGTGGGACTTGCCTGCCACCAACATTAACGTGTCCCCTCCGAGTACTACACTTATCACACCAGTCTTTAATGAAATCGGAAAAAACCTTGCTCACACCCTTTTCGGGAGAAAAATACCTACGGTAAGAATGAAGGTACTCTCCTTTCCATGGTATGGCTACCAGGTGGATGCCAAGCGGAGCCAGATGGTACGTTAGTATTCTTGCGAGTAAATCGTAATACGAACGGTTGAGACGATTTAGTTCCGTCTGACCATTTGGTTTATCTATCAGGTCCACCAACCCTCTTTCAAATAAGTCATCGTAAAGATCAGGAAGAGCACTATATGGCGATTCTGCAATAGCGAAGAACCGCTCGGAAGAAATGACAGTAGCAACCGTCTGCGCTACAATATGATCTACTAGTACTTGTTTATAATTCACGGTGGACTCTTTCGTGCATACCAACCACTACAACGAAACTTCCAACATTATCGCTAGGAAAAGCATTAGGGTATTTATGAGGCCAAACCCTAATCTTGCGAGATATTTTCAATCCAGCCTTCTTAACATGGTCATGGAACACATTGTACGACACCTTATACTCATAATCATACTGGTATCCGTACCATGCCACCTGTCTAATTATGTCAACGGCATTATCCGGCGTTCCCATTTTCTCGAGATATTTTATAAGCTCTGAATAGAAAAGGTATACCGCCTCCCGGTACGATTCTAACGAATTGGAATATGGTGGTAAAAAATTTTCATTCACCAGGATATGGCCATCTGGCTTTAATAGTTCCTTAGCGTTCTTCAAAAACTGTACCTTCTCTTCGTTAAGTACATGGTGGTACGCCGATCCCATCAAGATGAGATCCACCTTCTCAGGATATCTAAAAGTTGTGGCATCTTCATTACGAAACTCGAATTCAATGTTTGCATGTTTTGTAAGCCTTTGGCGTGAAGCATCAAGGAACTGATCGTCTGTGTCCACGCAAACGACCTTACCAACATTTGCCACCTCCAGGATGTGTTCAGAGAACAATCCTGTGCCGGCGCAGAAATCGACAACTAGGAGCGGTTCCTTACTTTTTTGAAAAAGTTTCTGGACTGTCCTCTTACTTTCATGGTAAAGCGCGAGTTCGTTTGCGGTATTTTGGGCAGCATCTAATTTCGACGGCTCATCTTTGTAGTCTATTCTATTTTGGAATAAAATCTCAAATCTTGGCTCAAGCTTTTCTTCAATCCGTAAATTGGGATTCATCATTAGCTTTAGCATCTTACTCTCCTCTCATACCCCTATTACGCATTAACCGCAGCGGATAAAATCTCTTTGTCGATATTTGCACCGGTAATAAAGAGCACAACCTTCATTCCTTTAAGATATGATGAAACCTTTCCCAAGGCAGCTATGGTTGACGCCGAAGCCCCTTCGATCAACGAATGGGTTGACTCGATACCGCGACAGATGGCTGCTTTAATTTCTTCTTCGGATACAGTGACGACTTCGTTAACGTTGCTTTTGATTATGGAGAAGGGAAGTTCGAATACGGAACGAGTCGCTAGCCCATCAGCTATGGTGTCGCATGATTCAAGCTGGATGGTTCTCCCTTCCTTCAATGACCTATAAACGGCGTTCGCCTTCTCGGCTTGTACTCCGATAATTTTTGTGCTCGGGTTAATGGCATTTCTTACAATCGCGGTACCTGAAATAAGCCCTCCGCTGCCGATCGGAACAATTAAGACATCAGGATCGGAAAGCTCCTCAAAGACTTCGTATGCGCATGTGCCGGCAGCGGCTATTATTCCTGGGATGTTTGCAGTGTGGACATAAACCTTTCCGGTTTCTGCTGCAAGTTTCTCGCAGTGCTCTTTTGCTTCATCATAATCCTTGCCATATTCCACAAGTTCAGCGCCATAAGATTTTATAAGTCTGTTTTTGCCTATAGAATTTCCTACGGGAACGACCACCGTTACACTAGTGCAAAATCTCTTTCCAGCAATGGCCAGGGCTGCGCCATGATTGCCCCGCGTGACCGCAATGAGGCCCTTCTTGCGATCAACTTCTGGAAGCGTACCAACATAATACAGCGCTGCTCTGATCTTGAACGCACCCGAAAGATTAAAGTTTTCATGCTTTATATAGATCTCTGCTCCAGTCTCTTGAGAGAGGATCGTATTGAAACGTAATGGAGTTTTTACATCGTACTGTTCTAGAAACTTTCGCGCTGAAATTACATCTCTTATCGTGATATTAGTCTTGTCCACTCACTTCTCCGTACTCATTTTTACGTATTGCCCGTTCTCATATATCATTTTGTCATACTGTGGATTCTCGATATCGCCGTTCTGGTCAAAAACAATCTTCCCAGAAGCTCCATGGTAATTATCATTGGCAAGACTATCTGCGAGGAATTCTTGTATCTTCACTCCGTCGTATCCTACCTTGGAAACAACAAAGGCAGCAAGTTTAACAACATCATACGCTTTTATGGAATTTACACTTGGATACTCCCCAAACTTAGCCTTATAAGCACTACGGAAACTATCGTATGCTGGACCTGAGCCTTCGGCTGGAAGATCAAACATTACGCCATCCACCACATCAGCACCAACTTTGGCAAATTCACCCGCGCTAAGGTTATCGCTTCCGATGTAGTGAGTCTTAACGTTGAATTCTCTCATTTGCTTTACGAAGATAGCTGCTTCAGGTGCATAAGCAAAGAGGAACACTACATCTGGTTTTGCCATAGCCACTTTTGTCACCACCGTTCTGAAATCATTTGTGCCAGTTTCCACCGGTTCTGATAGAGCAATCTTTCCACCGAGGGACTCAAACTTTGAGGCCGCGGAATTTTCGATTCCTTTCCCCCAATCGTCGTCTGCGTACAGAATCACGCCGTTCTTCCATGCATTGCTGATGGCCCATTGCGCAACGTACATTCCGCTGAAGTCATCTGAAGGCATTATACGGAAATAATACTTTCCACCCTTTGTAGTCAACTCAGCCGCGGACGATAAGGCATCGACAATCACAACCTTATTCGCATTTGCGATAGGAGCAACTGCCAGAGCATTTTTGCTGCCGGTAATTCCTGTAATTACCTGCACATGATCAACATTGATAAGCTTCTGAGCGGCAGAAGCAGCATCGGTTGGATCGAATTGGGAGTCCTCATAAATCATATCGAGCTTTTTCCCATTTATACCTCCAGAAGTATTTACCTCATCCTGAGCAATTTCCATCCCATTTTTCATCATGGTGCCGTAGGAAGCAGCATCCCCTGTGAGAGAAAGAATAGCGCCAAATTTTACATCATTGGGTTTTCTTTGTACCAAGGTAGTGACGGCAGCTATTATCAACCCTATGATTATTACAGCTGTTGCCGCTATCCAAAATTTTCTTTTCATTTTTTTCTCCATTTATCTCGTGATTAACGACCTTTTTTGAAATTATAGCAAATTTGTCATTTCATGGCACCACCTTCTACTGCTACTTAAAGAATATCTCTTCCATCTTTCCATTGTTCAATATTTCAGAAGGGTTTTCCTCATGAAACACTTTGCCACCTTTAAGCACATAAGCATGGTCAGCAATCTTTAACGCTTCTCGTAAGTTCTGCTCTGCCAACAATACCGCTATCCCCCTTTCCGTGCTAAGCCGTCTGATTATATTCATGACGTTCTTAACAGCTTGTGGGGCAAGGCCACCTGATGGTTCATCAAGCAGCCACATCTTTGCATCCTGCACCAGCATCGTGGCTATTGATAGTTTCTGCCTTTCACCTCCGCTGAGGAGTCCTGCTCTTTTGTTTCTCACTTCGTACAGCTCGGGAAATATGCTCCAAACTTCATTCATACTATCTGAATCATTCTTATTGTCAATCTTGCTTTTTGTCTTATTAATCAGAAGAAGGTGTTCCAAGACTGTCAGGCTTGGAAATGTATTATTGCCCTGTAGCAAGGAACTGATACCGAGGTTAAATAACAACGTAGTTTCCATACCAGTAACATTTCTTCCTTCTACAATAATTTTCCCCTTATGGGGTGGTACTACACCTGAGATTGCTTTTAAAAGGGTTGATTTCCCTGCACCGTTCGCTCCAATTATTGCAACTATCTCCCCGGGCATTACCTCAAGAGATACTTCAGATAAAATATCCTTTTTATAGTATCGAACACTGATGTCTTCGATCTTAAGATATGCTCGACGAGTTAACACTTCAGTCTTCATACTCCTACATATATTTCTTTAAGTTGGGTGTTTGATAAAATCTCAGAAGGTGAACCAGAAAGAGCGATTCTTCCGTTATCCATTACATAGATCATATCTGAGATAGCCATTGCTTTAGGGACATCGTGTTCGATCATAAGGACTGTTTTCCCATTTTTCACAAGATTGAGTATATGCTCCAAAAGTTTCTCAATAATGACTGGATTAACACCGGCAGTTGGTTCGTCAAGTAACAGCAGATCCGAATTATTCATAAGAAGTCTCCCAAGAGCAATCAGCTTTTGCTGTCCATACGACAAGTCCTCGCTGATAGTATTCCGTTTTTCTGCGAGTCCAAACAATTCTAAAATCTCGAGTGCCTGCTGTCTATTCTCCTTCTCAATAGCTCCAACTTTATGCGGCTGAAAGAACAAGTCCAAGATCTTTTCTCCTGCTTGCTTTCTTCCTGCAACGAGGAGATTTTCCATGGCTGTCATATTCTTAAATAACCTAACATCCTGCCACAATCTGCCAATGCCAGCCGCAGATCGATTCCAAGCCGGTGTATCATTAAGAGATTTATCTTTGTAACGAACTACACCGGAGTCTTCAACTATAAGTCCCGAAATGATATTAAACAGAGTGGTTTTACCGGCACCGTTTGGACCAATAATGGTGGTTATAGTTCGTTCCGGAATTTGAATAGATACCGAATCCACGGCTTTCACGCCATCAAAGGATTTGGAAAGAGATACTGTTTCTAACAAAAAATTGCTTGCCATATTAGGATTCAAATTTGTATTTTCCGGCAATCCCCTGGGGACGAACAAGCATCATAACAATTAAGGCAATGCCATAGATTATCATTCGCAAATTTGCTGAAACTGAGTCGGGAATTGCCAATAATCGCAGTGCCTCGGGTAATAAAACCAAAATGACGGCGCCCACAATGGGGCCCTTAAAGTTTCCTGTTCCACCTAATAAAACCATGCAAAGCAAAAGCAAAGAATCATCTGTGGTAAAAGTTGATGGGTCTATATAGGTTATGAAGGTTGCATAAAGAGTTCCAGCCACCGCAGCACACCCAGCCGAAATAGCGATGCTACGTATTTTAAATGAGCTGGCCTTTTTTCCTAACGTTGTCGCGGCAATTTCATCGTCACGGATGGCCTGTAGTGTACGGCCGAATGCCGAGTGTAGCACCATATAGATTAAGCCGCCAACCATCACTGTTATGACCAACCCGAACAATGAGAACGTTAATAGCGAATCTAAATGTATTCCAAAGAGATCAGGTTTAGGAATTCCTGCGATGCCGAAGGGACCTTTGGTGACCGTTACCCAATTGTTTATGACTGAATAAACGATTACCTGAAACGCTAATGCGGCAAGAATAAAATAATCTCCCTTGAATCTCATAGATGCTGCGGTTATTAAAAAGCTCGATAAAACCGTACCGACTACGGCAAGCAGTAAAGCCGGTAGAAATCCCCAATGCAGGTTGACCATTAATAAGGTTGCGACATATGCACCAACACCATATAGAGCGGCCTGAGCTAAAGTCACAAGACCAGCGTAGCCAACAACAACGTTTAGCGAAAGTGATAGAACAGTATATATCTCTATCAGGATTACTATGTACAGCATGTAACTCATTTCTCTTCCAATCTCATCTTAGCGGATAAAAGGCCTTGTCGTCTACATACAAGAACAATTACAAGAATTAAAAAAGTTACAGCATCTTTCCATTGATCGGAAAGAAACCATATTACTACATTTTGAGATAATCCAAGAAGAATTGCCCCCACGACTGAACCACGATAAGAATTAACTCCACCTATAATGACAGCTACGGCAGCGGTCAGGACTGCAGACATTCCAACAAAGGGAGTAACGCCGACGTCAAATGCTATTAGGAGTGATGCTATGGAAGCAAGGAGCGACCCAACCAAAAATACTTGAACTCTAATTCTTTTTGCGCTGATACCTAACACGTTTGCCAAAGTTGAATTATCCGAAACAGCTCTTATCTTACGGCCAAGAGAACTTTTTTCTAAGAGTATGAAAAATCCGATGATACTAATTATTGATACAATGAACTCGATAACCTGCATTTGAGTTACTCTAACACCCCAGAACGTAAGAGTTGGCTGTAACCCAGGGTATAAGTACCTTATGGTATTGCCAAAAAAAATTGCGATTAGATTGATGACAACGATATATACCCCAAGCGACGAAACAAATGTAATTACAGAAGACGAACCTTTCATAAAGTGAGGACGATAAACGATAAGCTCTATTAGAGCCGATAGTAGACAGGTGATGACGATCGCGGACACCAAGCCAAGGAATAACGAAGATCCAATGTTTGTGAAATGAGTTGAACCTGTGAGTAACACCCAACCTAAAAAGAAGTAGGGCGCCGAGGTGTATATAGCACCGTGTGCAATATGAAAGACCTTTGTTCCTCGATAAATAATATTGAATCCTAACGCAACAAGTGCGTAAACCAACCCTACGATGAGCCCGTTTATAAATATCTGCAAAAAGATTGACGTCATAGTCTAAGTGTGGTCACAATTCGTCCATTATGTGTATTCTCAATAAAAGACATCTTGAGTTAGCTGAAGTTAGCTGTGAACGAGGACCTGAAATTTCGCCAAATTTAAGCTTTGGGAAGAGTGATCAGAACGCGCAGAATAAAGGAATTATTGTTGAGTTTGAAAATAGACATGCCTGCTTTGATAATTAATCCTCGGCTTGTTCACTAAACCTCCTCATTTCTTTACTATACTTCCGCAGACATCAGAGTGTCAAAAGTTGTTTCTGTGTGCCAATCTGGTAGAAAAAAATCAAGTTTTATTGCTTTCGGAATAACTGTTGGTTTTGCACTCAGATTTTCTTTTCCCACCTTCTCCACCCAGAAACATGGGCAGATAGCAAACTCTTAAAAAGTTTCCCGTGATTCGGAATTTTTAAATGAAGCAGTTCATGGACAATTACGAAGTCTTGAAACATTGGAGCTTCATGGAGGAGTTTTGCGGAAAAAGTTAAATAGCCCTTTGTCGAGCATGACGCCCACTTTCGAGTCATCTTCTGCACACGAATCTGTTTCGGCTTCACACGTACCTTCAACGCCCATGTTTGGACCGTTGCTTTGAAGGATTCTTCGGAAATCGATTTTCGTTTGCGTCGCGCTTTCATTGTTGTCGAAGTCTCAATATCTCATCCGCAAGATCGACCATTCGTTTGCCGCTTACGACGCGTAGCAATGATTTGTAAATCTCTGCTTTCAATTGGCGTTGCTCGTCCGCGTTGGCGGCGGAATTTGGAAAACGCAGGTAAGCTGCACTGATTTCTTTTGCAAGCACCACGGCGTCAGGCAATTGTTCCTGCCGCAAGAACCAAAATATCTCAAATGTCGCTGGATCGAGACCACTTTCTTTTCGAGCTTTATCGGCTTCATGCTTTTCCTTCATCAGGGCTTCTATTTGAGTAAGCGCATCTGTCGTGGACATCTGACGATCTTCCAAATTCTCTTTTACTTTTTCTGCACGTTCGGCAATGGATCGCAAATATGGCTCGGTCGTACCACGGTCATCAGCGATTCTGACAAGGCTATTGATCAGGTTGATCACCTTCGCGTTCTCAGATCCCTTCTTTGCCATTAGTGCTTCCAATGCTGCTTCATCAAACTCTACCGTCTTAGTCATCTCAGCAAGCCCATACACCATGGCATTTTCGCGAACTAACTTTTCGGTTTTATGTGCTACATCCGATAAGAAAGTTGTTTTCCTCCCGTATGCGTTACGAAGAGCCTTGTATATCTCCTTCAGACAATAGTAATCGTCTATGTAATCACGCAATTGAGGATCAGGTGAAAGTATTTCATAAAGGTCTTCAATCTCTTGGAAGAAGTCTGTGAATTCCTGTCGTTCCTTCTTGTCGAGGAATGTCTCATAAAGAAGCTTTTCTAACTTCTCATTGCTGCTTCCGTTCGTGCCGGCGGCCTGCAAATATTTCTTTCCCTTCCCATCCATAAGTGCTTTGAAATGCGCGAAGAGTAAATCAAGGTCTTCAATCACTCCGCTCACTTCATCGGAATCGAAAGCAAGTGCCTTGTTTAGTTCCTTCAGGATTCCAATGAAGTCCACGATGAGACCGCAAGTTTTCTTGATGCCTTGCTCATCTTCATAAGGACGATTCACACGCGCCACGGCTTGCAGCAGGACATGGTCGCGCATGGGCTTGTCGAGATACATGCAGTAGAGAATCGGCGCATCGTAACCTGTGAGAAGCTTGTCCGTAACAATGAAGATTTTCGGCAGTTGGTCGGGCTTCGGAAATGCCTTCCGCACTTTTTTCTCATCGGTCTCGGTCAATTGCAGCTTTGCGACGAGCGGGCGTTCAATTGAATCATCAACATTTTTTGTATAAACCGGAGTCGAGTATTCCGGCGGTAGATATTTATCGAGAGCATTCTTGTAAAGCGCACACGCCTCGCGATCCACCGCAACGAGAAACGCTTTGTAGCCGAGCGGCTCGACATTTTCTTTGAAGTGCTTAGCAATAAACTGTGCCACTTTATCCACACGGTCGCCCGCTTTGAGAAATGCTTTCAAGTTCACAGCACGGTCGAGAATGCGGTTTAGATCATCTATATCGCTGACACCCTCCCCCTCGGCGATACTTAAGAATTCCTTGTTAAGCAGTTCTTCAGGAACCTGTAATTCGCTGCGGGCAAGAGTGTGGCGGAGTTTTACAGTCGTTCCATCTTTGATCGATTCTCTGACTGAATATTTGTCTAAATACCCCTTCTCATCCTCCTTACCGAAAATCTTGAAAGTGCCTTTGCCATAGGCCGTCTTGTCTATCGGCGTGCCGGTAAAGCCTATGAGTGTCGCGTTAGGCAACGCGCCCATAAGATAATTGCCAAGATCGCCTCCAGTTGAACGATGAGCTTCGTCAATTAGGATAAAGAAGTCAGATCGCTTGCACGAATCTTTTCTTATGTCATCGAATTTGTGGATCATCGATATGATGAGTCCACGAAAATCTTGATCCAACAATTGCTGCAACCTCGCTCGACTTTCCGCGTATGCGATTTTGATGTCGTGCCCTTGCATTTCGCCAACGAGACGTTCAACCCATCCCGACAATTGTCCTTCGAGTTCGTTCCGATCAACGACGAGCATTACCGTTGCACCGGGAAAATGTTCCTTATTCTCGAGAATCAGCCGCGCTGCTGTGATGATCGTGAAGGTTTTTCCTGAACCCTGCGTGTGCCAGACAAGTCCGGTTTTCTTCTCTGGATCTGCGCAGCGCTGCACTACTTTTTCAACGGCACGCGTCTGATGCTGCCGCAAAACAGTCTTCTGTAATTCATCGTCTTTCTGGTAAAATATGATCCATTCCCCAAGCATCTTGAGAAAATGCTCAAACTCAAAGAAGCTTTGAACAGCGTTTTTGTACGCTTCGTCTCGCGGTGTCTTCCACTCAAATATATTCTTGCGGGAATAATTCCAGGTAACGCCATAGAAATATTCGATTAGGTGAGTCACGTTGAACACCTGAGGCATCGTCAGCAATTCCGGCGTTTCCTTTTCATAGCGTTTGATCTGTATGATGGCACGCTCCATGCCGTCGGGCAGTCTTGGACTTTTATTTTCAACGATTGCAACTGGGACGCCGTTCACAAGGAACATTATATCTGCACGATTGCCTTTCTTGCTTAAAGCCCGATAAGTCCATTCATAAGTTACTTGATAAACGTTACGATCAAGGTTCCTAAAATCCACGAGCGTTACATTGCGATGGCGTTTTTCGCTTTCGACAAATACGGTTCTGTTGCCGCGCAGCCATTCAAGGATTTCACGGTTGCCGTTAATGGTACTCGGCACACTCTCTATGCGCTGAATGATAGACTGAACGTTATCCGCCGTGACGACGCCTGGATTGAGGCGGAGAAGAGCATCCTCAAGCTCCTTGTAGAAAAACAGGCCTGCTTCGCCGCCACGTTTAGTCAAAGCATCTGTACTGGAAACGACAGTCCAACCGATTTCCTCGGCGTATTTGATGAGCGGAAATTGGGTCGTACCAGCTTCTGAAGTAAGTGTTTTACTCATGTTCTCTTTTGAGCGAAAGGTTTCATTTTGAAGAGTCTGTTGGCGTGTCGTATATCGGTTTTATTGTCAACCTGAAATTTGTCCAGTTGACATTTCGTGCGTTTGCGGAAGGAAATGTTTCATCAGAGAAAGTATGCAGATGGCCTTCAGGTTTCTTCGTAAAGTGTACGCGTCTGCTTCTAACAATATTCGAAATCAAATAAGAACAGACTAGCCCCATTCGCATATCTCGTAACGTATCTAAAGGTTTGGTTCTGAAGGATATCGATTCTCCCTCTTCGACCAAATATGTCATTGAGTTGCTCATGTCCAAAGCCATTACAGGCTTTTCGGACTCTGAAGTGCCAAATTCTACCTTTTGTAACGTAGGAAGAATACGAAGTGAATGTTTAAACGCATTGTACTCATCCCGATCAGAAAATTCTTTCGCGAATTCAATCAAAAACTTCTTGATAGGATTAAGGCTCCTACGAACCGCATCCTGCATTGAAGGATTAGTTACCCCAAAGTAGAAAAGATATTGAATAAATGGAACCTTCAGATTCTCGTTTGCATTAATTTCCTGGTCGAGGAATGCAGTGTCAGATGCCGCAATAGATTCAATACGTTTGTAGTTTTCACGCCATCGCGATGTTGATAAAAAGTACCATACCTGTCTGTTGTCGATAACATTGCTTCTTGGCTCAAGGCTGAAAATTAACTCGAAAAGAGTTTCAATTGCTTGGAAATACGTGGCTCTGATTTCGAGACGAAGGGTCTTCGCATACTCGGCTTCATTGATTTCAACCAGACCATCTAGAATTTTGGACTTCAGCTCTGGCAATTTCTCAAGTGCATTGAACAACGTATATTGTTTATACAGAAAATGGTCAATCAAATAGCCAGAGAAAAACTCTCTCGTAGCCGGGATATCAAATTCTAATGGTTTCATGGTCTGCGCCATCAGTGATTTCACTTACGTCTATATCAAGGTCAACAACTCGGATTTCTCCAGTCATTAACTTGTGGAGCATTGTCTTGAATAAGTCCTGCAAAGTGGCACGCTTGCGCTCGAGAATTTCTATTTTACTGTCAATAGATTGGAGGATTCCTGAAATCTCACGCTGTTCGTCCAAAGATGTCTTGGGGATATAATATTCTTTCAACTTGCTCGCGCTAATGTTCGACTGGCTAACACCGCGACTTGCGAGACGTTTCAGATCGGCCTGAACTGACGGCTGATTGAAATAGAAATTTACAAATTCTGGATAGTACTCAGACTGGTCCAATGTGAGGCGGATAAGATATGATGCAAAGACGGCTTCACGGTTAGATCGGAAAATGGAGGTCCTGCCGACAAGCTCGAAGCTGTTAGTACGATTGAAAAGCAGATCTCCGTCTTTGACTTGAAATGCGGCAAACGTCTTTTGATCAAGTTCAACAAATTGCAAATCACGAAATATTGTTTTGCCATCAAGTTGGCAATTCATGCGAAGAATAGGATAACGTCCCACTTGTTGGCCACGGATTGATAATCCGTATTGAGCTAAAAGGAGATGCCTACCCAAGGGCACGACCTCCCAACTATCCGGAATCATTCCTATTTCCGTTTCTTTCAGCTTCTCGCCGTGAAGTCCGCGTCCGAACAGCTGATGCATTGTGGAATGCTTCAATTCACGCGCTGTGGCAATGAGTTTTTCTTCTATATCAATTGCACGTTGAATCTTCCAAAGCACCGCTGCGATTTTTTCCTGTTCCACTTCCCGCGGCACATTCCAAGAAAAGGTTGATAATCCTGTCCATGATGTTCGCGGATGATTGACACCGTTCGTCGTCTGAATCGCATGGTTCAAGAATTCCGGCGAATGTATAAGACCAAGCAGATATGCAACGCAAATATCCTGCGCCGGACGAAAAACCAAGATATCAGTTGAGCAAATGCCGTCGGTAGGAGCAATCACCGCTTTGTCGAGATACGGACGAAGCTTTCCGTAAAGGATGTCCCCTTTCTTGAAGCGACTTTTGGCGCTCTTAACTTCAGTTGACTTACCCTGCCGAGACAGGAAAAACGCGCCGCTGTCCATATGCTCCAAACCGATATAAACAGACGCTCCGCTGGTCGCCGGATCACATTGGTCATTTATGCAACTGCAAAGTTCACGAAAGCGCTTCATTATTTTTGGTTGTGGTTTGTAAGAGCTTTGATTTGACCAATGACCTTATTCACGTCCATCGCAATCTTTGCCTCCTCCTTCAAAGCGGCTTCATAGTGAGCGATGGCAGTAATCAAGTCTTTGACTTCGGAATATCCGTTGCTCGTGAGATACCTCGACGGCGAAAGATTGTAATCATTCTTCGCTGCCTCTTCATTTGTGATCGTGCTGACGAACCCGTCCTGCAACTCGCCTCCCTTGAACGCATCGGCTATTTTCTTAATCGCTTCATCGGGCAAATAGTTTTTCGGAGTCCCTTTTAGAAATTGTTGGCTCGCATTGACCAAACCAATTTTACCTTTGCGGTTTTTAGGCTTGTTCTTTCTTAAAACGATAATGATGCCGGCAGCGGTTGTGTTGTAGAAAAGGTTATCAGGCAAAAGAATCACACCATCAACAAAGTCATGCTCTACGAACCATTTTCTAATATTGCGTTCTTTGTCCTCGTTCTTACTCCCACTTCCTCTTGTCACTGCGCCCGTGTCGAGCACTACTGCCGCGCGGCCACTGTCTTTTAACGATGCCATGGTATGCTGTAGCCACGCCCAATCACCTTTGCTGGTCGTGATACCACCTTGCTCCTCAAAACGCTCAAATGGATCGTTCTCATAAACATCCGGATCGAACCCTTGATTCCACATTGGATTGGCGACCACGATGTCAAACTTTTTCAGCCGAGTATCGCTGTCTCTAAACTTCGGATTACGCATCGAGTCTCCGCGAAGTATCTCTGCATCCATGTCATGGATAATACGGTTCATGCAGCCGATGGCATAGTTATCTGCTTGGAGTTCTTGACCGTAAAGTTTTAGCGGTACTTTGGAAAGTCGATCAAGTTCGCGGCAAACGAGTTGAAGTTTGATGAGCAAGCCGCACGAGCCGCAGGCATAGTCGTAACATTCTTCGCCAGGCCGCGGACGCATGATCTCTGCAATCAAGAAACCAACTTCTGTCGGAGTGAAGAACTCGCCAGCACTTTGTCCCTGTCCTTCTGCGAATTTCCGCAAGAGATATTCGTAGCAGCGCCCGAGAAAATCCGGTTCAACATCATGTAAGCCAAGTCTGTATCGTGGATCGGAAAAAGTTTCGATAACGCCTCGCAGTGCCCCGTCGCTGATTTCGCGTTCGCCATTCCGCGTCTCGTTGTAATCAACAATATCAATCACGCCGGCAAGCGAGGGATTGTACTTTACGATGGCGCGGATGGTCGTGGTCAGTTGTTCACCGAGGGATTTTGGCTCTTTTCCTTTTGCCCATTTGAACGGCTCGCGATTGCTGACAACGAGCCATCGTGCTTCAGGTGGGATATAGAAACGAACTAGTGAATGATCGTGTTCAAGAATGTCGAGCGCAGTTTTCTGTTCCCCGAAGCGTTCTGTGAGTCGCTGCACTTCATCATCAAAGACATCGGAAAGACGCTTGATGAAAAGGAGAGGGATAATGTAGTCCTTGAACTTCGGCGCGTCCTTTTCTCCTCGGATGGAGCACGCCGCATCCCAGAGCATTTGTTCCATACTCCTATTTGAGAGTACGGCACTTCTTGAAATACCTCGCCGCCTCCTTCCTTGAATGGCTCCGGTATCTTCTTCTGAGTTGCTTTCTGCGCTAATCTGGCCGGTTCCGGCTTCCTCAAAGAGCTTTTGAATGGCTTCCATCTGCGCCTTTTGCGGCTTGGACTTACCAGTCTCCCAACGATTTACGGTGGCGAATGAGACATTCAGACGCGAGGCAAGCTGTTCTTGGCTCAGATTTAGTTTTTCACGTAATTTGTGTAGTTGTTTGCTGAAAGGATTGGATTTTGTCATAACAATTATTAAGTTATGCTATAACAAATAGGAAGTCAAGTTATGAAGAGTCAATTTCTAATTCTTGGAGCGCTATGGTCATGATTTGGTGGCAGGTGATAATCGCCGTTCTGCAACTATTGCTGATTCTCTTGATGATAAGGTACAAAGTACTTACGGAGAAAAGCATCGGCAATCAGTTCGACACTAAGCTTCAAGAATTTAGACAAAAGTTTGAAGCGGAACTATTTCGCAGAGAACGTGAGGATAAATTTAAGCTGGCTTGCCTTGATGAAAGACTAAAAGCGCACCAAGAAGCTTATGCGATAAGCCTTGATATGATTCGTTCGGTTGGGTCTGACAACCAAGAAGAAATTAAGAAAGTAAAGGACTCGTACTGGGACCTATTCAGAACAAGAGCCTTATATCTGAGTGCTGATGCCAGGAGCGCATTGAACGCAGGATTCAAATCGTTCGACGCTTACAATCATCTTAACTCTAGTCACAACCTCGGCCCGAACTTGCAGGACAAAATACAAGAACACTACGAAGAAATTGCAGGCACACCAGGCAAAATTATGCAAGCCGTGGATTCTGAAACGAAACCCGACCAGAATGTTGTCCTTCCTCAAGTAATTCAGGATAAATCTGATAACGGAGAGAAATGAATATTGCCGGTCTAAGACGACTCAGAGCGGATGACATAGAAGAAAAATCTCAGAGTTTCATAAAACTTTTTGACGAAAACGTGTTGCTTACACAACAGCCAACGCCAGTTATATCCATAGTGGAACGGCTCAAAGCAATTTCTCCGGCTCATCCAATCACTTTTGACTTTAATCGCGATCTCGGGTGTACCACTTTGGGCGGCAAGATTCTTGGACAATTTCTTCCAAAGTCATTTGCAATTTACATTGACAAATCGCTTGTGGGTACTGATAGATTGAATTTCGCATTAGCTCATGAGATCGGCCATTTGGTTCTTCATCGAAAATGCGCATTTGAAAATACACAGGACAGGTGGGAAGATACCGACGAGGTTTTCGATGTGATAACAGGTAAAAAGATATTGCAAACCGATGAGGATTGGGCTGAATGGCAGGCAAATAGATTCGCATCCTCATTCCTTATGCCTTCGACGACATTCCGCAACGAACTTGTGAAAATACAAGAGGAGATGGGCATTACTCGGAAAGGTTATATTTATTTGGATGAGCAACAAGGGAACCGTAGAGACTTCAAAAGAATCGTGAAGGATCTTGCTTACAGATACCAAGTCAATAAAACGAACGTCATCTATAGGTTGAAAGATTTGGGTTATCTGGATGATATGCGGTTGGCGAACGTCGTTCACATCTCAAAAATTTTCGCTGATATTCTTTAAATAAAGAAAATGTATCTTTCAGAGGAACACCGTTACCATTATCTCCGCACCGACATAAGTTTGATCAACGATAATTCTATTCTGACCCTCTTAAGTGAAATCAGTGACCTTCGAGGCGAGATATTGAGGGGAATGGTTCAGCAATTTCTGACCCAGTCACTTCATCCCTTTGACAACAATCAAAAGCGACAACCTATTAAGAAATCTGAATTCTCAATTGAACAGCTTCTAAGAGCAAAAGTCAAAGACTTGAAAGATACTGAGATTTACAAGTTATGTTTTGACCTCGTTTACTTCTCAGGGAAAGGCCATATTGACGATTATGATGGGACACAAGTATATGTTTTGCTGAACAAAACGATCCCCAACATGAGTAAAGGGAAAAAGAGAAAAGGCCAAAGATAGAAAGAAGGAAACCATGGTCGCTATACAAATGGTGAATGCCGACTTTTTGCACAAATGTCCGCAATCTGTCCGTGACAAAGGTGTAAAGCTCGATTATCGGAATGCGCTTCAAACTCTGAAACCACTCGTTTGCTTGCTGACAAAAACGATTATGGAAATGGAATTATCTCTGCGAACTACGTATGCCGTCACGATCATGGCCCATCATCATTACTATCCATATTCGATAATCAGTTAGAATTACCATTGGCTAAGCAATTGATCCAGATATTTTGCCACCGGACCCCTTCGCAGGTGTTCGTGTGCAAATTGATTTCGATAATTTCGCAGGCAGGTATAGCAACTTTCATTTTCACCACAGGTACATTGGCTGACCCGTTCATATGCAGTCCTGAGTGCTTCTCCTAGCATCGTCTTATCTTCTATTCGAGCCACAAGACCAGCACCTCCCGGAACGTTGTCGTATAGAATGATCGGAGGAATAGCTCCAACATCGTCAACATGTCCTACAGTCGCGTTTAGGTCGGATGAGGGAACTTCTAAAATGTCAGCGATCCCTTCAACGAGAGCGTACGCCAGCGAATATCCAAACCAAATTAAATCGGTCTCCTCTGGCTGGAGCAAAAACTTGACTCGAACGACATCAGTTTCAAACTCGTGACCTAGCGAAACCTGTCCTGTCCATTGACCGGAACACTTCAAGCCGAGCGGCGATAAATGTTCTTTTATCAACTTTTTGGTCAGATGTTTCTCTCCTTTACCGCATGCTGTACAGATATAGAATCCTTGGCCCCGTCGGCCCTCACACAAAACTACCATTTTTGCTGGAACAGCTTTCGATATTTCTATCCCATTGAATTTCGTTACAACCGGTTCGCCTGCATTGAATTCAACGAAGTATGGTCGCGTAGTGAAGCTTTTCTGTGGTCGCCCTTTCGGTTCATCAGGCGCTCCTTTACTTGTGACGAAACCGAACATCGGATCAATGTATTCACTCTGGATCATTTGGTTGCAACCGCAAAAGGGAATACTCGGCGGCGTCTCATTTATTTCCCATTGTTTATAAATATTATGAACCGCGCATCGCACATATTTCCGCCGCTCCCATTCTTTTCCTGCAACTCTTTTTAGTCCAGCCGATGTCCATTCTTTTTTGTTTGCAATCAATTTACTTGTGGGTGCAAACTCTGCGATTGCAATCGAGAGGTCTCGCTGCAGTGATGTTTCTGCTGATTTCTGGTTCTGGTTTCTGATTGACTGAGTTTCAAGTTCCACGACATCAACTGGAAAACCATATTTGGGTATGATAGTCTTGCGGGACAGAAAGGAAATGATGTCTTCCTCAGCGATGGTCTTGGCGCGGGCACCTGCCCATTTAACCGTTTCGTCATTCCCTGAGTCAAACGCTGATTGCCTTAATTTTCTCAGTTCGCAATAGTCGCTGCAAACTTCTGCCTCCGCAAGGAAGAGTCGAGATCTCTCTCCGGCAATTTTATCGACCCATGAGCCATCATCTAATCCGACTCCCGATTTCAATTCCTCTGGTACAATAGGCCACATAGATTTTTCTAATTCTTCTCTGTTGGCTTTAGAAAATTTTATGATGTCGGAAACTCCAGTCGGCGACTGAAAATCTCCAACAAATGTTTGCGCAGAGTCAAATCTGCTTTGATTCGCCCGGAAGTACTTGGAAAGTGCAATAGCCGTGATGTGTCGAAGGATAATCTTCTCGTTCCGCAAACTGAGAGAAGGGGCTTTTGTTATGCCTCTTATCATCTTCAGTGGTTCGTTGAAGTGATAGAGATCGTGCGGTGACCTCCGCGAGTATGTTATGGCTATTCCTGGATAACCTTGCCTCCTACCGGCTCTTCCAACGCGTTGTGCATAGTTGAACGCCTCAGGTGGAACATTCCGTAAGAAAATAACATCGAGGTCGCCCAAATCAACACCGACTTCAAAGGTCGTGGAGCAACTTAGAACATCTATTTTGTTTTTCTTGAAATCGTTTTGGAACTCGCGCGCTTTCTCTTTATCTATCTGTGCGGTGTGTTCTTCTACCACTAGTCTAGCGGGTAATTCTTCTTGGTATAGCACTCGATAATGATTTCTTAGTAAGTCTGTCTCTTCAATTCTTATTTCCTGAAGCGTACCAGGACATTTATGTCGAGGACAAACGCTCCGCACAGAGATAGTTGATATGCGTCCACAGGTATCGCATTGAAAAACAGATTCTGAATCTCTGAGCGGGGAAACTCGCCACCAGTCGGGGTTCAACCTTTCTGCATCACCAACACGAATCCAAAAGCGTTCGTTGGAAGAATGTTCATCGTTCCAGATTCTGACAGATTCCCAGATTTGTGTTAGTGTGTCATCTACATGGGACTCAATTTGTTCTTTTGAAACAGAAGTGTTGAGTATCCTTTTCAACAATCCAGCACGTGCGGTAGTTTTGCCTTTCCAGCTATTGATATACTTTGCACTGCGAGCTTTGACAAGCTGTGTTGATTTCTGAGGTACCTGCAACGATAGGTCGGGCCAAGAAATGGAAACCGAGTTGTCTGTTTGCACTTCAACGCAACGCTCTCGACGCATGTAACCGAAGAGCAAAGTGAGAAGGTTTATTGCTTTCTCTTGAGTTAATGACCAAGGTGGTTGAAAGAGAATTTTGGGAACTTCAAAATCTTTGGGCCATGCAATCATCCATCGGACTAATCCCACACCTTCCAGAGATATTCTCGGTTCATCTGTTAAGAATTCACGATAGAGTGCGATCCAAGATTCTCTTAGGAGGTCCCGCTCACTTCGGGATGCATCAAAAGCCTTTGATTCTTTAAAAACATCGCGCAGATCTTTGGCAACATCACGAAGTGATAACCCATCTCCATCATGTGGTGCTGCCTTCGTGACTGCTTTATAAATGAGGTTCCTGTTTCTTATGTCAAGATACGATTGTTCAAGATACCACGCGAAAAAAGCTGCCTCTTGCCTTCCGTCTGCAAAGGCGAGGACTTTCTTTCTATCACGAGGTAAGTTCTGATGTAGGGTCGTAGCTATGACTGCATGCGGTCCATCGGTTCCGTAAAGGACTTCCCTAACAGGATCAGCCCCGCTGTACCCGCAAACGATGCACTTCGGCGCTTTATCTTCATCCTTTGTCGCCGGAGGGGTTTCCACCTTGACTACTCGAATTGTTTCCGAATGTCCGCATTGGAGTTTCGGTGTGCCATTATTCACGGGCGAGATCGAAGAGCATCTTAAACAAAGGTCAAGGAGAAGAAAATTCGAGCCGTTGTCTTCCTCATCTGAATTTCCGATTTCGAAAGTGTCCCCTTCAATAGGAAGGTAATATTCTGCGCCAAAATCATCGCGCCCTGGATCTCTTACCGCTTCGACCAGTTTGCCTCCAATGTTTTTACCAACAAAATAATGTTGACCACATTCCCGACAAAGTGCGACTTCGAACAACTTAAATTCACCCGAGTCTGATTGCCGATTCAGCAAAACCATTTTCGATGGCTGATACGCTATCGTTGCCCCCTCCAAGGACCGAAGAAAAAGATGATATCGCGCTGACATCAATGGTGAATTCGTCTTTTCGTCTACACCGTTTAAGCACAGATCAACTAAATCGACAAGCGATGTTATTTGTCTGTCGAACGGTAACTCATCAAAGAGTTCACGTGATAAGTCGCTTACTGGTACAGGAGAAGCAGTTATTCTATTTCTCAAGTTCAGTGTACGCTTGTCTCTTTGCAATAGCTTTCCTATGACACTGTCGACACGTTCGTTGGATTGTGTCGGGATTCCGAATTGATTTACCAAATGTGCAAGACTTGGATTGGTCGAATTGGTTCCAGGGAGAGATTCTTTCAACACGGCGTAGGCATCTGTCGGTATGTCTATCGTACCTTCAACTGGCAATGGTTCGGTTTCCCCGAAGATCACATCGTCATCCTCAAAAGGCTCTCCGAACAGATCGGAGGCAAACTCAGCGACTTTTCCACGGTCCTTCTCGCCACCTGCAATTGTCGCACTCGTAGCAATGCATCTAAATTCGCCTGCCTTTCCGCCTTCTCTTAACCTTTGCTTAAGCCTCCGCACCAGCATGGCCATTTCGATCCCTTTGGAACCACGGTACTGATGCGCTTCGTCCAAGACTAAATATGTCCATTGCTCACCTCTGCCGTTATCGAAAAGCTCGCTGTCGTCAGGCCTGAGCAACAAATATTCAAGCATTGAATAATTTGTCAAGAGAATATGGGGCGGCGTTTGCCGCATTTCTTTTCTCAATAAGAGTTCTCCAGCATACCTGTTGACAATCTTATTTTTTGCGCCTCTAGAAGAGTCATTCTCATCTTCAGGCGTATCGCCTGTGTACTGCCCATAAGTGAACCTAAAGGGGGAATGGTGGTGTTCCATCAAGTTGCATATGCCACGCGCCTTATCATCTTTTGAACCAAGCCGGTCGCGTTGATCGTTTACAAGCGCGTTCATTGGATACAAAACCAAAGCGCGAACCCCGACTTTAGAATTGAGCGAACCTTCCTTAAACTGTCTGTAGAGGTGAAGCAAAATCGGATATAGGAACGCCTCCGTTTTTCCGCTTCCGGTGCCGGTGGCAATGACAACGTTGCGACACTGCAAAACCCGGCGAATGGCTTCTTCTTGATGAGTGTACAGTTCCTTGTCTGTCGCCTTAAGAAATCCTTCATCGGGCAATGTTCCAAGTAGTTCTTTGAATAAATCTCGCGAACTTTTGCCTTTCTTGAATATAGGTGTTGCTTCGAGGTAAGGCCCCTTGCTCAGGCTTCCTTCGTTTTTGAGCGCATCTTCAAATGATTTCCTAAAAATCGGATCGCGGAAATAGAATGTTGTCTTAAGGTATCGTCGGTACCGATCTTCAATGAGGGTAGCTAATTCGGCTGGATTCATTTTTCATCCATACGTTAATTTGATGAGGCAACTTTATCGTTGCCTGATAACATTTTGTATTTTTCCATGGTCGATGAAAACGAATAAGGTTCGGCGTCTGCGAGTTTGACCAAGTTCCTGATCCACCCTTTTCTTTTTCCAATTACTTTTAATTCCTTCGCTTTCAAAAGTTTCCATGACAGAGCTATCACGCACGCTGTCTCGCTCAAATATTCATCTCGCCGTTCCCGCACTTCTGGCGACGACCATTTCTGTTTGCATTCATTTATCAATGAGGATAGTTTGTCATCTTTAGTATACCGTCCAAGGCGATTCAAATATTTAAGTAACCGAGGTACATTCAGACGAATTTTCGTCTTTCTCTTTTGCTGATGCGTTTTCTTTTTTTCTCGTCTGCATGTTAAAAGCGCCATGACCTGTTCCGAAAAACCTTCTAATGATAGAAATAAGGGATGATCCTTTGAAGGATCCTCAAGCTGACTCACTCCTTCAAAATGATTTAGAGGAATATCGACTGTATTCTTAGTAACCTCAACAGGATATGTCCGTGCATGCCCTTTGTGGAAACCAACTTGGACTTGTCTTGCCCATTTCGGTTTAGGGAATCGAATGCGAAGAACCAAATCTGATGACGCCTTCAGGTGCTCAGATGTTAGTGACAAATATTTGTCTTTCCATTGTGATAGTTTTAATGAAGTACCTTTCTCGCAAATAGCCCACCATACCCTTTCAACAAGCAAAGAGACATTCACCCTCGATTTAGTCGATGACACAAGTGTCCATTCTGTCCGGTCGTATTCTGGCTGGGATGGAATTTCTATCTCAATTTTTGTCTCATCACTTCTTCCCGACTTCAAGTTATGTGCAAACGGAACAACTTTGAACGAAGATGTTTCTTCACATTCAAGTGTTATTTTTGTGGGCTGATGTCCTGTTTCAATTGGAAGGACACTATGCTCGTCAGTTTTTATGGAGCGCAAGTTTCTAATGAAACGGAAATCAAGACTATCTATCAACTCATCATTTGAATCATAAATTCTCACAAAAAACCAGCCACCATCTTTGACTTGCAAAGACGAACAAAGATCAACTCGTGCATCTTCAGCATTTAGCTTAAATGCCGTTCTCCATCCACTTGAGCTTTTTCCTTCTTCACCTATTACGATGGTCTCCACGTTTTTCCAAATCGATTTGTCGCTGGCTACTAAGAAAGGTGGGTTTTGTCCAAATAAAGGTCCCATTTCATCATTTGCATCATCTATTATTCTGCAACCTTCAAAATCAAAGTGAGAGTTGCTGCTAGGAATTTGGATTATCTCACCGTCTGACGCGATAAAAGCGATACGTCCATCGTTTTCAGAATCCAGATGGAAGTAATGTGCTTGAAACCCGCTAAGATGGCACGGATACGGTGGCACTCGCGGAAGGCCAGATTGTTTTTCATCGCGCGACCACTCCAATGGTGCCACCACGAGGTACATGCCTGATGTTGTATAACGAACGCGCCTTCCAACATTCAGAGTCTCGCCAGAAAGCTTGAACAAAAGATACGGCACTTGCTCTGTTCCTAAAGGGAGGTCAACAATATCAACTCCCCGCAATCCAGAAATTCTTATATTCCCTAACAAACATGGAACGGTCCAGTGTGAATCTGATACTTTTGTTAGCGGAGTACCACCCAACGTTGCTGTACCCTGAAATATCCCCCCGATATCGGTTGGCATCTCAATGCCCACAAACCATTTTCTTGACTGTAGCCAACAAACTATTTCCGGTCTTCTAACGCGTTGCTTCTTTCCTGAGTCTGATTCTTTTGCATCGTTTGTTCGTTTCCCGCGACGTGCACCACCACGATTTTCAGGTGAAATGTTTCTTACCTGTTTTGGTTGGTGATCGCTCTTAGATTCTGCTTCTCCACCTTCGAGCTGCGTCAAAGGTTCTGATGACCCTATTCCGTTTAAACCGTTTGCAGGTTCATCACTTTTGGGTTTATTCGAATCAGCGATCGTTGGGTCAGCGCTTTTCCTAAAATTGATTTCTGTTTCAATGGCTGCCTGCTTGGTTCCTTCCTCTTCTTCTGTGTTGATTAACGAACTTGGTGTCGGATTAGTTGATCGAAGCGGTTCTTGTTCTTTCTCATCGACTGTTTGTTGTGGCAAACGATCTGAATCCACCGGTTCTGTGATGTCTATGGGGTTTGTTGAGGCTGCGTGCTCGTTAG
>Ga0335081_10002263_pt1 | contig 30285 bp, 33 predicted proteins | sample Lox_Sample_35_FD_206713 | JGI IMG/M metagenome (GOLD analysis project Ga0335081, IMG submission 206713) | Soil microbial communities from Loxahatchee National Wildlife Refuge, Florida, United States - Lox_Sample_3.5 | ecosystem: Environmental > Terrestrial > Soil > Wetlands | place: USA...
GCCGCGATCGGCGTTCGCGGCACCACCGGCGTGGTCGATGTGCCGGCCGCCGGGTCAACCGCCGCGCCGACCGTCAAGCTTTATCCCGATGCCGACGGCCATGTCGGCCGGATCGAGCTGTTCGACCGGCAAGGCAATCGGCTTGGCGCGCTCACCCAGGGTGCCAGCGCATTCGCGCTCCGGCCGGGCGCCGGCGGGCGCATTTTCGCGCAAACCTACCGGATTCCGCCGCAGGAGGCCGCGCGCGACCGCGGCGTATTGCAGCGATTGAACGTGACGCGCAATATCGGCCGGCAAATGCTCATCCGGCGGCGCCAGCTGCGCGGGCCCAACCGGCAGCGGCCGAACAATCAGCGGCCCGGCCGGCAGAATTTCCGCGGTCCGCCGAACGGTGGACCGCGCGGCTCCGGTCCGCGTGGGCGGAACAATCGCGGCCGGTAACGGTCGGATGCGGAGCGGACAGGCACGAGGAATTCCATGCGAGCTTTCCAAATACCCAAAGGCGGCGCCGGCATCGAGTCGGTGGTGGCGGTGGAGCGTCCCGACCCCAAGCCGGGCCATCGCCAGGTCCTGGTCAAGGTCAAAGCCTGTTCGCTCAATTACCGCGATCTCGGCATCGTGCGCGGCACCTACCGGATGCCGGTGCGCGAGAACGTCATTCCGCTGTCGGACGGCGCGGGCGAGGTGATCGAGGTCGGCTCCGGCGTGGTGCGCCTGAAAGCGGGCGATCGCGTTGCCGGCAACTTCTTTCAGCGCTGGCCCGGCGGCGAGCCGATGCCTGACGCGCATGCAAGCGCGCTTGGCGGCGGCATCGACGGCATGCTGGCGCAATACGCCGTGCTGGAAGAAGACGGCGTGGTGAAAATCCCGCCGCATTTGTCGCTGGAGGAGGGCGCGACGCTGCCCTGCGCCGCCGTCACCGTCTGGCACGCGATGATGGAGCACGCCAAGCTCAAGGCCGGCGACACGTTGCTGCTGCAAGGCACCGGCGGCGTATCGATTTTTGGTCTGCAATTCGCCCACGCCATGGGCATTCGCACGATCATCACCTCGTCGAGCGACGAGAAGCTGGCGCGCGCCAAAAAGCTCGGCGCCGCGTTCGGCATCAACTACAAGACGGTGCCCGATTGGGACAAAGCGGCGATGGAATTCACCGGCGGCGTCGGCGTCGATCACGTCGTCGAAGTCGGCGGCGCCGCCACCCTGACGCGTTCTTTTCACGCGCTGCGCGTCGGCGGCAAGATCACCATGATCGGCGGGTTGAGCGGCGGCGCCACCGAGCTCAATCCCGGCTTGATCTTTTCCCGCCGCGCCAATGTGCTGGGCATTTCGGTCGGCTCGACGCAAATGTTCCTGGCGATGAACCGCGCAATCGAGGTCAACGCCATCAAGCCGGTAATCGATAAGGTGTTCGCCTTCGCCGACGCCCAGGCGGCCTATCGGCACATGGACTCCGGCGCGCATTTCGGCAAGATCGTCATCAGGGTAGAGTAGCGGGCTACCGCGTTTGGCGGCGCATGGCGTCACAAACAAGCCGCAACCTTCCTCTATTCCCACCGCTGCCCTCGGTTTGCGTCTTTGGTCCGACAAACATTCTGCTTTTCCGGAGGAACTTATGGATAAAAAGATCGCGGGTCTCTTGGGCGCTGCAGCGGCGCTCACAACCGTCGGCGCCGCACACGCGACCGCGGCCGGCACGACCGAACTTTCCAATCCGACATCCTATCGGGATTTGCTCGAGCCGATCCCGAATGCTTTGGCCCAGCTGAAAGCCGATGACGCGCGGCTCGCCCAAACCGGGGCGACTGCGAAAGTGCAGCTTGCGCAATTCTATCATCACCACCACCACCATCATCATCATCATCACCACCATCACCACGGTTTTTATGGCGGCGGCTTCTACGTCGGCCCGCCCGTCTATAGGGGCTGCTATTGGACGTTCGGGCGGCCTTATTGGAACGGCTTCGCGTGGGTCCGTCCGCGCGTGCGGGTGTGCCCGTAATCCATTTTTGATCGCCTGAAGAGCTTTCCGGCTTCATAGGCGGGAGCTTCCAGTCGGCGTCTTCGCTCGCTTCGCGGGCGAAGACGCCGAGCAGTTTCCATTGGGATCGGCCCATTTTTGGTGTGACGCGTGGCACAGCGCAGCATTGACGGGTTACGATATGGTTTGTGTTATGACCGATCGAATCCTTGCGCTGATTGCTTATTGCCTGGCCGGGCTCTCCGTGCTGTGTTTTCTGGCGGTCATTATTTGCATCATCTAGCTTGACGCAGAATTCCGGGGGCTCAAATGGCAAGTTATCGTACGATCAAGCAAAAAAATCCGAGTTCGGAAGGTAGGACCGCCACAGATTTTCACGTCATGACCTTCGATCCGGCAAATCTGCCGAACGATAGAACAAAGACACCAAAACTCAACGTTAAGGGCTTCAACGGCGTGAAGCCCGATGACGCCGGCGCGTCTTATCGCCTCGATGGGGACGGCACCGACGAGATCGATATCTCCGAAATCAATGTCGGCGGAGATGGCGAAGTGAGCGTGCGGCTGCAGAGCGATAGCGATAAATTTCCAAAGCTCTGGGTCCAATGGACCGACCACAACGTGCCGATTGGTAGTCCTATAATTATCAAAGCTGAGCTTGCCGTCAGCAAGGTCACCGGGACGAATGCCATTGCCGCCCTACATCAGATTATTGACTTGGCATCGGGCGTAAGGGATTCGCTTAACCCGCAAGGCTAGCCTGTTCGCGAGCCGACTGCGGCTCGAACTGAGAACCCGCTCCCAAATGTGACGGCCCTACGAATCCGGAATTGCGATCGGGCGCGTGGTGATCAGCACGGCTGCTGAGGAGACTGCTGTCGCTATGACGACAGCACGATATCCACTTTTGAGAGCAAGGCGTCGCAGCAGGGGGCGGGACGTGGTGGGCGCTGTAGGGATTGAACCTACGACCTCTCCCGTGTGAAGGCAAAGTCATTGCTAAATATCTCAAATACTTAGCTGTAGCGCACTCTGCATTCCCCGGATTTTCCACGGATTGGCGTCTCTTTGCGAAAGCGACGATTCAAGCCTCCGGACCATCGTTTCATGATTTAAGACCCCGGCGGTAGTGCAGCAATTCGGTAGCGATAGGAGAGACAGCGGACATATCTCGGACGTCGTCAATCGGTCGCTCGTGACCCTAACGCGACATCGGCAGGTGGCCTTTCTGTCGACAGAAAGGCCGCCTCGCGGCGGCCCTTCCATTGGTTATCGTGTGCCTCGTTGAGCGTGCCAAATTCCTAGCCCTTCAGGCACTTCGCTACGAAGCTGTTCTTAGCAGCGCCGGAAAGCGGCTTTCCATTGCTTCCCATGGCGCTGTCACTGCAACACTTCTTTATAAAGCTTGTCTTGGCTGCGCCAGCGAGCGGCTTTCCATCGCTGCCGACTGCTTTACTTGCGCAGGATTGGGCCATAGCTGACCCAACGGCAAACGACGTGATTAGAGCCGCCAAAGCAATTCGTTTCATTGTCCTCTCCATTACTAGACCAATCACACCATACTGCTAACCAGCGACTTCTGGAAATGGCCCATCCGAGACATCGGCCGCTTAAGATTGCTGCGGTGCAACTCCTTCCTGCACCCCATTCCATTGCTCGTAAATTGTTGCTGTAATCCAACGTTGCAAGCCCGCTCTGTTTTGAGCCCTGGGGGAGGCAATGCGGCGACGCGATTTCATCACGCTGCTTGGCGGCGCGGCCGCGACTTGGCCATTTACGGCAGCGGCGCAGTCTTCAAATGTTCCGATGATCGGGATGCTCTATAGCGCATCGCCTGAGGGTACTTGGCTGCAGGACGATGCCGCGTTTCGCCGCGCTCTTAGCGATGCTGGCTACGTGGATGGGCGCAATCTACGTATTGAGGCGCGCTGGGCGGAAGGCAAATACGATCAACTGCCGGCGATGGCGGCCGATCTGGTTCAGCGGAAGGTCTCTGTTATCGCAGCTTTGACGACGCCATCGGTGCGTGCCGCAAAAGCCGCCACCAAGAAGATCCCTATTGTGTTCACTACCATCGCTGACCCTGTGCAGATCGGTTTCGTGACCAGTCTGAACCGCCCGGGCGGCAATTTGACGGGCGTGACGCAATTGAGTGTGGAGGTTGGGCCGAAACTTCTGGAACTATTGCACGAAGCCGTGCCCACTGCCACCACGATAGCCCTGCTGATCAATCCCAACAACCCCAATGCGGAGAACCAGATAAAGGATTCGGAGGCTGCTGCCCGGAGGCTGGGCCTGCAGCTTCATGTTTTGAATGCCAGCACCGGAGCCGATTTCGATCCCGTCTTCGCAAAGTTGCATGAGCTTGGCGTAAGGGCAATGGTACCCGAGCCGGAGTTTCACCGAGGCTGGCGGACTGATGAGCTACGGGACGAATGAACCTGACGCCTATCGCCAAGTAGGCGCGTATGTCGCGCGGATTCTCAAGGGTGAAAAGCCGGCTGACCTGCCGGTCATACGTGCAAGCGACTTCGAACTCGTAATAAATCTCAAGGCGGCGAAAAAGCTCGGAATTACTCTCTCTGCAGACGTGCTCAGCATTGCCGACCAGCTGATCGAATAGCCGGGTGTTGCTGCAACTGCTCATGTCACCTTTTGGCCCTGGAGCGTCTTTCGCTGCGCGACAGCATTACGTCTGGAATTGGGCGACGTGCGGACTCGGAGCGGACATCGCCGGCCAAGGGGCGCTTCCGATGAGGTGGCTTGACCTGTTACGATGCCCCGTCGTTGGCCTCGGGGCGAGCGCTAACAGGGAAGAAAAACTTAAACGCCAAGGGCGCCGCGACGAGCGCACGGCTATGACAGAAGCGGGCGCTCGCTAGCGCCGCCCGAGCAAAAGGAGGGGTCAAATGATCATACGTTGCTGGTGTTTGCTCTTTGCAATGGCCGCCTCCGCGACTGCCTTTTCTGCATCAGTTACTTCTCAGACTCCACAATCCAGCTTCGCATTTCGTACCTTCGCAGCCGCTCACACGGCCAAACAGCAATGCATAAACGCCTGTCGTGCGCGCTATCGGGACTGTCATCATCTGAACCAGCTGCCATCGTCCGAGTGTCGGTGGATTTACCAGGACTGCACCCGATACACCTGCACTGGGGTGGGGCCAGGGTGACCAATAGACGTGCTTTTTGCCCACCTAGCGCGAAGTCCGGTTTGACCCGTTTGTATGGTCCGGCTGTGCGTAGCAAGAAGATTTCGACGAGTTGGCGGCGAATGTTTTTCGACGAACCGCGTTTTTCACGGAGTTAGTAGCAGGCGATACACGATGGCTGAACAGGCTGAATCCAGTTCGCTAGAGCTACGCATCGCATTCCACAATGCGGTATCGCGATTTCAGGATTGGACAGCTGATGTCGCCGAACCCAGGGTGAGGCTTCGCGGTAGGTTTTGCACGATCAGCGAGATGTGCCGAGAGGTCGCCAATCTCTCCGATCCGCTACCTGAGGCTATTCTTTCGATTTTGTACAAGGAGACACAGGCGGGCGACGATATGCTGACACTGAAAATGGACGAAACCTATCGCGGCGGTGCTCGGCGTCTCCGCCGACTAATTGAAAACCTCAAGCGACGGAGGCGAGGCGACCCGCGGACGTAAGTGGGATGACCGTTATTTCGGTCACTATTTGGGGTAAAGCAGACAGGGCGCGAACATTGGCTAAGGACCGACCCTGACCCTTAACGGACGTCACACAATCGACTGCGTTGTTCCGATTACCTCGATCGTGGAATTTTGTATCGCCGCGAAGACAAAGCTTGGCATCGTCTCATTGCCGTTGGATGTGGGTCAGGTAGTCGATTATAGCGGGAATGCGGTTTCGAACCTTTACATCAAACCCCCAAATAGGCATTTCACGCGTGCCATGCGCGGCGATCAAAGTCCGCCCGTCAATAATCTCAGCCACGGCTGCCAGCGGAAAATATCCGCCGTTTCTCCGCGCAAGCGTGGTCAGGTCAGCGGGTGGGACTTTCAGGACAGAGGCCAGGACACCGTCGCCCTTGCCATCCTCACCGTGGCAAGCGGCGCAGCTTGACAAATATTCCGTTTTGCCTGGCACCGCATCTTCCGCCCAGGCCAAGCCACTGACCGCAGTCAACCACACAATGACCCACAGCCACTTCATCGAAAACTCCGAATACAAACCTATAGGAGTGCGCAAGTAACGCTCTCGGCGACGATCAGGCTGCTGATAGCTCCTGCTTTATCGTTTCGGCGTGTTGGCACCGCTCGCAATAGAACACATACAACTCAGGCATTTCGGGTAGACATATCTGCCGAACGAGGCGCATCTTTGCGTGACAGTGTGGGCATCGTGCAGTAACTGGCTGAAGTTCGGATTTGGTCAACTGAGCCCCCATGCATCCCCATTAACACCCCGAAGCTCGTACGTTTTGCGTTAGATCAAAAAATTGGGCGTCGACTGCGGTTATGCGACCGAACGGACCGCGCGCGATGTCCGTTTTATGTCTGTTGTCGGAGGCTGAGCCGACCCCACTCTGACGTCGCCGAATGACGGGTGATGACCCGAAGCGGACATCCAAAAACAAAGTAGCCGCCTCCAGTTACCTCAATGCTCGGAACTATGCTTTTATAGGAAGGCAAAGCCAGGAAAGCCACAAGGAAGGCCACAGATAAAAATTACCAGGCGGTTCAAGCAACCCAATGTTGGTCGCGCGCTGATGACAACACATCGGGCGGCTCGACCGGAGCGTTCGGAACCTGTTCAATATTCTGCGACCCATCAAGCTGCTGTTCGATCTGCGCAATGACGTGCCGTGAAAACGGGCCGAGATGGAGATAGCAGGCCGTCAGCAGGACGATGATTCGAGCCCATTGCGGATTTTTCGCTGCACATTCGATGATCGTCCGTCTGAACATGTCCTGTGCGCCCGGCAGTCTCGACACGACGCGATGGACGACTTCAAGCCCGCCGAGTTTGCTTCGAGAATCGTTGGCGCGCTTTTGCCGGTTTGGATTGGAGGGGCCGAGCAGGTGCGATAGACGCCGCAAACGGCCTCCATAGGCAACTGGATCGTAAATTCTCTCCAGAACGCTCTTATAATCCGCCAGAATTTCGTGCCGCGGCCGCAATGTGTCGAAATTCAAGCCCTGCGTGCACTGATCCATGCCCGCCGCGGGATCCAATAAAAGATCCGGATGCAAGCGGCCTTCCTTGGCCAGCCGGCGTGTAAGCTGTGTATTCGGCAGGGCGTAGAGCAGGCCCACCATGGCGACCGGAATGGCGGCTTCCTCAATCAGCTCGATAATGCCGTCAGCGACCGAACCCTGTTCGCTGTCGAAGCCGATAATGAACCCTGCGGTGACATAGAGTCCAGCAGCGTAAATCGTATGGATACTCTCGGCGATATTGCGCCGCGTATTCTGTTTTTTGCGCATCGCCACGAGCGTCGCGGTGTCCGGGCTCTCGATGCCCATGAACACACCGATGAAATTGGCTTTGTTCAACAGCCGCAGAAGATCGGCGTCATCGGCCAGGTTGAGGGATGCCTCGGTGGTGAACTCGAATGCGTAGTCGTGCTGGTCTAGCCAGGTCTTGAGTTGAGGCAGAAATTCCTTGACCGCCTTCTTGTTGCCGATGAGGTTGTCGTCAACGAAGTCCACGTGACCGCGGTAGCCAAGATCGTACAGCGTCTGCAACTCACGCAGCATTTGCGGGATGGTCTTGGCGCGCGGAACCCGGCCGTAGAGTTCGATGATGTCGCAGAACTCGCACGTGAACGGACAGCCACGGGAGAATTGCACGCCGATGTAAAGATAATGCTCGACCTTCAGGAGATCGAAGCGGGGCACCGGGCTCTTTGTGACATCGATTTTGAACTTCTCGGCTTCGAAGACGCCTTCCTTCACGCCCGTCTCCCACGCCGCGATGAACTTGTCGATGACACCTTCAGCCTCGCCGAGCACCTGGAAGTTTGCGTTGCTGTAAAGTTCGGGAACGGAGGTTACGCCGGGCCCTCCGACAACCACTGTTTTGCCGCGCGCTCGGCACAGATCGATGATTTCGATGGTATCGAAATATTGCGGCAGCATGCCGCCGGTCATGACCAGGTCGGCCCAGTCCAGGTCATCGTCGGCCAAATTCTCGGTGTTGCGGTCGACGAGCCGGACGGTCCACTCGGATGGCAAGAGTGCCGCGACAGTGATCAGACCGAGAGGCGCTGTCGGGTATTTTGCCCCAAAGAGCTCGCAAGCCGGCCCGAAACTCCAAAATGTTCCCGCCCCAAAACGTGGGTAAATCATGAGGACGTTACACAAACGCGATGACGACATAGGGCCCCGTGCATGGTCAAAGACCAATGCCTAAATGCGACTTCTAACGTTAGGATCCCCCACCGCGCTAGCAGTCGATTTCAAGCTAATCCTAACAGTCTTTGGCCTCCTGAGATAGGGGCCGCCGTATCGAGCTTTCACTGATATTCCGCCATGCACCAGGCTCAATAACGGCTGTCTCAATTGGCGGCCCCTGTGCTGTCAGATCGCTGCTGGAATGTCTGCTCGTGGCCGATACTGTTGCAAAAGTCGAAAGTTGCAGTGCCGCAAATTTTTCTCGAAAACGAAAAGCGGGAAACGACTGCCGATTCGTATATCCCCAATCGCCTTGCCGAAGTCGCCAGTGAGATTAGCGTTTGAGGGGCAGTCCCCTCACGTATTTATACAAAAGACGCGCCTGCAGGCCGCAAAAATTTCGATCATCTGTGCAAAACGACTTTTGCAACAGTATCGGCCCATCGCTGACATCCGGCGATGTTCGCTGTGAGTCCGCCTTAGTGGCTTAACCGACATTAGCTGGTCGCGCGTCCCCGCAAGCGCGACTGCCGGTCGACGCTCTTGGCAACATGCTCGGTGATAGCGCCACTACGATCATTGATGCAGATCAACGTCATGTCAGAGCCGCGGACCTTGATTACCGACATTCAGGAATTAGGCGCGCACATAACCCCCTTGTCGCGTGCTAGTGGCCCCGGCCCCAGCCCCCAGCCGGAGCCACACCTGAAACCTGCCGGCAACAAAAAAACGGAGCGTGGCCGTACATCCGGGCTCGCGCTCCGCTTCGCTCCCCCCAGGCTCAAGATCAGGAACCGGCCGAGCCGTGTCGTGAGGCTGAGGCTGAGGAAGATTGGCGCTCGATCCTCAAGGGGTCTCGTTAACCGGCAGTTGTTGAAGGATTTGCTTCGCAATGTCTCTCAGCAGCAATTCACGATCATCGTCGGGTAAACGCTCGGAAGCTTCAAGTGCAGATTCAAATCTGCCGACCGCAACCCGGTAATCCATTGTCTGTGCGTACGATTGATCATGCATGTTTGAACTCCACTACTCTCGGCTACATCGGACGTGCCATTTCATTGAATCCGGCGCTGTGGTCATTTTTTGTGGCGCGACCGGCGCCGCCTCGTTTAGGTCATAATATTTGCAAGCGGTGTGATCTTTCGGCAACAAACTATGGAGGGATTGGGCCAGACGAACGCGACCGCCCACGTAAGCTGCCGGGCAAGCCTTGGCCACCCCGGCGATGTCCGCAACTGAGCTGTTGCCGACCTTTTCACTACCGGCCGTGACGCGAATGTAGCGACGCGCGCGACAGCCGTTTTCAGTCGGAGGTATGGTAGGCTGTGGGGTCCTCGAAACGACGGTGTCCGAGAGACCGGCGCGATTCGTCAGGCTTGTGTGCAGTCCGGCGTTGGCGCACCCTATCTGCCTGTAGCGCGATTTGGTTCACATGTTCAACGCCCAATTGATAGTTATAGAGGCCTTCGTCCGCGAACTTCGGACGATGTACGAACGAACATACGGGACGATGGAGCCCGGCTACCCTGGCGTGATCAGCTTTGTCGCCCAGCTTGCTCTTGAAAATATCGCGACGAGCGATGCTGCATACCACGATGTTAATCACACCATCATGGTCACGTTGGTTGGTCAGGAGATTCTGCGCGGCCGGCACATTAGCGTCGGCGGCGTGACCCCGCGCGATTGGCTACATTTCATTATATCACTGCTCTGTCATGACATCGGGTACGTGCGCGGAATCTGTCGAGGTGATGGTGATGGCTCCTATGTCACCAATCTGGTCGGTGATAAGGTGACCCTCCCGGACGGCGCCACCGATGCATCAATGACACCGTATCATGTCGCGCGGTCCAAATTGTTCGTACGTGAACGTTCCGCGAAAGCCCTCGTCAACCTAGACGCCACAGCGATCGAAGCCAACATAGAACACACACGTTTCCCGGTTCCCGAGGATGAGCAACACGAGTCCACTGACGATTTCCCGGGCCTGGTGCGTGCTGCGGATCTAATCGGGCAGCTCGCGGACATCAACTATCTGCGGAAGCAGGCTGCCCTATTTAACGAGTTTCGCGAGACGGGAGTGAGCGCCAAACTGAAGTACAATAGCGTCGCAGATTTGCGAGCTAACTATCCAGATTTCTTCTGGAAGACGGTCCGGCCTTACATCGGAGACGCCTTGCGCTATCTTCGAGTCACGCAAGAGGGCCAGCAGTGGATTGCCAATCTCTATGCAAACGTGTTCTCAGTAGAGCATAGAGGGCAACTGTTTTAGTGAGTCTCGTTCCCATCGTCCTCGAATCCTATGATGAGAGTCGCGCGGCGCGCGCCGGTACGCGCGCAAAGTAATCTTGTGGCTGCCAAGAAGTTCGCCGCTCTTGCACGACGACTTCCGGTTTCGGCACTTCGCGACATGCGGCCCTGACACTGACGGTGGTCGCTTTCGGGACATAACGGACGTCGCCGGACCTGCTGGTGGCTTCGCAAAGGTAGCGGATGACCCGAAGGGGACGTAGTGGCTCCATGGATGACTTAATGTGAGAGACGGATAAATACCCATCGAGCAGGCACGTCGGATATGACTTTGGTACTATGCCCCTTGCCGAAGGTATCGTCGTGCAGCAAGCAATCGCCTGCGACGAACGTGTGCGATTCGCCGGAGATTGCCGTCACGTGAGTGCAACCTGATAAACAGAATGCCATCATTCGAGCTGGTGACGGGTGCGTACTGCCCCTCCCCATTGGGCGCCAACCTCTAGGACGACGTAATTCTGAGCGGGTTGGGGGTCGCTAACACGGAGTGGAGCGGCGGGAGGTGCGAAATCTTTGAGCGCCATCGGCATTGTCGTCGTTTCAAATCGACTTTCTCCCGACGAGTCTGCATAAATCCTGAGAACTTTCACGCCGCCCGGCTTTAAATGCTCATCCTCCATGGCGTTGCTCCGCAAAAATGGTTGCCCGGAAGGCAACGACCATAGCATCTCGCCATGTCGAGTACGCGTATGCTATCCGGGGATGAACGGACCTAATTCCGATATCGGCCGAAGACCGCTCCCGACCCGTACCGGAATCGAATCGAGCCATCGCGCTATAATGCACAACGCCGTCGCCTACCGATATGCTAGGGTGCGGTCCTCTAGCTGAGGACAGATCTTGCATGAGACGACGGGAATTCATCGCCCTTCTTGGTGGTGTCGGCGTGCCCTTGTTTCGGCCATTTGCCGCGCTTGCGCAGCAAGCCGCCCCGATGGTGATCGGCGTCTTAAGCGGCCAGTCAGCCGACAGCTACGCGCGCCAGGCGGCAGCGCTGCGCAAAGGGCTGAGCGAGAGCGGCTACGTCGACGGCCAAAATCTGCTGATCGAATATCGGTGGGCCGACGGCCACGACGATCGGCTGCAAGGCTTCGCCGCTGATTTGGTGCGGCGAGGCGTGGCAGTGATCGCATGCGGTGGCAGCCCGGGCGCCACGCCGGCGGCGAAGGCAGCCACTTCAACGATCCCCATTGTTTTTACGACAGGCGTCGACCCCGTGAAGGCCGGCTACGTCGAAAGCCTCAACCGGCCAGGCGGCAATGTCACCGGCGTGGCTTTTTTGGTCACGCAGTTGGGCGCGAAGCGTCTCGGCTTGTTGCATCAGTTACTTCCGAACGTGACGACGATTGCGGCGCTGTTCAATCGCAATCACCCGAACACCGCCTCCGACCTGAATAACGTGGAGAACGCCGCGCGGTCCGTGGGATTGCAGCTTCACGTCCTGTATGCCGGCACTGAAAGCGAAATCGATGCAGCATTCGCGGCTCTCGCCGGGGTGAAAGCCGGCGCGCTGCTGGTCGGCCCCGATCCGTTCTTCCTCAGCAATCGCCACAAGATTGTCGCGCTCGCGGCGCGCTATGCCGTGCCGGCCGCTTACGAACTGCGCGAATTCGTCGATGATGGCGGCCTGATGAGCTACGGAACCAGCATTACCGAGGCCAATTACCAAACCGGCCTTTATATTGCGCGAATTCTTAAAGGCGAAAAGCCCGGCGATTTGCCGGTCATACAGTCCACAAAGTTTGAATTCGTCATCAATCTTAAGGCTGCGAAGACGCTCCGCCTCACCGTACCGCCGACGCTGCTTGCGACCGCCGACGACGTGATCGAATAGACTTGGCGACTTCCGCTTGTGGCACGTAGCGGAGATGATCGGTCGGTAGTGGCCCAGACGTCTGTGTGGGGGCAAAGCGGGCGCCGCCATACGCCGCCGCCGAGCGCATCGCGGCCATCACCAAGACGCTCAATGCCATGCCACCATCACCGGGAAGCGGCGTCGCGCTGGGGTGATTCTTTTCGCTTCACCGATCTGCGAGGCCGTGCGGCGGCCGACCATGCGTTTCGTAGAAATTAAGTCGGCCGAGCAGCAGGGCCGGTTGATGCTGCATCGGACGCGCGATCTTTTGATGCGACAGCGAACCCAGGTCATCAATGCGTTGCGGGCGCATTTGGCAGAGCTCGGCAGGGAAGTCGCTGGAGGATTTGCGTACCGCGCAGGATCGCCTGGTGCAGACGGAAAAGCTTGCTTCGCTCGGGCAGCTGACCGCTGGCATGGCGCACGAGATCAAGAACCCACTCAATTTCGTCAACAATTTTTCGGCCGTCTCGGTCGAACTCATTGACGAATTGCGAGGTGCGCTTGGCAGCGTGCACCTCAACGAAAAAGTGCGCGCCGAGATCAACGAGATCGCAGATACGCTGCAAGGCAATCTCGACAAGGTCGTGCAGCACGGCAAGCGCGCCGACGCCATCGTCAAGAACATGCTGCTGCACTGCCGACAGGGCTCCGGAGAGCACCGACGAGTCGATGTCAACGCGCTTGTGGAGGAGAGCCTCAATCTCGGCTATCACGGGGCGCGCGCCGAGAAACAGGGCTTCGAAATCACTCTGGAGAGGTCCTTCGATCCGGCCGCAGGCCAGACCGATGTCTTCCCACAGGACATTACGCGGGTGCTGCTCAACTTGATCTCAAACGGCTTTTACGCCGCCACAAAGCGCAAAGCCGAAGCCAATGACGGCGACTACGAACCTACCGTCACCGCCGCGACCAAGAACCTCGGCGACCGCGTCGAAATCAGGATTCGGGATAATGGCACTGGCATTCCCCCTGAAGTGAAGGAGAAACTATTCAACCCGTTCTTTACGACCAAGCCTGCCGGTGAAGGGATTGGCCTCGGCCTTTCGATTAGTCACGACATCATCGTCAAGCAACATGGCGGGTCTATAGAGGTCGATACCAAGCCCGGCGAGTTCACCGAGTTTCGGATCGTTCTACCGCGCACCGGAGCCTGCCTTGTCAAGTCGGGATAATCTCCTCACTACGGCGCAGTCGCGGATTTGTCCCTTCGAATTTCCCCGAAATTGGACATGAGTCGGGCATGGGCAATCCGGCGCTGATGACCCTCAGCCGACGTTGACACCCTGAACTCGCTGCAATGCGCAACGCGCCTTTCGGTCGGCGACGTGTTAGCTTGTGACACCCAATAGGTCTTCGAGTAAAAACTCCGCGCCCCGAAAGGCCAGTGCTAATCAGCCCAAGAAAAAAGCCCCAGCGCATGCCAGGGCTAAGTCGAGTGACACATGCGGAGACAGCTTATTTCAACGCAGTCGAAACTGACGTGAACACGGTGTTTAGGTTCGTGCCGAGAGCCTGAACCGTGGCGATGATCGCCACTGAGATGCCGGCCGCGATAAGGCCGTACTCGATGGCGGTCGCACCCTGTTGATCCTTGCAAAACTTCCAAATCAAAGTTCGCATTGGGAGCCTCACCTGAGTTTGATGCACGCGCTTAATCTAAGAAGAGCAAGTTGCGCAGCGGCTAATGTAGTGAGGAGAAATCGATAAAACAGTGAAGAAAAACTGCGCTACGATTTAGAGAGGGGTGCAATTACCACCGGGCAATGTGCCCGCTTTTTGACCCTAATATATAGGCCGGCCGTGCGTAGCAAGGAGATTTCGTCGATCTGACGGTGGGCGATCTTGCATTTGACCGGTTGAACCCGCAGGCTGAAAGTGGACGTCCCGGCAGCGCAGCTAAATCGACGCGAATAACCTCAAGCGCGGACTTCGCCGGGGGTTAACGCGACGTTAATGCGTAGCGATGGATGGTCGACGTAAGCCCAACCGCTTCGGAGACTTCGCAATGACTCCCGACGAACGGTGTCCGATCGGCGATCAATTGCTGGGCGAGATATATCGCGCCAGTGCGCACGGGCTGAACCAGCTCATTGCCACTATCTCGCCAGGAACAAGGGCTCTGCTTGCTTTGTATTGCTTCCGGCGCGCCCATCTAGCTTCGATTGGATTGGCGATCGCGGCAACCTGCGAGGAAGATGATCTAACTTCGCTCGGGGGCAATAATGGTGTTGCGCTGTTCGAGCGATCTCGTGAAACTCCGCAATCAATTTCTACAGGCTCCCGAGCCGATGGCCGGCGAAAAATTACTCTGGCGCCCGGACTCCGCAAATTTAGTTCGCTCGAGGAAGAGTAGGATTAGGGCTGAGTACTAAACTGCCAATATCGTGAGAACGGCATCAACCGAGCGGTTGTCGCCCGAATTTGCTGTGGAGCATGAGCCCGCTTCTGGCCCAAACCGGCGGTTCATCGCGGCGCAGCGATACGTCCGGAGTTAGGGGCAAACCGGAATTGGCTGGCGTACCCTCGAAACGACGCGGTTCACCCTAAGCGGAACTTCGAAGCTCAAAGTTTAAAGAGGCCCGAGGGCTCGTCGTAGAGGCACGCTCGAGATCATCAAACCCGTGAAGGGTTGACCCAGTTCTAAAACTAGGGAATCGCGGATGACGCTGACAGCGCGAATAGCGATAGGCAGGCGAAAGCCGTCACATTCAAAGCGGGGAGCAAGCTAAAGCTCGCAAATATGATGACGAGCCAGAAGACCAAGATTGCAAGAAATGGTGCGGGTATCAGGTTATTGATGGCAGCACGAACCGTGCTGGTATGCCGACCGCAAAAAAGGCAAATTGGACCGGCGACCGCAGGCAGACGACGCTTTGGAATCTCGTGATGGCCCCTCTTGAGGCATCTCCCGTCCAAGTGCGGTCTCGGCTTCTCGTAACACTCTGGCTTGGTCCAAAGGGCACCCAATGCGAGAGGGGCAAACCTCAAGCCTGTAGCGCCCAGGGGGAAAACCTCGATCAATCGTCTTTTGATCAATCGTCTTTTCCCGACGACCGGCTCAATGCTGCCCCGAAATTTTCAGCATGCAGCGGGTCCTCCTTAAACGTCCAGCTATAGATCCGGAATGTATCCTGTTCCACGAGGTGGCCTGATTTCTAGCATCTGCGGATCCACTCAGCAGCTACCGATACGGCTCTGACTTGGCTTGACCAAGCGAGTTGATGAATACCCGCTCACTGGGTGCCGTTTTTCCCTCAATCCGATCGTGGCACCAATCGGCAAGCATCGTGAACCAATTTTCTCCGAGGCTCGACGACGTATTATTTCCGCCAATGGCGTGACGTTCACCTTCATAGATGACCAGCTTTTTTGGCGACCGTATCTTTCCGACCAGCTGTTCGGAAAATTCGATTGGCGACAACTCGTCATCTTCGCCAGCCTGGATGAGAACCGGACATTTGATGCTTTCGGCAATGGGTGAGAGATCAAACGTCTCCATGAATCGATCGAACTCGGCTTCATCATCGTAGCCAGACATATACATAAAGCGCATCTTGAATGAGGGCGCCGAGCGGTTCATTAAACTATTCAAACCGGGTTCGTGGCAGACGAAGCTCACGGCGGCGCCACGCACCTTGTCACCTAATGCAGCTGCGGCCTGGAGGCCAAAGAAGGTGCCCATGCTTACGCTCCAAATCACGGAGCGTTCGGCGTCGATGTGTGGGTGCTTGGCAAGCCAATCATAGACGGCTCGTCCGGCATCCATGTGATTACTCTCGGTAACGAGAATGTCGCGGTAGGTGCATTCGCCTTGCCCGGGGCCGTCATAGATGAAGTGTGCCATCCCGCGCTCGAGAAATTTGTCGCCGTACATCGAGCACATGATTTCCTTCGAAGCGTCCATGCCATCTATGCCGATGGCACACGGAAACTTTTCGCCTGGCTGCGGTGCTCGGGGGAGGTGAAGATAGCCGGGTAGGGTCTTGCCCTCTTTCCCAAACGGCACCTCGACTCGTTGGATTGGGCGGTTCATCAGTGCGGCAAACTTGTCGTAGCACGCCACCATTCGATCATTGTAAGCGATCGAGTGGCGGTTATTTTCGAATATGGGTCAGCGGGCGGCGGAATAGAGTAAGGCTGCAATAAAGTAGCTTTCGCGAGCAGAGACCCTTCTCCCTTCCTTCTCGAAGGTAGTTGCCTTGAGTTCGCGCCGGCCGGCTGCCGCCGCAAATTCACGATGCATGTCAGCGAATTTTCGGACCCGCAGTCCCACGCCGCGGAAGTCGCCTATGGCGTCTGGCCCTGCAGGATACATGGTATAGTTTAGCCGCGGCTGATCCCATTCCATGCCAACGGCCTGAATTGCCGTGTCTATAAGCCAGCGTTGGTCTTTCCAGCGTTTGACCTTCTGTTCGGTTTTGGCTCGCATCATGTTCGCTTTCCCACCACGTGGATTTTGGAACGGACTCGATTCGCGACCTCGCTTGGATCGCGGGGTCACGGCACGGGTTTCGACTGCCCGGAGGCACCCAATTTGATCATTCCGCGTCCTACGATGACCTTAATTTGCTTCCCGCCTTGAGCCAACCGTTTCGCCCATGCCACTCTAAGTTAAAGATGGTCGAGAGGAGAGGGCATGTTGCCGAAACCAGCCGTTCATCTGCGTTATCCGAAGGCTCTGGTGCGGTCGCCGACACCGCCTCAGGGAGCGACATTGGACGAGAACGTCTATGTTGCAATGCGTGATGGCATCCAGCTTGCTGTCGATGTCTATCGGCCTGTTAGCGATGGCCGGTATCCAGCATTGCTGTCGCTATCGCCCTACTCGAAAGAAATCCAACAGCATCCTCCGCAATGGAGCCACGCGATCGAGTCGGGTGCGACAACGTTTTATGTCGGGCACGGCTATGTGCACGTAACGCTCAGGCTCGCGGATCCGGCCGTTCGCAGGGGAAATGGCGCTGGTTCGACGACAAAGAGCGCACCGACGGCTACGACCTCATCGAATGGATTGCACAGCAGCCTTGGTGCAATGGCAATGTCGGTATGATCGGCGACTCGTACTGGAGTTGGAGCCAGGGGGGCCGCCGCAGTCACCAATCCGGCGCACCTCAAATGCGTCTGCTTGTGCGATGGCACCACCGACTTTTATCGCGATGCCGCGTACCAAGGAGGCATTAGCGTGGGCGAAGCTACAGGTACTGGCGGAGGGGGCGGCACTCGCCACCAAGGAGCTTTGGCGGTAATCGCCGCATTGCACATAAATCGGCAGCGTGCCGCCATAAGTTCGAACGCTCGCCAGTTGTTGAAGAATGAGCTTTTCCGGCGGGAGCGGTGAGGGTCGTTGCCCCTCAAACGCGCCCAGCTGCGTGAAGAGGCCGAAACTTGGGGGGGAAGAGGGGTAATCGAGGCTGGGGCGCCGAACCGTCCCCTTAAAGTTGCCGTGATAATCCCGATAATGGCGGACGATGGAGTCTGGCGCTTCGCTTTTGCTTTCGACCAACAACGTCGGGCCGTCATCCTCGTCGGAGGCGATAAAGAAGGCGAAGTCCAAGCCAAGTTTTATAAGAAACTGATTGATGTCGCCGACAGGCGCTTTGCGGCCCATGTGGAACTGGCACTGTCGATGACCTGCCTGCGGCTCTTGACGTTAAGCGCGTGATTTTAGATGGCGCTCCTTTGATTAAGCGTCCGTTGGGCGACAATAATAGGCTTCGACTAACACTCGACAATGATCTTTGGGGGAAACATGCGACTCGATTCCAGCTCGATCAAGGCCTTCACCGTTCTGACGCTTTTCTGGATTTGGTGGGTCATTCGAACTTTGGCGCATATCGCCTGGAACATCGGTCCGTGGCTAGTGCGCGTCGTTGGCGTGATTATACTGCTTCTAACAATCGCTTTCTTTCTGATCGATACAAAGAGAGACGTGTCGTATCGGTACGCAGACCTCAACTCGCCAGCGTGCAAAGCACAAAGGAACAACGTTACCGCGCTTGCGGCAGCGGATGTAAACAACGACGAAACATCCCCCAAACTCAACGATGAAGTCAAATCGAACAGCGCATTCACCTGCATGTTGCAGCTACATGCCTTGAAGCCGCTGCCAGGCGATGGTCCGGGCAATCCCTCACTTTCCTACTATCTTTCGTTCCTTGAATTCGCGGAGAACGGTGAGCCTGCGCAAAACGGCGCGGACCGACAGCCGCTTAAGTCCGCTCAATTGGATGTCCTGCTCAATCACCTGCAACAGCAGCGGCAGGCCGGAAAACAGAATTTTGTTTTCGCCTTTATTCATGGCTGGCGGGAAGATGCTCGCCTCGGTGCCGACGACGTAGCAAATGTCCGCGTGATGGCGGCCTATTTGGCCAGCTTCCTGCAACAACGCTGCCTTGCGAGCGGCCGGTATTGTAATGCAACGGTAACGGCCGTTTACATCGGGTGGCGTGGAGCGCGTCTGAACGAAAACTATCTTCCACCGACGTTAGGTTCGTACGTTGCTGCGCTAACACTGTTCGACCGCAAACCAGTAAGCGAAAGGATCGCACCCTCCGTAATCTCCGCCCTGAAGCGGATCGATAGGACGCTGGACAGGAAGCAAGTCACGGGAAGCGCGTGGTATGATGAGCCCCGCCTGATAACGATCGGCCACAGCCTTGGCGGCAACATGCTGGCCTTTGGCTTGAAGGAGACCATGGTCGACATGGTCGAGCACTATCCTGATTTCGGCGCAGCCGATAATTCAAAGTCACTGTTAACGTCGCCTTTTGGCGACCTCATCGTATTGCTTAATCCAGCATCCGAAGCCGAAAACTGGACGGCAATTCAGAGAGCCTTTCACAGACGCATCTCCGACGATGTGAAGCTAAAGGCGGTGCAATCAGCCTACTCAACGCGCCAGCCACCGATCTATATTTCGATGACCGCGTCGCACTACTGGCCGGCGAACGACGTTCAGCGCACGGATATTCCTGTTCTCGACGCAGCTATTTGGGCAGATCCCAAGAAGCTCGCCAAAAAGAAAAGCCGTGATCACGACAATAACAATATTTGCACATCCATCAGAATCTTCGACGCCGAGTACCGGCCATACTACGATTACGACACTGCGACGTATGACCTGTTCCCCTTCTACAAATGGGACTTTAGGCCGTTGGCGCAAACGATTGCGGAGAAAGCAGACCCTGATCCGTTTGACTGCAACGACGCGACCTTTCCGACTAGGCCGAAAGTATCGCCTAGGCCGAATGTCTTCTTACGAGTTTTTTACCGATTGCTCGCAGATACATTGCGCAATTTCCCGTTCATGAATACCGACATTACGCAGACCCGAACCATCGGAAATCTCGATCCGGTGCGTTCCCCGTACGGTGACCTCTATAACGAGGATAACCCCGAGACTGATCCAGCCACCTGGTACGGTACAACGCATGAGCTTCTCATCAACTTTGAAAACCTCACGGCAAATAACGAGACCGCTTATCAGGCGATACAAGCTAGGTATGCCGATGCCGCAAGCACCGATACCTCGGAATGCGCCGTCGTCGATGGCTGGCTGTCAGCGGCGCGGAGTAGCCGAGGTGTTCCCGGTCCGGCCCACCTCCCGGTCAATTGGGATAGCGGATATTCCAACAATTCGACCGACCTCATACAAATTCGGCCACGGCCCAATGACCCGGAATTCAATATTGGCGGTCAAATTCGGCAGACTCTATTTTTCTCTGGCATGCGCGACATCGCGGGCGCTAACGATCCGTTCTGGAACATGCGTGCGTTCCAGAGCGCCATGACCAGCCACGATGGTTATGTCTCGTATCCCTTGATGTGCGTCATGTTTCAGTTTGTTATGGACAAGATCACGACTGACCCAGTGCTATCCGCACCGATGGCACCGCCTGCATCGGGGGTAGACAAAAAATGACGGCTACCGCCTCAAGCCGCATCTACAGAAATGTATTCCGGTCCGTCAAAAATGGTGCTGTGGCCGTTGCTGTGATTGGATTGGCTCTCGCGGCTTCATTCCCAACAATGGCAGCCGCGGCCGATAATCCTTCCCCGCCCCAACAGACGCTGGACGAGTATGCCTCGAAACTGGCTGCCTACGAGCAAGCCCGGGCACAGTACGCGGCCGACAGCAAGGCATATTGGGACCTCATCGCATCGCAAAGGTCAGCGCGAAACAAGAAGCGCCAAAATAAACAGCCGATCCTGCTCAGCGACTATGTCCTAACACAGCCGCCGGTCTACACAGGACCGGAAGAGCCGGTAAATCCGGTCGGGCCAAGCGTGGTGCCGGTGCGGCCTACTCCCGCGCATATTCCCGTGGTGGCCGACTTCCTAAGGGATGCTTCAGACAAATTTAATTTCGTCCCGCAACAGCCCGTGACCGAAGATGATTTCAGGACCGCTTATGCCAAGATTGCCTCCGCGGCCGGCTTGTCCGCAGATCAGGCAGTACGCATTTATTCATTCGAAGCCGGCGGCAACGGGACATACCAAGTTCAGGCCGGACTCGAATACAACGTGCCGGGCGCCCACGCCATATCGACCGCGTTAGGCTACAACCAGCTGCTGAGCACAAATAGCGTTGAGCTTCTTGCCGAAGAGGGTTCGCAATTCGTCAAGCAGTTGCAAGCCAAAGCCACCAAATTGAATGGACCGGCGCGCGACTCCCTCAATGCAAAAATCCAAATCCTTCAGAAGATGATCGCGTTCGCCAACTCCGTTCCGGACGAGTGGGATGACCACGTCCGGCTGGGCGCGACCCCGGAGGGTTTAGGTATCCATGCCGCCAACTTGGACGTTGACATCGGCCCCTTACTCCAGGCACAGAAATTGGTGAATTCTGTGCATTTTGCCAAAGCCAAAGGTTATGCAACGCCGCTTACGGCAGCGCAGCTCGAAATGATGAACCTCATGGGCGACGGCAGTGGCTTTGACATGGTCACTGTGCCACTCGATTGGGCTCCGCAAATTCCGACTTCGAACTTTTTCGATGTAGGCGGCTATGATGACAACACAGTAGTCCGAAAAAATGACGTCGTTTCAACGCTTCTTAGGGCCACGAATGCAAAGATGGATTCCGAAAGCACGCTGCCGGGGGCGCAGGCACTGGCGAAAGCCTTCCGATCGTTACGCTAATCTGCTTGGAAAGGGCCAGGCATCGGATTGCCAAGCCGCGATGACGCGGCGAGCGTCGCCATCGCCCATGCAGCGCTCGATGTATCAATCGCAAATTATCCCGACAAGCGCTTCACACGCGAAAGAGCTTTGTTCCCGGTGGTTGATCAACTCCATGATCCTCTGGGAGAGCCACCGAATGAATCGCAGTGGTGGTAGATGCATGGTCAGAGACCGTTATCCGGAGCTAAACAGCTAACCGGACAGAAGCGAGCGCTTGTCTTCGATCCAAGGAATTATGAGCGAAGTCGAGGCAGGAGGCGTTGCGTGGCGAAAATCGCGGTCAAAATCCCATCACATTTCGCCGCCTATTAGGAAAATGGCCTCACGAGCTTAAGAATCTCGTTAAGGAGTTTAAGCAGATGCTTGAGCCACTTTGGCAGCCACTCACCGAGAATATCTTCCAGGCTCTCCTTTCCCGTAGAAACGTCATCGCTACCAGACGAATCGCCGTCGTCTGTATTTAAAGCGGATATAAAATCGATCTCGCGGATTAGCAGATCCGCGACCGATGTATCGAGGTTCTCCCAAGCGCTTTCGATCGCCACGATTGCTTCTTGAGAAAGAAGCCGCTGCAATACGTCGTCAAGTAACTGGCGTAATTCCATATCCAGAACGACGGGAAGGGCTTTCTCCGCCAGTTCTCTTCGTGCCACGGAACGCGCGGTACGGATGAACCGCTGATAGCTATCACCGGATCGCGCCATCGCCATCTCCTTCAAACTCGTCTCATATCTGGCCCGCCGACAGTTGGCCCCGCAAGTTCAGCGTTCACTCTTGAACGTTTATTGCCTGGCAACAAAATCTAACACGTCACTGGCTTTGTAGGTGCGCCTCTCCTTGGTTTCCGCGTCATCGAAAACATACTCTAGATTGTCCAATGAATTAGGTGGGCAGAAATGAACGTTGAGCCGTGCGGGTTTGGTTGAGTCCTCCGTAGATAAGACGAGTACAGGATCCTTTGGTTTATTATCGCGCGCTATCTTTTTAATTGATGTAAACGAGATGGGGAGATCGAACCCGCACTTGAATGTATCAGCATTGAAAGAGACATTGCCGAATCTCAGCTGGGAGTTAGCGCGTGCACTAGTATGTTCATCCGCGTTCGGCGACGACGCAGAATTGCTTACCTCGAGAATGTCGTACTTGAACCCGATTGCCTTCGCGACGTCTAGAACTCCCGATGATGCGGCCTTGTCCTGCAGGTCATAATCATAGTCGGTGGAGGCTTGAATACGGATTTTGACCAACTGGGGCTTCTGCTGAAATGTTGGACTACTGACAAGCAATCCCGCGACGAATGACACAAGAGGTGCCGCAATAGAGGTGCCGGTTACGGTTTGATCTTTAATCCCAATAGCATTTTGATCTGCATCTACCTCTAGATCATATGACGGAACGGCGCATCCAGGTGCCAAGAGATCTACGCCGGCACCATAGTTTGAGAAGTTTACATATTTGTCGTCGCCGTCATGAGCCCCGACTGTAATGAAGGCCGACGTTTGGATGTCGGTTGCAGTTGCGAAGCCGCCTAGCGCGGCGGGCCATACGCCGTTTTTTGCATCCAATCTTCGCCCATCATTTCCGGCTGCGACGACAATGACGAGTCGTTTATCCGGGTCTGCAACAAGCCTGTCTAAAGTTGGAATCCGTTCGGGAGACGACAAGCTAAAGTTTATGACGTCAAACTCATTTCCTTGCGCCTTGGCGAATGTAACGGACTTTTCAATATCATCGCTGGTCAGGGGTGGACTATTTTTCGTGTTTAATTGAACTAAGCTGGCTTCGCCGACCTGGATCGGTAGTTGCACGCGTTGCCGCAAGTCCTCTATGCCCCTTCCACCAAGTGCCAGCGTTGTTACGGCCAAGCCATGCGAACGGTGGTCGTAGGCGACGGAAGTTTCAGCCGAGGGCGATCCGTGAATTGACGCTAGATTGACACCAACCCAGCCACCGTTGGCCACGACACCATCGTGATTTATATCTTCTGTCTGACCTGGCGGGTCGTCCTCGATGGGCAACTTGTGGAAGTAACTGGTAGGGAAGGCCTTTGCCACCGCGGGATCACGAGATTTTCCCTCGCTAAAATCGAACCCAGTATCAACGACGAGTACTCTTCCGGGATGGCTTTGCGCGTACTTGCCCCCTAAATCACTCAAATTAAGTGCGTGCTCGAATTCGGCGACGTCGAACGGCCAGTTGCCTTGGGCGTGCACTGCGGCGGCGGCGCAGGCCGGCCCATACTGCGCGGGACTACTCAGTTCTGTTACGAACTTGATTCCAGCCTCAGTGGGATAATCAAAGTTGGATAAATTCTCCTGATAGCTTACTTTCAACGGTATTGTGTCTGTACCCGCAGTTTCGTTCAAAATCGGCTTAGCGACGACCGGAACGGCAATTTCGTGAGGTATCCGCTTTGGATTCATAATCTGTGGGTTCGCGGCGGCGATTTCTGCTGCATTGGCGCATGAAAGATAAGACTGATCACCAAATTCAATTTTCATTGCGTGATAGCAAAATTGCCCAACCACATTCTGGAATACGTCAGTGAAAGTATTTGGTACTATCGAAGCATTTTCGGTTTGCAACGCATCTCGATATTGCGATTTGGCAGATGCATATTCTGTCTTTAGCGCATCGCCGTAATGGGGATCAGTAACCGCTTTAGCAAAGGCAGTCCTGTTAAATGGAATCGATCGAGCCTCGGCAATTGTCTGTATGGACTCTCCGGAAACTGGCACCGTCCCGGCCTGTGGTGCAAATGCGGCACACGCGGGAATCTCAACCATCATCGCCTTCGGCAGTGTTGCCAAATCGGAACGCTTGAGTAATTTATTGCGACTGAGCAATATCTTCTCGTAGGCCGGGTGGATCAGCATTCCAGCCGATGGCTGACCACATTTACTGGCCACAAAGGCGCCAACGTTTGCCCCTTTAGGAAAACTGACAAACTGGGGCGCTCCAACGCTCGCCACGGTCTTAATAAGTTGTATGTCACCGAGCGTTGGGCGAGGAAACACGGCTGATCGCTCGCTCGGAGCGTTGACGATAACTGGACGTTCTGAAGGAAAAGCAGAAGACGTGCGAATGACGACGAAGACGGCGCCAATGATGAAAGTGGTGGCAAGTCCTCTCTTCATCGTCAGTTCCCCTAGAACGTGCAGTTGGCTGCTCGATTATCAAGACCACAAAGCCTTATAATATTCTGCGCCGAGAAATCGCGTAGAAATGCTGTGATCTTCGGATCGAGTACATTCACAAGATAGGAAGTGCTGGAGATATTACCGCGCGAGTTTATGCCGATGATCTCGCGGGAAGATGGTTCTTTGTTGGAATAGGCGGCTCCCCCACTGTCACCATCGCAAACCGCAGCCCCCATTGTCTGAATGAATTCCAAGTAACTGTTGTTCGGGTTCTTCGATGCGCCCGGAGTGGAAGTGCGACGGATCGTTGCAGAGCCGATATTGAGCACGTCGCTGACCGCTCCGCCGGAAACTGTGCAGCCATAGCCGAGCAAGAAAATACTTTGTTTAGCTGCCGGTCCGGGTTTGATGCTTTTGATTCTTTCAAATCTCCCCGCCATGGTTGGGAAAGACGTTCCCGGGTCAGTAACGCAAAGGGCGATGTCTGCGGTGCAAGCAGCAATCTCTGTCGGATCTATTCTCTGGTGACAAAAAAGACCATTGGCTTTGATGGGGCGGTCATCGTAGTCGGGATGATGAGTACAAGAAACGTGAATAAGTTTGTTATTTAAAAGTACACGTCCTTCCGAGTTGTCATAAACGCAATGGGCAGCCGTGACGATCGCTCGTTCGCCGACAATCGTGCCGGTACATTGGCTGCCGTCATCGGTCGAGAATTGCAACGTTGCCGGCCAATCCGATTGCGTGGCGATTTGACCGTTCAGAATTTTGGGAGAAACGCCGCTTGGTTGGGGAATCGGCGTCATAAGCAACGTTCCGGCTTTGCATTGAACCGTAAGGCCGATACTAAGTGCCGCTGCCGTTACGATCCTGTGGAAGAGCGCTGCCATGGCTACGGTCCTTGCAGCTGTGAAAGCTCAAAAACCTGATGGGGTGGTACTGAACGTTTGGAACTGAAGTGAATCAAGGTGAAGATTGTTCAGTTGGCGAATTTGCTCGGGGCCGGCATTTATGGTTCCGGCAGGCTCTCCCATTGCGATATTCAAAGTGTCGGTTTGGGTTTCATTCACGGAAGCGAGGGTATTGGATGCCGCAGGGCCTTTAAAGTGAACGAGCGTCCAGCTCGGCGAGGCATTCGCTGTCGCCAAAACGATGAACTGGACTTGATGGGCTATTGAGTCTAACGGAGGATCCTTTGGAAGTGACTTCCAGGCGGCATTGGCTTCCGCTGTGGCACTCGTCGCGCTCTTGGCAGCTTGGTCAGCTTGATTTTTATAGGCCTTAACTTTCGGATCGTTCTTTTGGGTATCGGTGAGACCTTGGAAATCCGCGTCCGCGTCCTTTGCCAGTCGACTGGCCGTATTTGCTTGGCCCAACGCGATGCCGGCTTGATCGAATGAGTTCTGAATATCCCGCCGAGATACGCTTGGGGCCGCCACTTGCGAGTCGACCCGATATTTCGCGGCAGCACTTTTCGCGTTTTGAGCAGACTTTTTCGCCTTCGATGCGTAGTCCTGGGCATTGCCGGCATCCGCTTGCAAGTTCTGGATTGGGTCGGCGGCGGTAGATTTAGCACCACCGGCGGTCGGTTTTGCGCCGGGCGCGGTATGGAAGCCTATCGTCAGCATGTCTTTGTCGACCGGCGTGAGTGCCGCATCGATCCACTCCTTAAGACCCAAGTTTCCATAGAGGCCGGGAGCGGCAGAAGGACTGCACTCTGGATTATATTTCTTGTTCTGAAGTTCCTTCATTGAAAGCGTGAAACTCACATCTTCGTTGCGTATTGCGTTATTCGTAAGTCCCGCTCCGACTCCGAAAGTAAAACTTCGGGCAAAAGTGCCTATCAAAGGTAATGTCTCTGGGTGCATTGGATAAATGAAACTTGTCGATGGCGTCACCGCGGACTGATCGTTGGTAATGAGCGTCAAGTCGACCTTTGCGGTCCAATCCCGCATCCACTGGTATGGTCCAGTTGGATATTCACCCTCAGGCTTGGGCATTGCGATCGCAAGCTCGCATTTTACGCGCTCGACAATTTCTGAGATCGCAATTCCGTCCTCGTGAAGCGGTGGCACATAGGCGCATCCGCCCGATGAAAGTCCGCCGCCGATCATGAGTAGAAGTACAGCGCGACACAACAAACGCATGACGCCCCTCCCAGTCTTCGAAAAGTCTGCCTGAAGTTTTTGTCGCAATCAATAGTTGAGTGAAGACTCGGATATCCATCGGGTTTGAAAAGGCGCAATTTCTCTTGTGCGAGGGGCCACATAAGGTGCCGGCGCAAAAATTCGGCCCGGTGATCCTGTCATGCCGACAAGCGACCCGCCGCATCTCAAACTGGCTCAGCCGTTCGCGTCTACACAGCAGGTTGACCGCACGAGCGCCCGGGCTTTTCAGGATATTGGCTTGGTGTGCTATCAGCATCCACTTGACCACAAAGGCCGCTTTTTTTCTTTCAAGGGACCACTGATCGACCGCTGCGCACATGGCTACCCGTTGATCATTCAGGCAGGGGGGTTCACCACCGGGACAGGAACTCTCCGCCCGCACGGCAGATCTTGTGTTCTCGGTGGATCAGCCTTCGGCCAAAGTAGCCTACGACAGCCTCAAGCAGCGCACGATCAAGCACGGCCGTGCGCCTCATGATGTAGCGATCCTGCCCGGGGTCATGCCAATCATCGGTAAGACCGACCAGCAGGCAAAAGACCAGCTGGACCGGCTCCAAAGTTGGCTGACGCCAACCAACGCGCTCAGCTTGGTATCACAGCGGATCGGTTATGATATTGCTGGTTACCCACTCGATGGACCTATACCAGATTTCCCGGAAAGGACCGAGCGCGGTCAAGCGTTCTCAAAGACGCTCCTTGAAATGGCGCGGCGCGAGAAAATGACGCTGCGGGATCTCTACAATTTGACTGCGGCGGCGCGTGGTCATTGGGTCATATACGGCACTCCGCGCCGGATTGCCGATATATTCGAAGAGTGGTTCACGGCCGAACTGGCCGACGGGTTTATTATCATGCCGGCGTATTTCCCCGGCGCTTTCGATGACTTCGTTGATCTGGTTGTGCCTGAGTTGCAGCATCGTGGTCTATTTCGAAAAGATTATTCGGGGTCCACACTGCGTGATCACCTTGGTCTTGAGGCGCAGGTTACCAACCGAATGGCGGGATAAATTCGGTGCCCGCGACCGTGACGACGTGAAACGATTTCCCACCAACTGCGAACAGCATATAAGCTTCAGATGCACGCCTGATTGTGCAATAATTCCGTTGCTTAGGAAGCCCCCTGACCGGCACCACGTTGATCATATTCGTGGGAGGACTACGTGCGAAGCTATCAGAATAATCACGTGCATATAAGTCGTGCGGCCCGAATTCGGGCCGCGATGGCGCTCGTTGCCATAAGTGTGGTTCTGTCGGCGTGTGGATATAATACCATTCCGACACTTGAGGAACAGGCGAAAGCGCGTTGGTCAGACGTGCAAAACCAATACCAGCGCCGTGCCGACCTCATTCCAAACCTAGTGGCCACGGTCCAGGGCTATGCCGCCCAGGAGAAAAGCGTCCTCACAGCCGTCGTTGAAGCGCGCGCCAAGGCGACACAAATAACCGTCAATGCTTCCGATCTTACCGATCCGGAAAAGCTCAAAGCTTTTCAGGAGGCCCAAGCGCAATTGACCGGCGCACTCGGTCGGCTTTTGGCCGTATCGGAGAATTACCCTGACCTGAAATCAAACGCGAATTTCCTCGCTTTGCAATCGCAACTCGAAGGGACCGAAAATCGTATCGCTGTAGCGAGGCGCGATTACATCGATGCGGTGCGTGCCTACAATACCTCACTACGTACCTTCCCGACTGTGATCTGGGCTAAGACCATGTTCTCAGGGGAGAAGCCGATGGCAGAATTCACAGCGAACGAGGGTACCCAAACGCCACCGCAAGTTAAATTCTGAGCAACTCCGGTGAAGATCGCATCGTTATCGCTGGCTACCATCTTTCTGAGCTTGGGAATTGCCGTTGCGTTTGCGCTTGATTTTCCTCCACTTACAGGTCGGGTGGTGGATCAAGCCAACGTGCTCACACCGCAAAGTCGTGCGAACCTGGAATCGAAGCTAAAGGACCTTGAGGATAAATCGAGCATTCAATTAGTCGTCGCCACGGTGAAGTCACTACAGGGTAGCGACATCGAAACTTATGCCAACGAGCTGTTTCGGTTTTGGAAGCTTGGTGAGGCAAAGAAAAACAACGGGGTTCTGCTCGTCGTAGCGCCTGCCGAGCATAAGGTCAGGATTGAAGTCGGCTATGGTCTCGAGGGCACTCTGACCGACGCACTATCGTCGGTTATTATCGCAAGCGCGATTGTGCCGCGATTCAAAGCCGGAGATTTTTCCGGTGGTATAGAGCGCGGCGTCGATGGCATTATCAGCGTTCTGAGCGGCGATAGTGCCGACTGGCAGCCCAAGGTCGATGTTCGGCGTGAGGACGCTTCCGCTTACTTCGACAAGCTCTTTCCGCTCTTGTTCTTTCTATTGGTGATCTTCGTCTGTTGGTACTTGGTGCACCATACCAGTGGGCTTCCGCCGAGCCGCGGAGGCAGGCGCCGCGGCGTGGGTCCAATGTTAGTCCCGTTCCCGGGAGGATATTGGAGCTCTGGCGGCGGTTTCGGCGGCGGATTTGGGGGAGGATTCGGCGGGGGCTTTGCCGGCGGTGGCGGTTCCTCGGGTGGGGGTGGTGCTTCGGGGAGTTGGTAATGGAATTCACGAGGGAGGATCAAGCAGCGGTATCCGACGCAATTCGTGAAGCCGAGAAACGAACCTGTGGGCAAATTGTTTGTGTTCTTGCTCACGCATCCTCGACGTATGCACATATTCCTATTCTTTGGGCGAGCGTTTTGGCAATGCTCACGCCTTGGCCGCTGATTATTCTCACCCAATGGAGTGTTCAGCGGATCTTTTCGGTACAGTTATTAATTTTCATCGTCAGCGGGCTGCTGTTTTCGTGGATGCCGCTCCGCCTATTGTTGGTTCCACGTGTCGTACAGCGAACAAGGGCGCACCGCGCAGCTCTCGAGCAATTTGTCGTCCGTGGGATTGCGCGGACGCGTAATCGCACCGGCGTGCTGATTTTTGTGTCGTTGGCAGAACGATATGCTCGCATCATCGCTGATGAAGGAATTGCCCACAAAGTAAGCGGTCTGGAATGGCAATCAGCCATCGATGCTTTGACGGCACACATGCGCGACGGCCGCATCGCGGCAGGTTTTACCGCAGCGATTGAACGCTGTGGCGCAGTTCTGGCATCGCGTGCACCCTCGGATGGTTCAGTCAATGAACTGCCGGATCGGGTCTATGTGATGTAGTGAAGGCTACGGCCTGTTCACGCTCAACCGAAAATAGTGGAGCTCGGACTGGGCGGCGCGTGGTTCGAATCCCGTAATGGGATTCGA
>Ga0335081_10002264_pt1 | contig 30277 bp, 37 predicted proteins | sample Lox_Sample_35_FD_206713 | JGI IMG/M metagenome (GOLD analysis project Ga0335081, IMG submission 206713) | Soil microbial communities from Loxahatchee National Wildlife Refuge, Florida, United States - Lox_Sample_3.5 | ecosystem: Environmental > Terrestrial > Soil > Wetlands | place: USA...
CCCTCGACAAGCTCCTGCGCGAAGGCCGCCGCGAGTTTCTCGACGAGCACGGCGTCCCGCGCGTGTGGACGCCGCACCGGCCGCCGCGGCCGGACAAGACCGAGGGCGGCGTCCGCTTCGTGGTCAAGTCGGAGTACGAGCCGAAGGGCGACCAGCCGCAGGCGATCGCCGAGCTGGTCGAGGGCGTGCAGCGCCGCGACCGCACGCAGGTGCTGCTCGGCGTCACCGGCTCGGGAAAAACCTTCACGATGGCCAAGGTGATCGAGGCGACGCAGCGCCCCGCGATCATCCTCGCGCCCAACAAGACGCTCGCCGCCCAGCTCTACGGCGAGTTCAGGAGCTTCTTCCCCGACAACGCGGTCGAGTACTTCGTCTCCTACTACGACTACTACCAGCCCGAAGCCTACGTGCCGCGCACCGACACCTATATCGAGAAGGAATCCTCGATCAACGACCAGATCGACCGCATGCGCCATTCGGCGACGCGCGCGCTGCTCGAGCGCGACGACGTGATCATCGTCGCGTCGGTGTCGTGCATCTACGGCATCGGCTCGGTCGAGACCTACACGGCGATGACCTTCATGCTCAAGAAGGGCGAGCGCATCGACCAGCGCCGCCTGATCGCCGACCTCACTGCCCTGCAGTACAAGCGCACGCACGGCGATTTCGCCCGCGGCACTTTTCGCGTGCGTGGCGACACGATCGACATCTTCCCGGCGCACTACGAGGACCGCGCCTGGCGCGTGCAGCTCTTTGGCGACGAGGTGGAGAAGATCGAGGAGCTCGACCCTCTCACCGGCCAGAAGACCGACGAGCTGTCCTTCATCAAGGTCTACGCCAACTCGCACTACGTGACGCCGCGCCCGACGCTGCTGCAGGCGATCGCCAATATCAAGATGGAGCTGCGCCAGCGGCTCGATGAGCTCAACCGCGCCGGCCGCCTGCTCGAGGCGCAGCGCCTCGAGCAGCGCACCATCTACGACCTGGAAATGATGGAGGCGACCGGCAGCTGCGCCGGCATCGAGAACTATTCGCGCTACCTCACCGGCCGCAGGCCGGGCGAGCCGCCGCCGACCCTGTTCGAATATGTGCCCGACCACGCCCTCGTCTTCATCGACGAGAGCCACGTCACGGTGCCGCAGCTCGGCGGCATGTACCGCGGCGACTTCCGCCGCAAGGCGACGCTCGCCGAATACGGCTTCCGCCTGCCCTCCTGCATGGACAACCGGCCGCTGCGCTTCGAGGAATGGGACCTGATGCGGCCGCAGTCGGTCGCGGTGTCGGCGACGCCGGGCGGCTGGGAGCTCGAGCAGTCGGGCGGCGTGTTCGTCGAGCAGGTGATCCGCCCGACCGGGCTGATCGATCCGCCGGTCGACGTGCGGCCGGCCCGCACCCAGGTCGACGACGTGATCGGCGAGGTGCGCGCGGTCGCGGCGCGCGGCTACCGCGCGCTCGTCACGGTGCTGACCAAGCGCATGGCCGAGGATCTCACCGAGTACCTGCACGAGCAGGGAATCCGTGTCAGGTACATGCATTCCGACATCGACACGATCGAGCGCATCGAGATCATCCGCGACCTGCGCCTCGGCGCCTTCGACGTGCTGGTCGGCATCAACCTGCTGCGCGAGGGCCTCGACATTCCCGAATGCGCGCTGGTCGCGATCCTCGACGCCGACAAGGAAGGTTTCCTGCGCAGCGAGACGAGCCTGATCCAAACCATCGGCCGGGCCGCGCGCAACGTCGACGGCAAGGTGATCCTCTATGCCGACGCCGTCACCGGCTCGATGGAGCGCGCCATGGCGGAGACCGGCCGCCGGCGCGAGAAGCAGGGCGAGTACAACACCGCGAACGGCATCACGCCGGAAAGCATCCGCCGCGGCATCGCCGACATCCTCGACAGCGTCTACGAGCGCGACCACGTGCTGGTCGCGACCGGCGCCGGCACGGCCGGCGAGTTCGACGATGCCGCCACCATCGGCCACAACTTCGAGGCGGTGATCGCCGACCTCGAAGCGCGCATGCGCGAAGCCGCCGCCGACCTGAACTTCGAGGAAGCCGCCCGCCTGCGCGACGAGGTCAAGCGCCTGCGCGCGACCGAGCTCGCCGTGACCGACGACCCCACCGCGAAGCGCCCCGCTTTACCCTCCCCTGCAGGGGGAGGGTCGACGCGCGAAGCGCGTCGGGGTGGGGTGACTGCGCCGCGCCACAATGGCCCGCGCAAGCCGACCCTCGACGAAATGGGCCCCGGCCCCGAGTCTGCCGCCGATCGCGGCCCGCGCTCGACCATGGGCAAGCCCGGCATGCGCGGCGGCTTCAAGCGCAAGCGGCGATAGCGCGCGGAGCGCTCACGTCGTCGAGCTCGCCACGCTCCTGAGATCATTGCTGTTATCCCAGTTGGCCTTGTTCTTCAGTTTTGCAAGGTTCTATCGCCACGACCCCGGCCAGATGAGCTTGTTCGCGCTCGTGCGGATCGAGACCCGAAAGTGCTGCCGCGGCACCGTGGACCAGTCATGGAGCCCAATATGGGAAGCGCGCGCGGCGCTCTTGCAGTGACAGCCATTCTGCTTGCGATATTCCGTGAGATAGAATAGATAAGTCGACCCATGATCCGCTCGTTCAAGGACGCGGCGACGGCGCGATTGTTCGACGACGAGGACGTGCCGCGCTTCCGCGCCATTGAACGGCAGGCACGTCGCAAGCTGCAACTGCTCGACGCCGCTGCGTCGCTGAGCGATCTGCGGTCGCCGCCGGGCAACCGATTGGAGGCCCTGAAGGGCGACCGCAAAGGACAGCACTCGATCCGCATCAACGATCAGTGGCGGATCTGCTTTACATGGCGCGATGGCGGTGTCGACAGCGTCGAGATCGTCGACTACCACTGAGGTTCGAGGACGATGGCAAAGGAAAAGCGACTGGCTCCCATTCCGCCGGGCGAGATTCTCGCCGAGGAGTTCATGAAGCCGAACGGCATCAGCCAGAACCGGCTGGCGCGCGACATCGACGTCAATCCGGCGCGCGTCAACGACATCGTGCACGGCCGATCGGCCATCACGGCGCCGATCGCGTTGCGGCTGGCGAAGTACTTCGGCACCACGGCCGAGTTGTGGATGAACCTGCAGGCGAGCTACGACCTGCGGCGTGCCCGCGCGACCGAGTGGCCCAAGCTGGAGCCCCGGGTGCGCGTGCTCGCCGCCGAATAGGCGCAAGGCCACGACGGCCGGCCCACGGGCAAGCGGGCCGGCCGCGCATCATTCCCTGAAAGTAGTCGTTTCGGTTGGTGCCGTCATAGCGGCCGGAACTCATGCAACAGCGCTTGAAATCTCGCTCCCGAGCCGCACGGGCACAGGTCGTTGCGCCCGAGCTGCTCGATCAGCTCGACGTCGCCGTGCACGACGCGAACGCCGCGCTTGACGTGCGTCTCTGAAGGGTAGGACTTCCGCCGCTTACGCGTGCGCGCAAAAGCACGGGAGGTCGTCGGTGCCGCGATGCTTGCGCATGGGAGCCTCCTGCCGAAGAAGGCGGCCGTGCCGCCGGGGCGCGCTTCTATCACGCTGCACGGAATTCGGGCAACTCGCCGCAGGCCCGCCGGTCGACAGGCCCGCGGGTCTTCCTGTATTAAGACATGATCAACGACAGCCACCCATCTTGTCCGAATCAACCGCATTCGGGCCGCCGCCATGAGGGGCGCAGGAGCCGCGACCGCATGATGACCACCTCACGCGCTGCCGCCGCGCCGGCCGGCCGCAAGATCGTCGCCGGCCTCTGTATCGCCGCCCTGCTGCCGGCGCTCGCCGCCTGCGCGGCCGGCAACGCCACGTCGAATCTGGCGACGCCCGCCACCGCGTCGACAAGCACCGCCGCCACCACTACCCCCGCGACCACCACCGCCGCCGCGCCGGCCGCTGCCCCCGCCGCCCCGCCCCAGCACCTCACCCAGACCGAGATCAACGAGAAGTGCTGGATGCGCACCGAGAAGTTCAAGGCCGACAACCTCGACAAGCGCATCAAGGTCGTCGACAAGTGCGTGGAGGAGATGACAAGGGCGCAGGGCGGGGTGTAAGGGGCGAGGCGATCGCGCGTGAACTGAGCCATCAAAACTACGGCGCCACACCAATAAGTATCAGGGGCACAGCTGGAACCCCTCGCCCTTCCCTGACTAAATTGTACAACTCCCCCTCATAATATCCGACGCCGGACGACATCTGTTGTTGTAACTCCTTCATTGGCAGAATCTCGACTCCGACATCGATCACGTCACCAACATAAAATGCAAGATGTTTTACAAATAAGTCGTACGCAACGAAAGCATACTTCCCGAATTGAACTTCCACGGCTACGCGGTCTTTCACAAAGTCAGTCTGGTTGTACGATGAGAACGGCTTCAGGCCGGCAGCCTCAATCTCCACCTTCTGTTGAGCTGCCTCCATGAACAATGTCTTCCGTATCAATTTGGCATCAGACGTGACCCAATACGCAATCCTTCGCTCACCCCAATGACGATTTTTGAATTCGTCGCGAATCTGCCTGTTCATAGCTAGAGGAGAATAAAATAGCGTCCCCTTCGTACGCTCCTCTTTGGACACTTTAGTACGACACCGCCCGGCGTCAGCGTTTTTAATGACCGCTTGAATCTCTTTCCAAAGAGATGGCTTGTGGACAAGTAGAAATTCAAGTCCATTCAAGTGAGAATATTTCTCAACAATCCTCATGAACGATGGCCACCATAAGGCAGACTTGGATCGTACACCTTCCGGTTCATGGGCCTCGTCTGCAGATTTCCCGACCGCAGTTCATGTATTCTCTGCCACGCAATGTCGACATACTCCTTCACAATATCACATCCATAACCAATGCGATCATGCATCAAAGCCCCAACTATCGTTGAGCCAACTCCCATGTAAGGATCGAATACCGCATCGCCGCGACTTGTCAAAGCAAGTACCAGCCGTTCGACAAGCTCGACCGGAAACTGACAAGGATGAATCGTCTTTTCCACGTGATTGTTTTTAACATTCGGAAATATCCAAACGTCTCCAGGATTCTTTCCCAACGGATTTCCTGACAACTGACCCACTTTTGGTCCTTTGAAATACTTTTTATTGGGATACTTGGAAGGAACGCGGATCGGATCCAAGTGAAAAGTGTAGTTATCGCCCTTGGTGAACCACAAGATGGTCTCATGGCGCCCCGATAGTCGCTTGGAACAATGCAGTCCGTGCTCGAAATGCCAAACAATTCTGTTACGAAGTTTAAGCCCGTGGCCTTTAAAAACAGGATACAAGACGCTGTCCAGCGGGAATACTTCTCCGCTTTGAACATGGTTGCCAACCTGCCAGCACAACGATCCGGACGCATCCATCAGGCGGACGCACTCAGAGATCACTTGAGCTTGATCGGACAGATAGCTTTCAAGCGACCGCCGTCGCTCGTAGCTCTTGCCGATGTTGTATGGAGGCGAGGTCACGATCAATTTCATCGAGCCGCTCTTAAGCGTCCGCATGAAGTCGAGGTTGTTTACACAGGAAATGTAGGCCTGGTGGTCGACCGCGAGCCGCGTGATCGGCCTCGCCTTGCCGCCCTTGTCAACGCGTGCCCGCGCTATCCCGCCTCCATCGTGTCCCTCCCCAGGCGGCGGCGCCGCATGCCCGCCTGGCGATGATGGCGCGAGACCATTGGATTTCGACAACGGCTGCTCGAATTCAAAAAAGGACGACTGCACGGCCGCCCCCGCGTCCGCTTTCAGGCCGCGCACGTAACTGCGCCATGTTGGTCGTCGAGGAGCCATGGCTCGGGTCTTCTTCGCAGTAGGATCACTCTGGAGCGGATCGGGGATGATTCGTTACCCAGGCATTGTCGACCATCTCCAGCGGGCACCTAGAGATTTATTACATTGTTCTTGTTATGTTCTCAAGGGCTTTTGCGATTTTCACAGCTTCCTTCTTGGTCACTCCCGGACGACCCATGACCCCCCCTTCCAAGGTCGAGATCGTTTGCCCGCACGGCGGCGACCGCATCGCGTGGACGGCGCAGAGCTGCCACCGTCCGCGCACCGCTCGCGCATTGCCCGATGCGATCCGTGCTAACCTCCCCCGAACCCGGGAATCCTCATGGCCACCTACTTCATCTTCGGCGCGATCGGGACCTGCCCCGGCTGCGGGGACCATCGTTTTTCCGGACCCATCGCCATCGCGCCGGACACCAGGGTCACGTGCCACCGCTGCGGACATGTCGCCACCGTGGCCGAGGCGGCGCAGACCGGCCTCGCGTCGGGCGCCGTCAAGAAGCTGAGCGACCACCGGGTGGTGCAGGATGGCTGAGGTCGTCGATACCCGAGATCGACGCCCGCCGGCCCCCGCGTGCACCCGCCCCGAACCGTGCTATTCTCGCCGGCATCGCAATTGCGCCGAGAGGGAGAGGACACCATGGCCAATCGTGAGCAGAAAAAGAGTCGCGAGAAGAAGAAGCCGAAGGCCGACAAGAACAAGAAGCCGAAGCACCTGCCGTTTGGCGGGCATTTGACGCCGGGCCAGAGCCAGGACCACCCGGGCTTCAATCTCCCCAAGAAGCCCTGACGCGCTGCGCCCCGGTCGCGCGGCCCGCGCGGCCGCGTCCGCCGGCATGCGGCCGGCGGACGCGCCGAATATTGTCATTTGTTGCCCTTTGGCCGGCACCGATGCGGTCGACGCGGCAACAATGCGGGCCGACCCGACCGCTGCCTCCGCCGCCGATCCCGCCGCCATGATGGCGCCCCCATGGTGCCCCAATGGCGCATCCATGATGCGTGCTTGTTGAATCCGGAAACCCGCATGACCGCTCGAACGATCGGCGCCGTCCGCGCCCTCCTGCTTGCGAGCCTCGCGGCTCTACCGCTTGCCGCCCTCTTTCCCGCTGCCGCCGCCTTCGCGCAGGCGCAGCCGAACCTCACCCCCGACGAGGAGATTTCGCCGCGCCAGGTGCAGACCGTGCCGGCCGTGAAGCCGAAGCCCGCCCGCCGCTCGGTGCGGCCCGACGACAATCCGGCGCCGGCCGCGGCCGCCGCGGCTCCCAAGACGGCGCCGAAGACGGCACGCAAGCCCGCGCCGGCCGCCAATGTGGTCACCTGCGGCGGCCTGTTCGCCAGGGACTCGAGCCACGTCAAGCTCGCCGAATTCTTCCAGGCGAAGAACATCGAGTATGGCCAGGTCGAGGGCGCGGGCGGCAGCGCCCTCAACGCCACCATTCTCTATCCCAAGGATCCCAAGCGCCGGCTCGAGGTGCTGTGGCAGAACGAGGCGACGCGCAGCGACACCTCGATGGTGGTGATCACCGGGCAGTCGCAATGGAAGGGCCCGAAAGGCCTGCATCTCGGCCTTGCGCTCGCGGCGCTGGAGAAGCTCAACGGCAAGCCGTTCCGGCTCGCCGGCTTCGATCAGCCCAACGGCGCCCGCGCGCTCGACTGGATGGGCGGCGCGCTCGCCAACCTTCCGGGCGGCTGCCAGGTCGGCATGAAGTTCGACCCCGACCGCAAGGCCGCCGCCAACCTGCTCGCCGCCGCGGCCGGCAAGGAGTTTCTGTCGAGCGCCCCGGCGATCCGCGCCGTCAAGCCGACCGTGAGCGAGATCGTGTTCGGCTATTCGCAGTAGCGTAACCCTCTCCCCGCAGGGGAGAGGGTGGCGAGCCCTCGGGTCTTGCCTTCGGCAAGCCCAAGGATGAACTCCGCGAGCCGGGTGAGGGGCGCTCGGAGTTTCATTGAGACGCATAGAGCCCCTCACCCCGACCCTCTCCCCTTCGGGGAGAGGGAGCGCCAGCACCGAGCTTCTTGCTACGCCGCCGCCTGCTCCTTCTCGCGCACCGACTGCATGACGTTCTCGGCCATCTGGCGCGGGATGCGCAGGTAATCCTTCATGAGCTGCGCCGGCTCGGCGGCGGCGTCGCAGCGGCGGCGGGCGCGCAGGCGCAGGATCGCCTGGAAGGCGTCGATGTTGAGCGCGGCGGCGCGGCAGATCAGCATCAGCGTCTCCTCGCCGGCGCCGAAGACGTTGCGCACGATGGTCTCGCTGCGCAGGCCGAGCCGCCCGGCGAGAAAGACCGCGAGCTCGAGCGGCTCGTCGGCATCGGCGATCTCAGCCACCGCCTCGCTCAGCGAAAGATTGCCGCGCGCGATCTGCTCGTTGAGGATCGCGATCGGGCGCGCCCCGCTCATCGCGGCGCGCAGCCGGTCGGCGAGCAGGTGGCGCGCGTCGCCGATCAGCTTGTGCGCCGCCGGGGTCTCGACGTCGGCCTGGACGGCGTCGATCTTCGACGCGATGGCGCTCGCCAGCACCGGCAGGAGGTCGGTCGCGACCCGCTCGGGCAGGTCGCGCCGCATCACCAGGCGGTTGAGGATGGTCTCGCAGGCGGTGGCGCGCGCCGCCAGCCACTCGAAGCCGGCATCGGAGAAGCGCGCGCCCTCGTTGCCGGTGACGGTGCCGGCCACCTCGTCGTTGCCGCGCTCGACCAGGATGTCGGTCACGACCTCCGAGAGCGTCATGCGCCGCGCGATCGCCAGCAGATGCTCCTGGCTCTGCTCGCGCGCGATCGGCGCGAGATCGTCGTCGTCGAGGGCGGGCGAGCGCATCAGCACCGGCTCGGCCACCTCGATCGCGTCGCGCGCGAGGCGACGCAGCGTGCGGTAGGGCACGTCGTCGAGATCGGCGATGCGTTCGGACAGCTCGCGGCGCGCCAGCGGCTCGACCTCGTCCAGCACCGTGTCCATGATCTCGTCGAACAGGTTGAGCTCGTTCGGCGTGCGGCGCGGCGCCGCGAAGAACGCGGTCGAAATCGCGCGCATGAGCTCGTGCCGCCGATGCGGCGACGGCTCGCGCGCCAGTTGCTTGAGCGTCTCGAACGATACGGACATCGCGATCCTCGTCCGGCCCGAGAATGCCGCCAAATCGAGGCGATTCCGCTAAAGAAGATGGTAAAAAATCGTTGTCGCGCGTTTACCATGCGCGCGACGGCCTCTGGGCCTCCAACCCTCTCCCCTCCGGGGAGAGGGTGGCGAGCCCTCGGGTCTTGCCTTCGGCAAGCCCAAGGATGAACTCCGCGAGCCGGGTGAGGGGCGCTCGGAGTCTCAATTGAAACGCCGAGAGCCCCTTACGCAACCCTCTCCCCTTGCGGGGAGCGCAGGCTCAGTGCACGATCGGCCTCAGCGATCGATCTCGCCCACCACGATCGAGGTATCCGGGCGCACCAGCAGGACCTTGCCGGGCAGCGCGACGTAGCTGGTGCCGGCGAGGCTCGGCACCTGGCGCACCACATCGGCCGGCCAGGCCTGCGTCCTGGTCGTCACCGGCAGCTGCGTGGTCGGACCCGCGTAGGGCCCGGACAGCGCGCCGGCCGACTTGACGCGATCGAGGATGAGCTTGCGCTGCGCGTCCGTGAGCGCCGGACCGCGCGCCATGATCGGGATTGCGTCGCGCCTGGCGTTGGCGGCGGAAAATTTCGCCGGCGTCGTGGCGGTATCTTTCGGCGCATTGGGCACGTTGAGCGTGCCGTTGACGAATACCGCCGAGCCGGGGGTCTGCGCCCAGGCGGCGCCGGCGCTGCCGAACAGCGCGGCAGTCAACAGCGCCTCGCGCACGTGGTTCTTCATCGAGAGCATGGCGTGCTCCGCAATCGTCCCCGTGCGACGCAAAGGTAACGCGCAACGGGCGTTCGCGGTTCACGCGGATGCCGCCCTTTCGGCCGCGATCCCGACACAGTCGCGTGACCCAATCGGCGGACTGGGGAGCGCAATCACCCGCCCGCGCATCTTCCGGCGAGCGTCCGCTCCGGACCTCATCCGGTGCGGAGCCGTCCGCCGACCAGGTCGCGCGGTCCGGTGCACGGTGGGAGAGTCACATGATCGCAACGCTGTCGTCCGGCCAGGCTACCGATCAAGCGAGCGGCGAGTTCGAAGGCGAGATTCGCGAATTCGTGCGCAAGGACGTCGCGCCCTGGCGCAAGCGCCCGGAGCCATCCGCGGAGGCGCCGGCCGAGAACGTCAGCATGCTGGTACAGCGCGTCGCCGGGGCGTCGTTGAGCGAGATCGATCATGTGATCGAGGAGCTGCGCAGCATGCGCGAGTTCCTGCGCAGCGAGGGCGACCGCGTGCAGCGCGAGATCGCCGGCTATGCGACGGTGAGCCAGGCCGCCGCGGCCTCGATGAAGGTGATTTCCGAGAGCATGGCGCAGTGGCGCGGGTCGTCCAGTGCGTCGAATGCCGGGTTCCGCGGCTGAGATGAAAAGGGCGAATGGCGAATAGCGAATGGCGAATAGCGAATAGATTTTCTCCTACTCGCTACTCGCTACTCGCTACTCGCCAATCCAAAGCGACGCGGGGCGCGCGGCCGTTCGGCCCGTGCCCCGCGCTGCGGATGTCTTGGCCCTCAGGGCGTGACGTCCGCCACTACCGTATTGGTGACCGGATCGACCAGCAGCACGCGACCGTTGACGGTCGTATAGCTGTAGGGCCGCACCGCCGGAACCGCGATCGTGGCGCTTGCCGGCAGCGGCGTCACCGCGACGCTCGCCGGCAGCACTGAGCCGACGGTGTAGACCGGGGCCGCCGGAACCTGCTCGGCATAGCCATCGTCATCGACCACCTCGGCCGGGGTCGACAGCGCATAGCCGGTGGTCGCGCTCGGCGCGACCACGACGGTGCGCGCCGGATAGGCGGGCGGCGGAAACGGCGGATAGCCGGGCACCGAAGGAACGGCTTGCGGAACAACCTGCTCCTGCACCACCGTACGATAGATCACCTGCCGTTGCGCGGGCGCGAGCACGAGCGGCCGCGCCACGGCGACGCGCCGCGTCCGGCGCACGGTGCGCCGCACGGTGTGCTCGGCCCTGGTGCGGCGCACGTGGCGCACGACATGATGCACGACGTGGCGCGTCGTCGCGGCGGCGCCGACGGTTTCGTCCACATAGGTCGTTGCGGTCGTTGCCGCCGGCGCCACGGCAAGCGGCGTCCGCGTGATCACGGTTCCGCTCGGCGTCTGCGTCACCGTCGTTTCCACCGGCGCATTGTCGATGCGCCGGCTGATGACGCTCTGGCCCTGTGCGCCGGCCGCTGCCAGCGCGAGCACGAAGCCGAGCGTCGCGAAACGCAAAACTCTCATGGCGGCCTCCGAATTGTCGGGTTGATACCGGGGCCAACGCGACCCGCCGGACGCGGTTCCGGGAACGCACGTGACGATTTCGCGGCGGAACGACGCCGGCATGAAGGCGGATGGCTTTAAGGATTTCATCACCACGCCGCGCCACCAAATTGCCGGGGAGCGATGTCATCCCGCCCGCCGGATGGGACGGAGGTTGATCGACATGACCTACATTGTCCGCCACGCCATGCGCCGTGCGCGCGTGGCGCCGATCGCGACGATGCTGGTGCTCGTCGCCGGCGCGGCCGGCGCGCAGACCCAGGCGCCGACCATGCCGCCGGCGCTCGACCCGGAGGCCGATGCCGCAACGGTCGCGCCCGCCGATCAACCGGACTTCTCGGTGCTGAACGAGGCGCCGGATTTTCCGGCCAAGCGCACGCCGGCGCCGCCCGCCGACCTCGCGGCGGCGCCCGCGACGGTCGGCAGCCGCGTCGACAGGGCGGACGGATCGATGACGCTCACGGCGGGCGAAAAGCTGCCGACCCCGTGGGACGCCAAGGTCGGCGTCGATCTTGCGGCGCCCGCCGTGCCGCTCGACACGCCGCTGCCCGGACAGGCCGCCGCGGATCACGGCACCGGCTGGGCCAATCTCGCGGTGCCGGCGGCGCCGATCGGCCTCGACAAGGCGACGATCGACGCGCGCGTCGATCCCGCCGCCGACCAGGGCAAGCTGTCGACCGCGCTCAGCCGTTCGCTGCCGATCGGCGGCGGCTTCTCGCTCACGCTGCAGAACGGCTATGCGGTGACGCAGACGCTCGCCAATCCCAACGGGATTCCGGCGGCGCCCAATCCGCGCGTCTACACCGGCGACGGCGGCGTGAAGCTCGACTTGCCGACCCAAACGGCCTTCTCGGCGCGCGCCAGCATGTCGTCGAGCGACGAGCGGCTCACGCCCTCGCTCAGCGCCGAGCAGAAGCTGTTCGACACGCCGCTCAGCATCACGGGCACCATCAGCCAGCGGCCGACCGGCGAGACCGACCGCAGCATCATGGCGGGGTTCAAGCAGACGTGGTGAGGGGAAGGGGGCGAATAGCGAATAGCGAATGGCGAGTAGCGAATAGGGGATTCCATTCGGTATTCGCTATTCGCTATTCGCTACTCACTCATTCGCTCTTCCCCGTCACTCCACCGGAAAATCGAAATAGGTCGCCGGATAGGGCTCGCCGCGCAGCGTGAAGTGCCACCACTCGCGGTCATACGGGCGAAAGCCGTGCCGGCGCATGGCGGCGGCGAGCAGCGCGCGGTTGCGCCGCGCCGCGCTGCTCACATGCGTATCGCCCGGCCAGGAGCGCGGGCTGAAGGTGTCGAACGGCGTTCCCATGTCGGGTTCGACCGCGGGCTCGGTGTGGTCGGCGAGCCGCACGAGGCCGAGGTCGACGGTCGAGCCGCGCGAATGGCCCGACCGCGTCGCGATGTAGCCGAGCGCAAACAGGTTGCGCTTGTCGATATCCGGATAGAACTCGGCCTTGGTCCTGGTATCGCGCACGTCGCGCGCCCAGCGCATGAAGTTTCGCACCGCGCGCACCGGTCGATAGCAGTCGTAAACCTTGAGCCCGAACCCGCTTGCCGCGAGATCGCGCTGCACGAGGGCCAGCGCCTGCGCGGCCGGCCGGGTCAGCAGGCACACCGGCCGCACGTAGCCGTCGACGCGCGCGCCGACGAAATTATGCGTGCCGGCGTAGCGCATCTCGACGACGAGGCCGGGCACGACAGTGGCGGCGTCGACGAAGGATGACGGGCGCTCGGCGGCGTGCACGGTGGCGGACGCAAGGAGCGCCGCGACCGTAGCCCGGATGAAGCAAAGCGAAATCCGGGGCCAGCGTCGGCCAAAATCGCAACTCTTACCCCGCATTCCGCTTCGCTCCATGCGGGCTACACGGCTGCCCGACGTACGGTGCCTGCGCCCCTCCCCCGCTTGCGGGGGAGGCGGGAGGGGGAAGCCACACGCGCATGAGCAAGCGGCGCCCCCTCCCCACCCTCCCCCGCACGCGGGGCGGGAGTGCGGGCGCCGTGCCAAACCTATCCGCTGATGCGTGCGATATCGGCGCCGCAGGCGACGAGCTTGTCCTCGAGGCGCTCGAAGCCGCGGTCGAGATGGTAGACGCGGTTGACCATGGTCTCGCCCTCGGCGGCGAGCGCCGCGATGACGAGCGAAACCGAGGCGCGCAGATCGGTCGCCATCACGGGCGCGCCCTTGAGCCGGTCGACGCCCGCGATGGTCGCAGTCTCGCCGTCGAGATGGATGTGCGCGCCGAGGCGCACCAGCTCCTGCACGTGCATGAAGCGGTTCTCGAAGATCGTCTCGGTGATGCGCGAGGATCCCTTGGCGCGCGTCATCAGCGCCATCAGCTGCGCCTGCAGGTCGGTCGGAAAGCCGGGGAACGGCGCGGTCGCGACCTCGACCGGAAAGAGCCCGGCGCCGTTGCGGGCGACGCGGATGCCGGTGTTGGTCGCGGCGATCTCGACGCCGGCCTGGCCGAGCACGTCGAGCGCCGCCTGCAGCAGCTCGGGCCGCGCGCCCGCGAGCGTCACCTCGCCGCCCGCCATCGCCACCGCCATCGCGTAGGTGCCGGTCTCGATGCGGTCGGGCAGCACGCTGTGGCGCGCGCCGGAGAGCTTCGTCACGCCCTCGACCACGATGCGCGCGGTGCCGGCGCCGGAAATCCTCGCGCCCATCTTGTTGAGGCAGTCGGCGACGTCGGCGATCTCTGGCTCGCGCGCTGCGTTGTCGATCACGGTGGTGCCGTCGGCGAGCGAGGCCGCCATCAGCGCCGTATGGGTGCCGCCGACCGTGACCTTGGGAAAGACGATCTCGCCGCCGCGCAGGCCGCGCGGGGCGCGCGCGATCACGTAGCCGCTGTCGATGTCGATCAAGGCGCCGAGCCGCTCCAGCACCATGATCAGCAGATCGACCGGCCGCGTGCCGATCGCGCAGCCGCCCGGCATGGACACTTTCGCCTCGCCCATGCGGGCGACCAGCGGCGCGATCACCCAGAAGCTCGCGCGCATCTTCGAGACGAGCTCGTAGGGCGCGGTGGTATCGACGATATGGGCGGCCGAGATGTGCAGGGTCTGCCCCTTGTACTCGGTGTCGCCCGGACGCTTGCCGCCGACCATGATGTCGACGCCGTGATTGCCGAGGATGCGCTGCAACAGCCCGACGTCGGCGAGGCGCGGCACGTTGTCGAGAACGAGGGTCTGGTCGGTGAGCAGGCCCGCGATCATCAGCGGCAGGGTGGCGTTCTTGGCGCCCGAGATCGGGATCACCCCGTTGAGCGGCCGGCCGCCGACGACACGAATGCGATCCATCTTGGTCTCCCCGCGGCGAAGCCCGGCCAGCGCCGCCCTGCGAACTCTCTTACGAGGCCCGACCGGTCCAGTCAGGGCCAGATTGCGGCGAAAGTCGGGAGCCGGCCAGCGTTCAACGCTTTTGCCCCTCCTTCGGGTCCTCGGCTGGCGGCTCCTGCGGGCCCGGCGCGGCGCGGCCGCGCGCCTGGGCCTTGCGCCGCTTGAGGTTTTCTTTCAGCGCCGCCGCAAGCCGCTCGGCCCGGCCGTCCTTGCGGTCTTCGGGTTGGCGGTCTTCGGGTTGACGCGCCGTCATGGCGGCGTATTTAGCGTCTTCGAAGCCGCCTGTCGCCGGGGTGCCACGCCAAATCCTTGCGTCGGTTAACCGCCTGTGGCAGGTTCCGCGCCGTTCGCGGGCCGATTTGGCTCCGTTTCCTCCGCTGCCGTAGCTCAGTGGTAGAGCACCCCCTTGGTAAGGGGGAGGTCGTAAGTTCAATCCTTACCGGCAGCACCATCGCAAATGATCGACACGCGCGGCGTTGTGGGGCCGCCACGTCAGCTTCGCCCTGATCTCCGACATTCGACCAACTCCGCCACGGCAACCGCCGCGTGCGCGGTAGGTCACGGACCGCGATGGCATCGGGTCGTCGAGCAGCAACCAACGCCGCCCGCCCACCGTTGATGACGCAAACCACGGCGAACGCTCGCCCGTGAAGCCGAGACGGCGATGATTCAGATCGTCCCCACAGACATTGCCCGCGAGGAGCATCGGGTGCGGTGGTGGCAGCGCGCCGTGCTCTATCAGATTTATCCCCGTTCGTTTCAGGACACGGACGGCGACGGCGTCGGCGATCTCAAGGGCATTCTCGAGCGGCTTCCATACGTCTTGGATTTGGGCGTCGAGGCACTCTGGTTGTCTCCGGTGTTTCCCTCGCCCATGGCCGACTTCGGCTATGACATTTCGAACTATACGGATATCGCGCGCCGCTGTTCGGATCGCTGGCGGACTTCGATGCCCTGGTTGCCGCGGCGCATCGCAGCGGCTTGCGGGTCCTCCTCGACCTGGTCCCCAACCACACGTCAGACCGGCATCCCTGGTTCGTCAACAGTCGCCGCTCGCGCGACGATCCGCAGCGGGACTGGTACATCTGGCGCGATCCGGCGCCGGACGGCGGCCCGCCGAACAACTGGTTGTCCGAGTTCGGCGGCAGCGCCTGGCAATTCGATGCGCAGAGCGGCCAGTACTACTATCACGCCTTCCTCGCCGCGCAGCCCGATCTCAATTGGCGCAACGCGAAGGTCCGCGCCGCGATCCACGACGTGATGCGTTGCTGGCTCAGGCGAGGCGTCGACGGCTTCCGCGTCGACGTGATCTGGCATCTGATCAAGGATGCGGAATTCCGCGACAATCCGCCCAATCCGGCGTTCGTGCCGGGGCGCCCGCCGCACGAGCGGCTGCTGCCGCGCTACACCACCGACCGGCCGGAAGTGCACGACGTGATCGCCGGACTTCGGCGGGTGATCGACGAATTCGATGACCGCGTGCTGATCGGCGAAATCTATCTGCCGATCGAGCGGCTCGTCGCCTACTACGGCGCCGACCTGCGCGGCGCCCATCTGCCGTTCAATTTCGCGCTGCTGTTCACGCCCTGGAAGGCGCGCGACATCGACCGCCTCATCGCCGAATACGAGGCCGCGCTTCCGGCCGGCGGCCGGCCCAATTGGGGTGTTGGGAAATCATGACCGGAATGAACGATCATCCGCGCGCAGAATTGCGCGCACTGGCCGCGCGCCGTCGCTACAAGCATGGAAAGCCGGCGTCCCGCCACGCCGGGCCACCGGCCCTCCTGCAGATCGGACTACCGGGTGCCGTTGAGCTGGCGGCTGTTGTTGTAGTAGTCGTCCGCCGAATAGTGCGGGCCTCCGTAGTTGTAGTTGCCGCCGTGATAGCCGTACCAACCGTGATAGTGGCGGTAGTGCCAGCTGTGCGCCAGCGCCGGCGTCGCCGCGGCGCCCAGCGCCAGCAAGATGATTGCAATTCGCATCGTTCCGATCATGGGTGCGTCTCCGGGTTCATCCTCGCTCCTTCCAAAAGACGCTTTCGATGCGCAAAGAGTTCCCGCGATCAACCGCCCTTGGTGCGCTTTGTCGACCCCGAACGGTTGGATGGCCGCCGCGACGGCAGCGTGGGGTGCCGCAAGTCGGCCGGCCGGCGCGCCGGCCTTTCGGTCGCGGCCGGCGTCACGGGGCGTCCCTCGAGCCGGGCGGCGATTTCGATGATCTGCGCGTCGGTCATGTCCCACGGTTCGCGCCGATCGAGGCGACCGATGACCGCGAACTTGAAATGTTGATGCAGCCGCACGGCGCGCTCGTCATCGCCGAGCGCATCGGCAAGCAGCGCGAGCGCCGTCTGCGCCGGCCCCGACCCCGCGCTGCCCCAGTCGAAGCCGGCCGGCGAAGCGACGTGGCCGCGCGGCGGATCGAGTGGACGATTGCGCCGGAACGGCTCGCGCACCGTGATGTGGCAGAGGCCGCCGGTGTCGCGCCACCCGTGGTACGTCTTCATGAGCTCCCCCCTGGCTTGGCGAGCTTCGATCTCCGATGGTCTGCTCGCTCTAACCCCGCCGCAGCCACGCGCCACACGTTTTTCCGAATATGACTAGCAATTATGGTTAAACCCCACACGGCCGCCGAACACGCGCCATATGTTCCATCACATCCATTCAATTCATGTTCAAAAGGGTTTCCTGCCGACGCCGAACTGGCGCTCGACACCATGCATTGACCCCCGTATCCGCCTGCATGAGGACAGCGCGGAAGAGCCCACAGCAAGCTGGGAGATTGAACCATGACAAGGAACTTGCCGAAGATCCTGGGCGCTCTTGCGGTCGTCGGCGCGGTGACGGTCGGAACCGCGGGGCCGACCCTCGCACAGGTCTACTTCGATGGCCCGGGTGTCGCGTTCGGCATCGGTCCGCGGTGGCACCACGATTATTATTACCGCCACTACTACGGCCGGCCCTATCACCACGACTGGCACCGCGGCTACGGTGACTGGGACTGAGCGCTGAACAGCCGCAAGACCGTCACAAAAAACCGAGGCGAATGACACTGCGGGCCGCGAAAGCGGTCCGCTTTTTTCAGCGGCTCTCGCCAACCGATCTCAGCGCCGGCCCGGCGCGCGCGAATCGGCGAGGTCTGCCGGAATGATCGCACCGCCCGGATCGACGGTCAGGACGCGCACGCACAACGGCAGGTTCGGCACGTAGAGCCGCCGCAGCTCGCCTTCACGATTCGACGCGATACGCTTCGCCGCGGCGAGATCGTGGTCGGCTGCCAGGATGCTGCGGTCGCCGCAGCGAAGGCCCAGGATCCAGCCGCCGCGGATCGTGGCCGCATAGGCGCCGCAGCCGAGCTCTTCGCCGGTCGTCCTCTTCCGACAATTGTCGATCGCCTTGGCAATCGCAAGGCTCGCCGTGGATTCGGTCGCGACGCCCCATGCGCCGCCCGGCGCCATCGTCACGACGGTCACATCCTTGGTCCACCAGTCGGAGGAGTTTCCCCCCGCATCCGCGTCGCTCTGCGCGAAGGCGCCAAAGCCGGCGGCCGACGCGCACGCGATCATTCCGGCAATGCATGCAAGCTTGGCAAGGCGCGACATGGTCTGCCTCCAAAATCGATGTGAAAAAATGCATTCGCACGCAAATTGACCCGCGCAATACGCGGCCTTGCATGCTTACCGGCTTCGTGGCGCGCGAAACGTGAAGCAATTCACCTCACTCAAGATTTTCCGCCGTCGACGGCGCTGCAAATCAAGTGACACGACCGCCTGGTCGTGCGCGGCGAGCAACTCGGGAATCCTCGTCGAACCCCGGTCGACCGGCCGCACGTCGCGCGATGCGACGATGAGCGGCGGAAATGAAATCGCGACCGGTGCCGGAACAATGCACCGCATGCGATCCGGCGAATCGTGTTAGCCGGACAACAGTCAATATCGCTTTTCGCTGGGTAGGCCGTGCGTGGGAGAGTGGGCCATGGCGCAAGTCGAGCAGTCAACACGCCACCGCGATCATCCGGTGCGCGAGCTTCTCAATGGACGCGACGTCGAGCGGCACGAGCTGGAAATGAGCGCGCTCCGCGAGGAGAATTCCGAGCTCCGCAAGCTGGTGATCCATCTGTCGAAGCTCGTGATCAGGAACGTGCTCGCGCAAGAACCGTAGGTCGTCGCGCCGTCACGCGCCCACCGCGGGCGCGCGATCAGTACGGACGGCCCGAGTGTTGGTAGAACGGCGTGTAGTACCATTCGTAGACATAGTCGTACGACGAATATCGCGGATAGCTGTAGTAATAGTACGGCTGATAATACGGATAGCGCGCGAACGGGTAGTTGCCGCGCTCGGCGAGGCGCGCCGCGAGGTCGGCGGCCACCGGAGGCCGCGGCGGCAACTCCCCGGTCCAGCCCCGCCCGTTCCATTGCACCGGGAGGATGTCGCTCGCGCGCATCTTGGCGGCCGCGACGCTCGTCGGCAGCGGCCCGGCGGCACCCGGTCCTGGCGCGGCGGCGCCGGCGAGACAGATCGCGACCGCTGTCGACCGAAACACGTTCATGGATGTCCCTCGCGTTTGTGCCGCCGCCCGCCCGCCGACAACTGCTGCGCCCATGGTGGCCCGTTCCGATCGGGCCGGCAAGACCGCATCAACGTGTCACGCCCGCACAACACTTGCATGTCAGGCGGCTGCATGCCCTCACTGGGGTCATGCTCGCCCGCTCCGATTCGGCGCAACGCTCAGTTCAGCATTGAGGCACTTCCCCCACCAACCGCTGCGGCGAACGCAAGCCCTGCCGGCGGGCCGTCGCGGCGCTTGCCGGTACGTGCGGGCGCGAGGGATGCCCCTCCGAAATGGCTCCCATTCCTTTCCGTGGTGCCGGGAACCGGCAACGGGCCAAAGTGTTGTGCGTAACGATCCCGCGCCGGGCGTGCGGGCAGCCGGACCAGGACTCGGACCCAGGACTCGACCCAGGACTCGGACAATGACTCATCCGGACATCATGCGAGCACGCGCCAAGCGACTTTCCGATGAAGCGGAGAGGATCGAAGACCCCGGCAAACGCCTGGCTCACGTCCTGAAAGCGGTCGAGCTCGAAGCGGAAGCCGAGGCCTTGGAGCGCGAACAGGGCGCCATTCCCAAGCCATACCTGATCGGCGAGCAGGCCGGCGGCGCGCGCGAAAACGCCTAGCAGTCCCGGCCCCCTGGGCCCGGTGCCGTTCGACGCGCGGCGGTGCGATGGGGTCGACGGGCTTATCGTCGATGGCGAAGCTTGGCCTCGTAGTAGCGAAGCTTGCCTTCATAGCGGAAGGCAAGCGGCATGCCGACGAAGACCAGGCTCCACAGGCTGAATGACACGACGGCAATTGCTGTCAGATGTGCAAGCACGCGCACGCCTCACGACTTGATCTCGCCGCCCCCTTCCAACAATAGGACCGGCGCGCGATAGCGCGACCGGACCAAACGACGCAGCGGTCTTTCGCGCATCCGCCTGGGCGAGGCCGGCTATGCGGCGCCGCCGCCGCAGTCCACCGCGACCGACGTCATGAGATGCCGCGTGCAATTGATCAGGCTCGCCCCGTGCGGCGCATCCTCGTGCAGGATGGTGATGCTCGTATTGTCGAGGCGCTCGGGACAAAGAATGCCGGCGGGCAGCCGCGCATGGCGTTCGACGAGGGCGCGGCAGACCAGGCCGTGGGTGACGACCACCAGCGTGCCGTCGAGGCTGCGGCGCCGGCGCACGATGAAGGCGAATGCCTCGGCGACCCGCGCGTGGAACATCGGCCAGTCCTCGCCGTTCGGCGGGGCGACGTCGGGCCCGAACGGATCTTCGGCCAATGCGGCATAGGGCATGCCGCGCAGGTCGCCGAAATTGCGCTCCTGCAGCAGCGGATTTTCCTCGATCGCGATCCCGGAGCGGGCGGCGATCGGCGCCGCGGTCATGCGCGCGCGCAGCAGATCGCTGCACAGGATGTGGACGAAGCCGTGCGCCGACAGGCGGATCGCGAGCTGCTCGGCCTGGCGGATGCCGCGATCGTTGAGCGGCACGTCGGGGCGTTGGAGAATGCGCGCCGCGTTGCCGTCGGTCTCGCCATGACGCACGAGCAGGATCGTCATGGCGCAGTCTTAGCAGCGTTCGCCGGGGCCGGCGAGGCCCGAATGACGACGCCCTGCCCCGCCCGCTCGCAAAAACAAAAGGCCCGGCCGCGCCTTGTGGCGCGGCCGGTTCATGCGTCTCAATCAGCAATGTGCGCTCAGCGCTCGTCCTTCATCGCCACGTCGTCGTCATCGTGGTCGTGATCATGGTCCGGCACGTGACACTCGAACGCCGCGAGGCCGGTGCCGCTGAGGTCGAGATTGCCGTTCTTCTCGTGCTTGTAGCGGGTCAGCACGTCGGCGCAGACGGTCTGTTTCGTCTCCAGATCGCCGCCGCAATGGAAGCTCGACGCGACGTCGGTGCTGCCGGCGCCGTTGTAGATCGCGGTCTGCGGATAGGGGCAGAGCGGACGCGTGCGTCCGGTCGGCGGCGCCGCCGAGCCGCCGCTCGCGAGCAGCGTCTGCGGCGGCGTGCCCTTCTCGACCCAGGTCACCAGGGCATCGAACGGATCGACCGGGATAGGCCCCGCGCTGTTGATGCCGCAATGACCGACGCCCGGCGCGCGGAAGAGACGATAGAACTTCTGCAGGTTCCCGAAGTCCGCATCGCCGAACCGGCTGTAGCGCACCGCCATCGCGCGGTAGTAATTGATCACGCCGCGCGGATAGATGAACTGGTCGTTGCCGCCGACCCAGGTCAAGAGCTTGCCGCCGTGCGCCTTGAAGTCGTCGAGCGGCGCGAACGTGTCGGTCACGTCGGCGATGTTGCGCGAGCCGTCCTGCGCGACCTGCGGATATTCGTCGAGCGAGACGGTCTGCCAGTCGAAACTTAGATTATGCTCGTCCCAATGGAACTGGGTGACGCCGAGGGCGAACGGCGCCGTCCCGTCGAGAATGCTGAAGTCCGTGCCGCGATCGAGGCCGAACCAGATCCTGTTCGCCTTGCGGTTTCGCGGCCCGTCCCAGATCTTGTTGACGGCCTGCGCCTCCGCCGCGGTCAGGCAGTTGGTCGCCGGCGCATTGGGATTGCCGCATACGTTCTGCGTCGCGTCGAACGTGCAGGTGCGTGGATCGTCGATGACGCCGTCCTTGATGCCGTCATTGGCATCGCACGCCTTGACGGCCGAGGCCTGCACCTGGGCGAGCTTGGCCAGGCTGATCGTGCCGCCGGTCAGCTGTTTCATGGCGATCTGGCCCCACATCTGCGCGGTCTGGAACCGGGTCCAGTAGATCGCGGGCGCGGCGGCGAGGATGCCGTCGAGCTCGCGGCCGAGCTCCTGCGCCAGGAGATAGCCCTGTCGGCCGCCGGTCGAGCAGCCGTTCCAATAATTGTACGACGGCTTCAGCCCGTAATAGGTGCGCGCGACCGATTTCGAGTAGAGGATCTGCTCCTTGATCGCGTTGCGGATGAAGTCCTCGATGAACTGAAAGTTATACGTGCCGTCCGCATTGACGCCCGGCTCGCAGTTGCCGCCGCTGTGGCCGAGATCCGTGCCGGACCCGACATAGCCGGCGTTCATGGCGGGCAGCAGCGGCGCCGTGTCGGCAACGCCGGCGCAGCCGCCGCCGCCGATGCCTTGCGTGCGCCCGTTCCACGCGCCCTGCAGCCCGCCGCTCCCGCCGTCCGCCGCGCTGAGCGGCATGGCGAGGAAGATGTTGATATTCTGGTTCGGATTCGTGCCGTACAGCAGATGTACGGAGCAGTACGCCGCATTCGGCGCACTCGCCGACGCTATCGCGCTCGTCACCGATTTGATCGCCGGGTCGCCGACGAGACCGTTGTGCGGATCGGTTGCGAGCGTCGCGCAGGTCGGCATGGCCAGCGCCGGCGCCGCGAAACTCGTGATCCATGCCGCAAGCAAAAAAGTTCCCGTCGCCACCGCGAGGTGGCGCAGCCGTCCTCGGATTGTCATTGTCTCCTCCCACTTTCGATGCGCGGTCGTGGGCACGCTTGTGCAATTCTTTTTGCGCGCATGACCGCATAGCGAGCGTATCGCCGGCGCGAATTTCCCGGCAAGCCGCGGTGCGCCGATGACGATCAGATTCCCAAGTCGTGGTCGTCGATTCCCGAAAATTTTCCGGGAGCGCGATGCGCGGCACCCGAACGCTGGCCATCGATTCCCGACAATTTGCCATATCGCGCAGGATGCGCCGCGCGCGCCCCCGCCCTGTCGCGCGCTCAACTGCGTCGCGGCGCGGTGTCGGGAAACCATTCGCGCCGGTCGAACGCCGCAGACGCGATCGTGAGCGCACGCGTGACGCCGAAAGTTGGGCCGCCGCCCCGGATTTCGCCCGCGCTCGATCCGGGCTACGCTGGGACGTTACGCTGACCAACACACCGACTTCGATCCATTGCACACCGGAGCCCGCCCCATGATCGCGCGTCTTCGCACCCTCACGCGTCGCGCCATTGCGCTTCTCTTCATCCTCGGCACCATGAGCGGCACCGCGCTCGCGCAGCGGCAAGGCGGCGAGCCCGGACAATTCGATTACTACGTGCTCTCGCTGTCGTGGTCGCCGTCGTTCTGCGCGACCGCGACGGGCGCCGCCAAGGCGCAGGAATGCGGGCAGCCTTCGGGCTTCGTCGTGCACGGCCTGTGGCCGCAGTTCGACAACGGCGGATTTCCGGAGAATTGCCAGGTCCCGCCGCCGCGGCTCGACCGGCGCATCGTGTCCGCCACGCTCGACCTGATGCCGGGCTCGAAGCTGATCTATCACGAGTGGGACACGCACGGCACGTGCTCCGGGCTCGAGCAGCACGACTACTTCGACCTGATCCGCAAGGCGCGCGGCGCCGTGACGATTCCGCCGCAATTCGACGACCCGCAGCAGCCGCTCAAAGAAGGTCCCAACGACGTGGTCGACGCATTCGTCAAAGCCAATCCGGGCCTGGCGCCGGACGACATCGTCGCCGCGTGCGACCGCACGCGGCTGCGCGAGGTCCGAATCTGCCTGACGCGCGACCTCGCCTTTCGCAGCTGCGGCGCGGGCGGCGCCTGCCGCGCCGACAGTATCGTGATCCCACCGGTGCGCGGCCGATGACGACTCGATGACTGCGGCGCAGCAAATTTTCGCGCTGCGCGCGATCGTGTCGCACCGCAGCATCGATGTGCGGATACTCGCGCGGGCGCGTCCAACAAAAAACACGGACCTGTGGTGGCTATCCGGCAGACGCCATCACGTACCCCACCGGACGCTGGGGTGCTGACGGGAGGCGGCTTCGTCCAGGAGCTCTGAATCGATGAGTCGACCCGAAGGTGGGAATGGGATCACGCTTGCGGGAGCGGCGGCCGAGCGGGTGTTCGACCCGGAGGCGACGCGTGCGATGGGTCTTGCATTGGTCGGCGCATGCTGGGCGCTGGGGCCGGCCAGCATGTCGAGCGACGTCAAGGCGCACCTTGCGCGCATGATCATCGACCTCGCGGCGCAGGGCGAACGCGACCCGGGCCGGTTGCGAACCGGCGCGCTCCGCTCCGTCGCCAGCTGACGATCTCGGGCCGTTCGGCCCCCCTTGCTCCACGCTCTGCGGCGCGGCGCCGGTGCGGCGCCGGCCTCGCGTTCGCGTTGCGGCGTGCGACGCAAGGCGGCCACGACTCCGGTCGGGTTCCGCCGGGTTTTTGTTTGCAGCGCGGCGGAACGATGCGGCGGGCGGGGCCGTTGACTCGACAATAATTCACACATCGCGAAGCAGGGAGAACAGCCATGGCGGCACGCCAGACTGAGTACGGAACCGAGTACGAGACCGACGAGGCTGCGCGCGAAACCATGCGCGCGGCGGGGGATCAGGCAGCGCGATCCGCCCAAGCGATGTCCGATGCGGCCGAGCGCACTGCCCGCAGCGGCGCCGAGACGGCGCAGCGGAACTCGGAGCGCATGTTCGAGTCCTGGCGCAGCGGCGCCGACGCGGCCAACCAGATCGCCGAGCGCTCGCTCGACAAGGTCTCCCAGCTGTTCGGCCTGACCGGCGAGACCGCCCGCCAGGCGCTGCAGCAGTCCACCGGCAACGTGCAGGCGATGCTGGAGACGACCACGATCCTGACCGACGGCCTGCAGGATCTTTCGGGTGAATGGATGCGCTTTGTCCAGGACCGGGCGGAGCGGAATCTCGAGCACTTCGATCGGCTGCTCGCGTGCCGCAGCATGCAGGAATGCATGGCATTCCAGACGCAGGTGGCGCGCGACCAGTTCGAGGCTTTGCTGCACAGCATCCGGCGGACATCGGAGAAATCGACCGAGATGGCCGACCAGGCGGTGCGCAAGATGAGCGAGACGCCGCTCGCGCCGCGGTAAGCGCGAAGGCGCGCGTACTCTCCCGGTCACCCGCGAAGCGCGCCCCTCCTGTCGCGTGATCGCCCGCTTGCGCGCGCACGCGGGCGGTCCCATCCGGCCGCCCGGTCCGTGGACGTTGCACGACGACGTTGCACGCCGCGGCCGGGCGTGGGGGAAAGTCGCAATTCCGACTTCGGCTTGGTTCCGCCGGGGGCCACATGCGGCAATGTGGCGCCCGCTTTATGCCGCATTATCATGTAAGCGGTACCCTCCCCCGAGACGAAGTAATGTCGAATCGTAACGAAAAGCCAATGCGGCAGCGGCTCCTGCTTTCTGCCGAAGATGTCCTCGCCATCCTGCACGACGAGATCGAAAGGGCCGGCAGCCAGACCGCCTGGGCGCGGCGCACCGGCGCCAATCGAACCTCGCTTAATCTCGCCCTCACGGGCCGGCAGGCGGTCACGCGCAACCTGCTCGATGCGCTCGGCCTCGAGCGCGTCGTCGCCTATACGCCACGGCGTCGATGAGGCGCGGCGAGGGACCTCGCCGCGTTCAGATGCTCACTGGCGATCACGGTGACGCGGCCGCCGGATAAAGCCGCGCGCGGGCCCTGATTGCGTGTCCGTCAGCGCGCCAGCGCGCGGATGTACTCCGCGATGTCCTCCGCCTCGCTCTGCGTCGGGCGAAAGTTCATTCGCTCATGCGGCCCGCGCACGACGACCATCAGTGCGTCGGGCGGAAACTCTCGCGCGATCGTCGCAAACGGGGGAGCGTCGGAGACGACGTTTCCGACCGATCGATCGACCACGTGGCAGGGCGCGCAGCGGCGCTCGGCGAGTTGCCGGCCGATCTCGGCGTTGCCGGCCCGCGCCGCCGGTGGCGCGCCGATTGCGGCGATGACCAGAACGCACATGGCTCGCTTCAACGCGACTTCTCCTGACATTGTTTTCAAAGCCCACGAAGCGTCCGCGCGCCGCGATTGCGAGCGCGCGCCGAAGAGACCCGACCTTTCGGTCACGCAACGGCGGCAAAGGCGCCGATCGCAGACAGACACCATAGGCCGGAGTGGCGCGGCGTGCATTGATCTTGCTCAATCGGAGCGCACGCGTTGCATGGCAGGCCCCTAGCGCATGTTCCGGCGAAGTGGACGCCGGTTCGCCGACAAGAACATGCGCCAAACCATGAATCTAGAGCATGTTCCGATTCCGAAGGACCGGAACATGCTCTAGTCGCTTTGCGGCCGGCGGCATTCCTTTGCCCGCCGCGAAACACGCGCGCATCGGTTCGAATCGGAGTCGCGTCGTGTTTCGCGGCTGTGCCGCATGCCTCGTTGCTCTGTCGCGCTTGCGTCGCGTGCGACCGTTCAAATCGTTCGTCAGTCCATATTGTCGGGAGCAAGATTACCTTACGAGACCTGCCTGTGCGAATTGAGCCAGATCAATGCGCGTATTAACCAAGCCCAGTATGAGCATCTTGAAGTCAGCGGCCCGTCGGTTGAGCACACTCCCGAGGCGGAGCCGGAACGGTGGCAATTCTCGAATTCCGTCGTTGAAGGGCCCGCCCGAGGTTGGGGGCCGGTTCAGCATCCGTCATGGGGCGCGCTCGCCGCCGCGCGTCCCGGCGTCAAGGTGCCGACCGGGGGGATAGCCTTCGAAGGCGAGCTCGCGAATGGCCGTGCTCAGAAGGAGTGACGCCATGCGCCTCGATCCAGCAACGCAAAACGCCATGCTGACGGCAGTCCCGGGATTGCGCGCCTTTGCGCTCGGACTGTGCCACAGTGCCGACCGGGTGGACGATCTCGTCCAGGAAGCCCTCCTGCACGCGATTGCCCGCATCGACTCGTTTACGCCCGGCACCAACATGAACGCATGGTTGTTCACGATTCTGCGCAACCATTTCTACAACGAGAGCCGCAAGCGTCGTCGCGAGGTGGCGGACAGCGAGGGGCTGTTCGTCGGCAGCATGACGTCGCAGCCGGAGCAGGACTGCCATATGCAGCTTACCGACTTTCGCACGGCGCTGGCCAAGCTGCCGGACGAGCAGCGCGAGGCGCTTTCCCTGGTCGGCGGCGCCGGGCTGTCGTACGAGGAAGCGGCGCGGATCTGCCACTGCGCGATCGGCACCATCAAGAGCCGGGCCAATCGCGGCCGCACGCGCCTGGCGCAGCTCTTGTCGATCGAAAGTGCCGACGATCTCGGCCCGGATCGGGCGCTGCAGGCGGCGCTGTGCAGCGGGCATCTCCGCTGGGCGGCGTGACGTCTCTCCACGTCGGCCGCACGCGCAAAGGCGAACGTGGCTCGGCAAGCCAAAGCCCCGGCCGTGGCAGCCGGGGCTTGTCCTTGCGCGCGGATCGAAAAGGCTGCCTCTCGCGGGCTTGATCGCGAGACGCAGTATTGCGGCATTCAATGAATGCGGCCGGCGAGGCACCGAACCATGAACTGCCGGTAGGGCGATGCGCTTTCGGTCGAACGCCGTTCGAACTCCGCAACGCCCCGCTGACCCGCAAGGGCGTCACATGAATCCCATTTGCTGGCGATCCGCGTCGCGGCCGGCGTCAGCGGTTGATCGGCGGCGCCGGTCGTTGCACCGGAGACTTGTCCGGCGAGACACCTGACCATGAACTGCCGGTAGGGCGATGCGCTCTCGGTCGAACGCCGTTCGAACTCGGCAACGCCCCGCTGACCCGCAAGGGCATCGCAGCGGGCGAAGCTCGGGGGCGCCGCCTGAGCCATGCCGATGGTCGACGCGGCGAGGCAGGCCGCGAGGGCACTGCCGATGGCAAACGCTGTGATACGCATGGGAGATGATCCTTGTTGCACCTTCCCCCACTGTGCATGGGCCACGCTTGTCGGCGTGCTGCATTGATCTACGTCAAGCGTCGCCGGCCGCGCCGTCCGGAACGGCGGCCGGCGCGCCGCGCAGATTGTCGATCAGGATGTGAAGACTGATCAGCAGGACCCAAAGCGGCAGGACCACGATGCTCCAGGCGATGTAGTAGCTGCCGACCAGCAAGGCCAGCGCCAGGGCGAACCCGAGGAATGCCATCCACCGCGGCGCCAACCTGGTGTAGATCGTCACCGTCGAGGTCGAGATCATGAACACGCCCGCCATCTTGATGGCGTAGACGTTCATGAGGTTGTAGGCGAGGGCGCGCGCGGCGTGCAGCGTGGTGGAATCGAGCATCGCGACGGGCTCGGCCGCAAACACCAGCAGGATGGCGCCGATCACCGCCGCGGCGGCAAACAGCATCGCCAGAAACAGAAGGCCGCTGCCGAAGAAGACCGTCGCGAAGAACCGGTCCTCGCGCATGCCGAGCCGATCGCGCAGCACGCCGATGAACCACAGGAACGAGACGCCGGCGAACGGCACCAGATTGAGGGCGAGCGCGACCGGGCCCGAGCTGACCGTGAGCCAGGCGCCGGCATCCAGCGGATTGGCCGGGATGGCGCGGCGCAGCACCAGGATGATCACCATCAGCAGGACGGAAAACAGGATGCCGGCGACCGCGGCCGCCCGCGGCGTCCTGAGACGGGCGCGTGTGATGATCTCGCCTTGCGACATGTGCGACCCTCGCTGCTCGCCACAACCCCGCGATGCTCGCGCTGTCGCGGTCGCGCCTGCCGTTGGCGGAGCTAGCTTTCGGCGATCGCCTTGACGCGTCCTTCCCTCACCGCCTTGACGAGCGCCCTGTGATCGAGGCGGTTCTGGTCGGCATACTCGTCGGCAAACTCGCAGATCGCGTCGTCGAAGGCTTCGCTCGACCCCATGTAGCCGGCGATCATCGCCGCATCTCCGGATCGTGCGTGCGCGCGCGCGAGCGCCCAACCGCACATCCTGCCGTAGGCTCGCAAGTCGTCGAGCGCCCGCATGCCCGCATAGTCGTACATCCGCTCGCGGTACGAGCACACGGCCGCGGTCGCGGCCCGGGCCGCCTCGCTGTCCGACAGCCGAATGTCGCGCCCCGCGATGACGATGCTCGCGGCGAGGCGCTTGACGTCCCACTCCCACGGCGCCGGGAGGGTCTCGTCCAGATCGTTGATGTCGAAAATGACCCTGCGCTCGGGCGTGGCGAAGCCGCCGAAGTTCATCAGGTGGGCGTCGCCGCAGGCCTGAACCCGGATGCCGGACACCGGGGTGGACGCCAGGTCGGCCGCCATGATCGCCGCCGCGCCGCGATAAAACGTGAAAGGCGACTGCATCATGCGTCCGAACCGGATGGGGACGAGTTGCGGCAGCCGACCCTTGTTCGATTGGTCGAGCAGGTCGACCGGATCGCGGCGATGCTTCGGCGCCTTCCAGCTCCCATGCGCTTCGCGCGGGACGTCGTCGCGCAGCGCTTTCCCCCGCGCGCGGCGCTCTTCGGCCGGAAGCGTATGCGGCACCGTACCGACATGCTTGTGCGCGCCCTTGCGCCGCAGCGGCACGACGGTCATCGCTTCCTCCTCTTCGACGGGCCCGGTCACATGCTCGGGGGGGCAACGCCGGGCGGAAGTCTGCAGTCCGCCAGTAAAAGCCATATCGGCGTCGGTGCCTTGACGTGGATCAAACCGACGGCGAGCGCTCCACCGCTTTCCGCTTGGAGTCACGAGCGCAGGCACAGGCGTGCCCGCGGGTCCCACAGAATTCGCGCGTCACCGGCCGTTCCAGATCGCTGCGCGCAAAGGTCTTCGGCGTGCCGCTCACGTAGCGGAAGCCGTCGGGTGGCATCAGCATCAACATGTGGGGTGGGCCGCCGCTGATGAATCGGCATTCGCGGCAGTGGCATTGCGCGCGCAGCCGCGGTTCGCCTTCTTCTGCCGCAGAGCCATGGTCCGGGCGCGCGCGAAATCAATATGTCCGGTCAGCCGGGGTCCCATCGACCTCGAGGGACAACGTCACCGCCCGACGATCCCGTCGCGCCGCGCAACCGCGACGGCCTGCACGCCATCGGCCACGCCCAGCTTATCCATGATCATTTGGATGTGAGCGCGTGCCGTGCGCTCGCTGATCTCGAGGGCGTCGGCAATCTCACCGACCGGCTTGCCCTTTGCCAGCAATGCGAGAATTTGCGTCTCGCGCGCGTTGAGCGACGTGACCATGCCGCATCGCTAGCGTGAACCGCGCCATTGCGCATTGCGATGAGTCAAACTCACCTTCGTCTGCGCGTTGCGCCAGGCGCGGCGATGTCATGACCCGCTCAAGAATGGAACGCGTTCAGATAGTCGTGCAGTGCCGTGCACTGCCCCAGCATCAGGAAAAGCGGGAATGCGCAAAACAGGCACCACATGGCCATCACCATCAGCAGCAGCCAGTTGGCGTCCATCAAGAGTTGCCCCGGAGGGCCGTTGGCAATGCTGTCGTACGTCTTGCGCGCATAGTAGTCGTCCCAGCGCAGGGCGACGTAGCCGATCCAAGCTGCCGGCAGCCCGGTGAACAGTCCC